>Ga0209883_1000016_pt1 | contig 54216 bp, 46 predicted proteins | sample GWRWT4_21May14_FD_187196 | JGI IMG/M metagenome (GOLD analysis project Ga0209883, IMG submission 187196) | Sand microcosm microbial communities from a hyporheic zone in Columbia River, Washington, USA - GW-RW T4_21-May-14 (SPAdes) (version 2) | ecosystem: Engineered > Artificial ecosystem > Sand...
CGACGAACGGATGCTGTCGGCAGTCATCTTCTCGCCATCACGCCAGACGTTGCCGGCGTCGGCGAAAACGAAGATGCGCAACGACTTGTCGTTGCCGGTGCCCGGCACCGGCAGGTACAGCTCGGCGTTGATGTTGACGCGCCGGTTGCCGCCGATGAAGGCGCCGGTCACGTCCGGCGGACCGAGCGAGTTCTGCTCGAAGCCCCGCACCGTGCCACCACCCAGGCCACCGCCGTAGAAGTTCTTGAAGATCGGGTACGGCCGGCCGCCCAGGCCCTTGCCCCAGCCGAGCTCGGCGTTGATGCCGAAGGTGTACTTCTTCGACAGCGGAAAGTACTGCTGGAACTGCGTGTTGGTGCGCAGGTATCGAGTGTCGCCCGCAATGCCCCAGTCGAGGTTGAAACGCATCAGCCGGCCATCGTTGGGTACCAGCGCGCTGTCGCGGCTGTCGCGCGCCCAGCCGACGGTGATCGGCACAGACGTGCTCGTGCTGCCGAAGTTCTCGATGTAGAGGTAGTAGTTGTTCGGCAGCGCAGTGCCCTTGATCTCGGTGCGCTCTAGACCGATGCCGAAGAACACCGTGTCGTACTCGCTGAACGGCACGCCGAAGCGGATCGTGGCGCTCGGCGTGACGAGTTTGTACGATTCACCCTGGCTGTTGAGCGGGCGCTGGGTGCGGTAGGCGATGTCGAGCGCGCGCGAGATGCCGTCGATCGTGAAGTACGGGTCGACGGTGCTGAGCACCAGCGTGCGGCTGTACTTGCTGGTGTTGAGTTCGATGCCGAGGTAGTTGCCCGAACCGAACGCGTTTTCCTGCTTGATCGAGGCATTCAACGACAACTTTTCGGCCGACGAGAAGCCGGCGCCGAGCAGCAGGTTGCCGGTCTGCTTTTCCTTGACGGCGACGGTCAGGTCGACCTGGTCTTGCGTGCCGGGCACTTCGTTGCTGTCGACGGTCACGTCGCTGAAGTACCCGAGCCGGTCGACGCGGTCGCGCGAGAGCTTGATCCTGCGGCCGTCATACCACGACGACTCGAACTGGCGGAACTCGCGCCGCACCACCTCGTCGCGCGTGCGCGTGTTGCCCGAGACGTTGATGCGGCGCACATACACCCGGCGCTGAGGTTCGGCCACGATGGTGAGCACGACCTGGCCGCGGGCACGGTCGATGTCGGGCCGCGCCTCGATCTTGGCAAAGGCATAGCCGAAGGTGCCGAAGCGGTCGGTCATCGCCCGCGTGGTCCGGGTGACCGATTCGGCGCGGTAAGGCTGGCCGGGTTTGATCGCCACCAGCGTCTTGAAGTCTTCTTCCTTGCCTAGGTATTCACCTTCCAGCTTCACCGCCGTCACCGTGTAGAGCTGGCCCTCTTTCACGTTGATCGTGGCCGTGATCTCCTGCTTGTCGGGCGAAATCGCGATCTGCGTCGACTCGATGTTGAACTCGAGGTAGCCGCGGTCGAGGTAGTAGGCGCGCAGGGTTTCCAGGTCGGCGTCGAGCTTGGCGCGCGAGTAGCGGTCGGCCTTGGTGTAGAAGTTCAGCCAGGCGCCGTCGTTCAGATCGAACAGGTCTTTCAGCGTGCCTTCGGAGAATGCCTTGTTGCCGTTGATGCGGATCTCGGTGATCTTCGAGGCCGAACCTTCGGTCACCGTGAAGCTCAGGTTCACGCGGTTGCGTTCCTGCGGCGAGACCGTGGTCACCACCTCGGCGCCATAGAGGCTGCGCGTGAGGTACTGGCGCTTGAGTTCCTGCTCGGCGCGGTCGGCCAGCGCCTTGTCGAACGGCTGGCCTTCGCCGATGCCGAAGTCTTTCAGCGACTTGGTCAGTGCCTCCTTGTCGAATTCCTTCAGGCCGACGAACTCGATCGCGGCGATGACCGGCCGTTCTTCGACGATCACCACGACCACACCCGCGTCGAGGTCGATGCGCACGTCTTTGTAAAGACCGGTGGCGAACAGCGCACGCAGCGCTGCGGCACCCTTCTCGTCGGTGTAGGTGTCGCCGATGCGGAACGGCAGCGATGCGAACACGGTGCCGGCATCACTGCGCTGCAGGCCTTCGACCCGGATGTCTTTCAGCACGAAAGGCTCCACCGCCCAGGCGGACCCGGCCTGAAGCGCTGCGGCCAACGCGATGCAAAATACGGTGGGGCGAAGGGAAATCGAGCGGGAGGGGAGTCGCATGCGGTCGGTCATTGCAGGCCCAGGAGGCGGGCCACGTCGTTGTAGAGAGCCAGGGACATCATCATGAGCATGATGGCCACTCCGCCACGCTGCAGCCGGTCAAGCCACACGTCGGAGACAGGCCGCCCTGTCACACCCTCGAAAAGATAATACATCAGGTGCCCACCGTCGAGCACCGGCAGCGGCAGCAGGTTCAGCACCCCGAGACTGACGCTGACGATCGCGAGAAAACCGAGGTAGTAGGCCAGGCCCAGGCGCACCGACTGGCCCGCGTAGTCGGCGATCGTCAGCGGCCCGCTCAGGTTCTTCAGCGACGCTTCGCCGATCAGCATCTTGCCGAGCATCTTGAGCGTCAGCGCCGACATCTGCCAGGTCTGCACGACCGCGCGGTACAGGCCGTCGAACACACCGTATTGCACCGTCACCATTTCGGGCGGCTGGCCCGGGTACACGCCGATGCGACCGAAACGCTCGCCGCCTTCGGCCACCACCGTGGGCGTGACGCTGAACTCCATCACCTGGCCGGCGCGCTCGACACGCCACAGCATCGGTTGTGCCACGCCGGTGTTGCCGCTGGCGCGGATCAGGTCGCGCACACGCGTGGCGTCGGCCACCGTGTGAGCGTCGATGCCGAGCACCCGGTCGCCGACGCGCAGTCCGGCCTTGCCGGCCGGGCCACCTTCGGTGACCTTGCCGAGCACCGGCTCGCTGAAGACGCTGCCGATGCCGATGCGCTGCATCAGCTTGGCGTCGACCTCGCTCGAGGCGAGCCGGTCGAGTTCGAGCGTGGTGCGGCGCTGGCCACGGCCGTCGCGGTCGCTGACCATCAGCTGCAGGCGCTCGCCGCGCATCACGGCCTGGGTCATTTCCCAGCGCAGGTCGGTCATCGAGCGCAGGTCGTGCCACTCGGTGCCGTCGGTCGAATAAGCCCGCACCCAGTCGCCGGCCTTCAGGCCGGCGCGTTCGGCCACGCTGGCCACGGCCGGCGGGCCGAGCACGGCCTTGGGTTCGTCGATGCCGATCCAGTGCGCCGCGGCATAGAGCACGACCGCCAGCAGCAGGTTGGCGGCCGGCCCGGCGGCCACGATGGCGGTGCGTTGCCACAAGGGTTTGCGGTTGAAACTGCGGCCGAGCTCGCTCGCAGCGACCGCGCCTTCGCGCTCGTCGAGCATCCTCACGTAACCGCCGAGCGGCAAGGCGCAGAGCACGAACTCGGTGCTGTCGGGCGTGGCCTGGCGGCGCAGGATCACGCGGCCGAAGCCGACCGAAAAACGCAGCACCTTCACGCCACAGGCCACCGCCACGCGGTAGTGGCCGTACTCGTGGATCACGATCAGAACGCCCAGCGTGAGGATGAAGGCCAATACGGTGATGATCATGCCGACAGGCCCTTGACGTACTGCAGTGCCTCGTTGCGCGTTTGTGCGTCGAGTGCGATCAGCGCCTCGATGGAATCGCAGGCACCCGCTTGCACGGTGACACGCTCGACCATTCGGGCGTTCACGCTGTGAATCTGATCGAAGCGAATGGTTCCCGCCAGGAAGGCCGCGACCGCCACTTCATTGGCCGCGTTCAGCACCGCGGTGCTGCCTTGTGCGCCTGTCAAAGTTTCCCAGGCCAGGGCCAGCCCGGGGTAGCGCGCGTGGTCGGGCGGCTCGAAGCTCAGCGCCGCGAGCTTGCCGAAATCGAGTTGCCCCGCGCCCGATTCGATGCGCTGCGGGAACGCCAGGCCGTAGGCGATCGGCACGCGCATGTCGGGCGTGCCGAGTTGCGCCAGCACCGAGTTGTCGCGGCACACGACCATCGAGTGGATGATGCTCTGCGGGTGGATCACGACGCGGATCTGCTCTGGCGTCAGGTCGAACAGCCAGCGCGCTTCGATCACTTCGAGCGCCTTGTTCATCATGGTCGCCGAGTCTACCGAGATCTTGCGGCCCATCACCCAGTTCGGGTGCGCGCAGGCCTGGTCGGGCGTCACGTCTTTCAGCGTGGCCGGGTCGCGGCTGCGAAACGGGCCGCCCGAGGCGGTGAGCAGGATGTGGTCGATGCGCGAAGCCCAGGCGCTGCGGTCTTCGGGCAGGCACTGAAAGATGGCCGAGTGTTCGCTGTCGATCGGCAGCAGCGTGGCCCCGCCGGTCTTGACGGCCTGCATGAAGAGCGCACCGCCCACGACCAGCGCTTCCTTGTTGGCGAGCAGCAGGCGCTTGCCGGCGGCCGCGGCCGCGAGACACGGCGGCAGGCCCGCGGCGCCGACGATGGCCGCCATCACCGAGTCGACCTCCGGGTGCGCCGCGAGTTCGCACAGCGCTTCAGCGCCGGCCAGGACCTCGGTCTGCACGCCGTGATGTTGCAGGCGTTCGCGCAGTTCGCGCGCCTGCGTGGCTTCGGGCAACACGGCGAAGCGTGGCTTCCACGTGAGGCATTGCTGGAACAGTTCGTCGACACGGCTGTGGGCCGTCAGCGCGAAGACTTCGAAACGTTCCGGATGGCGGGCGATCACGTCGAGCGTGCTGGTGCCGACCGAACCCGTCGCGCCCAGGATGCAGACACGCTGGCGGGCAACGAACGGTTGAGTCGTCATGTCAGCGAAACCCAGGCCAGCGCCAGCGGGAATGCCGGCAACAAGGCGTCGACCCGGTCGAGCACGCCACCGTGGCCGGGCAGCAGGCCGCTGCTGTCCTTGGCGCCGGCGCTGCGTTTGACGAGCGACTCGAACAGGTCACCGACGACGCTCAAGGCGGCCAGGAACACGACCACGAGCGCAAGACCCGCGAGCCCGAAACGGGCCGCAACGCGGGTGTAGAGGCTGGCGGAGTCCATCGCCCAGGTGGCATCGGCCCAGAGCCAGAGCGCGGCCAGCACAAGGGCACCGAGCATGCCGCTCCACACCCCTTCCCAGCTCTTGCCCGGGCTGATCGCCAGTGCCAGCTTGCGTTTGCCGAAGGCGCGCCCGCCGAAATAGGCCGCGATGTCGGCGGCCCAGACGAGGCAGAACACCGACAGGATGAAGTTGATGCCCAGGCTCTTGGCATGGGCCAAGGCGAGCCAGGCCGTCCACAACAGCGCCAGGCCGACGACCCAGCGCAGCCCGACCGGAATCTGCGGCCACGCGGCCGGCCCGCCACGCAGCACGAACGCGCCACCCAGCACCCACACGGCAGTGGCGGCCCACCAGACCAGCGCCGGCGGCGCCGCGGCCCAACCGGCCCACAGCGCAGCAGCACACAGGGCGGCGAGCAGCAGGCCCATCGGCACCGCCCATGCACCGGCGCCGTTGAGCCGCCCCCATTCCCAGCCGGCGGCGGCCATCAGCACCAGCGACAGCACGGCGAACGGCCAGGCCGAGGCCGCGAACAGCGCCGGCAGCAGCACCGCCATCAGGACCAGCGCGGTGATGACACGCTGCTTGAGCATGCTCAGCTTCCGCCCAGCGCGGCGGCGTTGGCTTCGACGCTGTGGGCCGCGCCGGCGTGGCTCTCGACACCCCCGAAGCGGCGGTCGCGGCGCGCGTATTCGGCCAGCGCTGCATCGAGCTCGGCGTCGTCGAACTCGGGCCAGAGGCAGTCGCTGAACACCAGTTCGGCATACGCCGCCTGCCAGAGCAGGAAGTTGCTGATGCGAACCTCGCCGCCGGTGCGGATGAACAGGTCGGGGTCGGGCGCGTGGCTCAGCGCCATGTAGCGGTTGAGCACGGCCTCGTCGAGATCGTCGGGGGCGACACCGGCGGCCATCGCCTGGCGGCAGGCCTGCACGATGTCCCAACGGCCACCGTAGTTGAACGCCACCGACAGCGTGATGCGGGTGTTGTGCGCGGTGCTCGACTCGGCCTGTTCCCAGGCCTGGCGCAGTTTGTCGGAGACCTGGCTGCGGTCGCCGACGATGCGGATGCGCACGCCGTGGCTCGCCAGCTTGCCGAGGTACTTGGCCACGGCCACCAGCACCAGGCTCATCAGGCCCGAGACCTCTTCGGTCGGGCGTTTCCAGTTTTCCGACGAGAACGCGAACACCGTCAGGTACTCGATGCCCCGGTCGGCACACGACAGCACCGTGCGCACCAGCGCATCGACACCCTGCTTGTGGCCGAAGAAGCGCGGCATGAAACGCTTCTTGGCCCAGCGGCCGTTGCCGTCCATCACGATGGCCACGTGGCGCGGCACGGGGGCCGTCGAAGCGGAGAGATCAGTCACGCGCGCAGGGCTGGCTCAAACAGCCATGATCTCGGCTTCTTTGCCGACGATCAGGCGGTCGATCTCGGCGATGTAGCGGTCGGTCAGCTTCTGCAGCTCGTCGAGCGAACGGCGCTCTTCGTCTTCGGAGATTTCCTTGTCCTTGAGCAGGCGCTTGGCGTGTTCGTTGGCGTCGCGGCGCAGGTTGCGCACCGCGACCTTCGAGTCTTCGCCGGTGTTGCGCACCACCTTCGTCAGCTCGCGGCGGCGCTCTTCGGTCAGCGCCGGCATCGGCACGCGGATCAGGTCGCCCTGCGTCGCCGGGTTCAGGCCCAGGTCGGACTCGCGGATCGCCTTTTCGATCTTGGCGCCCATGCCCTTTTCCCAGGGCTGCACGCTGATCGTGCGGGCGTCGAGCAGCGAGACGTTCGCGACCTGGCTGATCGGCACCATCGAGCCGTAGTAGTCGATCTGCACCTGGTCGAGGATGCCCGGGTGGGCGCGGCCGGTGCGGATCTTGTGCAACTCGTTCTTGAAGGCCTCGATGGAACGAACCATCTTGGCTTCGGCGGTCTTCTTGATCTCGGCAATGCTCATGGCTGCTCTCTTTCAAACGTGAACCAGCGTGCCCTCGTCTTCGCCCAGCACCACACGCTTGAGGGCACCGGGCTTGAAGATGCTGAACACACGGATGGGCAGCTTCTGGTCGCGGCACAGCGCGAAGGCGGTGGCGTCCAGAACCTGCAGGTTTTTCGTGATGGCTTCGTCGAACGAGACCATCGAATAACGCGTCGCGCTCGGGTCTTTCTTCGGGTCGGCCGTGTACACGCCGTCGACCTTGGTCGCCTTCAGCACGATCTGCGCGCCGATCTCGGCGCCGCGCAGGGCGGCGGCGGTGTCGGTCGTGAAGAACGGGTTGCCGGTGCCAGCCGCGAAGATCACGACCTTGCCTTCTTCGAGGTACTGCAGCGCCTTGGGGCGGATGTAAGGCTCGACGACCTGCTCGATGTTGATGGCCGACATCACGCGCGCCGTCATGCCTTCCTGGCGCATCGTGTCGGCCAGCGCCAGCGCATTCATCACGGTGGCCAGCATGCCCATGTAGTCGGCGGTCGCGCGGTCCATGCCGACCGAACCGCCGGCCACGCCGCGGAAGATGTTGCCGCCGCCGATCACCACGGCCACCTCGCAACCGAGCTGCGTCACTTCCTGCACCTCGCGCACCATGCGCACGATGGTGGCCCGGTTGATGCCATAGGCATCGTCGCCCATCAGGGCTTCACCGGAAAGTTTCAGCAGGATGCGCTTGTAGGCGGCCATGGGTCGGACTCCAGGGTGGTGTGCGTGTGGGGCGCTTGTGGCGCGCGGCAGAGTCTAAATCGGAACCCGCGGAGTCCTGAGGGTCCCGACCCCCTACTTAGTCCTTCTTTGCAGCAGCGACCTGCGCCGCCACTTCGGCCGCGAAGTCGTCGACCTTCTTCTCGATGCCCTCGCCCACCACGTACAGGGTGAAACCCTTCACCTGCGTGGCACGCTCTTTCAGCATCTGCTCGACGGTCTGCTTGTCGTTCTTCACGAAGGTCTGATTGAACAGGCTCACTTCCTTCAGATACTTCTGCACCGAGCCTTCGATACGCTTGGTGACGATTTCGGCCGATTGCGGCGCCTTACCTTCGGCCTTGGCCTTTTCGGCATCTTCGGCAGCCTTCTCGGAAGCGATCTTGCGCTCGGTCTCGATCAGCTTGGCCGGCACGTCGGCCGACGACAGCGCGACCGGCTTCATGGCCGCCACGTGCATCGCCACGTCCTTGGCCGCGACATCGTCGCCCTCGAACTCGACCATCACGCCGATGCGCGTGCCGTGCAGGTAGCTGGCGAGCTTGGCGCCTTCGTAGCGCTTGAAGCGGCGGATCGACATGTTCTCGCCGATCGTGCCGATCAGGCCTTTGCGAACGTCTTCCAGCGTCGGGCCGTAGCCGTCCTGCGTGTACGGCAAGGCCGACAGCGCGGCCACGTCGGCCGGGTTGTGCTCGACGACCAGGCGCGCACAGGCGTTCGCCATGGCCAGGAACATGTCGTTCTTCGAGGTGAAGTCGGTTTCGCAGTTGACTTCGACCACGGCGCCGGCTTGCGCGCCAGACGCCAGCGCGGCCGTCGCCGAGACGATCACGCCTTCGGCGGTGATGCGCGACGCGGCCTTGCCGGCCTTGCTGCCGAGCTTGACGCGCAGCAGTTCCTCCGCGCGCTCCATGTCACCTTCGGCCTCGGTCAGCGCCTTCTTGCATTCCATCATCGGGGCATCGGTCTTGGCGCGCAGTTCGCCGACCATGCTTGCAGTGATTGCAGCCATTCTCAGTTCTCCGTTGGGTTCCGGCCGCCACACGCGCGGCGGGCCGAAGTTCAGTGTGTCGTTGGAAAAAAAGGGGCTTCGCAGCCCCTTTCTTGTGCGCCCACGCGTCAGCGTTCAGCCGGCGGGGCGAAGCGTTCAGGCAGCTTCGTTGACTTCGACGAATTCGTCGCCCTCGGCGGCTGCAGCCTGCACCACTTCATTCGTGGCGTTGGCCTTGCCTTCGAGCACGGCGTCGGCCACGGCCTTCGCGTACAGCGCCACGGCCTTGGACGAGTCGTCGTTGCCGGGGATCACGTAGTCGATGCCCTCGGGCGAGTGGTTCGAGTCGACGATGCCGATGATCGGAATGCCGAGCTTCTTGGCCTCGAGGATCGCGATCTTGTGGTAACCCACGTCGATCACGAACATCGCGTCGGGCAAGGCGTTCATGTCCTGGATGCCGCCGATGTCTTTTTCGAGCTTGGCCAGCTCGCGCTCGAACATCAGCGCTTCTTTCTTGATGCGGATTTCGGTGCCGGATTCGATCTGCGCCTTCATGTCCTTCAGGCGCTTCAGCGAGCCCTTGACGGTCTTGAAGTTGGTCATCATGCCGCCGAGCCAGCGCTGGTCGACGAAGGGCATGCCGGCGCGGCGGGCTTCCATCGCGATCACTTCGCGCGCCTGGCGCTTGGTGCCGATCATCAGGATCGTGCCGCGGCGCGCGGCCAGCGTGCGCACGAACTTCATCGCGTCGTTGAAGAGCGGCTGCGTCTTCTCGAGGTTGATGATGTGGATCTTGTTGCGGTGGCCGTAGATGTACGGGGCCATCTTGGGGTTCCAGAAGCGGGTTTGGTGACCGAAGTGCACACCGGCTTCCAGCATTTCACGCATGGTGACTGACATTGAGACTCCAAAGGTTGGTTCTAGAATCCGGCCTGAATCGCTGCCATCGGTTTTCGACTGCAGCGACACCTTCAAATAGCCGGTTCGCGAGTGACTTGCCAAGTGCGACGCACCCAGTCAAGCCGCTCGATTATAGCAGCCCCCATGAGCCCAGACCTGACCGGCACACGCACCCTGATCGAACAAGGCGCCCTGAGCGCCGGGAGCGCCTTCGCGGCTTCACTGGCAGCGGCGAACGCACCAGCTCTGCAGCACGCCTTCATCGGCACGCACCTCGGCGCGGCTGGCGCCACGGCCGCCACCGTGGACTCGCTTCGCGATGCCGGCGCCCCCTTGCCGCCGCTCGCCGGGCTGGCCGTGACGGTGAAGGACTTGTTCGACGTGCACGGCCAGGTCACAGCCGCCGGCTCGAAGGTGCTGGCCGCCGCGCCCGCCGCGATCGCCGACTGCCCCGCGGTGGCCCGGCTGCGCCGCGCCGGCGCCGCGCTGCTGGGCCGCACCAACATGTCGGAATTCGCGTTCTCCGGCGTCGGCATCAACCCGCACCACGGCACACCCGCCAACCCGGCCACCGCCTTGCTGGACACCCAACCGCGCATCCCCGGTGGCTCCACCTCCGGCGGCGGTGTGTCGGTGGCCGGTGGCGCCGCGTGGGCCGCGCTCGGTTCCGACACCGGCGGTTCGATCCGCATTCCGGCCGCGCTGCAAGGCCTGGTCGGGTTCAAGAACACCGCGCGGCTGACGCCGACCGCAGGCGCCGTGCCGCTCTCGACCACGCTCGACACGGCCTGCGCGATCACGCTGTCGGTGCGTGACGCGGTGCTGCTGCACGAAGTGCTCGCCGACCGGTCGGTCGCACTCGCCGGGCGGCCGATCGCCGCGCTGCGCCTGGCCGTTCCGACCCACACGATGCTCGATGCGCTCGACGCCACCGTGGCAACTGTCTTCGCGCGGACCATCGCAGCACTGCGCACCGCCGGTGCCCGCATCGAGGAAATCCCGCTCGCACCGCTCGCCGACGTGTCTGGCATCAACGCCAGCGGCGGCTTTTCGGCCGCCGAAAGCTGGGCCTGGCACCGCCAGCTGCTGGCAGCCCACGAATCCGACTACGACCCGCGTGTCGCCCTGCGCATTCGACGCGGCGAATCGATGAGCGCGGCCGATTACGTAGATCTGCTGAACGCGCGCCGCGACTGGATCCACCGCATGCAAATCGCGATGCGCGGCTTCGACGCGATGCTGAGCCCGACCGTGCCCGTCGTGGCGCCGCCCATCGCGCCGCTGCTGGCCGACGACCGCGCTTTCTTCGCGACCAACGCGCTGCTGCTGCGCAACCCGTCGGTCGTGAACCTGCTCGACGGCTGCGCGCTCTCGCTGCCCTGCCACGCACCGGGCGAAATGCCGGTCGGCTTGATGGTGTGGAGCGGCGCCTTGCAGGACGACATGGTGCTCGACGTGTCGCTCGCCATCGAAGCCGCGCTCGCCTCGGCGCACGGCTGAAGCGCCATGCGCATCGCAGTCATCGGCGCCGGCATCATCGGCGTGACCACGGCCTACGAGTTCGGTCGCGACGGCCACGAGGTCACGGTCTTCGAACGCTGCGGCACCGTCGCCGCCGAAACCAGCTTCGCCAACGCGGGTGTGATCGCGCCGGGTTACGTCACGCCCTGGGCCGCGCCGGGCATGCCGACCAAGGTGCTCGGCCACCTGTTCAGCCAGCACAGCCCGGTGCGCCTGCACCCGACCTTGAACCCCGGCACGATAGTCTGGCTGTGGAAATGGTGGCGTGCCTGCCGCGCCCGCACCTACCAGGCCAACCGCCTGCGCATGCAACGCCTGGCCGGCTACAGCCGCGAGCGCCTGCACGAGCTCACGCGCGACATGAAGCTCGACTACGAGCGCGGTGAGGGTTATCTGGTGCTGCTGCGCACGGCCAAGGACCTGAAGATGGTGCAGCCGGGGCTCGCCTCGCTGAAGGAACTGCACACCCGCTTCGACACACTCGACGCAGCGCAGTGCCTGCGCGTCGAACCGGGCCTGAACCCCGACATGCCGCTGCACGCCGGCATCCACCTGCCCAACGACGAGGTCGGCAACTGCCGGCAGTTCGCCTACCTGCTGCGCGCCGAAGCGCAGCGCCTCGGGGTGTCGTTCCGATTCAACACGCAGGTGGGCAGGATCATCGCGGGGCCGCAGCCGCAAGTGGTTCACACCAACGTCTCGCCCGAGCCTTCGCGCTTCGTCTCGCAGGACGAAGACACCCGACCTGGCGGCGACACCCAGCCTCTGCCCGCAGAGCCCGACACCGAGCGTTTCGACGCGATCGTGGTGTGCGCTGCGCTCGGCGCGCCGGCCTTGCTGCGCCCTCACGGGCTGCACTTGCCGCTGCAGGCCGTGCACGGTTATTCGGTGACGGCGCCGTTGCGCCATTCCGAAACTCATCCCGAGCAAGGGCCGCGCTCGGCGCTGATGGACGAGCGCTTCAAGGTGGCGATCAGCCGCCTAGGCGCGCGCGTGCGCGTGGCCGGCAGCGCCGAGATCGGCGGCTCGCCACGGCGGCACAACAAGGCCGCCTTGGCCACCTTGTACAAGGTGCTTCACGACTGGTTTCCCGGCGTCGCCCGGCTGAGCCACGAGCAGCGCTGGAAAGGCGCCCGTCCGATGCTGCCCGATGGCCCGCCGGTGCTCGGGCCCAGCGGCATCGACGGCGTCTGGCTCAATCTGGGCCACGGCTCCAGCGGCTGGGCGTTGTCGTGCGGCTCGGCGCGCTTGCTCGCCGATGCGGTGGCCGGTCGCCCGCCGGCCATCGACACCGAAGGTCTTGGCATCGGGCGGTTGAAGGGGTGAACGTGCAGCGTGTTTTGCCTTCGAGCACCGAGTGGCCGCTGTTCGACGCGGCGCACACGCAGCGCATCGAAGGGCGCGAGCGGGCGGGCTTGGCGCCACACACGCTGATGGCACGCGCCGGCGAGGCGGTGGCGCGCCTCGCACTCGCCTTGGCGCCGCATGCGCAGCGCGTCTGGGTGGCCGCGGGGCCGGGCAACAACGGCGGCGATGGGCTCGAGGCAGCTGCGTTGTTGTGCCAGGCCGGTCGCCAGGTCGAAGTCACGCTGCTCGGCGAACCCGACACATTGCCCGACGATGCGCGCGAAGCCCTTGCCCGCGCCCAGGCGGCGGGGGTGCGCATCGTCGCGCGGCCCGGCGAATCCACATTCGCGGCCACGCTCGGCGCGCACGACATCGCCATCGACGCGCTGCTCGGCATCGGCGCCACGCGCCCGCCGCAAGGCGTCATCGCCGAGTCGATCAGGCAACTCAACGCCCTCGCCTGCCCGGTCCTCGCGGTCGATGTGCCGTCGGGCCTGCACACCGGCACCGGCCAGCCGCTCGGCGAAGACTGCGTCGTGGCCGCGCACACCTTGTCCTTGCTGACGCTCAAGCCCGGCCTCTTCACCGGCGCCGGTCGAGACCATGCCGGCACGGTGTGGTTCGACGCCCTCGGCGTGGACACGAGCACTGACGATCCCGAGGCCTGGCTGTCGACCAGCGAGAGAGAACCCGCTTCGAGCGGGTCGCGCCGACACGCGCAGCACAAGGGCAGCTTCGGCGATGTCGCGGTTGTCGGTGGCGCGCCCGGCATGGCGGGTGCGGCCTTGCTCGCGGCGCGCGCCGCGCATGCGGCCGGTGCCGGCAGGGTCTTCGTAGAGATGCTCGGCGGCGAAGCGCTGGTGTCGAGCCTGGACCCGCTGCGGCTGGAGTTGATGTTTCGGCACGGGTGGACGCAGGGTGCTGCCCGGACGCTCGCTCGAAGCACCGTCGTCTGTGGTTGTGGTGGCGGTGACGCAGTGCGTGCATCACTGCCCCGACTGCTGAGCCTCGCCGCGCGGCTGGTGCTCGACGCCGACGCGCTCAATGCCCTTGCCACCGATCCTTCGCTGGCAACGCTGCTGCGCGCACGCGCTGGGCGCCAGGCCGGCACGGTGCTCACACCGCACCCACTCGAAGCCGCGCGCCTGCTCGGCAGCAATACGGCCGAAGTGCAGGCCGATCGCCTGTCCGCGGCGCACACACTCGCGGACCGCTTTCAATGTGTCGTGGTGCTCAAGGGCTCGGGTAGCATCGTCGCCGCGCCGAGGCAGACCCCGCGCGTCAACCCGACGGGCAATGCCTCACTGGCGACCGCGGGTACCGGCGATGTGCTCGCCGGCTGGCTCGGCGGACGCTGGGCGCAGAGTGCTTCGGCCGCGCCCTTCGCGGTCGCCGTTCAAACTGTCGCGGAACACGGCGCCGCGGCCCACCCTCACGCGCTCGGCCCGATGCGGGCCGGCGACCTCATCGAAGCGCTGCACCGCCGCCTCGGCTGAGGCCCGTCGCTCAGCCGAGTGCGCGCATCGCCTTGCCGACTTCGATCGTGCCTTGTGCGTTGCCGCTCGCGGGCACCGTTTCGCCGTCACGGTCCGACAGCGTCTCGAACTGAAGCGCCACCTGCTCGGCTGCGTCCGCCGGCAAGCCCACGAACACGCCTTGCGTCAGCGTGATGTGGGCACGCTCGAAGGCACCCGCGCCGGCGCACAGGATCGCGCGGGTCGGTGCGTTCTCGGCCACCAGCGCCAGCAGCCCCGGCGTCACCGTTTCCGGCTGCAGCAGCTTGAGCACCGCTTCGGGCATCAGGTTCTCCGTCATGCGCGTGGCCGCGGTCGGCGCCAGGCAGTTGACGTGGATGTTGTTCTTCGCGCCTTCGATCGACAGCGTCTGCATCAGGCCGACCAGCGCCATCTTCGCGGCGCCATAGTTCGACTGGCCGAAGTTGCCGTACAGCCCGCTCGACGAGGTCGTCATCACGATGCGACCGTGGTTCTGCGCACGCATGATGTCCCACACCGCCTTGCTGCAGTTCACCGCGCCCATCAGGTGCACTTCGACGACGAGGCGAAAGTCGTCGAGCGTCATCTTCGTGAAGCTCTTGTCGCGCAGGATGCCGGCGTTGTTCACGAGGATGTCGACGCGGCCCCATGCCTTCATCGCATCGTCGACCATGGCCTGCACGGCCGCGGCGTCGGTCACCGACGCACCGCTGGCCATCGCCTCGCCGCCCGCTTGGCGAATCTCTTCGACCACCGCCAGCGCGGCGCTCGGCGTGCCGCCATGGCCGTCGAGCGTGCCGCCAAGATCGTTGACCACGACCTTGGCACCACGCGCCGCCAGCGCCAGCGCGTGCTGACGCCCCAGGCCGCCACCGGCGCCCGTCACCACCGCCACGCGGCCATCGAATCGCATCGTCATGTTCTGCTGTTTCCTTGAATGGGTTGGATTGAACGTCTCAGCGTCGCTTCGAGGCCTTGCCCGAGGACGAGCGCGCCGCCGTCTTCGCCGACTTGATCGGGTGCTTGCCTTTGGCCGCAGCCGCGCGCGACTTGCTCTTCGTGACCGCCTTGGTAGCGCGATCGGCTTCTTTCACCGCCGCCAGGTCGTTGCCCGCCGCCGCGGCTTTCTCGCCGAGCTTGTCGCGGCGCGCGCGGATCAGGTTCGCTTCTTCGCCATTCTCGCGGACCATGCGGAAGTCGATCTTGCGGCCGTCGAGGTCGACGCGGCTGACCTGCACCCGCACCCGCGAGCCGACCACGTAGCGGATGCCGCTGCGTTCGCCGCGCAGTTCCTGGCGCACCTCGTCGAAGCGGTAGTACTCGCCGCCGAGCTCGGTGATGTGCACCAGCCCTTCGACGTAGAGGCCGTCGAGCTGCACGAACAGGCCGAAACTCGTCGCCGCGCTGACGGTGCCGCCGTACTCTTCGCCGAGGTGCTCGCGCATGTAGCGGCACTTGAGCCAGGCTTCGACATCACGCGAGGCTTCGTCGGCACGCCGTTCGTTGACGCTGCAGTGGATGCCGGCGACTTCCCACTTCTCTTCTTCGGCGGTGGCCACCCGCGCCGGTTTCGTCGTCTTGCGGTTGCTCGGCGCCGGGTTGCTGGCGCCGGTGACGAGGTGGTAACGCTTGCCGCCGAGCAAGGCCTTGATCACGCGGTGAACGAGCAAATCGGGGTAACGCCGGATCGGGCTCGTGAAGTGGGTGTAGGCCTCGTAGGCCAGGCCGAAGTGGCCGCTGTTGATGCCGGTGTAGATCGCCTGCTGCATCGAGCGCAGCAGCATGGTGTGGATCTGCGGCGCGTCGGCGCGGTCCTTGGTCGCGGCGGCGATGGCCTGGAACTCACCGGGCTTCGGGTCGTCGCTGATCGACAGCCCGAGGCCGAGCGCCTTCAGGTAGTTCTGCAGCAGCGTGCGCTTCTCGGGCGTCGGCCCTTCGTGCACGCGGTACAGCGACGGGTGCTTGGCACGCGCGATGAAGTCGGCCGACGACACGTTGGCCGCCAGCATGCACTCTTCGATCAGCTTGTGCGCTTCGGTGCGCGTGCGTGGCACGATCTTCTCGATGCGGCCGTTCTCGTCGCAGACGATCTGCGTCTCGGTCGTCTCGAAGTCGATCGCGCCACGCTTGGTGCGCTCTTTCAGCAAGGCACGGTACACCTCGTTGAGGTTCAGCAGGTCGGGCACCAGCTCCTTGCGCTTGGCCGCTTCGGGCCCGCGCGTGTTGCCGAGGATCGCCGCCACCTCGTTGTAGGTGAAGCGTGCGTGCGAGCAGATGATGGCGGGGAAGAACTGGTAGGCGTGGATCTCGCCACCGGCGGTGACCAGCATGTCGCACACCATCGCGAGCCGGTCTTCGTTCGGGTTCAGCGAGCACAGACCGTTCGAGAGTTTCTCGGGCAGCATCGGGATCACGCGGCGCGGAAAGTAGACCGAGGTCGCGCGCTCGTAGGCGTCGTCGTCGATCGGCTCGCCGGGCTTCACGTAGTGGCTCACGTCGGCGATCGCGACGATCAAACGCCAACCGTTGTTGGCCTTCACGCGCCCGATCTTGGCGGGCTCGCAATACACCGCATCGTCGAAGTCGCGTGCGTCTTCACCGTCGATGGTGACGAGCGGCACGTCGGTCAGGTCGATGCGGTGCTTGCGGTCGACGGGCCGGATCTTGTCGGGCAGGCCGGCCGCCTGCGCCAGCGTCTCGGGCGAAAAGCGGTGCGGCACTTCGTACTTGCGCACGGCGATCTCGATCTCCATGCCGGGGTCGTCGATCTCGCCCAGCACCTCGGTCACGCGGCCGACCGGCTGCGAGTACATCGACGGCGGCTCGGTCAGCTCGATCGCGACCACCTGCCCCGCCGCCGCGTTGGAGGTGGCGTTCTTCGGGATCAGGATGTCCTGCCCGTAACGTTTGTCTTCCGGCGCGACAAGCCAGACGCCGCTCTCGTGCAGCAACCGGCCGATGATCGGCGCACGTCTGCGTTCGATGATCTCGAGCACGCGCCCTTCGGGCCGGCCCTTGCGGTCGTAGCGGACCACGCGCGCCTTGACGCGGTCGTGGTGCAGCACCGCGCGCATCTCTTGCTGTGAAAGATAAAGATCGGCCTGGCGGTCGTCGCGCACGACGAAACCGTGGCCGTCACGGTGCCCTTGCACCGTGCCTTCCACTTCGGCCATCAGCTCGGCGCCGATGGGGGTCGTGGGACTTTTGAATGATGTTGTTTTGATGATATAGTCCAAGACTTCCTGAAATGCCCAGGTGGCGGAATTGGTAGACGCACTAGTTTCAGGTACTAGCGGGTAACTCCGTGGGGGTTCGAGTCCCTTCCTGGGCACCATAAGCACCAGCTCGCTTCTTGCAAAAGACAGCGGGCTTTTTGCTTTCTGGGATCAGTTTTGTTGTTGTGTTGTCGAAGGCCTGCGCTTGCAGGCCTTTGTCGTTTGCGTGACGGATCAAATCACGAACTTCTTGGCGAGCCCATCGGGCCGCATGTCGTCGTACTCTTCGAACGGCTGGTGGATCCACGGGCTCGAAGGCAGCATCTCGACGAAGTAGTCCGGCGTGTAGGTCGACACACCCTTCGTCCAGATCACCGCCGAGCGCAGCTCGCTGATCTGCGGCATGCCACGCAGCCGGTCGACCACCGCGCGCAGCGTCACGCCGGAATCGGCCAGGTCGTCGACCAGCAGCACCTTGCCGGCCAGTTCGCCCTTCGGCAAGGTGATGTACTTGGCCAGGTCGAGGCGGCCCTGGATCGTGCCGGCTTCGGCGCGGTACGAGCTCGTCGCCATGATCGCGAGCGGTTTGTCGAACACCCGCGAGAGCACGTCACCGGGCCGCATGCCACCACGCGCCAGGCACAGGATCTGATCGAACTCCCAGCCCGATCCAGCGATCTTCAACGCCAGGCGTTCGATGAGCATGTGGTATTCGTCCCAGCTCACATACAGGTGTTTGCCATCGTCGGTCAGCATGCGTTTTCCTTGGGGCTAGCGTTGAAGAGGGTTCGGTGCGCCGCGGCGTTCAGGCCTGGTACGGATGGCGCAGCAGGATCGTGTGCACACGATCGGGGCCGGTCGAGACCATGTCGATCGGCGCGCCGATGAAGGACTGGATGCGCTCGAGGTACCGGCGCGCGTTCAGGGGCAGCTTGTCCCACTCGGTGACGCCGAAGGTGGTTTCGGTCCAGCCCGGGAAAGTTTCGTAGATCGGCACACAGGCATAGATGTCGTCGGCGTCGAGCGGCAGGATGTCGACGCGTTGGCCATGCAATTCGTAGCCGACGCAGACCTTGATCTCGGGCAGGCCGTCGAGCACGTCGAGCTTGGTCATGCACACGCCGGAAATGCCGTTGATGATCATCGAGCGCTTCAGCAGCGCCGCGTCGAGCCAGCCGCAGCGGCGCGGCCGCCCCGTCACCGTGCCACGTTCCTGGCCGACCGTGGACAGGTGATGGCCGACGGTGCCCGGCATGTCCATGTCGAGCTCGGTCGGGAACGGCCCGCCGCCCACACGCGTGGTGTAGGCCTTGGTGATGCCCAGGATGTAGTGCAGCAGGTCGGGCCCGACACCCGCACCCGCCGCCGCATTGCCGGCCACGCAGTTACTCGACGTGACGAAGGGGTAGGTGCCGTGGTCGATGTCGAGCAAGGTGCCCTGCGCGCCCTCGAACAGGATGTTGGCACCCTGCAGGTTCGCGTTGTGCAGCGTGTAGCCCACGTCGGCCATCATCGGCTTGAGCTGTTCGGCGACCGTCATCGCCAGATCGAAGATCGGCTGGAATTCGAGCGGCTTCGACTTCAGGTAGCCGCTGAGCGCGAAGTTGTGCAGGTCGAGCAGCTCGTGCAGCTTCTTCGCGAAACGCTCGGGGTGCTTCAGGTCCTGCACGCGCAGCGCGCGGCGCGCCACCTTGTCTTCGTAGGCCGGGCCGATGCCCTTGCCGGTGGTGCCGATCTTGCCAGCACCGCTGCTCTCACGCAACGCCTCGCGGGCCTTGTCGACCTCGACGTGGAACGGCAGGATCAGCGGGCACGATTCGCTGACGAACAAGCGCGAGCGCACTTCCAGGCCGATCGCCTCCAACCGCTCGATCTCGGCCAGCAGGTGGGTCGGGTCGACCACCACGCCGTTGCCGATGTAGCACTTGACGCCGTCGCGCATGATGCCGGAGGGGATCAACTGCAACGCCGTCTTCACGCCCTTGATCACCAGCGTGTGGCCGGCGTTGTGGCCGCCCTGGAAGCGCACCACGGCCTGGGCGTGGTCGGTCAGCCAGTCCACGACCTTGCCCTTGCCTTCGTCGCCCCACTGGGTGCCGACGACGACGACGTTGTGGCCCGCCAGGGGTTTGTCGGTGCGCGTGCTCATCTGTTGCATTGAAAAGATATCCAGGTCTGAAAATTCTTCGGTTCGCAGCGCTTCAGAGCGCGCGAACCATCCATTTGCCAGCGACCGCCACCAGCTCGCGATCGCAGTCGAACTCCTGGCCTTCGTGCTCGTGGCCCGGCAGCACGCACACCACCGTTTCGCCCTGCTCGCGCAGGCGGCGCACGGCTGTGCGCAAACCGGCTTCTTCGGCCCAGGGCGCACGAATCGCCGCATGCAGCGATTGGCCCGGCGCCAGCGCGGCCAGCGTCTTCAGGTCGAGGCTGAAGCCCACTGCCGGGCGGTTGCGCCCGAACACGGCACCGACCTCGTCGTAGCGGCCGCCACGCACCACCGCGTCGGACGAGCCCGCCACGTACGCAGCGAAACGCGCGCCGCTGTAATAACCGTTGCCGACGATGTCGGCCAGGTCGAAGCCGACGCGCACTTCCGGGTGCGCCTGGCGGGCGTGATCGGCCAGACGCTGCAGGTCGTCGAGCGCGGCGCTGACGAGCGGCACGGCAGGCAGCTCGCTGCGCGCCGCCTTGATCACTTCGTCATCACCGTACAACGACACCAGCCGGCGCAGCGCGCGTTTCACGTCGGCCGGGAAGGTGCGGCTGAGTTCGGCCAGGGTCGCGGTGTCCTTGGCGGCGAGCGCGGCGCACACGTCGCGGAACGCAGCGGGCGTGAGCGACACGCCGGCCAGCACACCCCGCACGATGCGCGCGTCGCCCAGGTCGAGCATCACGCCGCCGAGGCCGGCGCGGCGCAGGCAATCGAGCGCGAGGTCCTGCACTTCGAGGTCGGCCTCCAAGCCGACGTGGCCGTAGATCTCGGCGCCGAACTGCAAGGGCTCGCGCGTCGAGTTCATCCCCGCGGGCAGCGCATGCAACACCGGCCCGCAGTAACAGAGCCGCGTCACCCCTTCGCGGTTGAGCAGATGCGCGTCGATGCGCGCGACCTGCGGCGTGCTGTCGGCCCGCACCCCGAGCGTGCGGCCACTGAGCTGGTCGACGAGCTTGAAAGTGTTGAGGTCGAGCTCGCGGCCGGTGCCCGACAGCAAGGACTCGAGGTGTTCGAGCAGCGGTGGCATCACCAGCTCGCAGCCGTAGCTGCGGGCCACGTCGAGCAGGCCGCGGCGCAGTTCTTCGATGTGCCGCGCCTGCGCGGGCAGCACATCGGCAATGTGCTCGGGCAGCAGCCAAGCAGATGACATGGGAAAAACGCCGGGGATTAAAACCGGCATTGTACCGGTGGGGTGCGCGCACCCTGAGCCGCTTCGTGCGCGCGAATCAGCCGAGGAAAAAGTACAACATCGCCAGCCCGGCGAGCATGCTGGACAGGCCGATGAAACGGATCTGCCCGTCGCTCATCTTCGTGGCCCGCTCGAACACACCACGCCACATCGGCGGGCTCAGGAACGGCAGGAAACCTTCGACCACCAGCATCAGCGCAAAAGCGCCGAGCAGCAGCTCGGTGAACCCCGGCCCGGCCAAGGCCTACTTCTTCGCAGGAGCGATCGGCGCACTCTGCCCGATCGACGAACCGCGCATCGCCTTGAAGAAGTCGCTGCCGGGGTCGACCACCATCACGTCGGACTTGTTGCGAAAGCTCGCGCGGTAGGCCTCGAGGCTGCGGTAGAACTGCGCGAACTGCGCGTCACGCCCGAACGACTCGGCGAAGATGGCCGAGGCTTTCGCATCGCCCTCGCCCTTGACCTTCTGCGCGTCGCGATAGGCCTCGGCGACGATCACCTCGCGCTGCCGGTCGGCGTCGGCACGCACCTTCTCGCCTTCGGCGCCGCCGGTCGCACGCAACTGATTGGCCACCTGCTTGCGCTCGGAGGCCATGCGGCTGTAGATCGACTCGGTGATGTTGGCGACGAAGTCGACCCGCTTGATGCGCACGTCGAGGATCTCGATACCGAAGGACTTGGCCTCGTCGGCCAGGCGCGCGCGCACATCCTGCATGACCTTGTCGCGGCCGCTGGACAACACTTCACCGACGGTGCGCTTGGTCACCTCTTCGTTGAACGCGGCGTGCACGATCGGGCTCAGGCGCGCCTCGAGGTTGCGCTGGTCGACGCCGTTGTTGCGGATGAACTGGCGCGGGTCGGTCACACGCCATTTCACCAGCCAGTCGATCACCAGGCTCTTCTTCTCGGCCGTGAAGATCGGACGCGTTTCCGGGCTGTCCATGGTCTGGATGCGGCGGTCGAGGAACACCACGTTCTGGAACGGCGGCGGCAGCTTCCACTTCAGGCCCGGCTCCTGGATCACTTCCTTGATTTCACCCAGCGCGTAGACCACGGCCACCTGGCGCTGGTCGACCACGAACAGCGTCGAGGCCAGCAACATCAGCACCACCAGCGCACCGGCGACGATCACAACCAATCGGTTCATGTATTTGTTCTCCTGGTGGCTCAGCGGCCGTCGCGCTCACGGGCACGCTGCCCGTCGCGCGAGCGCACATCCACGGCACCGGCGGCGGGTGCGGTCTCGGGGGCCACCGGCGCGGCCGGTGCAGCGCCCGGCGTCACAGCGCCGGCCTGCTGCATCAGCTTGTCGAGCGGCAGGTACAGCAGGTTCGAGTTGCCGCGGCTGTCGACCATCACCTTGGTGACGTTCGAGTAGACCTGCTGCATCGTGTCGATGTAGAGGCGGTCGCGCGTCACGCTCGGCGCCTTCTGGTATTCGGTGAGCACGCTGTTGAAACGCTGCGCATCACCGTCGGCCTGCGAGACCACGCGCGACTTGTAGCCTTCGGCTTCTTCGCGCAGGCGCGCGGCCGTGCCCTGGGCTTTCGGGATCACGTCGCTGGCGTAGGCCAGGCCTTCTTTCTTCAGGCGGTCACCGTCCTGGCCGGCCTTCAGCGTGTCTTCGAACGCGGCCTGCACCTGTTCCGGCGGCTGCACGCTCTGTACGTTGATGTTGACGACCACGATGCCGGCCTTCAGACGGTCGAGCTGGTCTTGCACCGACTTCGCCAGCTCGGCGGCGATGGCGTCACGCTGTTCGTAGAGCACCGAGTCGATCTTGCTCTTGCCGACGATCTCGCGCACCGCCGACTCGGCGGCCAGCGTGACCGCCTCTTCGGGGTCGCGGTTCTCGAACAGGAACGAGCGGGCGTCCTTGAGCCGGTATTGCACCGTGAAACGGATGTCGACGATGTTTTCGTCCTGCGTCAGCATCGAGGAATCGCGCAGTCCGGTGGCGGCGATCACCGCGTTGCGGCCCACTTCCTTCGACCGCAACTGCGTGACGCCGACGGTTTCGTGCGCCTGGAACGGGTATGGCATGCGCCACTGGAAACCGGCGTCCGAGGTGTGGCTGTATTTGCCGAACGACGTGACGACCGCCTGCTGGCCTTCCTGCACGATGAAAAAGCCGCTGCCGAGCCAGATCAGCGCGACCACGCCGGCGATCAGGCCGGCGCCGATGCCAGCGCTTTTCATGTCGGGCTGGAAGTTCGGCCCACCGCCGTTGCCGCCGCCATTGTTGTCGCCCGAGCCGTTGCCCTTGGGCGCGCCGCCCTTGCCGCCGAACAGGCCGGTCAGCTTCTTGTTGAAGTCGCGCCAGAGCTCGTCGAGGTCCGGCGGGCCGTCGTTTTTGCCGCTGCTCAGGATCAGGCCCGACGCCAGGGCGCGTGCCGCATGGGCGAGCGCGCGCAGGCGCGATGCGCTGCCCGGTGATGCAAGGGTGGTTTGGCTCATGGTCATGCGGGTGAGAGGTGGGGGTCGGTCTGCGGTGTGTCTTCACACAAGAGGTCGGTCTTGTCGTCGGCAAAGTCGTGGTCCGACCCGCTGACATCTTGGGTTGATTCGTCGCGCTTCAAGCGCTGCGTGGGCATCGCGGCCACGGCCTCGGCCACGATCGCGCGCAATTCGGCCATGCCTTCGCCGCTCTGTGCGCTGATGAACACACGCGGCACGCGCACGCCGGCCGCCAGCTCGATGGTGTCGCGCAGCACGCGCGGGCGCTGGGTGTCTTCGAGCTGGTCGAGCTTGTTGAAGACCAGCACCTGCGGGATGCTGCTTGCGCCGATCTCGGCCAGCACACGCTGCACTTCGCTCATCTGGTCGGCGAGCACCGGGCTCGCGGCATCGACCACGTGCAGCAGCAGGTCGGCATCGTTGGCCTCTTGCAGCGTGGCTTCGAAGGCCTCGATCAGCTTGTGCGGCAGGTCGCGGATGAAACCGACCGTGTCGCTGAGCGAGACCGAGCGCGCCGATTCGCCGGCCTCGGCGAGAAAAAGCTGGCGGGTGGTCGTGTCGAGCGTGGCGAACAGCTGGTCGGCGGCGTAAACACGTGCATTGACCAGCGCGTTGAACAGCGTCGACTTGCCGGCATTGGTGTAGCCCACCAGCGAAACGCGGAAGGTCTGGTTGCGCTCGCGCGACCGGCGCTGCGTGCTGCGCTGCTTCTTGACGCGCTCGAGCTGCTTCTTCGCGCCCTTGATGCGTTCGCCGATCATGCGCCGGTCGAGTTCGATCTGGGCTTCACCCGGGCCGCCGCGCATGCCGATGCCGCCACTCTGGCGCTCGAGGTGGCTCCAGCGCCGCACCAGCCGGGTCGACAGGTACTGCAGCCTGGCCAGCTCGACCTGCAGCTTGCCTTCGTGGCTTTGCGCCCGCTCGCCGAAGATCTCGAGGATCAGCATCGTGCGGTCGGCCACCGCCACGCCCAGGTGCAGCTCCAAGTTGCGCTGCTGCGCGGGCGACAAGGCCTGGTCGAACAATACCGCCTCGGCCTGATGCGCCTGCACCAGCGCCTTGATCTCGTCGGCCTTGCCCGAACCGACGAACAGCGCGGCGTCGGGTGCCTTGCGGCGTGCTACGACCCGCGCCACCGCCACGTCACCGGCCGATTCGGCCAGCAAGGCCAGTTCGTCGAGCGACGCGTCGAAGTTTTTGCCGCGGCCGAAATCGACGCCGACGAGGATCGCCCGGGCCGGGCCCGTCGACCCGGCCAAGCCGGTGAAGTCCGCGGAACTCAAGGTGGGCAGAGACTGGGCCGACGCCGCAGGCTTGTTCAAGCCTGATCGGCGGGTTCGGCGGCGCTGAAATTCACCGCGCGACCGGGCACGACCGTGGAGATCGCGTGTTTGTAGACCATCTGCGTCACGGTATTGCGCAGCAGCACCACATACTGGTCGAAGGACTCGATGTGGCCTTGCAATTTGATCCCGTTGACGAGGTAGATCGAAACCGGAACATGCTCCTTGCGCAGCAGGTTCAGGAAGGGGTCTTGTAGGAGTTGCCCTTTGTTGCTCACGATATTCTCCGTGATGAAAGTTCAGAAGCGTTCACGTTAACACAGCACCTGCGCGCACCTGCGCAAAACAGTGCAATGCCCTAGTGATCCGCGGTTTTTAGTCCTTCGTGTCGAAGGGGTTGCGCGAGGAGCGCAGTTCGATCCGCATCGGCGTGCCGGTGAGCTTGAAATGCTCTCGAAAGCGCCCTTCCAGGAAGCGCTTGTACGCGTCGGTGATGTGGTCCAGCGAGTTGCCGTGGATCACGATCAGCGGCGGGTTCATGCCGCCTTGGTGCGCGTAACGCAGTTTCGGGCGGAAGGCGCCGGCACGTTTCGGCGCCTGGTGTTCGACCGCTTCCTGCAGCAGGCGGGTCAGCACCGGCGTCGACATCTTGCGCGTGGCCGAGGCGTGCGCATCGGCGATCGCCTTCCAGACCGGGCCGAGGCCCTGGCGCTTGATGGCCGAGATGTGCAAGACCGGCGCGAACTTCAGGAACGCGAGGCGCTGCTCGATCGAGCGCTGCAGCGTTTCCTTCTGGTAGCCGTCGACAGCGTCCCACTTGTTGACGGCCACCGCCACCGCACGGCCCGACTCGAGGATGTAGCCGGCGACGTGCGCGTCCTGGTCGGTCACGCCCTGCGTGGCGTCGAGCAACAGCAGCACCACGTTGGCGTCCGAGATCGCCTGGAGCGTCTTCACGACCGAGAACTTCTCGACCGCTTCGAAGACCTTGCCACGCCGGCGCAGCCCGGCCGTGTCGATCAGCTCGAACTTCTGGCCGCCTCTCTCGAACGGCACGGTGATCGCGTCGCGGGTCGTGCCCGGTTGGTCGAACGCGACGAGGCGCTCTTCGCCGAGCCAGGTGTTGATCAGCGTCGACTTGCCGACGTTCGGCCGGCCCGCCACCGCCAGCCGGATGGGGCCGTTCTGCTCGACCGCCTGGTCTTCCGGTTCGTCGAACTCGAAGTTGGCGAGCGCCGCGTCGGTCAGGCTGCGAATGCCCTGCCCGTGCGCGGCAGAAATGGGATGCGGCTCGCCGAGACCGAGCTCGAAGAATTCGGCCAGCAGCGGCGATTCCGACATGCCTTCGGCCTTGTTGACCGCGAGCACGACCTTCTTGCCGGCCGTGCGCAGGTAACGCGCGATGTCGTGGTCTTGCCCCGACACGCCGGCACGCACGTCGACGACGAAGATCACCGCGTCGGCTTCGGCCACGGCCTGGCGCGTCTGCTTGGCCATTTCCTTGACGATGCCGGTCGTGCTGTCGGGCTCGAAGCCCCCGGTGTCGACGACGATGAACTCGTGCTCGCCGCTGCGCCCGTCGCCGTAGTGGCGGTCGCGCGTCAGGCCGGAAAAGTCGGCCACGATCGCGTCACGACTCTTCGTCATGCGGTTGAACAGCGTCGACTTGCCCACGTTCGGGCGGCCGACGACGGCGATGACCGGTTTCATGGCGTGCCGATCACTCGGGGCGGAACGCGAACAGCCCGCCCTTGCGCGTGACCACGAGCATGGTCGTGCCCGAGACCACCGGCGCCGCGGCGATCGCGCCGCCGTCGGTCGACAGGCGCAGCTGCGCTTCGCCGGTCTCGCGCGAGAGCCAGTGCACGGTGCCGTCTTCGTCGCCGAACACCACCGTCTTGCCCACGCTCAGCGGGCTGCTCAGGCCGCGGTACTGCAGCTTGTCCGACGTCCAGGCCACCTCGCCGGTCGCCGACTTCCACGCGGTGATGCGGTCCGACGCATCGGCACCGAAGACGAACTGCGCGTCGGCCGTCACGCCGTCGGTGCCACCGATGTTCTTGCTCCAGACGACCGTGCCCTTTTCGGCGTCGACACAACCCACCGCAGCCTGGAACGAGCGCGCGCACAGCACGTCACCCACCCGCGCGGCCGGGCCGACCAGGTCGGCGAGGCGTTCGATCTCGTTGGCGCCGCGCGGCGAGCCGACCGGCACTTCCCAGCGCAACGTGCCCTGCAGCGGGTCGATGCCAGCCATGCGCGGGCCCTGGCCCGCGACCAGCGTGTCCTTGAAAGCGGCGAGCACGCCGTTCTGCGTCAGCGTCAGCGGGTCGCCGGCGCGTTGCAGCGCCCAGAGCTTGCGCCCGTCGAGCACGTCGAAGGCCTGCACGCCGCGGTCGGCGCCGAGCACGAACACACGTTCGCCGGCCACCAGCGGCGCGCTGTTGACCCGCACGCCCATGCTCTTGCGCCACTTGATCTGGCCTTGTTCGAAGACGACGAGTTCACCTTCGCGCGTGACCACCGCGGCGAAGCGGCCGTCGCTGCCGACGCCGGCGCTGAGTGCGCTGCCAGCGTTGCCACGCCACAGCTCGCTCCCGCTCTGCGCGTCGAGCGCCAGCACCGTGCCATCACCATCGGCGACGACAAAGCTGTCACGCACCGACACGACGCCGAGCGGGAACTTGATGGCGTCGACGCTCTTCTTCCAGACCTCGCGCCCGGCGATCTTCGGCGTCAGCGGCTCCAGCGGTTGTGGCTTGGGTTTGCCGCTGGCGCAGGCGGCCAGCAGCAGCACGGTGCCGAGCAAGGGCCATGCGAGCCGGGCACGTTGGCGCAAGGACATCACTTTTTCGCCTCGCCCGGCGCGGCACCCAGCACCGTCAGCTTGGCTTCGATCAGGCGCCGGTAACCGACCTTCGCGTCCATCGTGGCCCAGGCTTTCGCATAGGCCACCTTGGCCTCGTCTTTCTTGCCTTGCGCCAGCAGAACGTCGCCGCGCCGGTCGGCCACCAAGGCTTCGAACTCCTTGGCGGTGGCGCCATCGAGCTGCTTGATCGCTTCGTCGTACTTCTTCTGGTCGAGCAGCAGGCCGGCGGCACGCAGGCGTGCCACGGTCTGGTATTCGGCTTCGACCGCGTTGGTGCCGACCCAGGCCAGCGTGGCGAGCGCCGGGTCGAGTTGCCCCTTGTCGAACTGCGCCTTGGCCGCGAGCAGCCCGCCTTGTTGCGTGAACGCGGTGCGCGGGTAACGCTCCTTCATGTCGGCGAAGACGCGCGCGGCGGTGTCGGCGTCGCCGGTCTGCGCGGCCTTGTCGAGCTCGTCGAACATCGCGCTCGACTTGACCGCCTGGTCACGCTGCCACCAGTTCCAGCCGTTCCAGGCCGCGAAGCCGGCGAGCACGACGATCAGCGCCCAGGTGATGAGGTTGCCGTATTGCTTCCAGAAGGACTTCAGCTGGTCGAGCTGTTCCTGTTCTTCGAGGTCGAGATGGGTGGCCATGAAAGATCGGTTCTCTTGGGTTTCGAGCGAAGGCGGGATTATGCGGTGCGCAACTCAGTGGCCCAGCGTGAGGCTTCTGCCAGTGGCAGGCAGCGCTGGGCCACCGTGGCGTCGCGCAGCGCCTTCACGGTCACTTCGCCACGCGCCAATTCGTCGTCGCCAAATACCAGCGCGAAACGGGCGCCGCTGGTGTCGGCGCGCTTGAACTGCGTTTTCATGCTGCCCCAGCTTTCGGCGCCGGCGCCGTGCATCAACACCGACACGCCGGCCTCGCGCAAGCGCTCGCAGGCTGCCACCGCGGTGGCGAGCGCCGCGACCGAGGGCACCACGGCGTAGACGTCGGGCGCGGCCGGCGGCACTTGGATGCCGGCTTCCTCGAGCAGCAACAGCATGCGTTCGATGCCCATGCCCCAGCCCACGGCCGGCGTGGGCTTGCCACCGAGCTGCTCGAACAGGCCGTCGTAGCGGCCGCCGCCACACACCGTGCCCTGCGAGCCGAGCTTGTCGGTGATCCACTCGAACACGGTCAGGTTGTAGTAGTCCATGCCGCGCACCAGTCGCGGGTTGATGCGGTAGGCGAGACCCACCGCGTCGAGCGCGGCGCGCACCGCGTCCAGGTGCGCGATCGAGTCGGCCCCCAGAAAGTCCATCAGCTTCGGCGCCGCGTCCACGATCGCCTGCATCGACGGGTTCTTGCTGTCGAGGATGCGCAGCGGGTTGCTGTGCAGGCGCCGCTTCGCGTCGTCGTCGAGCACGCTGGCGTGGCCTTCGAAGTGACTGATCAGCGCCGCGCGGTGTGCGTTACGCTCGGCCGGCTGGCCCAGGCTGTTGAGTTCGAGGCGCACGTCGCTGTCGGCAATGCCGAGATCGCGCAGCAAAGCGCGGCACATCAGGATCTGCTCGGCGTCGACATCGGGGCCCACGAAGCCCAATGCTTCCACGTCGATCTGGTGGAACTGCCGGTAGCGCCCCTTCTGCGGCCGTTCGTGGCGAAACAGCGCGACGTGCGACCAGACCCGCAGCGGCCCGTTGTAGAGCGTGTTGTGCTCGACCATCGCACGCACGATGCCGGCGGTGGCTTCGGGGCGCAGCGTGAGCCGGTCGCCGTTCATCGCGTCTTCGAAGGAATACATCTCCTTCTCGACGATGTCGGTCACTTCGCCGAGGCCGCGCACGAACAGCGCAGTGGGCTCGACGATCGGCGTGCGCACGTTGGCGTAGCCGTAGCGCGCCATCAGCGCGCGCACTTTGGATTCGAACCATTCCCAGCGCGCCGAGTCGGGCGGCAGGATGTCGTTCATGCCTTTGACGGCTTGCAGGGCGGTGGGCTTGGATTTATGTTGAACCATGGTTTCGACAGGGGCTTGCGGTGTGCGGGAGAAGATTTACCGCCAAGTACGCAAAGAGCGCAAAGGACGCAAAGAAAAGACAAGAGCCGCTTTTCCTTGGCGCTCTTTGCGTCCTTGGCGTCCTTGGCGGTAAAACCTGGTGGATGCCTACCGGTACAACGAGGTCAATGCGCCGCTGTCGCCACCCCAAAACGCTTTTCGATGTAGCCCTCGACCAGCGCGTGGAACTCGGCCGCGATGTTGTCGCCGCGCAGCGTGAGCGCCTTTTCGCCGTCGATGAACACCGGCGCAGCCGGCGCTTCGCCGTTGCCGGGCAGGCTGATGCCGATGTCCGCGTGTTTGCTTTCGCCCGGGCCGTTGACGATGCAGCCCATCACCGCGACCTTCATCTTCTCGACACCGGGGTAACGCTGTTTCCAGACCGGCATCTGCGCGCGCAGGAAGTCGTCGATCTGCTTGGCGAGTTCCTGGAACGTGGTGCTGGTGGTGCGGCCACAGCCGGGGCAGGCGGTCACGCTCGGGTTGAAGGCACGCAGGCCGAGCCCTTGCAGGATCTCGAGGGCGACCACCACTTCCTGGGTGCGTGCTTCGCCGGGCTGCGGTGTGAGCGACACGCGGATGGTGTCGCCGATGCCTTCCTGCAGCAGCACCGACAGCGCGGCGGTGGAAGCGACCGTGCCCTTCGTGCCCATGCCGGCTTCGGTCAGGCCCAGGTGCAGCGCGTAGTCGCAACGTTTGGCCAGGGCCCGGTAGACGCTGATCAGATCCTGCACGCCCGACATCTTGCACGACAGGATGATGCGCTCGGCCGCGAGGCCGATCTCTTCGGCGCGCCGCGCCGAGGTGATGGCCGACGTGATGATCGCGCGGTACATGATCTGCTGCGGCTCGTGCGGCTCGGCAAGCTTCGCGTTCGCGTCCATCATCTCGGTCAGCAGTTCCTGGTCGAGGCTGCCCCAGTTCACGCCGATGCGCACCGCCTTGTCGTACTTCGCCGCCGCTTCGATCATCTGGGCGAACTGGCGGTCGTGTTTGTCGCCCTTGCCCACGTTGCCGGGGTTGATGCGGTACTTGCTGAGCGCCTCGGCGCAGGCCGGGTAGTCGGTCAGCAGGCGGTGGCCGTTGTAATGGAAGTCGCCGATCAGCGGCACGTCGATGCCCATGCGGTCGAGCTGCTCGCGGATGTAGGGCACGGCAGCCGCCGCTTCGGGCGTGTTGACCGTGATGCGCACCATCTCCGAGCCGGCGATCGCCAGTTCCTTGACCTGGATCGCGGTGCCGATCGCGTCGACCGTGTCGGTGTTGGTCATGGCCTGCACCCGCACCGGGGCACCGCCGCCGACCAGCACTTCGCGTGCGCCCCAGCGCACCGGCACGCCGATGGAGCCGCGCTGCGCAGGGCGGGCGGGTTCGATGAAGTCTTCGAGCAGGCTTCTGGCTTCGTCGCGGATGTCGCTCATGCTGGCATGCCCTGCACTACTTGAGTTCGAGCCGGGCCACGTTGTCCCGGGTGAAAGCCCCGAGCTCCAGGGGCTGGCCGCGGAACACCACCTTGGTGGCGCCGGCATTGCCGATTCTGACCTTGAGCGGCATGACCCCGTCGAGGCCCACGTCTTCGCCGGCCTCGACCAGGCGCGAGATCAGCGAGCGGCCGCGCGCGTCGGTCACCTCGACCCACGAGCGCTCGTCGGCATGCACTTGCAGCACACCGACCGGCGGCGCCTCGGCCAGGGTCACCGGCATGTCGGCCGCAGCGGCCGAGGCCGCGGGATCGGTCAGCGCCGGCACGGGCAAGGCCTCGACCACGGCCGATGCCGCAGACGCAGCCGGCACCACGACCACCGCCGCCGAAGCGGCTTCGGTCACGGTGCCCGGCGCCGTGGCGCCGACTTCGGCCGACAGCCGCTCGCGGGCCGCAGGCACCCACGACGCCGGCATGAAGTAAATGGCCAGCGCGGCCAGCACCAGCAGCCCGGCGACCCAGACCATCGGGCTGGCGAAACTGACCCAATCACCCGGCTCAAGGCGCCCCGGGCGTTCACGAAACGGCGTGTTCAGCCCTTCGGAGATTTCTTCGAGGCGGTGACCACGCGGCGGCGGCATGAGCGCCAGCACCGGCCCCGCATCGACCTTCAGCGTGCGGCACACAGTCTGGGCCAGTGCACGCGTGAACGTGGCGTCGGGCAGCTGGTCGAACTGGTCGGACTCGAGCAGTTCGAGCTTGCGCTGCGTGACCTTGATCGCGGCCGCGAGCGCGGCGATGTGCAGGCCCTGCGCCTGCCGCGCCTGGCGCAACAGGCCACCCGCGGTGGTGGCCGGCGCAGCTCCAGTGGGTTCACTCATCAAAGGCGCCTCGGGCGAGCAGACCGGTTTCGCGTGCGTCGGGGAAACGCCCACGCAACTGGTCGGCAAAGTCTTGCACCGCGCGCGCATTGCCGGAACGGTGCTCGATGCGCGCGGCCAGCCACAGCGTCTGTGCATTGGCGACCTCGGGCACGGCGTTCACGCGCCGTACGTAGAAGCGGGCGCGTTCGTAGTCACCCCGGCGATAGAGCACTTCAGAGAGGTTCACGGCGGTCGACGGGTTCCCAGGATCGAGCTGATAGGACTGCAGCAGCGTGGCCTCGGCCTGCGGCAGTTGCCCGGCCTGCGCCTGGCACACGCCCTGGGTCAGCAGCGTGCGCGGCGCATCGATGTAGCGCGGAGTGGCCAGGGCCTGGTCGAACATCGCGTTCGCTTCGGGGTAACGCTTCTTCTGACACAGGTAATAGCCGAAGTTCTGCATCGTGTCGGCGTCGCGCGGGTTCAGCTGCAGTGCGCGCCGGAAACTCTCTTCGGCCAGCACGTCGTCACCGAGGTTGGCGTAGATCAGGCCGCGCAGGTTGTAAGCCTCGCTCTGGTTCGGGTTGGCGATGATCGCCAGCTTGACCTGGTCGAGCGCGGTCGTCATCTGGCCACGGCCGAAGTACGCGGCCGCCAATTCCATGCGCACCTTGGCGCGCTTGCTTCCATCGGACTCGTCGGACGCCGTGATGCGGTCCCTGGAATCACCGCTCGCCGCAGGTGCCGGCGTGCGCGTGGTGACACATGCCGACAGCAGCGCAGCACCGAACCACACCGCACCAAACTTCGCGAGCGCCGCGGCGCGCACCAGGTCAAACCTTGAGGCGATCATCCATGGGTCTCCTGCGCGCCGGCCCGGCCCGCTTTTATCGTGTTGGCAACCGCCGAGCCGCTGCGGTGCACCTGCACCGGCGCGCGGGTCATGCGGGTGTGGGCATGGGTGCGGTCCTGCACTTCGCCGGCGAGCTGGCCGCAGGCGGCGTCGATGTCGTCACCGCGCGTCTTGCGCACGGTGGCGACCAGGCCGCCGTCTTGCAGCACCCGCGCGAAAGCCGTCACACGTTCGTTCGGCGAACGTTTCAGGCCCGACGCGGGAAACGGGTTGAACGGGATCAGGTTGAACTTGCACGAGACGCGCTGCGGGTCGTTGTGCGACGCGCCGGCGCCGACGAGGCGGAGCAGGTCGCGCGCCTGTTCATCGCTGTCGTTCACGCCGTCGAGCATGCAGTACTCGAAGGTGATGAAGTCGCGCGGTGCCGCCTCGAGGTAACGCCGGCACGCGGCCAGCAGTTCGTGGAGCGGGTACTTGCGGTTGAGCGGCACCAGGTCGTCGCGCAACGCGTCGGTGGGTGCGTGCAGCGAGACCGCCAGCGCCACCGGGCAATCGGCGCGCAGCCGGTCGATCATCGGCACCACGCCCGAGGTGGAGACGGTCACGCGCCGCCGCGACAGGCCGTAGCCGTGGTCGTCGAGCATCACGCGCAGCGCCGGTACCAGCGCGTTGTAGTTCTGCAGCGGCTCGCCCATGCCCATCATCACCACGTTGGTGATGGCGCGTGTGCCTTCGGGCAGGTTCAACCGCTGGCGCAGATGGTGTTCGGCGAACCAGAGCTGTGCCACGATCTCGCCGGTGATCAGGTTGCGGCTGAAGCCCTGGTGGCCGGTGGAGCAGAAGCGGCAACCCACGGCACAACCCGCCTGCGACGAAATGCACAGCGTGCCGCGCTCGTCGTCGGGAATGAAGACGGTTTCGACGGCGTTGCCACCCCCCACGTCGAACAGCCACTTGATCGTGCCGTCGCTCGAGGCTTGTTCGCTCAGCACCGGCATCGCCGTGATGCAGGCGCGGCCGGCGAGCTTGTCGCGAAGCGAGCGCGCCAGGTCTGTCATCTGCGTGAAATCGGCTGCGCCCGACTTGTGGATCCAGCGGAACAGCTGGGTCGCGCGAAAGCGCTTTTCGCCCAAGCCTTCGCAGAACGCGGCCAGTCCGTCGAGGTCGAATTCCAGCAGGTTGACGGACGCCAGGCCCGCCGCGCCCGACACCGACCCCGGCACAGGGCGGCTTGCGCCTGCCTCGGGCTGGGTCGGCAACGGGTTCATGCGGCTTGCGCGGCGTCCGGACAGTCCGCGCCGATCAGCGGCTGTAGACGTTCATGCCGGGAAAGAAGAACGCGATCTCGGCGGCTGCGGTTTCGGCCGCGTCGGAGCCGTGCACGGCGTTCGCGTCGATGCTGTCGGCGAAGTCGGCGCGGATCGTGCCCTTCTCGGCCTTCTTCGGATCGGTGGCGCCCATCAGGTCGCGGTTCTTCAGGATGGCGTTGTCACCTTCCAGTGCCTGGATCATCACCGGGCCCGAGATCATGAAACTCACCAGGTCGTTGAAGAACGGGCGTGCCTTGTGCACGGCGTAGAAGGCTTCGGCCTCGCCGCGCGACAGGTGCGCCATGCGGGCGGCCACGACCTTCAGGCCGGCGCCTTCGAAGCGAGCATAGATCTGACCGATCACGTTCTTCGCGACGGCATCGGGTTTGATGATCGACAGGGTTCGTTCGAGTGCCATTTTTTTCTCCTGAATCTAGGTTTTGCAAAGCCTCAGATTGTAACGTGCAGGGGTTTCACGGCCATGACGGCCGCCCTTTGCGCAAGGGCGTATCAACGGCCGCGGCGCCCACCCCCGCCGCCGCCGAAGCCGCCGCCCGAATTGCCACCGCCGCCGTAACCACCACCACCGCCACCACGGTTGCCACCGCGTCCGCCGCCACCGCCACCCCCACCACCGCCACCACCCCGGTTGCCCTTGCGGTGGAACGCATCGGCACCGATGAAGCCGAGCGAGGTCTGCAGCGGATCGGGCTGCTTCGGGCCGCTCTGGCCCTTCTTGTTGCTCGGGGCCGGGGCGCTGCCACCGGCGCCAAAACCACCGCCGCCCCGCCCGAAGCCGCGGCCACCGACGGGGCTGCGCGGGTTCGGCGCGAAACGTTTGTCGAAGGTCTGCTCCAGCGGGTTCGGGATCGAGGCCGGGTCGATGTCGAAATCGGCATCGTCGTCGCGGTCGAAGTCGCGCACACGTTCACCGTCGTTGGCCTGCACCGACGGCGGCGGTGCCTGGTTGTCCGGGCCGCGGCCGCGCGGCGCGTTGCGCGGGTTGTCGCGTGGGCGGTCATCGCGCGGGTTGTCGCGCCGGTTGTTGTTGTTCTGGCCGTTCTGGCGCCCACCCTGGCGGTCGTTGCGCTGGCCTTGCGGCGCACCGCCTCGCTCGTCGTTGCGCTCGCCGCCTTCACGCGGGCCTTGCCCGGCACCCGCACCGGCGAGCCGGCGAATGGCGCGAACGTCGCCTTCTTCCAGGTCGACCCAGACACCCCGCTTCAGGCCGAAGGGCAGCACCACCGTGCCGTAACGGATGCGGATCAACCGGCTGACCGTGAGGCTGACCGTGTCGAAGAGCTTGCGCACTTCGCGGTTACGGCCTTCGGTGATGACGACGCGGTACCAGTGGTTCGCGCCATCGCCGCCACCGTCTTCGATCGAGCGGAAGCTGGCCTTCTGGCCTTCGACATCCACGCCTTCGAGCAGGCGCGCCTTGTTTTCCGGCGTCAACGTGCCCAGCACGCGCACTGCGTATTCACGCTCCACGCCGAAACGCGGGTGCATCAGCTGATTCGCCAGCTCACCGGAATTGGTGAACAGCAGCAACCCTTCGGTGTTGATGTCGAGCCGGCCGACCGATTGCCATTTGCCCTGCTGCAGGCGCGGCAGGCGGCGGAACACGGTCGGGCGGTTCTGCGGGTCGTCGTTGGTGACGATCTCGCCCACCGGCTTGTGGTACGCGATGATCCGCGGCGGCAGCGGCATGATGCGCAAGCGCACCTGCTTGCCCTTGACCTTGACCCGATCGCCGAAAGAGACACGCTGGCCGACATGCGCGACCTCGTCGTTGACCGTGACCTCGCCGGCCTCGATCAGCGCTTCCATGTCGCGGCGTGAGCCGATACCCGACTGCGCCAGCACCTTGTGCAGTTTCGGGGCTTCGGGTTCGGGCTGCAGCACGCGCTTGGGCGCGCCGGCTTCTTCTTCACCTTCCTCTTCGATCACTTCGGCAGGCGCTTCGCCGGCCACGTCGAACTCGCCCGACAGCACCTGAGCGAACAGCGCACCCGCCTGCACCGGCTCGGCGGCCGGGCCGGCCTCGCCGGGCGCCTGCGGGTCACGCGGCTCGCCGCGGTTGCGGTCGCGCCGGCCGCGACGGCGACCACGGGGGCCATCGTCTTGCGCCGCCGCAAGCTTGTCGCCATCCGCTGCGCAGGCCAGTTCGTTCGCCGCGGCTTCGGTCTCGACCTGCACAGGCGTCGGCGCGTCACGCTCGCCGTCGTCGGCACGTGCGGCCACGGGCTCAGGCTCGCTGGCCGCCGCGACTTCAGCCGAGGCATCGCCTGCCGCTTCTGCCACCTTGGGCGCCGCCCTGCGTCGCTTCGGCTTCGGCGCTTCTTCGGCCGCTTCGGCCGCCACTTCAGCCACCGGCGCTGCCGCCGCTTCTTCGACCACTTTCACCGCGCGGCGGCGTCGCACCGGCTTCGCGGCGGCGTCGCCGGCTTCTGCAGGCGCCTCTGATTCAGGCACGGTCGAAGACTCTGGGTTGACGTTCATTCTTGCGGTTCCTTGGGGGCGGCTTCGGCCGCGGGCTCGTCTGGCGAGGTCGGGGCGGCGACGGGTTCGTCAGCCGGATCTTGGTCGTGTTCAGGCGGCGCAGCGTCGAGCGTCTCGGCCGCGGTCAGCTCCTCGGCGCCCTCTTCGATCTGCAACTGTTGCGGGTCGAGCAGCGATGGCTGCTCGGCCAGCACACTCGCGAGCGCCTGGCCGTCGGCACCACCGCCGGCCAGCAGCGGCAACTGCTCCAGGCTGGCCAGGCCGAGGTCGTCGAGAAACTGCCGGGTGGTGGCCAGCAAGGCCGGGCGCCCGGGCGATTCGCGGTAGCCGATGGCTTCGACCCAGCCGCGGTCTTCGAGCTGCTTGACGATCTGGCTCGCGACGGTGACGCCGCGGATGTCTTCGATGTCGCCGCGTGTCACGGGCTGGCGATAGGCAATGATGGCCAGCGTTTCCATCACGGCGCGCGAGTACTTGGGCGGCTTCTCGGGGTTCAGCCGGTCCAGGTATTCACGCATCTCGGGGCGGCTTTGCAAGCGCCAGCCGGTGGCCAGGGCCACGAGTTCGACACCGCGGCCGCCCCACTCGCGGGTGAGCTCGTCGAGCAGGGAGCGCAGCGTGTCGGGGCCGAGTTCGTCGGCGAACAGCACACGCATGTCGCGCAGCGGCAGCGGCTGGCTCGCGCAGATGAGCGCGGTCTCGAGGACGCGCTTGGCATCCAGACTATTCATGGTCTTTGATCACATTTTCGGCCGGGGGTGCGGCACAAACATTCAGCTGATATCTCGGGGCAGCAAGTTGTCTTCAGCCTCGGCACGGGCCCGCTCATGTGGCTCGGGCATCGCGTTTCTCGGCTGGCGGCTGGGCGCCGCTTCTCGCGGCTTCCCATGTTGACGCACCAAGGAGTGCGACTCGCTTCAACTGGACTACTGGGTTGCCCGCGTGCACAGGTCGGTACAGGGCGGGGCTTTCGTTCCAGGAAGGATTGCGCGCATTGTACCCAACCTGAAGGGCGGCTGCGGAGCGCTTCAGCGCGCGGCGCCGCTGACCTGTTGCCAGGCCTGCGCGAGGTCGGCCGGCAATTCGGCGTCGAACAGCATCTCCGGCTCGCTGGGGCGCGAAGGGTGCACGAAGCCGAGCTGTACCGCGTGCAACGCCTGCCGTTGCAGGCCCAGCGCCGGTTTGCCGCCGTAGACCGCGTCGGCCACCAGCACGTGCCCGCGAGACGCGAGGTGCACGCGGATCTGGTGCGTGCGACCGGTGTGCAGCGTGCAGCGCAGCGCGCTGAACCCCTCGGCGCTGGCCAGCACTTGCACGTCGGTTCGTGCCGGTTTGCCGGAACCCACCACGGCCATGCGGATGCGCGATTTCGGGTCGCGTCCGATCGGCGCCTCGACGCTGAACGTGGCCGGCCGGACCTCGCCTTGCACGATCGCCACGTAACGCCGGTGCACCTCGCGCGCGGCGATCGCGCGCACCAGGGCCGTCACCGCCGGCAAGGTCTTGCCCACGACCATCAGGCCCGAGGTGTCCTTGTCGAGACGGTGCACGATGCCGGCACGCGGCAGGCTGGCGGCACCCTGGTGATGGGCCAGCAGCGCATTCAGCAAGGTGCCCGACCAGTTGCCCGCGGCCGGGTGCACGACCATCCCGGCCGCCTTGTTCACGACCATCAGCTGTTCGTCCTCGAACACCACGTCGAGCGCGATCGGCTCGGGCCGGAAAGCCCGGCTCTCGGCCGTGGGCACGAGTTCGACCGAGACGATCTGCCCGGCCAGCACCTTGCGCGACGCCGACGCGGCCACCACCCCGTCGACGCGCACGTGGCCCTGTTCGATCAGCCCCTGCAAGTGGGTGCGCGAGAACTCGCCCGCCATCAGCACCACCGCCTTGTCGAGGCGCTGGGCATGCAGCGCCTGCGGCACCGGGGATTCGCGCCGTTCGGGTTCGTCGAGCCAGGGCGTGTCGGCGGCTTCGGGTTCGTCCGGCGCGGGGCCGGGGCTCTCGGGGTTCGGCAGGGGCTCAACCATATAATCGTGCTTCGTTTTCAGACAGGACAGCGCTGCTGTGCGCTGGCTCCCGCCCCATGATTGAGTTGAGTGTGCTGCGTCGGCCCGTGGTCGCCGTGATGGCGTTGATGATGGCCTTGCTCGCGGGTTGCGGCACGGCGCCCAAAGACGCCGAGGCCCAATGGAGCGCCGAGAAATTGTATGCCGAGGCCAAGGAAGAGGCCTCGATCGGCAACTACGAACGCGCCAGCAAACTCTACGAACGCCTCGAAGGCCGCGCCTCGGGCACGGCGCTGGCGCAGCAGGCGCAGATCGAACGCGCCTACATGCACTACAAGAACAGCGACAAGGCGCAGGCGCTGTCGGTGCTCGAACGTTTCATCAAGCTGCACCCCACCAGCCCGGTGCTCGACTACGCGCTGTACCTGCAGGGCCTGGTCAACTTCAACGACAACCTCGGCCTGTTCGGCAACCTGGCGAAGCAGGAATTGTCGGAGCGTGACCAACAGGCGGCGCGCGATTCCTACCAGTCTTTCAAAACACTGAACGACCAGTTCCCGCAGTCGATCTACGGCGACGATTCACGCATCCGCATGAACTACATCGTCAACTCGCTGGCGGCGTATGAAGTGCACGTGGCGCGCTACTACTTCAGGCGTGGTGCCTACGTGGCAGCGGTCAACCGCGCACAGCAGGTGGTGCTGGAGTACCAGCAGTCGCCGGCCGCGGAGGAAGCACTCTTCATCATGACGCAAAGCTACGACCGGCTCGGGTTGAACGAACTGCGCGACGACGCCGACCGCGTGTTGCGCAAGAGCTTTCCGAAGACCACGCTTCACACCGACGGCATCGGGGGTGCCAAGAAGGGTGCCTGGTGGCAGCGCTGGTGAACGAGCCGCTGCGCCTCAGTACGGCAAGGCCTCTACAGACAACAACGACAGCCACTCCAGCGCCTGCGCTTCGCTCGTGACCAGCGCCATCGGCGGCAAAGCCTGGCGCAAGCGCTTGCCGTAGTTCATGCCCGCCATGCGCGGGTCGCACACCACCAGCAAGCCGCGGTCGGTTTCGCTGCGGATCAAGCGGCCGGCGCCCTGCTTGAGCGACACCGCGGCCTCGGCGACGAAGTAGTCCGCGAACGGGTTGCGGCCTTCTTCCTCGAGGCGCTTGACACGGGCTTCGACGAGCGGGTCGTTCGGCGGCGGAAACGGCAGCTTGTCGATCAGCACGCACTGCAACGCATCGCCGGGCACGTCGATGCCTTCCCAGAAGGTCTGCGAGCCGACCAGCACGGAACGCGGCTGCGCCAGGAACTGCTGCATCAGCTGGCGCTTCGGGATCTGCCCCTGCATCAGCACCTGGATCGAGTCGCCCTGCGCTTCGAACTCGGCGCGCAAGGCGTCGCCGATGCTCTGCAACGCGCGCAGCGTGGTCGTCAGCACGAAGGTGCGGCCGCCGAGCGCACGCGCGCAGCGTGCCGCGAGCAGGGCCACGGCACCCGGGTGCTCGGGCTCGTTGGGCTTGGGGAATGCACGCGGGACGTAGAGCCGCGCGTTGCCCTCGTAGTCGAACGGGCTGCCCAGGCGCAAGGTACGCGCGTCGCCGAGCCCGGCCGATTCGGTGAACCACGAGAGTTGCTCGTCGTCGCCGAGCGTGGCCGAGGTGAAGACCCAGGCCTTGGGCGCGGCCGCCATCTGCTCGCGCAACGCGTCGCGGATGTCGAGCGGTGACTCGACCAGGCGCGCCTGGTGCGGCGACACATCGATCCAGCGCACGTTGCCACTCTGTGCTTCGGCGCCGAACTGCGTCGCGAGGCTTGCCAGCTGCGCGGCCCGCTCGGCCAGTTTGACGAAATCGGGTGACATCTCGGCAACCAGTTTCAAGCCGTCCTGCGCCGCCTCGCACGCGCTGCACACGGCCGCGAGCGCAGCAACGAACTCTTCACGCTCGGCCCGTTCGCTCCAGCGCAACTTCAGCGTGCCACGCAGCTCGCGCAACGGCCCGGCTGCGGCGATGCGCAGGTCACGCGCCGTGCGGTCGCAGGCACCAGCGAGCTCTTGCCACGGCGCCAGCCCGCGCGCCTGCTGCAGGCCGGCACCGAGCATGTCGCGGGCGAAGTCGATCACCTGCGCCGTGCCGAGCGTGGCGCCGAGAAACTGCACACCGGCCTCGGTGAGCTGGTGGGCTTCGTCGAACAAGGCGACTTCAACGCTCGGCAGCAACTCGGCCACGCCGGTGTCACGCAGCGCCATGTCGGCGAAGAACAGGTGGTGGTTGACGACGACCACGTCGGCCACCATCGCTTCGCGCCGCGCCTTGACCACGTGGCATTGGCGGAATTCGGGGCACTCGGCACCGAGGCAGTTCTCGCGCGACGAGGTGACGAGCGGGATCACGCTGCTGCGTTCGTCCAGGCCTTCGAGCTCGGCCAGATCGCCACTCACTGTCGCGTGCGACCACTGCTCGACCTTCGCGAGCGTGCGCACGGCCCAGCGATCGGGCAATTCCGCCGACTGTCGCGCCAGGTTCATGCGGTGAAGGCAAAGGTAGCTGCCGCGGCCCTTCAGCAAGGCGACGGTGACTGGCAGTTGCAAGGCCTCGCGCAAGCGTGGAATGTCGCGCAGGAACAGCTGGTCCTGCAGGCTCTTCGTGGCGGTGCTGACGAGCGCACGCGCGCCGCTGAGCAAGGTGGGCACGAGGTAGGCGAAAGTCTTGCCGACACCGGTGCCGGCTTCGACGACGAGCGCGCTGCGCTCTTCGATGGCCTGCGCCACGCCGAGCGCCATGCGGAGCTGCACTTCGCGTTCGACGTGCCCTTCATCGGCCAGGGCCAGCGCACCGCCGCGGCCGAACGCTGCCGTCACTGCTTCCGCGAGAGCGCTCACGCGGGCTCTGGCGGGTCGAGCTCCGCTTCGAGCCGCGCGATCTGGTCGCGCAGCAACAGGCGCCGCTTCTTCAGCCGGCGCACCGTGAGTTCATCGTCGGGAACAGAGATCGCGGCCTGGTCGATCAAGCTGTCGAGATCGCCGTGTTCCATGCGCAACTCGATGAGCCGACGGGGCAGTGAATGCAGGTTGATATCCATCGACACGCGACTTATGAGCGGTTTTCACTGCCTTGCAGGAATGCAGACAGATTATAGTTTTCGACCATGAGCACAGCCAGCCTCGGTTACCGTCTTTCTGCCACCACCGGCCTGCATCGGGGCGACCGCGCCTACCAGCAAGACCAGGTCGAGATCATCGCGCACGACCGCACCCCCGGTTGCCTGCTCGCCGTGCTGGCCGACGGCATGGGTGGCAAGAGCGGTGGCCGCAAGGCCGCCGACCAGGTGCTGCTGACCGCACACCAGCTGTTCGAGCGTTACGCGCCGAGCCGCGACGACGCCGCCGAAACGCTCAAACAACTGGTGCTCGAATCGCACCTGATGATCAAGCTGACCGCGATCACCGCCGAAGAAGAACCACACAGCACCGTGGCCGCCTTCATGGTCAGCCCTTCGCGCGAATGCGACATCGTGCATGCCGGTGACTCGCGGGTCTACCATTTTCGCGGCGCCGACATGGTCAGCCGCAGCATCGACCACTCCTATGTGCAGCGCCTCGTCGACGAAGGCTCGATCACCGAAGACGAAGCCAACGTGCACCCGCAGTCGAACCTGCTGACCGGCTGCCTGGGCACCCACCAGGACCCACCGCTGGCACACAACCGCATCGACCGGCTCGACATCGGCGACTGCGTGATGGCGTGCAGCGACGGCCTGTGGCACTACTTCACCCCGCGCGAGATCGGCGCGATCGTGCACGCCCTGCCGCCGCGCGAAGCGAGCGAAATGCTCGTGACCAAGGCACGCCAGCGTGCACGTGGCGCCGGCGACAACCTCTCGCTGGCGCTGGTGCGCGTCGAGCCGCTCGACTGAGCTGGCGCCCCTCAGGGCGCCGACGCACCCGCAGGCACCGGCAACGGTGCCGCCTTCTTGCCTTTCGCCGCGCGCTCGGCGTTGCGCTGCTCGACGGCCGAACGCCGCGCACTCGCCGCCTGCGAAGCCGCCTCGAACTTCTGCTCGCTGAGCGCTTCGGCACGTTGTTTTTCCGCCGCCGACACCTTGGGTTCCGGCGCCGGGTGCGCCCGCACACGCGGGGTTTGTGGCTTCATCACGCGGAGTGCAGGCTCCGAAGCGCTGCGCGCCGTCGGCTCGGGCGCGACCGGCCGGTTGCGGATCGTCTCCAGACGCTGGGCCGCGCGCTCGCGGCGCTGCATCTCGTTGAGCACCGCTTCCTGGCGGCGCAGGCGCAGCTGCACTTCGCGCAGATCGCGGCGCGCGGTTTCCACGCACGACGTGACGACAAAACTGTTCTGGCAATCACGTTCCCGCGACACGAAAGCCGATTGCGCTGCGGCCCGCTCGCTGCTGATGCGGGCACGCTCCTCGGCCTCGGTGCCGACGCCGGCACCCCGCGCCCACGGCGCAGCGCAGGCCAGCAGCAGCAGGGTCGCGTGGCACCAGCCCATGCGCTTCATGTGAGCGACGTGTCCACATCACGCCGCGCCAGCGCCAGAAACTCGGCCGACTGCATCTCGCGCAGGCGCGACACGGTGCGCGGGAACTCGTGCGCCAACTGCCCTTCGGTGTAGAGCAGTTCCGGCTCGCACTCGGCCGAAAGAATCAGCTTCACGCGCCGGTCGTACAACACGTCGACGAGCCAGGTGAAGCGCCGCGCTTCCGAAGCCATGCGCGGCGACATCGCCGGCACGCCCGAGAGCAGCAGCGTGTGGAACTGCGTGGCGAGCTCCAGGTAGTCGTTCTGCGAACGCGGGCCGCCGCACAGTTCCTTGAAGTCGAACCACACCACACCACCGGCGCGCCGCCGCGAGCGCAACTCGCGGTGTTCGATGCGCAGCAGCGGGCTCTCGTCCTTGGCTTCGGCCAGGCGTTCGAAGGCGTCGGTCATGGCCGCGTCGGCGGCGGCACCCAGCGGCGTGTGGTACAGGCCGACCTGCTCCAGCGTGAGCTGGCGGTAGTCGGTGCCGTTGTCGACGTTGACCACTTCGAGCTTGGCCTTCAGCAACTCGATCGCCGGGAGGATGCGGTCGCGGTGCAGCCCGTTCGGGTACAGGTCGTCGGGCTTGAAGTTCGAGGTCGTGATGATGCTGACGCGGTTCTCGAACAGCGCTTCCAGCAGCCGGTGCAGGATCATCGCGTCGGTCACGTCGGACACGTGGAACTCGTCGAAGCAGATCAGCCGGTAGCGCCGCGCCATGCGCTTGGCAAGCTCCTGCAGCGGGTTCACGGTGCCGTGCAGCTCGGCCAGCTCGCGGTGCACTTCGCGCATGAACTCGTGGAAGTGCAGGCGTGTCTTGCGCTGCAGCGGCACGGCGTTGAAGAAGCAGTCCATCAGGAAGCTCTTGCCCCGCCCCACCCCGCCGTACATGTACACGCCGCGCGGAATCGGTGGGCGGGCGATCAGCTTGGTCAGCGCGTTGCTGCGCCGCGCCTTGTAATCGGCCCACTCGTTCTCGCAGCGTTCGAGCGAGTCGACGGCACGCAGCTGGGCCGCGTCGGGTTGGTACCCGCGCTCGGCCAGCGTGCGTTCGTAGAGTTCGCGGACCGCCACGGTGCGAGCCGGCCGCGACGTCAGAAGTTCAGGCTGCGTTTGTCGACCGCGAGCGCGGCTTCCTTGGTCGATTCACTCAAGGAAGGATGGGCGTGGCAGATGCGCGCGATGTCTTCGGCAGAAGCCTTGAACTCCATCGCCACCACCGATTCGGCGATCAGTTCCGAGGCCATCGGCCCGACGATGTGCACACCGAGGATCTCGTCGGTCTTCGCGTCGGCCAGGAACTTGACCATGCCGGTCGTGTCGCCCAGCGCGCGCGCCCGGCCGTTGGCCATGAACGGGAAGGTGCCGGCCTTGTAGGCGCGGCCCGAGGCCTTGAGCTGCTGTTCGGTCTGGCCGACCCACGCGATCTCGGGCGAGGTGTAGATCACCCAGGGCACGGTGTTGAAGTTGACGTGGCCGTGCTGGCCGTTGATGCGCTCGGCCACCGCCACGCCTTCTTCCTCGGCCTTGTGCGCGAGCATCGGGCCACGCACCACATCGCCCACCGCCCACACGTTCGGCAGGTTGGTCTTGCAGTCGTCGTCGACGGCGATGAAACCACGCTCGTCGAGCTTCAGGCCCACCGCTTCGGCGTTGAGGCCGATGGTGTTGGGCACGCGGCCGATCGAGACGATCAGCTTGTCGCATTCGAGCTTCTGTTCCTTGCCGGCCGAGTCGGCATAAGCGACGGTCACGCCCTTCTTGGTCGACGTCACGGCACTGATCTTCACGCCGAGGTTGATCTTCAAACCCTGCTTCGTGAAGGCCTTGTGCGCTTCCTTGGCGATCTGTTCGTCGACGGCGCCCAGGAACACCGGCAGCGCTTCGAGCACCGTCACCTCGGCGCCGAGGCGGCGCCAGACCGAACCCATCTCGAGGCCGATCACGCCTGAGCCGATCACGCCCAAGGTCTTCGGCACCGACGGGATGCGCAGCGCGCCATCGTTCGACAGGATGTTCTCTTCGTCGAAGGCCGCACCCGGCAAGGCACGCGGATTCGAGCCGGTGGCGACGACCACGTGCTTGGCGACCAGCGTCTCGGGTTTGTCGCCGGCCACGGCGATCTCGACCGCGCCGTCGGCCGCTTTCACGAACGACCCACGACCGTGGAAGAACGTGACCTTGTTCTTCTTGAGCAGGTACAGGATGCCGTCGTTGTTCTGCTTCACGACGGTGTTCTTGCGGCCGAGCATCTTGCCCACGTCCATCGTCAGGTTCGTGAGGCCGATGCCGTGGTCGGCAAAGTGGTGCCCGGCCTGCTCGAAGTTTTCGCTCGACTGCAGCAGGGCCTTCGACGGAATGCAGCCCACGTTCGTGCAGGTGCCGCCCGGCGCCGGGCCGCCCTTCTCGTTCTTCCACTCGTCGATGCAGGCAGTGTTGAAACCGAGCTGCGCTGCGCGGATGGCGGCGATGTAGCCCCCGGGGCCGCCACCGATGACGACCACATCAAATGATTTGCTCATGGTCGCGGCCTCAGATGTCGAACAGCAGGCGGGCAGGATCTTCCAGCGCTTCCTTCATCGCCACCAGGCCGAGCACGGCTTCGCGGCCATCGATGATGCGGTGGTCGTAAGACATCGCGAGGTAGTTCATCGGGCGCACCACGATCTGGCCGTTCTCGACCACGGCGCGATCCTTGGTCGCGTGCACGCCCAGGATGGCCGACTGCGGCGGGTTGATGATCGGCGTCGACAGCATCGAGCCGAAGGTGCCGCCGTTGCTGATCGAGAAGGTGCCGCCGGTCAGGTCGTCGAGCGAGAGCTTGCCCTCGGCCGCCTTCTTGCCGTACTCGGAGATCTTCTTCTCGATGTCGGCAAAGCTCATCTGGTCGGCGTTGCGCAGGATCGGCACGACCAGGCCACGCGGCGAACCGACCGCGATGCCGATGTCGAAATAGCCGTGGTAGACGATGTCGTTGCCATCGACCGACGCGTTGATCACCGGGTATTTCTTCAGCGCGGCGACAGCGGCCTTCACGAAGAAGCTCATGAAGCCGATCTTGACGCCGTGCTCCTTCTCGAACTTCTCCTGGAAGCGCTTGCGCATTTCCATCACCGGCGCCATGTTCACTTCGTTGAACGTGGTCAGGATCGCGTTGGTCGATTGCGACATCACCAGGCGCTCGGCGATGCGCGCGCGCAGGCGGCTCATCGGCACACGCTGCTCGGGGCGGTCGCCGAGCGACGGCACCGGCGGTGCGGCGACGGTCGGCAACGCAGCTTTCGGGGCGGCCGCCACGACGGGTGCGGTCATCGCGACCGGCTTCGCACCCGCTTCGATCGACGCGAGCACGTCGCCCTTGGTCACGCGGCCGTCCTTGCCGGTGCCGGCCACGGTGCCTGCGGGAATGCGGTTGTCGGCCATCAGCTTCGCGGCGGCCGGCATGGCGGGCGCACTCGCGGCGGCGGCCGAATCCTTGGGCGGCGGCGGCGTGACGCCCGGCGTGGCGCCCGGTGCCGGCTCGCCGGCGGGCACGGGTTTGACTTCGAGCGGGCTGGTCGCTTCGACCCCTTCGGTGTCGATCTTCGCGATCACTTCTTCGGCGATGCACAACTCGCCGTCGTTCTTGACGAGCTGGGCGAGCACACCCGACGCCGGTGCCGGCACTTCGAGCACGACCTTGTCGGTTTCGATCTCGACGAGGATCTCGTCCATTTCGACCCGTTCACCGGGGCGCTTCTTCCATTGCAGCAAGGTCGCCTCGGCGACGGACTCTGACAACTGCGGGACTTTGACTTCTACGATGGCCATTTGAATATTTCTCTGTATTTTTGAGGTGCGAAGCAGCGCGCCTTACTTGGTGAGCACGAAGCCCTTGAGCTTGCCGTAAGCCTGCTCGAGCAGCGCTTTCTGCTGCTCCTGGTGCAGGTGCGCGTAGCCCACCGCGGGCGAAGCCGATGCCGGGCGACCGGCGTAACCGAGCTTCTGCCCGTCGACCATGTTCTCGTGGATGTAGTGCTGCACGAAGAACCAGGCACCCTGGTTCTGCGGCTCGTCCTGGCACCACACAACCTCGGTCGCGTTCGGGTACTTCTTCATCTCGGCCGCGAAGGCCTTGTGCGGGAACGGGTAGAGCTGTTCCACACGCATGATCGCCACATCGCCGTTCTTGCGCTCGGTGCGCGCCTTCACCAGGTCGTAGTAGACCTTGCCCGAGCAGGCGATCACTCTTCTGACCTTGTCGGCATTGACCTCGGCGCTGACCTCGCCGATCACGGTCTTGAACTCGCCCTTGGTGAAGTCGGACAACGGCGACGTGGCGTCCTTCGCGCGCAGCAGCGACTTCGGCGTCATGATGATCAGCGGCTTGCGGAACATGCGCACCATCTGCCGGCGCAACACGTGGAAGATCTGGCTCGCCGAAGTCGGTTGCACGATCTGCATGTTGTTGTCGGCAGCGAGCTGCATGAAACGCTCGAGACGCGCTGAAGAGTGCTCCGGCCCCTGCCCTTCGTAGCCGTGCGGCAGCATCAGCGTGATGCCGTTGGCGCGGCCCCACTTCACTTCGCCCGAGGCGATGAACTGGTCGATCACGACCTGCGCGCCGTTGACGAAGTCGCCGAACTGCGCTTCCCAGATCACCAGCGTGTTCGGCTCGGCGCTCGCGTAGCCGTACTCGAAGCCGAGCACCGCTTCTTCGGAGAGCAGCGAGTCGATCACGACGAACGGCGCCTGGCCGTCGGCCACGTGCTGCAGCGGCGTGTAGGTGCCTTCGTCCCACTTCTCGCGGTTCTGATCGTGCAGCACCGAGTGGCGGTGCGTGAAGGTGCCGCGCCCGCAGTCTTCGCCCGACAGGCGCAGCGCGTAGCCGCTGGCGACGAGTGAAGCGAACGCGAGGTGCTCGCCCATGCCCCAGTCGACATTGATCTCGCCGCGGCCCATCGCCGCACGGTCGGCCAGCACCTTCTCGACCAGCGTGTGGGCCTTGAAGTTCGGCGGGATCGTGGTGATGCGTTCGGCCAGGCGCTTGACTTCGGAGAGCGGCAAGGCCGTGTCGGCCGCATCGGTCCACTTCTTGTTGAGGAAGGGCGCCCAATCGACCGCGTATTTGCTCTTGTAGTTGGTGAGCACCGGGTCGTAGGTGCTCTTGCCGGCGTCCATCGCGGCGCGCAGGGCTTTCACCATCGCATCGGGCCCGTCGGCCGGCAGCACGCCCTGCGCCACCAGCTTCTCGCCGTAGAGCTTGCGCGTGCCCGGATGCTGGGCGATCTTCTTGTACATCAGCGGCTGCGTCAGCGCCGGCGTGTCCTGCTCGTTGTGACCGAGCTTGCGGAAGCAGACGATGTCGACGACCACGTCCTTGTTGAATTCCTGCCGGTAGTCGAGCGCCATCTGCGTGCAGAGCACCACTGCTTCGGGGTCGTCGCCGTTCACGTGCAATACCGGCGCTTCGATCATCTTGACCACGTCGGTGCAGTACAGCGTGGAGCGCGAATCGCGCGGGTCACTGGTGGTGAAGCCGATCTGGTTGTTGATGACGACGTGCACGGTGCCGCCGGTGTAATAACCACGCGTCTGGGCCAGCGCCAGCGTTTCCATCACGACGCCCTGGCCGGCGAAGGCCGCGTCGCCGTGCACGATGATCGGCAAGACCGAATCGCCGTCCTTGTCGCCACGCCGGTCGAGCCGCGCCTTGCACGAACCTTCGACGACCGGGTTCACGATCTCCAGGTGCGATGGGTTGAAGGCGAGGCTCAGGTGCACCGGGCCGCCGCTGGTCGTGATGTCGCTCGAAAAGCCCTGGTGGTACTTCACGTCGCCCGAAGGCAACGCCTCGGGCGCGGTGTGGTCGAACTCGGCGAACAGGTCCTTGGGCATCTTGCCCAGCGTGTTGACGAGCACGTTCAGGCGGCCGCGGTGGGCCATGCCGATCACGATCTCCTGCACGCCCTTGGTGCCGGCGCGCTGCACCAGTTCGTCCATCGAGGCGATGAAACTCTCGCCGCCTTCGAGCGAAAAGCGCTTCTGGCCGACGTACTTGGTGTGCAGGTATCGCTCGAGGCCTTCGGCGGCCGTCAGGCGGTCAAGGATGTGCTTCTTCGCGTCGACGGTGAAGTTGGGCTTGGCACGGATCGACTCCAGCCGTTCCTGCCACCAGCGCTTCTCGATCGGCTCGGTGATGTGCATGTACTCGGTGCCGATCGACCCGCAGTAGGTCTCGCGCAGCGCCTGCACGATCTCGCGCAGCGTCATGTTCTCGGCGGTCGAGAAGTAGGTGTTGGTGGCGCTGAACGCCATGTCCATGTCGGCTTCGCTCAGGTCGTAGAACGCCGGCTCCAGCTCGGGGATCTTCGGGCGCTCCTGGCGCTTGAGCGGGTCGAGGTCGGCCCAGCGCGAACCGAGAAATCGGTAAGCCGCGATCAGCGACTGCACATGGACTTGTTTGCGGGCAATGGCCAGATCAGCGCTGGAAGCCTTGTTGCCGAAGGTGCCGGCCTTGGCGCGCTGGGCGAACGACTCGACGACCGGCGCGTGCGCCACATCGCGAGACTGGCTGCCGTCGACGGCGGGCACGTGCTGCAGCGCGTCGAAGTACTTGCGCCAGTTGTCGGGCACCGAGCCCGGGTTGTCGAGGTAGGCCTCGTACATCTCTTCGACGTAGGGCGCATTGCCCCCGAACAGGTACGAATTCGCCCTGGATTCCTGCATCATCTCGCTCACCTTTCACACCGGTTTCCGGTGCTGTAGTGGGTTGAAAAACCTTCCGCGACGCGGCTACGCCACTGGCGGACAAGCGACCCGCCTCGCTGTTGCCGGCGAGGGGACGGGAAGGACCTAGATAGTCAAGTCAAGACTGCGACTTTACCACCGCACTTCGGGGCTTCGATCGAAGGAACAAGGGAGCAAACGCGCTGTCGCGGTGCTTTCAGCGTGCTGCGACGCGCGCACGGGCCGTGTCGTACTCCCGCACCAGCCGGGCGATCATCTCGGCCGCGGGCTGTACGCTCTTGATCGCGCCGATGCCCTGGCCGCAGCCCCAGATGTCTTTCCAGGCCTTCTTCGCGTCGCCGCCGAAGTTCATCTTGCTGGGGTCGCTTTCGGGCAGGTTGTCGGGGTCGAGGCCGGCCGCGCTGATCGAGGCTTTCAGGTAGTTGCCGTGCACGCCGGTGAACAGGTTGCTGTAGACGATGTCGTCGGAGCTGCCGGCGACGATGGCTTCCTTGTAGCCGTCGACCGCGCGCGCCTCGGTCGTGGCGATGAAGGCCGAGCCGATGTAGGCGAAGTCGGCGCCCATGGCCTGGGCCGCGAGCACCGCGCCACCGCTGGCGATCGAGCCGCTCAAGGCGACCGGGCCGTCGAACCACTGGCGAATCTCCTGGATCAGCGCGAACGGGCTCTTCACGCCGGCGTGGCCGCCCGCGCCTGCCGCCACGGCGATCAGGCCGTCGGCGCCCTTCTCGATCGCCTTCTTCGCGAAGAAGTTGTTGATGATGTCGTGCATCACCACGCCGCCCCAGGCATGCACGGCATCGTTCACGTCGGTGCGCGCGCCGAGCGAGGTGATGACGATCGGCACCTTGTACTTGGCGCACATCTGCAGGTCATGGTCGAGCCGATCGTTGCTCTTGTGCACGATCTGGTTGATGGCGAAGGGCGCGGCCGGTTTGTCGGGATTCGCCTTGTTGTAGGCCGCCAGCGTTTCGGTGATCTCGGCCAGCCATTCGTCGAGCTGCGCGGCGGGCCGCGCGTTGAGCGCGGGCATGGATCCCACCACACCGGCCTTGCACTGCTCGATCACGAGCTTGGGGTTGCTGATGATGAACAGCGGCGCGCCGATGATGGGCAGCGGCAGCGTGGCGAGAACTCCGGGCAAGGGCATGGTTCGGTCTTTCACCCGCGGTGCGGGTTGGTGGTTTGATGGGTGGACGTGCGCGTCAGAAAGAGTCGAGCGCGAGCGCGTTGACGCTGTCGGCGCCCTCGACGATCGAGTCGCGCAAGCCCGGCACCTTGTTCAACAGGTGCTCGGCGTAGAAGTGCGCGGTGGCGACCTTGGCCTTCAGGAAGGCGGCGTCGCCCTCGCCCTTGGCAAGCTGGTCTTCAGCAACCACAAGTGCGCGCGCCATCTGCCAGCCGGACACGACATTGCCCGCAAGCATCAGGTAAGGCACCGAACCGGCAAAGACCGCGTTCGGGCTCGCCTTGGTGTTGCCGGCAACGAAGTCGACAACTTGCTCGAAGGCTTCGCGTGCGGCGCGCAGGCGTTTCACCATCGACCGAGCAGCAGCGCTGTCATGTTTCGACAGCTCATCCTCGGTGACCTTCATTTGCGCGGCGATCGCCTTCGGCGTGCGCCCTCCATCACGTGCGGTCTTGCGCCCGACCAGGTCATTGGCCTGGATCGCCGTCGTGCCCTCGTAGATCGGCAGGATGCGCGAGTCGCGCAAGTACTGCGCGGCGCCGGTCTCTTCGATGAAACCCATGCCGCCGTGCACCTGCACGCCCAGGCTCGCCACCTCCACGCTCATCTCGGTGCTGTAGCCCTTGATCAGCGGCACCAAGTATTCGTAGAACGCCTGGTTCTGTTTGCGCACCTCGGCATCGGGATGGTGGTGCGACGCATCGAACGCCGCGGCGGCCGTGATCGCCATCGCACGGCAGCCTTCGGTGGTGGCGCGCATCGTCATCAGCATGCGCTTCACGTCGGGGTGGTGAATGATCGGGCCGCTGCCCGGCAACGAGCCGTCGACGGGGCGCGACTGCACGCGGTCTTTCGCGAACGCGGCCGCCTTCTGGTACGCCCGCTCGGCGACCGCGATGCCCTGCATGCCGACCGCATAACGGGCCGCGTTCATCATGATGAACATGTATTCGAGGCCGCGGTTCTCTTCGCCGATGAGCTGGCCGATGGCACCGCCGTGGTCGCCGAACTGCAATACCGCCGTGGGGCTGGCCTTGATGCCGAGCTTGTGTTCGATGCTGACGCAATGCGCGTCGTTGCGCGCGCCCAGCGAGCCATCGGCTTTGACCATGAACTTGGGCACGATGAACAGGCTGATGCCCTTCACGCCCTCAGGCGCACCGACCACGCGCGCCAGCACGAGGTGCACGATGTTCGGCGCCATGTCGTGCTCGCCGTAGGTGATGAAGATCTTGGTACCGAAGATCTTGAAGCTGCCGTCTGGTTGCGGTTCGGCGCGCGTGCGCACCTGGGCCAGGTCGGAGCCGGCCTGGGGCTCGGTCAGGTTCATCGTGCCGGTCCACTCACCGGAGATCATCTTCGGCAGGTAGAGGGCTTGCTGCTCCGGCGAGCCGGCGGTCAACAACGCTTCGATGGCGCCGTCTGTCAGCAAGGGGCACAAGGCGAAGCTCAGGTTCGCGCTGTTCAACATCTCGATGCAGGCCGCGCCGATGGTCTTGGGCAGGTTCTGGCCACCGAAGTCGGTCGGGTGCTGCAGGCCTTGCCAGCCGCCTTCACCGAACTGTCGAAAGGCTTGCTTGAAGCCAGGCGTCGTCGTGACCACGCCGTCTTTCCACGACGACGGGTTGCGGTCGCCTTCCCAGTTCAGCGGCGCGACCACGCCTTCGTTGAACTTGGCGCACTCTTCGAGCACCGCCTGCGCGGTCTCGATGCCGGCCTCTTCGAAGCCCGGCAACTTCGCCACGTCCTCCAGGCCGGCGAGTTCCTTCATGCAGAACAGCATGTCGTTGATGGGGGCGCGGTAGGTCATGGTTTGTCTCCAGATGCGATGAGGGCGCGACAACTTGCGTTGCGCGCCCCGAATGTCAAAACCTCGTCTCTGCGGGCGAGTTGTCAGCCGAGCGCAGCCACCAGTTCGGGCACGGCGACGAACAGATCGGCTTCCAGACCGTAGTCGGCCACGCTGAAGATCGGCGCCTCCGGGTCCTTGTTGATCGCGACGATCACCTTGCTGTCCTTCATGCCGGCCAGATGCTGAATCGCGCCGCTGATGCCGGCCGCGATGTAGAGCTGCGGTGCGACGATCTTGCCGGTCTGGCCCACTTGCCAGTCGTTCGGCGCGTAGCCTGCGTCCACCGCCGCGCGGCTTGCGCCGAGTGCGGCGCCGAGCTTGTCGGCCAGCGGGGTCAGCACCTCGTTGAACTTGTCGCTGCTGCCGAGCGCACGTCCGCCGGAGACGATGATCTTCGCGGCAGTCAGCTCGGGCCGGTCGTTCTTCGCGATCTCGCTGCCGACGAAGCTGCTCTTGCCGGAATCGGCAGCGGCGGCGATGGTTTCCACCGTCGCGGAGCCACCCGTCGCCGCGGCCGGGTCGAAGCCGGTCGTGCGCACGGTGATGACCTTGATCGCGTCCAGGCTCTGCACCGTCGCGATCGCGTTGCCAGCGTAGATCGGGCGCTCGAACGTGTCGGGGCTGTCGATCTTGGTGATGTCGGAGATCTGGCCGACGTCGAGCTTGGCGGCGACGCGCGGCGCCACGTTCTTGCCCGCGGCGGTGGCTGGGAACAGGATGTGGCCGTAGTCCTTGGCGAGTGCCAGCACCTGGGCCGCGATGTTCTCGGCCAGGCCGTGGTCGAGTTGCGCGCCATCGGCGTGCAGCACCTTCTTGACGCCGGCGATCTGGCTGGCGGCCTGAGCGGCAGCGCCGGCGTTGGCACCGGCGACGAGCACGTGCACGTCACCGCCGCACTGCAGCGCAGCGGTCACGGTGTTGAGCGTCGCACCCTTGACGGTGTTGTTGTCGTGTTCAGCAATAACCAGCGTAGCCATCTCAGATCACCTTCGCGTCGTTCTTGAGTTTGGAGACCAGGGTGGCCACGTCGGGCACCTTGATGCCGGCGCTGCGCTTCGGCGGCTCGCTGACCTTCAGGGTCTTGAGGTGCGACTTCACGTCCACGCCCAGGTCGGAAGGCTTGAGCACATCCATCTGCTTCTTCTTGGCCTTCATGATGTTGGGCAGCGTCACGTAACGCGGCTCGTTCAGGCGCAGGTCGGTGGTGATGATGGCGGGCAAGCTGAGCTTCAGGGTCTCGGAGCCGCCGTCGACTTCACGCATGACGCTGACCGAATCGGCCGCCAGTTCGACCTTGGAGGCGAAGGTGGCTTGCGGCAGGTCGGCGAGCGCGGCGAGCATCTGGCCGGTCTGGTTGCAGTCGTCGTCGATGGCTTGTTTGCCGAGGATCACGAGACCGGGTTGTTCCTTGTCGATCAGCGCCTTCAGCAGCTTGGCGACCGCCAGCGGTTGCAGCTCTTCGGTCGTCTCGATGAGGATCGCGCGGTCGGCGCCGATGGCCATCGCGGTGCGCAGGGTTTCCTGGCATTGGGTGACGCCGCAGGACACGGCGATCACTTCGGTCGCCACGCCCTTCTCCTTCAAGCGCACCGCTTCTTCGATGGCGATCTCGTCGAACGGGTTCATGCTCATCTTGACGTTGGCGATGTCGACACCGCTGCCATCGGATTTCACGCGGACCTTGACGTTGTAGTCGACAACACGTTTGACGGGGACAAGGATCTTCATGCGGCGGTCTCCTCGGAGATATGGGCTTGGGG
>Ga0209883_1000018_pt1 | contig 53482 bp, 39 predicted proteins | sample GWRWT4_21May14_FD_187196 | JGI IMG/M metagenome (GOLD analysis project Ga0209883, IMG submission 187196) | Sand microcosm microbial communities from a hyporheic zone in Columbia River, Washington, USA - GW-RW T4_21-May-14 (SPAdes) (version 2) | ecosystem: Engineered > Artificial ecosystem > Sand...
CGGTACGCGCCAGTTGCCGCAGAGTATGTCGTCATACTCTGCGGCAAATTCGCGAGTGCATCGTGTCGAAGCGGTCGTATGCCCAAGCCCTGCGGCGCGCCCCGGACAGCCCGGTCAGCGAATAGCGGGCAAGCTTAGGCACTTTCATTTCTGTTCAAAGGAAAGTCCGTCCAGCCAAAGACGCGCCCCAGGACTTTCATCATTGGATACCTCAGTTCCCGGACACATTTGCGCGCTCGCCTCCCGAAGTGACTTTCATTTCTGTTCTGCCGAAACAGGAATCGGGCCGCTTCGACCTGCCGATCGCGCTCGGCATCCTCGCCGCCAGCGGCCAGGTCGACGCGGCGCGGCTCGACGGTTTCGAGTTCGCCGGCGAGTTGTCGTTGGCCGGCGATCTGCGCCCGGTGCGCGGCGCGCTGGCGATGGCGCTGGCACTGCGGCGTGGTGGTGGCAAACAGCGCGCGCTCGTGCTGCCGCTGGCCAGCGCGCAGGAAGCGGCGCTGGTCGACGGCCTGACGATCCACGGCGCGGCGCACCTGCTCGACGTGATCCGCGCGATGCTGCCGGGCGACGCCGCCCTGACCACGCCCTTGCCACTGGCCACCGCCGCGGCGCCGGTGCGACCGGCGGCCCTGCCCGACCTGCGCGACGTGAAAGGCCAGTCCGGCGCCAAGCGCGCGCTCGAGATCGCGGCCACCGGCGGCCACAGCGTGTTGATGATGGGCCCGCCCGGCACCGGCAAGTCGATGCTCGCGCAACGCTTCGCCGGGCTGCTGCCGCCGCTGGCGCCCGACGACGCGCTCGAGTCGGCCGCGGTGCTCAGCCTGACCGGCGGCTTCGCGCCCGAGCGCTGGGGCCAGCGGGTGCTGCGCGCGCCGCACCACACCGCGTCGTCGGTGGCCCTGGTCGGCGGCGGTTCACCGCCGCGGCCGGGTGAAATCTCGCTCGCGCACCACGGCGTGTTGTTCCTCGACGAGTTCCCGGAATTCCAGCGTGCCGCGCTCGAAGCACTGCGTGAGCCGCTGGAGACCGGCCGCATCGTGATCTCGCGCGCGGCCCGCCAGGCCGAGTTCCCGGCGCGCTTTCAGCTGATCGCCGCGATGAACCCCTGCCCATGCGGCCACCTCGGCAGCCCGCTGCGCGCCTGCCGCTGCACACCCGATGTGGTGGCACGGTATCAAGGGCGGATCAGCGGCCCGCTGCTCGACCGCATCGACGTGCAGGTCGAGGTGCCCGCGGTGCCGGCCGAGGCGCTGGCCGCAGCGGTCGACGGCGAAAGCAGCGCTGTCATCGCGCAGCGCGTGGCGGCCGGGCGCGCGCTTGCGCTGGCGCGGCAAGGCAGTTTGAACTCGGCACTTTCAGGCGACGCGCTCGACCTGCACTGCGCGCTCGACGCTGCCGCCTCGAAGTTCCTGCAGGCCGCGGCGGCGCGCCTGGGCTGGTCGGCACGCGGTTTTCACCGCGTGCTGCGCGTCGCGCGGACGATTGCCGACCTGAGCGGCGGCAACGTGATCACCACCGCGCACCTGGCCGAAGCGATCCAGTACCGCCGGGTGTTGACGGTCCAGTAGCAGTACGCCTCAAGCCGCCTTCATGAACCCGAGGTCGCGCGTGAAGTTCGGCAGGTTCGGGAACACGAGGTCGAGTTCCGACGGCGTGGCACCGAACCACTTGCCGAGCGTGGCACCCAGCGTGTCGACCGAGGTCACCGGCAGGAAGGCGTTGTTGGCCGAGTTCTCGAGGTTCAGGCCGTACTGCGGGAACTTGCCGTAGATCTCGCCACCGTTGACGGCGCCGCCCATCACGAAGTGGTGCGAGCCCCAGCCGTGGTCGGTGCCGTCGCCGTTGCTGGTGAGCGTGCGGCCGAAGTCGGATGCGGTGAAGAGCGTGACCTGGTTGCGCATGTCCACACCACCCAATGTGGCCAGCGTGGTGTCGAAGTAGCCGAGCGCGTGCGAGATGCGCGCCAGCAGGTCGGCCTGGTTCATGTTCTGACCGTCGTGCGTGTCGAAGCCGCCCATCGAGACGAAGAACACCTGGCGTTTGGCGCCCAGGCCGTTGCGCGCGCCGATGATGCGCGCCACGGTCTGCAGCTGCGTGGCCAGGCCGTTGGCCACGGTGTTGCCGGTGGAAGGCTGCACGTATTGCAGGGCCGCGCCGCCGGCCACGATCGACGCGTTGAACGCGGTCTGGAACGAGGCCTGCGCATCGACCGAGCGTTTCACGATCGCGCCGTGCTCCTTCGCGAACAGGTGCTGGTTGTCGGCCGTGATGATGCCGCGCAAGGTGGCCGCCGCGGTGGTCGAGCCGAACAGGTTGCCGGTGATGCCGTTGATCGCCACCGCGCCACCGCCACCCACCTGGTACTGGAAGGTCGTGTTGCCGGCCGAGAACACGGCGTTGCCCGACACCGAGATGCTGGTGAACACGGTGTTGGTGTTGCCGCTGGCGACCAGGTCACCGAGCTTGCCACCCCAGCCGATCTTCACGCCTTCGGGGCCGAGCGCCTGCCAGGTCGACTGCTGGTCGTTGTGCGAACCGAGCGCACGCGGGCGCGGCTTCACGTTGGCCACGTACTCGGCGCGCGTGAGCGGCTGCACCAGCGGGCCGGCGTTGGCCAGGATCGCCAGCCGGCTGGCACTGAACAGCGTCGCCACTTCGCTCATGCTCGGGTGCAGCGCGTAGGTGAAGGCCGCGTTCTCGGGCGAAGCGATGAACTTCGGCAGGATCGGCGTCACGCCGCCGAGCCGGCCCGGTGACCCGAGCGCGTTGGCGGCGTTGACCGGCGTGCCCGGCGCCTTCAGCGCGATCGGGTCGGGTGCGACCGAGCGCATGCGTGTGTACTCGTTGAACGAGAGCGCGTCGGTGCGCAGCACCATGTGCGAGGAGTCGTTGCCGCCGTAGAGGAACAGGCAGACGATCGCCTTGTAGTCGGTCGTCGTCTGCGCGACGGCCGTGCCCAGGCTGGCCAGGTTGAGTGCGAAGGGTGCCGCGGCCGTGCCGACCGAGCCCGACACGACCGACGCCTTGCGCAGAAATTCGCGGCGGGATGCGTTGCCAAAAGTCATGGTGGAGCTCCGTGTCATTTCTGGATCAGGTAATCGGGCGACGACATCGAGAGGTACACCGCGAGGTAGACCCGGTCGAGCTTGGCGTTGTTGATCGCGGTCAGATTGGTCGGCGTGGGCGCCGGCGCGCTGGCGCCCGACGCGGGCGGCGTCGGCGTGGGGTAGACCGCCGCCGGGATCGCGCGGCTCGTCACCGCGGCGGTGAGCTGCGTGCGCAAGGCATCGCTCATCTGGCCCGAGAACAACAGCAGGTTCAGGCGGTCGAGCAGCGCCGAAGGCGTTTCGGCCAAGGCCAGCTCGGCCACGTAGTCCTGGCGCAGGTCACGCGTGGTGTTCACCGTGATCCAGCCGCGGATGTAGTTCATGTAGCCCGCCACCGACACGTCGTGCGTGATCTGCAGTTCCGGCACGACCAGGCCGGCGGCGGTGATCGCCTGGCTCGTCGGCACGTAGCCGGGGCGGAAGAAGTTGAACACCGAGGGCGAGAACATCGGCGTCTGGTTCAGCCGCGTCGCCGGGTCGTCGGTGTTGCCGATGCCGGTGTACAGGCCGCTGGTCGACTTGACGTTGAAGGCCCGCATGAAGTTGGCGAGCCGCACCACCGGCTCGCGCACCTTGCCGTAGCTGGTGCTGCTGCCGACGCTGCGCGCTTCCGGGTCGAGTACCACCGCGCGCCACACCGCTTTCATGTCGCCGCGCACACCCTTGCCGTTGTCGTTGAAGGCCGCCGACACACGGCCGACATACGCCGGGCTCGGGTTGCTGGTGACCAGGCGCTGGATCAGCTGCCGGCCGATGAACGGGCCCACGTTCGGGTTGTTGAAGAGCGTGTCGAGCGCGATCTTCAGGTCGCCTTCGGTGTCGGGCGTGGTCTGCGGCGCGATCGTCACGCCCCAGAAGGTCTTGGCGCTGACCGAGTGGTAATTGGTGTTGGCCGTGTACGCGTTGTAGGCCTGCATCGGGCGCCAGTCGCGCTCGAGGTTGGCGTCTTGCCCGAGGAAACGCCGGCTCGTGCGGTCGGTCAGCTCGGGGCCGGCGTACCAGCTCCAGCCGGTGAACACCTGCGACAGGCCCGACAGGTCGTTGGCGTTGTAGGCCAGTGCGAGCTTGCCGTCGGACTCGAGCACGTTGCTGCCGTCGGCGTTGAGCTTGTACTGGCCGATGGTGAAGAGCTGCGTGATCTCGCGTGCGAAGTTCAGATCGGGCACGCGGCCGGTGACCGGGTCTTCCTTCTGGTTCTTCAGGTGCGACAGGTACACGCCCATCATCGGGTGCAAGGCCACCGCCTGCAGCAGGTCGCGGAAGTTGCCGAACGCGTTCGAGGCCAGCATGTCGTAGTACGACGACACACCGCGCGGCTGGTTGCGCAGCGTGGTGTCGGTGAACGAGACGACGAAGATCTGCGACAGCGCGAAGGTCGCGCGCTGACGGAACTGGTCTTCGCCGCCGATCGCCTGGCTCCACCACGAGTCGAAGAAGTTGGTGCTGCTGATCGTGCCGCCGGTGGCGGCCAGGTCGGCCGAGGCCTGGTTCAAATAGCTGCGGTGCATCGCCTGCGGCTTGGCGAACTGGGCTTCGAGCCAGGCCGAGTAACTGCTGGCCGAAAGGGCGTTGATCTCGGCCTCGCTCGGGCCGAAGGTGGTCTGGGTCAGGAAGCGTGCGCTCTCGGCTTTCGACGCTGGCGGGGCCTCGCTGACGGTGCTGTCGGTGCTGCCACCACTGCCACCCCCGCAGCTGGCGAGCACCACACACAAGGCGGCGGCCGCCGCGATCTTCGCCAGACGGGCAGGCCCGCCCCGCGACCCGAGCGTTTGTACTTTTTCCACGTGGACTCCCTGAGATCGTCGAGGTTTTGCGGTGGCACGAACGCAGAGTGCATGCCAGCAGGCCGGGGCGATTGTTGAGGGGGTTTGTGCAGAAAAGGCGTCAATACTTGGCACACGACACCGCTCTTACCGCTCGTCGCAAGTTCAGTACCGACCAGTTTTGGCAGCCCGGAAACGCCTGCTTACGCGCACACACAAGTCGATGCACGGCGCGGGGGCTAACCCGCATGGCACGCGTCAGAGCAGCAACGAGGCCAGCGAGCGCCGCACCCGCGCTTCGTCCTGCGCGCCGCGCCGCGCCAGGTCCTGCAACTGGTCTTCGCCGATCTTGCCGACGTTGAAATACGCCGACTCGGGGTGGGCCAGGTAGAAGCCGCTGACACTCGCCGCCGGCGTGATCGCCATGCTCTCGGTCAGGCCCATGCCGATCTCGGCGCACTGCAGGGTGTCGAACACCGCGGTCATCACCGTGTGGTCGGGGCAGGCCGGGTAACCGGGCGCGGGCCGGATGCCGGAATACTTCTCTTCGATCAACTCGTTGTTGCTCAGCGTCTCGTCGGCCGCGTAGCCCCAGAACTCCTTGCGCACGCGCTGGTGCAGGCGTTCGGCGAACGCTTCGGCGAGACGGTCGGCCAGCGCCTTGAGCATGATCGAGCTGTAGTCGTCCAGGTCGTCCATGAACTGCTTGTCCTTCTTCTCGGCGCCGATGCCTGCGGTGACCGCGAACAGGCCGATGTAGTCGGCGACACCCGAGCCTTTCGGCGCGATGAAATCGGCGAGGCAGCGGTTCGGCCGCATCACGCCGTCGACGACCGGCCGCACGCTCTGCATGCGCAGGCCGCGCCAGGTCATCAGCACTTCGGTACGCGACTCATCCGTGTAGATCTCGATGTCGTCGTCGTTCACGCTGTTGGCCGGGTACAGGCCGATCACGCCATTGGCGGTGAGCCAGCGGCCTTCGATCAGGCGGCGCAGCAAACGCTGGCCGTCGGATAGCACACGCCGCGCCGATTCGCCGACGATCTCGTCGGTCAGGATCGCCGGGTACGGGCCGGCCAGGTCCCAGGTCTGGAAGAACGGCCCCCAGTCGATGCAGGCAGCGATCTCGGCCAGGTCCTGGTTGCGGAACACCCGCCGGCCGGTGAACTTGGGCGCCACCGGCGTGAAGGCCGCCCAGTCGATCGGCGTCTTGTTGGCGCGCGCTGCGGCCAGCGTGACCAGCGGCGTGGCCTTCTTGTTGGCGTGCTGCTCGCGCACCCGCACGTAATCGGCGTTGAGCTCGTCGATGTAGGCCGCGGCGCGGTCGTCGCTGAGCAGGTCGCTGCACACACTGACCGAGCGGCTCGCGTCGGGCACGTAGACGACCGGGCCTTCGTAGTGCGGCGAGATCTTCACCGCGGTGTGCACGCGGCTGGTGGTGGCGCCGCCGATCAGCAGCGGAATCTTCTTGATGCGGAAGTAGTCGTCGCGCTGCATTTCGCCGGCGACGTACTGCATCTCTTCGAGGCTGGGCGTGATCAGGCCCGACAGGCCGATGATGTCGGCGCCTTCGACCTTGGCGCGCGCCAGGATGTCCTGGCAGGCGACCATCACGCCCATGTTGACCACTTCGAAGTTGTTGCACTGGAGCACGACGGTGACGATGTTCTTGCCGATGTCGTGCACGTCGCCCTTCACGGTGGCGATCACGATCTTGCCCTTGGCCTTGGCTTCGCCGCCGGCCGCGGCCAGCGCCAGCTTCTCGGCCTCGATGTAGGGCAGCAGGTGCGCGACCGCCTGCTTCATCACCCGCGCGCTTTTGACCACCTGCGGCAGGAACATCTTGCCCTGGCCGAACAGGTCGCCGACGACGTTCATCCCGATCATCAGCGGGCCTTCGATCACGTGCAGCGGGCGCCCGCCGGTGGCCAGAATGCGCTGGTAGACCTCTTCGGTGTCTTCGGTGATGAAGTCGTTGATGCCGTGCACCAGCGCATGGCTCAGGCGTTCGTCGACCGGCTTGTTGCGCCAGGCCAGTCGCGCGGTGTCGTCTTTCGCCATGCCCTTGGCGCTTTCGGCGATCTCGATCAGGCGCTCGCCCGAGTCTTCGCGCCGGTTCAGCACCACGTCTTCGACGCGGGTGCGCAGCTCGGGCTCGAGGTCGTCGTACACACCCACCATGCCGGCGTTGACGATGCCCATGTCCATGCCGGCTTGAATGGCGTGGTACAGGAACACGGTGTGGATCGCCTCGCGCACCGGGTCGTTGCCACGGAAGCTGAACGACACGTTCGAGACGCCGCCGCTGACCTTCGCGCCCGGCAGGTTCTGCTTGATCCAGCGCGTGGCGTTGATGAAGTCGACGGCGTAGTTGTTGTGCTCTTCGATGCCGGTCGCGATCGCGAAGATGTTCGGGTCGAAGATGATGTCTTCGGGCGGGAAGCCGATCTCGTCGACCAGCATGCGGTACGCCCGCTCGCAGATCTCGATCTTTCGCTGGTAGGTATCGGCCTGGCCCTTTTCGTCGAAGGCCATCACCACCGCCGCCGCGCCGTAGCGCCGCACCAGCTTGGCCTGGTGCTTGAACTGCGCTTCACCTTCTTTCAGCGATATCGAGTTGACGATGCCCTTGCCCTGGATGCACTTGAGGCCGGCTTCGATCACTTCCCACTTGGAGCTGTCGACCATGATCGGCACGCGCGCGATCTCGGGCTCGCCGGCGATCAGGTTCAGGAAACGCACCATCGCGGCCTTGCTGTCGAGCATGGCCTCGTCCATGTTGATGTCGATCACCTGGGCGCCGTTCTCGACCTGCTGGCGCGCCACGCTCAGCGCCTGCTCGAACTCGCCGTTCAGGATCATCCGCGCAAAGGCTTTCGAGCCGGTCACGTTGGTGCGCTCGCCGACGTTGACGAAGAGCGTGCCTTCGCCGATCAACACCGGCTCCAGGCCGGAGAGTTTCATCGGGGGAACGGGCGTTGGGATGGCGGTCATGGCGGTCAGCTCGTGCTGGGCCCGCGCTGCTCACCGCGGACCGTTTCGGGTCGGGTGAGCGCCGTTGAAACGGTCTGGCGCGCACTGCAGCCGGACCGGGCCCAAGCCTGGCAGCCGGGGACGGTTCGGTCCGGGCTGTCGCAGCGCTCCTTGGGCGAGCGCGAATTGTACGGGCGGTGCCGGTCGTCGCGCGCAGTATGGCGGCACAGCTCAAGTCCGGCGCGGCTTTGACGATAAAACGTGCACAGCCGATCCGGCGTGCCCGACGCCCCCTCCCGCCCTTCGCACCGATGCCCGTCTTCCAACTCCCTTCCGATGTGCTGCGTGTCGGCGAGCCCACACCTTTCGCCTTGCGCGACAAGACCGGCTGCCTGCTGATCCCGCGCGGCACGATGGTGGCGTCGGAAGCGCAGCGCCAGGCACTCGCCGCGCGTGATTTGTACGTGGACGAGCAGGACGGTGAAGCACTCAGGCGCGCCATCGCCGGCAAGCTCGACGCCATGGTGCGGCAGAACGCACTGATCGGCCTGATCGCCAAAGCCCGCCCCGACCCGGTCGACGTGATCAACGGCAAGGTCGCGGGCCAGCGGCTGAGCGACCCGGTCGGCGCGTGGTCGAGCCTGCAGCTGCGCCTGAGCGCGGTGCTTCACGACCCGAACCAACCCGACTTCGAAGCGCGTGTGACGCGCGTGCAGGCGGGCCTGCTCGACCTGCTGGTCAGCGACACCGACACCGCCTTGCTGCTGCTCGTGCACGGCGCCACGCAGGAATACCACGACTACAGCGTGCGCCACGCGATGCTGGTGGCCGTGGTGTGCGAGCTGGTGGCGCGCCACATCCCGGCCTGGAGCGCGGAGCTGCGGCCCTCGCTGAGCTGCGCCGCCCTGACGATGAACGTCACGATGACGCAGCTGCAGAACCTGCTCGCCACGCAAGACACGCCGATCACACCGCCGCAACTGGCGCAGATCGAACAGCACGGCAAAAAGGGCGCGAGCCTGATGCGCTCGAATGGCGTGACCGACGAGCTCTGGCTCGGCGCCGTCGAACACCACCACGACATGCCGCCCGGCCCGCTGGCCAATCTGCCGATCGCCCGGCAACTGGCACGCCTGATTCAGCGCGCCGACATCTTCGCGGCGCGCCTGAGCCCGCGCAAGAAGCGCCAGGCGATGGCGGCCACGGCCGCTGCCAAAGCGGTCTACCTCGACGAATTCCAGAAGCCCGACGAAGCCGGCTCGGCCATCATCAAGGCGATCGGCCTGTACCCGCCGGGTTGTCTCGTGCGGCTGAAAAGCGGCGAGGTCGCGGTGGTGCTCCGCCGCGGCAAAAAGGCCACCGAGCCCGTGGTGGCGAACGTGATCAGCGCGGCCGGCACCGCTGTCGGCGAGCCCGCGCTGCGCAACACAGCACTCGCACAACATGCCGTGGTCGGCGGCGTGGCGGCCCACGAAGCCAAGGTGCGCCTGAACCTCGACCGGCTGATCAAGCTGACCTGATCAGGCGGTTTCGCTCTCGGCCTCGCGCGCCAGTGCCATCGGCCCGCAGCAGCGCGGCTGGTAGCGCCCGACCCGCTGCGCGATGGCCGCGATGTGCGCCGGCGTGGTGCCGCAGCAGCCGCCGGCAATGTTCAGAAAGCCGGCTTTGGCGAATTCTTCGAGCAGACTGCCGGTGATCTCGGGCGTTTCGTCGAAGCCGGTCTCGCTCATCGGGTTGGGCAGGCCGGCGTTCGGGTAGCAGCTGACGAAGGTGTCGCCAGCCACGCGCGACAACTCTTCGATGTAGGGCCGCATCAGCGTGGCGCCGAGCGCGCAGTTCAGGCCGATCGCCAACGGCCGCGCGTGGCGCACGCTGTGCCAGAAGGCGCTCACGGTCTGGCCCGACAGAATGCGGCCCGAGGCGTCGGTCACGGTGCCGGAGATGATCACCGGCAAACGTTCGCCGGTCTCTTCCATCAGCTCGTCGAGCGCGAAGATCGCGGCCTTGGCGTTGAGCGTGTCGAAGATGGTCTCGACCAGGAACAGGTCGCAGCCGCCTTCGAGCAGGCCACTCGCCTGCTCGCGATACGCCGCCTTCAACTCGTCGAAGGTGACGTTGCGCGCCGCCGGGTCGTTCACGTCGGGGCTGATGCTCGCGGTCTTGGGCGTGGGGCCGAGGGCGCCGGCCACGAAGCGGGGTTTGTCGACGCTGCTGAATTTGTCGCAGGCGGCGCGTGCCAGTTTCGCCGCAGCCACGTTCATCTCGCGGGCAAAGGCGCCCAGGCCGTAGTCGTCCTGCGCCACGCTGGTGGCGCCGAAGGTGTTGGTCTCGAGAATGTCGGCGCCGGCCGCGAGGTACTGCTCGTGGATCTCGGTGATGACCTCGGGTTTGCTGAGCTGCAACATGTCGTTGTTGCCCTTCAGGTCTTTCGGGTGGCCCTTGAAACGCTCGCCTCGGTAATCGGCCTCGACCAGCTTGTAGCGCTGGATCATCGTGCCCATCGCGCCGTCGAGGATGGCGATGCGCTCGGCCAGGATCTGCGGCAAGGCCGCACCGCGGGTGTAGTGGGTGGCGTTCATGGCGTGATTGTAGGAAACACACCGAAGCCGCGCAAAAACTCAGGCCATCTCCATCGGCGCTGTCGCTTCGAACAGCGAATGGCGGAAGGCCAGCGCCGTCGGCCCTTCGTCGGCCATCGCCCACAGCGCCAGCGCCTTGGCCGACATCGGTTTGGCGAACAGGTAACCCTGCAGTTCGTCGCAGCCGAGCGAACGCAGAATCTGGTTCTGTGCCTCGGTCTCCACGCCTTCGGCCACCACCTTCAGGCCGAGCGCCTGGGCGAGCTTGACGACCGCGTCGACCACCGCGCGCGCATCGGCGCTGGTTTCCAGGTCGAGCACGAAGCTGCGGTCGATCTTGAGTTCTTTCGCCGGCAGCTTGCGCAGGTAAGACAGGCTCGAGTAGCCGGTGCCGAAGTCGTCGATCGAGATCTGCACGCCCACCGCGGCGAGCCGCTCGAAGATCTTCATCGTGGCCGCCGGGTCTTCCATCGCCACCGATTCGGTGATCTCGCAGGTCAGCAGCATCGGGTTGATCTGGTGCCGCGCCAGCGCCTCGGCAATGCGCTCGGGCAGGTCGGGGTGGCGCAGCTGGTGCACCGACAGATTGATGGCGACGCGCATGCGCAAGCCTTCGTCGCGCCAGGCGCGGGCCTGGCGGCAGGCTTCGTCGATCACCCAGTTGCCCAGGGCGGCGATCAGGCCATAACGCTCGGCGATCGGAATGAACACCGCCGGGCTGACCATGCCACGCTGCGGGTGGTGCCAGCGCATCAGTGCTTCGGCGCCGGTGATCTCGCCGCTGGGGGCGTGGATCTTCGGCTGGTAATAAAGCTCGAGCTGCTGCTTGGCCAGCGCCACGCGCAAGTCGCGCAGCAGGTCGAGCTGCTCGCCCACGCCATTGAGCATGTGTTGCTCGAAGAACGCGTAGGTCGCACCGCCACTGCGTTTGACAGCGCGGGCTGCGGCATCGGCGTGCAGCATCGCGGTGGTCTGGCCACCATGCTGCGGGTACAGCACCACGCCGACCGAACACGAGATGACGGCCTGGCGCCCTTCCAGTTCGCACGGTTCGGCCATCGCGGCCAGCACACGCTGCGCCATCTTGGCGGCGCCGTCCTTGTGCGCATCGCGAGCCATCAGCAGCACGAACTCGTCGCCGCCAACGCGTGCGACCGAGTCACCGGAGCGCGCCAGCCCCTTGAGCCGCTGCGCGATCTCCTGCAGCGCCAGGTCGCCGACACGTCGGCCGAACGAGTCGTTGATCGGCTTGAACCCGTCGAGCGCCACGAACAGCAGCGCCAGCGGCATGCCCTTGCGATCGGCTTGCGACGCGGCCGCTTCGAGCTGCTGGTCGAAGCACATGCGGTTCGGCAGCGAAGTCAGCGTGTCGGTGCGCGCCACCTCGTCGATGCGGCCGATGGCGCGGTGCAGCGCCTTGTTCATGCGCGCCTCGATGATCGACAGCAAGAGCAGCAGCAAGAGCAGCGTCACCGTACCCACCGACGCCAGCAAGGCCAGCGTGCCGTTGCTGGCCGAGCTGAAATGGCTCAACGAGACCGCATCGAACGGCACCCGCGCGGCCCGCGTGCTCATCACGTGCGAGCCGCTCAAGGCGATGCCCAGCAACACGGCCGCAGCCAGCTGGCGCGGCACGCGGCCGAAGCGGTTCTTCAGGTGCAGCGTCAGCGCCAGTGCGAGCAGGCCGCCGAGCATGGCGCTCGCGAGCACGCCAGCAGCCCACAGCGGCTGCCAGGCGAGCGACAGCGAAATGCGCATGCCGACAAAACACAGCGCGAGCGTGGCGAACACTCCGGCGCCCAGCAGGGCGCCCGCAGCGAGCAGCCGAACGGGGCGCGGAGCGCGAACCAGGCCCACCTTCAAGGCCAGCCCGCAAACGAGCACCGCCACAGCCCAGGCCGCGAACGCCGGCAGCCCGGCGTAGCCGATGCCGAAAGGCAAAACATCGCCGGCCAGCCCGATGAAGTGAATCGACCACAGGCCGGTGCCCAGAGCGAGCGCAGCGCCCGCCAGCCAGGCCTGGCCCGCGCGGCCCGGGTTCGAGACGACGCGGCGCGCCATGTCGAGCGCCACGTAACTCGCCAGGCAGGCCATCGCCAGCACCGCGGCCCAAAGGCCGGGCTGGGTGGCCCAAGGAATGAGTTGTTCCGATGTCATGTCGCTCCGCCCGCCGCATGGCCCGTTTGTTCAAGGGCTTATCGGCTCGCTCGGCGTTCGACTTGAATCGGCGGGCTCAGGCTTTCAATGCAGGAACCCGATCCCGCGCTGCTGGCGCACTTCGGGCTTCACGCGGTGCTCGGCTTCGAGCTGCGAGAGAAATTCGTCGGGCTCGAAGCTTTCGCCCAGCACGTCGCACTGGCGTTTGACGGAAGCGAAGTCACCGGGCGCGAGCGAGCCCAGCTGGGCCAGCCGGCCCGACTGCTCGGCAGTCAAGCGCGACGAATCGCCGCCCAGCGCTTCGGCCACGAACATGCGCTCGCGTTGCACGGCGGTCAGCGGTTTGAACTGGATCTTGAAGGTGAAGCGCCGCAGCGCCGCTTCGTCCAGCTCCTGGAACAGGTTGGTGGTGCAGATGAACACGCCTGAGAAGCGCTCCATGCCCTGCAGCATCTCGTTGACTTCGCTGATCTCGTAGCTGCGCTCGGCCAGACGCCGGCTGCGCAGGAAGCTGTCGGCCTCGTCCAGCAGCAGCACCGCGTTTTCGGTCTGGGCTTCGTCGAACATCTTCGCCATGTTCTGTTCGGTCTCGCCGACGAACTTGCTCATGATGTCGCTGGCCTGGCGGATCATCAGCGGGCGCTGCAACTCGTGCGCGATGTGTTCTGCAAGAGCCGTCTTGCCGGTGCCGGGCGGGCCGTAGAAACACAGCGTGCCGTAGGTCTTGCGGCGCAGGGCCTCGACGATCTTCGGCACCTCGAAGCGTGATTCGGTGTTGACGAGTCCGAGGTCGTAGCTCGTCACCACCCGGCGCGCGCCACGCTCGGTGCTGGTGTTGCCCAGGGCCTTGTCGGCGTTGCCGAGTTGGCGCTCGATCAGCGCTTCGAGGCCGCTGCCGTCGCCGGCCAGTTTGGCGAACCGCACTGCAGTGCGAATCTGCGCCGGCGTCAGCCCCTTGCGCTCGGCCAGGCGTTTCGCAAACCCTTCGCCCACCTCGACACCCGCGAGCGCCCGTCCGACCAGGCTTTCGCGCGCGCCGGGTGGCGGGCTCTTGAGTTCGAGGTGGTACTGGAAGCGGCGCCGGAACGCCGGGTCGATCTGCTCGATGCGGTTGGTGACCCAGATCACCGGCACCGGGTTGGTTTCCAGAATCTGGTTGACCCAGGCCTTGCCGCTGACGCTGCCGCTGAGCGCGCCGTCGCCGGTGTCCATGCGTGCCATCAGCTGCGCGGCGTCGGTCGAGATCGGCGGGAACACGTCTTCGACTTCGTCGAACAGCAGCGCGACCGTGGGGCTGCCCTTCAGGAACACCTGGCTGATCTGCAAGGAACGATAGCGGTCACGGCCGCTCAGCGAATTGCCGTCACGGTCGGCGTATTCGACTTCGTAAAGCTCCAGCCCTGCCGACTGCGCCGCCACCTTCGCGAGCTCGGTCTTGCCGGTGCCGGGTGGCCCGTACAGCAGCACGTTGACACCCGGCTCCTTGCGTGCGATGGCGTTCTTCAGCAGCGCAGTCAACATCTGCTGATCGACACCGACGAAGTCGAAGTCGGCCTCGGTCAGCTCGCTGCGTTTGGCCGGGCGCGTGAACACCGCCATCAGGTCGGACGGGCCTTCGTATTGGCGCATCAGCACCGGCGGCAACTGTTCGCTGACCTTCATCAGGTCGGCCAGGTCGGTGATGTTGTGTTCGGAGATCAGGTTCTCGACCATGCCGATGCGTTCGAGCCGCGAGCCGGCGCGCAGCGCTTCGGCCACGTCGGTTTCGCTCACGCCCGCCACGCTGGCGATGGCGGCATAAGCCTCTTGCGCGTTCGAGACCTTGAACTCGACCAGCAGGCCGCGCAGGTCACGCTGGTAACGTGCCAGCGTGCCGTAGAGCAGCAGCGCGCGCTCCGCGGGGTTCAGCTGCAAAAGCCCGGCCAGCGCGTCGATGTTCTTCTCGACCAGCGTGGATTCTTTCTTCAGGCTGCGCACCAGCCAGTCGGCCGTGGCGCCGAGCACGGCGAGCAAATCCTTGGGCGCGTCCTTGATGTATTCGTCGACGTAGAAGAACAGCGTGCCTTCTTCGTAGGGCCCGCGCCAGCCGCCGTGGCGCAGCATGAACGCGTCGTCGCTCAAGGCCTCGTGGCCGCGCCAGTGTTCGTTGCCCTTGCAGCGTGTGTTCAGGAACTCGCGCAGGCGGCCGAGCACCGAGCTCGGCCAGACGAGGTGCTTGCCGGTGAGCGAGAGCAGGCTGTTCCAGTCGCGCCGCAGGTTGAAGCGGCCGGCGTTGCGGGTCGTGAGCGTCAGCACGAACTGGGAGCACATGCGGTCGAGCACCGGCGCTTCTTTCAAGCCGGGTGACAGCAGCAAGCGCCCATCGCTGTAGCTCTTGACCATGCAACCTCCTGTGGACCATCTTGGCGCAGAGTGCACCTGACGGCAAGCCCTGCGTGAACGGGTCTTGCAAAAGACCTTAACGCAGGTCGAGGACGCAGGACGACAGGAGCCTTGTTTCACGTGCCGCACATCACGCGCGGCACCTCATTCAGTTCAGTGCAGGATCACCGGCTGCTGCATCAGCGACGCGAAGCGTTCGATGTAGTCGTCGATCTCTTCTTCGGACGGGCTGGTTTCGATCAGCGCCTCGACACCGACCTTGAAACTTTCGGCCAGCACGCCCTGGATGAAGATTTCCTTGCGTGCGAACTTGTCGACGATCTCGTAGCCGCCGTGGCTGAGCGACGCACCAACGAGCGCGGCAGCGCCGGGCACGGTGCCGGTGTCGGTGGCCACGTCGAACAGCACGACCGCGTAACTTTCAGAGTTGTAGAGCATGTGCATGACGGACTCTCCTGCTCGACCACGTGAGTCCCCCAACGCAAATATCAAGCCAGCGGCCGACAGCGGCCCCCGTGAACGGGGGTCAGGGCGTGATCTCCATGTCCTGCAAACGCAGTTCGAGCCCGTCGTCGTTCGGGCCGGCGCGCAGGCTGGCACGCACCGGCAGGTGGTGGCGCTGCGGGTCGAGCCAGACCTCGACCGTGGTGTCGTAGGGGCCGCGCGGCTCGCGCCTGAACTTGAGCGCCGCCACAGGGCCGGCACGCGATTCCAGCGTTTCGGGGCCGAGGTTGACGAATGACCACACACCGGCGTCGCCATGCGCCCCGCTGACGAAGAGCACGACCTTCGCGCCCGCCGCGCCGAGGCCCGGCTCGGCCGCCACGATGGCGCCGAGCTGGATCATCCAGCTCAGCCGGTCCTGGGCACCGGCGTGGAGCGGGTATTCGGTTTGCGGCCCCGAGAACGTGATCTTGCCGGCCTCGCGCTGGAAGTTGGCGGCAGCCAGCGGGCGCCGGACGCGCCGGTCGGTGAAGCGCAGCGGGGCGAGGCCGGCCTCGTCGAAGCCGCCCCGGCTGACCTGCGTGAGCACCGCCAGCCCGGCAACGCGGCCTTCGAACCGGAGCTCGTAACCGTCGGCGCCCGGCCGCCACTGCAATTCGCCGTTGCCGCGGAACGGGCCGCGCTGCATGTCGTAGCGCAGTGTCACCGCCGGTGGCGGCTGCGTGCGGTACTGGGGAAGGCTGTCTTCTGCGGCGCTGACCGCCGGCTCGGGCGGGGCTGAGAGCGTCGGTGCGACCGCGACTGTCACGGCCTTTGCGGGCGCCGTGGCCGGCACGACCTGGCGCAGCGCGGCGGCGGGGCGTTGCGCCACCGGCGGGGCGGGCTCGGCGAGCACGTGCACCACCGACGGGGCTTGCGCGGCCACCGGCGGCTCGGCCATCGCCCGCACCTGCATCAAAGGTGCCGGCACCGGCGGCACATCACGCTGCGGCCAAGCCCAGTCGAGCCCGCTCAGCGCACCGGCGTGCAGCAGCGCCGCCAGCAGGGCGAGCAACGCCAGCAGCTTCCAGCGCCGCCGCAGCGCGGGTCGGGAATCAGCCTGTGCCCCGTGCATCGACAATACGCTCCCTTCCTGCCTCTTCGCCCTGCCCCACCCATGAAGCTTGCGACCTACAAAGACGGCTCACGCGACGGCCAGCTCGTCGTCGTCTCGCGTGACCTTTCGATCGCCCACTATGCCAGCGGCATCGCGACAAGGCTGCAACAACTGCTCGACGACTGGGGCTTCATCTCGCCGCAACTCGAAGAGCTGTCGCAGACGCTGAACCACGGCAAGGCACGCCACGCGTTCAGCTTCGAGCCACAGAAGTGCATGGCCCCCTTGCCACGAGCCTACCAGTGGGCCGACGGCTCCGCGTTCATCAACCACGTGGAGCTGGTGCGCAAGGCGCGCAATGCCGAGGTGCCCGAGAGTTTTTACACCGACCCGCTGATGTACCAGGGCGGCAGCGACGACTTCATCGGCGCGCGCGATGACATCGTCTGCGCCAGCACCGAGTTCGGCATCGACTTCGAGGCCGAGGTCGCGGTGATCACCGGCGACGTGGACATGGGCGTTTCGCCCGACGCCGCCATCGACGCCGTTCGCCTCGTGATGCTGGCCAACGATGTGAGCCTGCGTTACCTCATTCCCGCCGAGCTGGCCAAGGGTTTCGGCTTCCTGCAGAGCAAGCCTGCCACCGCGTTCAGCCCGGTCGCGGTCACGCCCGACGAGTTGGGCGACAGCTGGCGCGGCGGCCGCTTGCACCTGAACCTGGAAAGTGTGTGGAACGGCAAGCGTGTCGGCCTGTGCGACGCCGGGCCGGAAATGACCTTCCATTTCGGCCAGCTGATCGCCCACCTGTGCAAGACACGCAACGTGCGCGCCGGCAGCATCATCGGCAGTGGCACCGTGAGCAACAAGGACTGGTCGCGCGGTTATTCCTGCATCGCCGAGAAGCGTGCGATCGAGACCATCGAAGGCGGCGCGCCGAAGACCGAATTCATGCAATACGGCGACACGATCCGCATCGACATGAAAGGCGCTGACGGCGCGAGCTTGTTCGGCGCGATCGAGCAGCGTGTGGTGGCGCCCGCCTGAGCGCCGTGAGCAACGAACTCCCGCGCACCTTCAAGCTGGTCACCGTCTGGCTGCTGCTCGGCGTGTTGGTCTTCCTCGGCATCCAGTGGTGGATGTACCGCGCGCGGCAGACGCAGTTCCAGGTCAGTGGCGGTGTGGTCGAGCTGCGCCGCGGCAGTGACGGCCACTACCGCTGGCCCGGCCGCATCAACGGCCGCGAGGTCGACTTCCTGGTCGACACCGGCGCCACCGGCACCGCGATCTCGGCCAGCCTGGCGCGCGAGCTGAACCTCGAGTCGATCGGCACCGTGCAGTCGAATACCGCCGGTGGCCTGGTCACCGGCCAGGTCGTCACCGCCGACGTGAGCCTGCGGGGTGGTGTCGAAGCCCAGCGCCTGCGCGTGGTCGCGCTGCCGGGCCTGAGCGACCGCCCGCTGCTCGGCATGGACGTGCTCGGGCGCCTGAAGTGGCAACAAGGCGACGGCGTGTTGCGCTTCGAGCTGAACCCGGCGCGCTGACCGGCTGCGGCTAAGCTGCGCCCGATGAAGAACCCTTTCGACTGGCGACGCGGCCTCGCCGCGCTGCTGCTGATCTGCAGCGCCAGCCTGCACGCCCAGGCACCGGCCAGCTGCCCGCCCACCGCCGAGGCCTTCACGCCCGAGCAGTTGCAGGCCGGCCTGCGCAGCGCCCGCGACCGCGGCTTCCTGTGGCGCATCACACGCGACGGCCGCAGCTCCTGGCTCTACGGCACCGTGCACGCCGCCCAACGCGACTGGGTGCTGCCCGGCCCGAAGGTCACGCAGGCGCTGAACGCCAGCGACACCATCGCGCTCGAGCTCGATCTGCAAGACCCCGAGATCGGCAAACGCCTCGCCGAAGGCATGGCGGCGCAACGCAGCGCGCCACTGCCGGCGCCGATGCAAAAACGCCTCTTCGCCCTGGCCGAAGCCGAGTGCATTCCGGCGCAGATGCTGGCGCCGCTCAGCCCCGAGTTGCAGGTGGCCACACTGACCGTGCTGGTCGCGCGGCGCGACGGCATCGACCCGTCGTACGGCATCGACGCGTTCCTGGGGGGCTTCGGCCGGGGTGCCGGCAAGCCGGTGGTCTCGCTCGAAACGCCCGAGCAGCAACTGCGCGCATTGCAGATGCCGAGCCCGCAGGCCACGCTCGACTTCGTCGAGAGTGGCCTGCAGGACCTGGAAAGCGGCCGCGCCCGACCGCTGGTGCGGCGCTTGACGCAGATCTGGGCCGACGCCGACCTCGACATGCTTTCGCGCTACCAGTCGTGGTGCGAGTGCCTGAAGACCGAGGCCGACCGGACTCAGCAGGCCCGTTTGCTCGACGAGCGCAACCCGCCGCTGGCCGACGCCATCGCCACCTTGCACCAGGGCGGCAAACAGGTGTTCGCCGCGGTCGGCAGCCTGCACATGATCGGGCCGCTCGGTTTGCCGGGGCTGATGGCACAGCGCGGTTTCAGCGTCGAGCGGGTGCGCTTTTTGCCCTGAAAACGCTGCCCGGCTGCACGCCGCGCCGGTGCAATGAATGCACAATGAATCGCGCCGCCACCAAGAGCGCCCTGCCGACCACCGCCCGAGGAGACCCCATGACCGACGCATCCGCCTTCACGAAACTCGTGCCCGGGTTCGACTTTCTGCAAAGCCTGGTGAAAGGCGCCGGCGCCGCACTGCCCGGCATCGGCCAATGGGTCGCCCCGACCATCGACCCCGAAGAGCTCGAAAAACGCATCAAGGAACTGCGCACGGTGCAGTACTGGCTGGAGCAGAACGCCCGCATGCTCGGGGCCACGATCCAGGCGCTCGAAGTGCAGCGCATGACCTTGTCGACGCTGAAGACCATGAACGTGCAGATGGACGACCTGCGCGATTCGATGAAGATCAAGATGCCGGTCGCCGCGCCCGCGCCTCAGGCGGCACCCGAGCCCGAGGTGGAACCTGCCGCGCCGGGCGTTGTCGACCCGATGCAATGGTGGGGCGCGCTCACCAAACAATTCACCGAACTCGCCACCACCGCGATGAAAGACACCGGCACCGATGCCACCAAGACGCTGGCCGGCGCGATGATGAAACAGTCGATCGACGCGGCCGGCCAGATCGCCGGCAAAGGCAAGAGCACCGCCGCCAAGGCCGCGCCGAAGAAAAAGCCCGCAGCGCGCAAGAAGGCCACCACGAGCCGCTGAAACGATGAAGCGCCTTTTGCACGCCCACGCCACGCACCCCGACTGGCGCATGGCGCTCGCGCTGGCCGCAGCGCAGATCGAAGCACAGCGCAGCGAGCCGGGCGCCGCCAGCGCGCCCACACTCGGCTGGGTCTACTTCACCGACCTGTTCAGCGCCCATGCCACGCCGCTGCTGGCCGAGCTGCACCAGCGCTGGCCGGGGGTGCAATGGGTGGGCGCCAGCGGCGTGGGCATTGCCGCGAGCGGGGTCGAGTACTTCGACGAACCGGCGCTGGCGCTGATGCTGGCCGACATTCCGCGCGAGCGTTTCCGGGTGTTCTCGGGCGCACGCCCGCTCGGTGGCTTTCCGGCGCACACCGCCAACGTGCACGCCGACCCGGGCGGCAACGATGCCGACGAGCTGGTGCGCGACATGAGCGCGCGCACCGCCACCGGCTACCTGTTCGGCGGCCTGGCGTCGGCGCGCAGCACGGCGGTGCAGATCGCCGAAGACGTGCTGACCGGCGGGCTCTCGGGCGTGGCCTTCGACGCGCGCGTGGCGCTCGTGTCACGCGTCACCCAGGGTTGCCAGCCGATCGGCCAGGCCCGCACCGTCACGGCGGCCGACCGCAACGTGGTCACCCAACTCGATGGCGAAGGCGCGCTCGACTGCCTGCTGCGCGACCTGAACTTCGAAGGCGCCGACCCACGCGCCGCACTGCCGGCCTTGCGCCAGACGCTGGTGGGCCTGAGTGACGCGCCCGTGCCGGCGACCGAGCGCCGCGCGCCCGGCGCCGGCAGTGCCCTGCAAGGCCGCTTCGACCACCTGACCCGGCGCGGCGCCTTTGGCGCCGACACACGCGTGCGCCACCTCGTCGGCCTCGACCCCGGCCGGCGTGGCATCGCCATCGGCGACATCGCCGAAGTCGGCAGCCAGATCGCCTTCTGCAGCCGCAACACCGAAGCCGCGCGGCGCGACCTGATGCGCATCTGTGCCGAAGTGCGCGAAGAGGTCGAGCCCGAAACGCTGCCCCTCGAAGCGGCACTCGCGCTCAAGGGCGCGCCGGCGGGCCAGGCCGCCCTGCCTGCGTCGCACGGCATCGCAGGCGCCATCTACGTCAGCTGCGCCGGGCGCGGTGGTGCGCACTTCGGCGCGCCGTCGGCCGAACTGGCGATCGTCAAACACGCGCTCGGCGACGTGCCGCTGGTCGGCTTCTTCGCCTCCGGCGAGATCGCGCGCGAGCATCTTTACGGCTACACCGGCGTGTTGACCGTGTTCAGAACCGCCGAGTGAAACGAAGGTCTTGCCGTTGACGCTACATTGCCGCTCCATGCCCGCCGACCGAGAGCCCCCGCCATGAACGCCGCCCTGCCTGGCAATGTCGCCGCTGCCGCCACCGAGGCTGCGCAGCGCAGCGTGCGCCAGGTCGAAGTGGTGGCCGCGCTCTCGGCCCTGCTGCCGGCGCACGCGCTGCTCTGGCATGCCGAAGACACCGTGCCCTACGAGTGCGACGGCCTCACCGCCTACCGCGAACAGCCGCTCGTGGTCGTGCTGCCCGAAACCGAAGCGCAGGTGGCGGCCGTGCTGCGCGAATGCCACCGCCTGAACGTGCCGGTGGTCGCACGCGGCGCCGGCACCGGCCTGTCGGGCGGCGCGCTGCCGAACCGGCTGGGCGTGACGCTGAGCCTGGCCAAGTTCAACAAGATCACGAAGCTCGACCCGGTCTCGCGCACCGCTGTCGTGCAGTGCGGCGTGCGCAACCTCGCGATCAGCGAAGCGGCGGCGCCTTACGGCCTGTACTACGCGCCCGACCCGAGCAGCCAGATCGCCTGCACGATCGGCGGCAACGTGGCCGAAAACTCCGGCGGCGTGCACTGCCTGAAGTACGGCCTGACGCTGCACAACGTGCTGCGCGTGCGCGGCTTCACGGTCAGCGGCGAGCCGGTCGACTTCGGCTCCGACGCGCTCGACTGCGCCGGCCTCGACCTGATGACGATCCTGGTCGGCAGCGAAGGCATGCTCGCGGTCACGCTCGAAGTGACCGTGAAGCTGGTGCCCAAGCCGCAGCTCGCGCGCTGCATCATGGCCAGCTTCGACGACATCCGCAAAGCCGGCGACGCGGTCGCCAACGTGATCGCCGCCGGCATCATTCCGGCCGGGCTGGAGATGATGGACAAGCCGATGACGGCCGCGGTCGAAGACTACGTGCACGCCGGCTACGACCTGAACGCGGCCGCGATCCTGCTGTGCGAGAGCGATGGCACGCCCGAAGAAGTGGCCGAAGAGATCGGCCGCATGGAAGCGGTGCTGGGTGCAAGTGGCGCCACGCGCATCGAGGTGAGCCAGAACGAAGCCCAGCGCCTGAAGTTCTGGAGCGGGCGCAAGAACGCGTTCCCCGCCACGGGGCGCCTGAGCCCCGACTACATGTGCATGGACTCGACGATCCCGCGCAGCCGGCTGGCCGACATCCTGCTGGCCATCGGCGAGATGGAGAAGAAGTACGGCCTGCGCTGCGCCAACGTCTTCCACGCCGGCGACGGCAACCTGCACCCGCTGATCATGTTCGACGCGAACGACGCCGACCAGCTGCACCGCTGCGAATTGTTCGGCGCCGAGATCCTGGAGCGCAGCGTCGAGATGGGCGGCACGGTCTCGGGCGAACACGGCGTGGGCATCGAAAAACTCTCGGCAATGTGCGTGCAGTTCTCGCCGCCGGAGCGTGAGCAGATGCTGTCGCTCAAGCGCGCCTTCGACCCGAAGGAGCTGCTCAACCCCGGCAAGGCGATTCCGTCGTTGGCGCGCTGCGCCGAGTACGGCAAGATGCATGTGCGGCGCGGGCTGCTGCCGTTCGCTGATATTTCGCGTTTCTGATCTGTTGCGCTCCGCATGAGTCCCACCGATCCCGCGCTGCAAGTTCTCATCGACCGCATCCACAGTGCCCGCTCCGCCGGCGCGCAACTCTGCATCCGTGGCGGCGGCAGCAAGGAGTTCTACGGTGAAGCGCCGCAGGGCGAAGTGCTGGACACACGCATCCTCGAAGGCACCTCGAGCTACGAGCCGACCGAGCTCGTCGTCACCACACGCTGCGGCACGTCCTTGGCCGACCTCGAAGCGCTGCTCGCCACCAAGGGCCAGTGCCTGCCGTTCGAGCCGCCGCACTTCGGCGACCTGGAGTTGAACGCGTCGGCACGTGGCGCGACCGTGGGCGGCATGGTCGCCGCCGGTTTGTCGGGCCCGTCGCGGGCGGCCACCGGCTCGGTGCGCGACTACGTGCTCGGCGCCACCATCCTGAACGGCAACGGCGAGGTGCTGAGCTTCGGCGGCCAGGTGATGAAGAACGTGGCCGGCTACGACGTGTCGCGCCTGATGGCGGGCTCGATGGGCACGCTCGGCGTGATCCTCGAGGTCTCGCTGAAGGTGTTGCCGGTGGCACCCGCCACGCTCACGCTGCGCATGGAGATGGACCAGGCCACCGCGATCGCCCAGCTCAACACCTGGGGCGGGCTGCCGCTGCCGCTGAACGCCAGCGCCTGGTGGGACGGCAACCTGATCCTGCGCCTGCGCGGCGCGCTCGCTGCGGTGCAGGCGGCGCGCGCGCGCTTCGGCGGCCAGGTCGTCAGCCCCGAACATGCGCTGCCGTTCTGGGACGGCTTGCGCAACCACGACGACGAGTTCTTCGTGAAGGCCCGTGACGCGGTGAAGACAGGGGCCACGCTGTGGCGCCTGTCGGTGCCGCAGACCGCGCCGCCGCTCGCGCTCTCGGGCGAGATGATGATCGAGTGGGGCGGGGCGCAGCGCTGGTTGTGCAGCGCGACGCCGGCCTCGATCGTGCGCGACGTGGTGGCACGTGCCGGCGGCCACGCCACGCTGTTCGCGGCGCAGGACAAAAGCGCCGGCGTGTTCGCGCCGCTGCAGTCGCCGCTCGACCGCATTCACCGCGAGCTGAAGAAGTCGTTCGACCCTTCGGGCATCTTCAACCCCGGCCGCCTGTACCCGGGGCTCTGAGCAGCAGCACGCATGCAAACCAACCTGGCCCCGGAATTCAAAGGCACGCCCGAAGGCATCGAAGCCGAGGCGATCCTGCGCAAGTGCGTGCATTGCGGCTTCTGCACCGCCACCTGCCCCACGTACCAGTTGCTCGGCGACGAACTCGACGGCCCGCGCGGCCGCATCTACCTGATGAAGCAGCTGCTCGAAGGCGCGCCGGTCACGCGCAGCACGCAGTTGCACCTCGACCGTTGCCTCACCTGCCGCAACTGCGAAAGCACCTGCCCGTCGGGTGTGCAGTACGGCAACCTGGTCGAGATCGGCCGGCGCCTGGTCGACGAGCGCGTGCCGCGGCCCACGGGCGAAAAGGCGGTGCGCTGGCTGCTCAAGGAAGGGCTGACCTCGCCGCTGTTCGCGCCCGCGATGAAACTCGGCCAGATGGTGCGCCCGCTGCTGCCCGCGTCGTTGCAGAACAAGGTGCCGGCCAAGGCACCGGCACGCGCCCACCAATGGCCCACCCGCGAGCACAAGCGCAAGGTGCTGATGCTGATGGGCTGCGTGCAGCCGGCGATGATGCCCAACATCAACAGCGCGACCGCACGTGTGCTCGACGCCGCCGGCATCCAGACCGTGGTGGCCGACGAGGCCGGCTGCTGCGGCGCGATCCGCACCCACCTGAACGACCACGAAGGCGGCTTGAACGACATGCGCCGCAACATCGACGCCTGGTGGCCGCTGGTCTCGAACGGCGGCGCCTTCGAAGCGATCGTGATGAATGCCTCGGGCTGCGGCGTCACCGTGAAGGAATACGGCCACGCGCTGGCCGGCGACCCGGCCTACGCCGACAAGGCGAAGCGCGTCAGTGAACTCACGCGCGACCTGAGCGAACTGCTGCCCGACCTGGTGGCGGCGCTCAAGCCGAAGCTGCGCATGCGCAACCTGCCGACCCAGCTCGCGTTCCACCCGCCGTGCACGCTGCAGCACGGCCAGCAGTTGCGCGGTGGTGTCGAAACGCATCTGAACGCCCTCGGCTTCAGCGTGCAATTGGCCACGAACGAGAGCCACCTGTGCTGCGGCTCGGCCGGCACCTACTCGGTGCTGCAACCCGAGCTGGCCTACCAGTTGCGCGACCGCAAGCTCGCCAACCTGGCGCCGCTGGAAGCGCAGACCATCGTCTCGGCCAACATCGGCTGCATCCAGCACCTGCAGACCGGCACCACCACACCGGTGCGGCACTGGGTCGAAGTGCTGGACGACGCACTCGCATAGGGCGCCGCGGCGCCGGGCTCAAGGTTCCGGAAGGCTTGCCGATACACAGGGCTTCACATGCCCCGCGACCGGATTCGGCCGCATCGTCAACCTTCACAGGACTGGATCCACCATGAAACGCTCTACCCTCGCCGCCGCCGCTGTCGTGATGTTCGCTGCCTTCGGTGCGGCCCACGCCGAAGACCCGAAAGCCACCATCGCCGACCTCGACGCGCGCCTGGCCAAGATCGGCGCCGCCAAGCTCGACGGCACCGAAAAAGTCGGTGACAAGACCGTGCCGGCACTGTTCTTCGGCGAGCGCAAGATCAACAACAACTACGACGTGGTCGACGCGGTGCGCAAGGCGCACAACGCCACCGCCACCGTGTTCGTGAAGGACGGCGACGAGTTCGTGCGCGTCAGCACCAACGTGCTCACGCCCGAAGGCAAACGTGGTGTCGGCACCCAACTGGCCCGCAACAAGGCCTACGAGGCGGTGATCAAGGGCACGCAGTACTGCGGCCCGATCGACGTGCTCGGCACCGCCTTCGACGCCTGCTACAACCCGATCAAGGACGCCTCGGGCAAGCTGGTCGGCGTGAGCTACATCGGCCACAAGAAGTAAGCACGCCTCTTCTCGCGTGAGCCCTCGCGGCGCCCCGAAGCGGGCCGCCGCGAGGCATCAACCTGAAGCCACCCTCCCGGAAGCTGCCATGAAGCCCCTTTCCCACTTGCGCGACACCTTCGGCCGCATGGCCGTTCGCACGCAGTTGACTGCCGCGTTCTCGATCATCCTGCTGCTCACCGCCACCGTCGGCGGTGTGGCGCTGAACGGCTTGTCGCGTGTCGACGCGCAGGCCGACGCGCTCGCTTCGAAGTGGCTTCAGGGCGTGGGTTTCCTCGCCGAGCTGCGGGTCGGACTGGTCGACGCGCGCGAGTACGAGATCAAGCACAGCCGCACCGCCGATACGAGCTACCACTCGGAGTACGAAGAAAAGATCGGGGCCGCATCGAAGACGGCAACCGCCTCGCTCGCGTCCTACGAAGCGCTCGTGTCGAGCGACGCCGAACGCGAGCTGTTCGCCAAGTTCAGCAAAGGCTGGGCCGGTTACCAGAAGGCCGAGCAGCGTGTCATTGCACTCGGCCGCGAAAAGAAGACACAAGATGCCACCGACATCAGCGACGGCATGGCCAGCATGGCCTTCGACGAAGCGCTCGGCGCGCTCAACGCATTGACGAAGTACGGCTTTGAAGGTGGCAAGCAAGCCGCAGCGCAAACCGCAGCCATCTACAAACAGGCGAAGTTCGTGATGCTCGGCCTGCTGGCCGCCGCGCTGCTGCTCGGCGTCGGCCTGGCCTGGGCCATCACCCGCCAACTGATCGGTCAGCTGGGCGGCGAGCCCGCCACCGCCGCGGACGTGGCGAAGGCCGTGGCCGAAGGCGACCTGACGACGCAGATCGACGTCAAACCCGGCGACACCCACAGCCTGATGGCGCGCCTGCAGTCGATGCAGGCGGCGCTGACCGATGCCGTGACCAACGTGCGCCAGGGTTCGGAAAACGTGGCCACGGCCAGCGCCGAGATCGCCCAAGGCAACCAGGACCTGTCGAACCGGACCGAACAGCAGGCCAGCGCGCTCGAAGAAACCGCGGCCACGATGGACGAGCTGGGCTCGACCGTGCGCAACAACGCCGACAACGCCAAGCAGGCCAACCAGCTCGCGCTCGGTGCCTCGGCGGTGGCGCTCAAGGGCGGCACGGTGGTCGGCCAGGTCGTCGAGACGATGAAGGGCATCAACGACAGCAGCCGCAAGATCGCCGACATCATCTCGGTGATCGACGGCATCGCGTTCCAGACCAACATCCTCGCACTCAACGCCGCGGTGGAAGCGGCACGCGCCGGCGAGCAGGGCCGCGGTTTCGCGGTGGTGGCCGGTGAAGTGCGCAGCCTGGCGCAGCGCAGCGCCGATGCCGCCAAGGAAATCAAGCTGCTGATCAACGCCAGCGTGGAGCGCGTGGAACACGGCACCGCGCTGGTCGACCAGGCCGGCAAGACCATGGGCGAGATCGTCGGGGCGATCAAACGCGTGACCGACATCGTCGGCGAGATCAGCTCGGCCAGCGCCGAGCAGAGCTCGGGCGTGGCGCAGGTCGGCGAAGCGGTCACGCAGATGGACCAGGCCACGCAGCAGAACGCGGCGCTGGTCGAACAAAGCGCGGCCGCGGCCGAAAGCATGAAACAGCAAGCCCAGCAACTCGTGCAGGCGGTGGCGGTGTTCAAGCTGCGCCAGGGCGAGCGCCAGTACGTGGCAGCGGCACCAGCACCGGCCCCCGCGCCGCAGGTTCGGAAACCGGTCGAACGCCGCGGCCCGAACCGCGCCACCAACGTGGCGCGCCTGCCGGCCGCCAAACCCGCGCCGGCCGCCCGGCAGGCGACGGGCACCGACGAATGGGAAACCTTCTGACCGGCGCCTGAGCGCGCGGCCGCAGCGCTCAGATGCAGCGGCCGCCGTCGACTTCCATCGCCACGCCGGTGACCATCGAGGCTTCGTCGCTGCACAGGTAGCAGGCGGCGTTGCCCAGGTCTTCCGGTGTTGAAAAACGCCCGATCGGGATCGTCGACAGGAACTTCGCGCGCATCTCGGGCGTGTCTTCGCCCATGAAGGTCTTCAGCAGCGGCGTGTCGCCCGCGACCGGGTTCAACGCGACGACACGGATGCCGAACGGCGCCAGCTCGACCGCCATCGAACGTGTCGCGGTGATGACCCAGCCCTTGCTGGCGTTGTACCAGGTCAGGCGCGGCCGCGGGCTCACGCCGGCGGTGCTGGCGATGTTCAGGATCACGCCGTGCTGTTGCGCCTTGAAACGCGGCACGACTGCCTTGGCGGCGAGGTAGATCGCTTTCACGTTGACGCCGAGGATCCGGTCGAACTCGTCTTCGGGCAAGCCTTCGAGCGGCTGCGGCACATGCGCCACGCCAGCGTTGTTGACGAGGATGTGCAGGCCGCCGAAGTGATCTTGCGCGGCGTCGAGCATGCGCTTCACATCGGCCGGGTCGGTCACATCGATGCGCAGGCTGCGCACGTTGGCACCGAGCGCCCTGGCGACCCGCTCGCCACCTGCAGCGTCGCGGTCGGCGATCAACACCTTCGCGCCCTCGGCGACGAACTTCTTCGCAATGCCTTCGCCGAAACCCGAGCCCCCGCCGGTGACGATCGCGATCTTGCCTTCGAGTCTCATGCTGGCTTTTCCCGGTGGTGCCGATCGAGGCCGGCGATTTCCGGGGCATGATATTGGAATGGGTGCGCCGCATCCAAGCGCCTTTCCGAGCCCGGCCATCAGCATCTTCCTCATCAAGCGCTTCGCGACCTTCCTGGCGACCCTGCTGGTCGCGTCGATGGTGGTCTTCATCGTGCTCGACGTGCTGCCCGGCAGCGCCGCCGACGTGGTGCTCGGCGAGTCGGCCACGCCCGAAGCCCGCGAGGCGCTCGACGCGAAGCTCGGCCTCGACCGCCCGCCGCTGCAGCGCTACACCGACTGGATGAGCGGCCTGGCCCGCGGCGAGCTGGGCGAAAGCCTGTCGTACTCGGTGCCGGTGTCGCAGCTGATCGGCGAACGGCTGCAGGTGACCGCGCCGCTCGCGCTGATGGCGATGCTGCTGACCGCCGGCCTGGCGCTCACGCTCGGCATCTACGCCGCATCAAACCACAACAAGCTGGGTGACGTGGGCGTGATGGGCCTGAGCCAGCTCGGCATCGCGATCCCGAACTTCTGGTTCGCGATCATCCTGATCTTCGTCTTCGCGGTGAAGCTGCAGTGGTTCTCGGCCGGCGGTTTCCCGGGCTGGGAAGACGGGTATGTCGATGCCTTCAAGGCGCTGATCCTGCCGGCCGTGGCGCTGGCCGTGGTGCAGGCCGCGATCCTCGCCCGCATCACCCGCTCGGCCGTGCTCGACGTGCTGCGCGAAGACTTCGTGCGCACCGCCCGCGCCAAGGGCCTGAGCCGGCGCGCGGTGCTGTGGTGCCACGTGCTGCGCAACGCCTTCGTGCCGGTGCTGACCGTGATGGGCCTGCAGTTCGCCAACCTGCTGACCGGCACCATCGTGGTCGAGAACGTGTTCTCGTTGCCGGGGCTGGGGCGGCTGATCTTCCAGGCCATCGCCAACCGTGACGTGATCGTGGTGCGCAACGTGGTGATGCTGCTGGCCGCCTCGGTGATCGTGATCAACTTCATCGTCGACGTGCTGTATGCGGTGATCGACCCGCGCTTGAAGGTCCCCTCTTGAGCGTGGACCCTGCATGAACTTCCTGCAACGCGCGCTGCGCCACAAGAGTTTCGCCATCGGCGGCGTGTTGGTCGCCTTGCTGATCGTGACCGCCCTCGGCTCGTTCGTCTGGACGCCCTACCCCGCCGCCGAACTCGACATTCCGAACAAGCTGCAGCTGCCCTCGGCCGCGCACTGGCTCGGCACCGACAGCCTGGGGCGCGACATCGTCTCGCTGCTGATCGTGGGCGCGCGCAACTCGATCGCGGTCGGCGTGATCGCGGTCGGCATCGGCATCGCCTTCGGCGTGGCGCTGGGCCTGCTCGCGGCGGCGCGGCGCGGCTGGGTCGAAGAGGCGGTGATGCGCTTCGCCGACTTCAGCTTCGCGTTCCCGGCGCTGCTCTCGGCCATCATGCTGACCTCGATCTACGGCCCGGGGCTGGTGACCTCGATCGTCGCGATCGGCATCTTCAACGTGCCGGTGTTCGTGCGCATCACACGCGCTGCCGCCAACACGGTGTGGTCGCGCGAATTCGTGCTGGCCGCACGCGCCTGCGGCAAGGGGCGGTTGCGCATCACGATCGAGCACGTGTTGCCGAACATCGCCTCGATCCTGATCGTGCAGGCGACGATCCAGTTCGCGCTGGCGATCCTGGCCGAAGCGGCACTCAGTTATCTGGGCCTCGGCACGCAGCCGCCGCAGCCGAGCTGGGGCCGCATGCTCAACGAAGCGCAACAGATGCTGTTCTCGGCCCCGCATCTGGCGCTGTACCCGGGCGCGGCGATCGCGCTCTCGGTGCTCGGCCTGAACCTGATGGGCGACGGGCTGCGCGACCTGCTCGACCCGCGGCTGGCGCGCCAGCGCTGACGAATCAAGCGAGCGCGCCCGGCAGCGTCGAATCCGGCGTCTGCGTCAGCAGCCGGCCCTGGTCGGCGCTGTGCACCTCGACCCGGTCGCGCCCGCTCTGCTTGGCGTCGTAGAGCGCCCGGTCGGCGCGTTGCACCACCTCGTCGAAGCTTTCGTCGGCGGCCCATTGCGCCACGCCGAGCGACACCGTGACCGGCACCGCACCGGCGTGGGTGACGATCCGCGCGTGGGCCACGTTGTGGCGCAACGCTTCGGCCACGCGCCGGCCGCGGGCCACGTTGCAGCGGCGCAGGATGACGAGAAACTCTTCGCCGCCGTACCGCGCCAGGCAGTCGCCGTCGCGCAGCCGCGTGCCGAGCAGGCCGGCCACGTTGCGCAGCACCTCGTCGCCGACCGGGTGGCCGTGCGAATCGTTGACACGCTTGAAGCGGTCCACGTCGACCATGCAGACGGTGACCTCTTCGCGCCTGCCGTGCACCAGCTCGGCCAGCGGGTAGACCACCGAGACCAGGTGGCGGCGGTTGAACAGGCCCGTCAGCGGGTCGTGCGTGGCGGCGTGGCTGGCGTCGCGCAGCGAGGTGCCGAGCGAGGCATTTTCGGTCTCGAGCGCACGCCGGTAACTCTGCAGCTCTTCGACCAGCAGCGCGTTTTCGCGCTCGGCCGCCAGCGCCTGCAGCAGCGTGGTGTGGGCCACCTTGAGCCGGGCCACCAGCACGAAGCCGCACAGGATCGTGGCCACCGCCATCACGATGAACTCGCGCGTGCCCTGCAGGAACATGAAGAGGATCAGCGGCGAGACGCTGACCAGCACGAACAGCACGCTCGCCGGGTAGGCCGAGAGGTAACTCACCGAGAGCACGGCCAGCGCGATGAAAGCACCGTAGATCACGGCGTAGAGGTTGAATGGCGCGATCACGCCCTCCAGCGCATACGGCGCGAGGCCCCAGCACAACGAGGCCGCGATCACGAGCAGGTCGTGCAGCGGGTCGGAGCGCGGGTTCGCGAGGTCCATGCGCGCCAGCAGGCGCCGCGACAGCCAGCTGCGCAGCAGCAGAATGCCCCAGAGCGTGAACAGCGCCACCAGCCGCGGCCCGAGCGGCGCTTCGTAGGCCACGCCGAACAGCATCAGCGCGAACGAGACCACCCCAAGCCGGCCGTTGCGCAGCGACATGTCGACATACCGCTGCAGCAGCCGGTAGCGAATGTCGGCCGGCACGTCCAGCACCACCGGCGAGGCCTGGCGCCAGGCGGCCCACACGGAGCGGAGGTCGTGCTGCTTCATCGGTCGGGTCGGGTCGGCGGGTCCGAACCATCGTACCCGCCTGCGCCGCGGGCACAATGCAGGCGTGCCCGCCCCCGACGACCGCCCGCCGACCGCCGCGCTGCTCGATGTTTCCGGGCTGCGGGTCACGCTCCAGACCCCGCGCGGCCCGGCCGCGGCGCTGCGTGGCATCGAGCTGCAGATGCAGCGTGGCGACACGCTCGGGCTGATCGGCGAAAGCGGCTGCGGCAAGTCGATGACGGCGCTGGCGCTGATGGGCCTGCTGCCTGAAGGCGCACAAGTCGAAGGCAGCATCCGCCTGAACGGCCGCGAGCTGGTCGGCCTGCCCGACGATGAGATGTGCGCGCTGCGTGGCAACCGCATCGGCATGGTGTTCCAGGAGCCGATGACGGCCTTGAACCCGCTGCACACGGTGGGCGACCAGATCGCCGAGCCGCTGCGGCTGCACCGGCAAATGGGCCGCGGCGAAGCCCGCGCCGAAGCCTTGCGGCTGCTGGAGCGGGTGCAACTGCCGCAGGCCGCGCAGCGGCTCGACGCCTACCCGCACCAGCTCTCCGGCGGCCAGCGCCAACGCGTGACGATCGCGATGGCTCTCGCCTGCGGGCCCGACCTGCTGATCGCCGACGAGCCGACCACGGCGCTGGACGTGACGATCCAGGGCGAGATCCTCGACCTGATCAAGGAACTCGTCACCGAGAGTGGCATGGCGCTGCTGCTGATCAGCCACGACCTCGGCGTGATGGCGCGCACCGTTTCGCGGCTGCTGGTGATGTACGGCGGCACGGTGGTCGAAGCCGGGCCGACGGGCGAGGTGTTCGCGCAGCTGGCGCACCCTTACACCCGTGGCCTGTTCGGCGCACGGCCGCGGCTGGGCACACCGCGGGTCAACGGCCGCAAGCCGGCGCTGGCGACCATTCCGGGGCGCGTGCCCGAGCTGGTCGACATGCCGCCCGGCTGCCCGTTCGCCGACCGCTGCGGGTGGGTGGTCGATGCCTGCCGCGTGGCGCCGCCTCCCGAGGTGAGCGTCGGGCCGCAGCACGTGGCACGCTGCTTGCGCATCGATGCGTTGAAAGCAGACCCATCAGCCCCATGACCGAACTGCTCGCTGTCGAAGACGCCGTCAAGCACTACCGCCTGCCGCGCGAAAGCCTGCTCAAGGCCGCGCCCAAGGTCGAGGCGCTGCGCGGCGTGAGCTTCACGATGCAGGCCGGCACGAGCCTGGGCATCGTCGGCGAATCGGGCTCGGGCAAGTCGACGCTGGCGCGTCTGGTGATGGCGCTCGAAGCACCAACCTCGGGCCACGTGCGCCTGCTCGGGCGCGACCTGAACGCCTTGCCGGCGGCCGAGCTGATGGCGGCGCGGCGCGACTTCCAGATGGTGTTCCAGGACCCCTACGGCTCGCTCGATCCGCGCCAGCGCGTGCAGCGCATCGTCGCCGAGCCGCTGCTGAGCATCGGCACGAGTGAAGCGACCGCGCGCGTCGCACAAGCGCTCGACGCCGTCGGCCTGCGCGCCAGCGACGCCGCCAAGTACCCGCACGAGTTTTCCGGCGGCCAGCGCCAGCGCATCGCGATCGCCCGCGCGCTGATCACGCGCCCGAAGCTGATCGTCGCCGACGAACCGGTCAGCGCGCTCGACGTCTCGGTGCAGGCCCAGGTATTGAACCTGCTGGCCGACCTGCAGCAGCGCTTCGGCGTGACCTACCTCTTCATCAGCCATGACCTCGCGGTGGTCGACCACGTGTGCGACGAGGTGGCGGTGATGTACGCCGGGCGCATCGTCGAGCAGGGCTCGCCCGACGTGCTGTTCCGCGCGTCGGCGCATCCGTACACCCGCGCGTTGATCGCAGCGTTGCCGCAGGCGCAGGCCGTGGTGGCGCGGCGGCCGGCGGCATCCGATAGAGTCGCTGCTGATGAGAAGGCGCCCGCCGCCGCGTCGGGCACCGGCTGCTCCTTCTACGCCCGCTGCCCGCACCGCCGCGAGCGCTGTGCCACGGAGCTGCCGGCACTGCGACAGATCGACGGTGGCCACCGGGCCGCCTGCCACTTTGCCGAATTGGTTTTGACGACCGCACCAGGAGAGCGTTGATGAAGAAGCCCCAGACCCTTGCCCCCTTGCACATGGCCGCGATCGCACTCGCTGCCTTGACCGCCCTCGCCACCACCACGCAGGCGCAAACGCGCAAGGACAGCGCCGTGCTCGCGATGGTGCTGGAGCCCGCGCCGGGCCTGGACCCGACCACCGCCGCGGCCGCCGCGATCGGCGAGGTGGTGCACTACAACATCCTCGAAGGCCTGACCAAGATCAACATGGACGGCGGCATCGTGCCGTTGCTGGCCGAAAGCTGGAGCGTCGACCCCGACGGCAAGAGCTACACCTTCAAGCTGCGCAAGGGCGTGAAGTTCCACGACGGCGAAGCCTTCGACGCCAGCGACGTGAAGTTCAGCTTCGAGCGCGCCAAGGCCGAAGGCTCGACCAACAAGGCCAAGAAGGCGGTGTTCGACAACATCAGCCGCGTCGACGCGAGCGACCCGCACACCGTGATCGTGGTGCTGAACCAGGCCGACGGCAACTTCCTGTTCCGCATGGGCGAGAACACCGCGGTGATCCTCGACCCGAAGAGTGCGGCCACCACCGCGACCAAGCCGGTCGGCACCGGGCCGTTCAAGCTCGAGAACTGGGCCAAGGGCTCGGCGATCACGCTGGTGAAAAACGACGACTACCGCAGCGCCGCCGCGGTGAAGATGAAGAAGGTGACCTTCCGCTTCATCAACGACCCGGCCGCGCAAGTGGCGGCGCTGCTCGCCGGCGACGTGGACGGCATGGCCCGCTTCGGCTCGATCCAGAGCCTGAAGCAGTTCCAGAGTGACGCCCGCTTCTCGGTCGTGGCCGGCGGCACCGAAGGCAAGACCATCGTCAGCATCAACAACAGGAAGAAGCCCTTCGACGACGTGCGCGTGCGCCGCGCCATCGCCGCGGCGATCGACCGCAAGGCCATCATCGACGGCTCGCAGGAAGGGCTGGCCAAACCGATCGGCAGCCACATGGTGCCGAGCGATGCGGGCTACATCGACCTGACCGCCGTGAACCCCTACAACCCCGAGAAGGCCAAGGCGTTGCTGAAGGAAGCCGGCATCACCACGCCGCTGAACGTGACGCTGACGCTGCCGCCGCCGGAATACGCGCGCAAGGGCGGCGAGATCGTGGCGTCGCAGCTCGCCAAGGTCGGCATCATCGCGAAGATCGAGAACATGGAATGGGCGCAGTGGCTCGCCGGCCCGTTCAAGGGCAACTTCGACCTGACGATGATCAGCCACGTCGAGCCGCTCGACTTCGACCGCTACGCCGACCCGAAGTACTACTGGGGCTACGACTCGAAGGCCTACAACGAGCTGCTCGCCAAGTACAACAGCAGCGCCGACACGAAGAGCCGCATGAAGTTCCTGGGCGACATCCAGCGCCAGCTCGCCACCGACTCGGTCAACGCCTACCTGTACCAGCTGCCGCAGTTCGCGGTGGGCAACAAGAAGCTGAAGGGGTTGTGGAGCAGCTCGCCGATCTTTGCGAATGATTTGAGTGCGCTGGCTTGGCAATGAGCCGGCTCGGACACAAGCAATGAGTCTTTGGTGTCCACGCGATGAGCGCACTGCAACCGTTGATCGGTAGTTGCATTCTCTCGCTGCGCGAGCAGCGTGTGATGCTCGATGCCGACCTGGCCGAACTCTACGGCGTTGAGACGCGCGTGCTGGTACAGGCGGTCAAGCGCAATCTGGCGCGCTTTCCCGGCGACTTCATGTTCCAGTTGTCGGCGGATGAGTTCGCCAACTTGAGATCACAGTCTGTGACCTCAAGCGCCAACCACGGCGGTCGGCGCACCGCACCCTATGCCTTCACCGAGCAAGGCGTGGCGATGTTGTCGTCGGTGCTGGGCAGTGCACGCGCCATCGCAGTGAACATCGAGATCATGCGCACCTTCGTGCGGGTGCGAGCGTTGGCAGCGACCCATGGTGACCTGGCCAAACGGCTCGCCGAGCTCGAAGACAAGACCGAGGCGATCGCGATGCAGCACGACACCTTCAGCCGCAATACCCGCAATCAGTTGAAGCAGGTCTTCGATGCGCTGCGCGATCTGATGACGCCTCCTGAACCGGCCAAACGACCGATCGGGTTCGTCACCACCGATGACAAGGGCAACAAAGGGAAGACAAGAAGCAAGCCCTGACCTCAGGCAACAGGGGCTGCTACCGTCGATTCTCAGTGCCGAACACTGACAACGGATGCGGCACGAAACTGACCCCAACGTTGCCTTCGCTATTGAATCCACACCGAAACCACATCAGGTGTACGAACTGGCGCAGGTTTTGGGGCGAGGTTCGGTAAGAGGACACGATGCTCTCGGGTCAATGACATCATCATGAATGATTTCGGCAACAACAAATAATTGGAACGCCATGCATCTCCTAGCGCATGAGGCGATCGAGATCGCATTCAAGCCATGACCCCCCTCCACGACCTGAGCGCCATCGAGCTGCTCGCCGCCTACCGCAGCAAGGCGCTGTCGCCGGTCGAGGTGACCCGCTCCGTGCTGGCCCACATGCACCAGTGGGAACCGCACCTGCACGCCACCTGGGCGCTCGAAGGCGACGAAGCGCTGGCGCAGGCCGAAGCCTCGCAGGCGCGCTGGTTGAAGGGTGCGCCGCAAGGCGCACTCGACGGCGTGCCGGTCACGATCAAGGAAAACATCGCGACCAAGGGCGTGCCGGTGCCGGTGGGCACGGCGGCCACCGAGTTGGTGCCGGCAGCGGCCGACGCACCACCGGCCGCGCGCCTGCGTGAAGCCGGCGCGGTGATCCTGTGCAAGACGACGATGCCCGACTACGGCATGTTGTCGTCGGGCCTGTCGAGCTTTCACAAGCTCGCGCGCAACCCGTGGGACCTGAGCAAGAACCCCGGCGGCAGCAGCGCCGGCGCGGCGGCTGCCGCGGCCGCCGGTTACGGCCCGCTGCACGTGGGCACCGACATCGGCGGCTCGGTGCGCCTGCCCGCGGGCTGGTGCGGCATCTTCACGCTCAAACCCAGCCTGGGCCGCATTCCGATCTTCCCGCCCTATGCCGGGCGCGTGGCCGGGCCGATGACCCGCAGCGTGGCCGACTCGGCCTTGATGATGGCCACGCTGAGCCTGCCCGACGACCGCGACACGATGAGCCTGCCCTACCAGGCGATCGAATGGCAGCAGCTCGAACGCGACCTCAAGGGCCTGCGCATCGGCCTGCAGATGGATGCCGGCTGGGGCCTCGCCGTCGAGCCCGACGTGCGCTCGGCGGTCGAAGCGGCGGCGCGTGTGTTCGAAGCGGCCGGTGCCATCGTCACGCCGATCAAACCCTTCATGACGCGCGCGATGATCGACGGCATGGACGACTTCTGGCGCACCCGTTCGTGGATGGACATGTGCGCGCTGCCCGAAGCGCGCCGCGCCAAGGTGCTGCCCTACATCACCGAATGGGCACGCGGCGGCGCGGGCCTGTCGGGCGAGCGTGTGTTCCGCGGCTACAGCCAGATGGGCGCGATGCGTGATGCCGCGATAGCGGCGACCCGCCCTTTCGACGTGCTGCTCTCACCAACGGCGCCGATGCCGGCCTTCGCCGCCGAGTGGGCCGGCCCGACCAACGACCCCGCCACGCCGTTCGAGCACATCGCGTTCACACTGCCCTTCAACATGAGCGAGCAACCGGCGTCGAGCATCAACTGCGGCTACACCGAAAGCGGCCTGCCGATCGGCCTACAGATCGTCGGCCATCGTTTCGACGACCTCGGCGTGCTGCAGGTCTCGCGTGCCTACGAACAACTGCGGCCGGCGCAGCGGCCGTGGCCGACACCGCCTGCGCGCTGACGCCACGCGGGCCAGGAGACGTTCATGAACGATCTTCGCGGGGTGCCATCGGGTAGCGCGTCTGCCCTCGCGCGTGACCACCACGAGCGCGCGCTGTGGCACCTGGTGTCGTTCTACGGCGACCCGATGGCCGCCTTCGACGCCACCATCGCCGCCGACCCTGGCTGGGGCCTGGCACGTGTGATCAAGGCAGTGTTCATCCTCACGCTGACCGAGCCCGTCATGCAGCCGCAGGCGCGCCAGTTGCTCGCCGAGGCCGAACCGCTGATGGCCGGTGCGCCCGCCCACGAACAAGGCCACTTCGCCGCTGCAAAGGCTGCGCTGGACGGACGCTGGCGCGAAGCCTGCGCGTGCTGGGACACGCTGCTGCTGGCCCAGCCGCGTGACCTGCTCGCGCTGACCGCTGCCCACTTGTTCGACTTCTACCGCGGCGACGCGCGCAACCTGCGTGCACGGGTCGCGCGCGTGCTGCCCGAATGGCCCGTCGATGACCCGCTGCAGCCTTTCGTGCAGGGCATGCACGCCTTCGGTCTCGAAGAATGCAACCTCTACCCGCAGGCCGAAGCGGCCGGACGTGAAGCATTGGCACGCGACGCGCGCGGGCCGTGGGCGATCCATGCCGTGGCGCACGTGATGGAGATGCAGGGGCGGCACGACGAGGGCGTTCGCTGGCTCGACGACGGCAGCCCCGGCTGGGCCGACAACGGCCTGGCTGTTCACCTGTGGTGGCACCTCGCGTTGTTCCGCCTCGAAACGCTCGACACCGCCGCCGCGCTGGCCCTGTTCGACGCGCGCATCGCCGGCAGCGCGTCCACCGTCAACCTGCAGTGGCTCGACGGTGCGGCGCTGTTGTGGCGGCTGCGCTTGCTCGGGGTGGATGTCGGCCCGCGCTGGCAGGCGCTGGCCGCCGACTGGGCCGACCCGATCGTGCACGCCGGCCACTACGCCTTCAACGACGTGCATGCGCTGCTGGCCGTCATCGGCAGCGGCGACATGGGGCGTGCGCAAGCGCTGCTCGCCGCCAGCAGCGCGCAGGCAAATGCCGACAACACCGGCATGGCGCGCGAAGTCGGCGCGCCTTTGATGCAGGGCCTGGTGGCGTTCGCGAATGGCGATGCCGATGAAGCCTGCAACCAGCTCTACCCGCTGCGCAGCGTGGCCCACCACTTCGGCGGCAGCCACGCGCAGCGCGACCTGATCGACCAGACGCTGCTCGCCGCGGCCGCCCGCTCCAGCCACCGGGCTGCGGGCCGCGCATTGCTGAACGAACGCCGTCTGGCGAAGCCGAACACACCGCTCACCGAGCACTGGGCATCACGGCTCGGCGCCTGAGATCGACCCACCGTTCAAGGAGGCCTGGCGCCATGCCCACCATCGACGAACAGATCGCGCAGAGCCTGCGCGAATCGCAGGCCAGCGGCGAGTTGCAATCGGCCAAGAGCTGGGGCAAGCCGCTCGACCTGAACGACGGCTACGCGCAAACGCCCGAAGAGTTGCGCATGGCCTTCAAGGCGCTGAAAGACGCCGGCTTCGTGCCGCCCGAGGTCGAGCTGATGAAGCAGGTGGCGGCGCTGCGCGAGTGCATCAACGCCGCGCCCGACGGGCCCGAAGCCGAAGCGATGCGCCAACGCGCCAGCGAGTTGCAGCAGCACCTCGCTCTGCGGCTCGAGAAGCTGCGCACCAGCGGCAGCCTTTAGCGCCGCCGGCGCTTCCCTTCACACCAGCGGCGCCACCAGTCCTTCGCGTTCGAACACGCGCTGAACCGCCGGCCGGGCGAGCAGGCGCTGCAGGTAGCGGCCGAGTTGCGGCAGGCTGCGCGCCGGTCGGGCGAAGCCGCGGGTCCAGCGACAGAGCATCAAGGCGTACAGATCGACGGCACTGAAGGTCTCGCCGAGCAGGTACGGGCCGCCGTGGCGCGCCAGTTCGGCTTCCATCTGGTCGAGCAGCAGGCCGACCCTGGTTTCGGCGTGAGCGCGCACCTGCGAAGCACCTTCTGCGCTGTCGGCCCAGCGCTCGGGGTAGAAGTAGAGGATCAGCGTGGCCTGCAGGCTGTTGGTCATCCACACCAGCCACTTGTAGAAATGCGCGCGCTCCGTGGTGCCCACGGCCGGCGCGAGGCTCATCTGCGGATGGGTATCGAGCAGGTGCAGACAGATCGCGGCGGTTTCGTAGAGCACCAGTTCGCCATCGACCAGCACCGGGATCAGCCCGTTCGGGTTCAGCTTCAGATACCCGGCCGATTTGTGCGCCTGCTGCGTGCGGTCGACGAGCTTGAGCTCGAAGGGAAGGCCCAACTCTTCGAGCAGCAGGTGCGGCGCCATGCTGGCGTTCCCCGGGAAGTAGTGAAGCTGCAGCATGGTGGGCAGTGAAGTGAGCAAGCGCGCATTCTCGCGTGCCACGCCTGTTACGGGCAGGGCGTTAGTTTTGGCACGCTCGGCACAAGCGCTTCGAACCCGATTCCGGCTTCCGCCCGGGCGTGCGCAATATTCACTCCCGTGGGTGGAGGTAGCCAAGTACAACAGCGACAGCAACAATTTGCATCAATCAGTTACCGGTGATCGCCATGAAGCAAGACCTGAAATCGCAGATCGGCCACTCGCTTCTTTCAGTGGGCACGTTCTTCAAGCGCCCGCTGAGTTTGCAGAATGGCGAGATCAGCCTGGGCGTGGCGCGCAGCACCCTGATCGAGCAGGCGCGGGCCACCGAACGCAAACATGTGCGCCGCATGCGCGCCGACCTCTTCTTCATGCTGGAGCAGCACCCGGCCTCGCGTGAGCTGGTGCGCGCACTGGCGCTGGTGGAGCGCACCATGCAGCGCAGCGGCTTCGAAGGTGTCGACAAGCTGCCGCAGAAGGTGCTGGCGCGTGCCCTCGTCGAACTCGAGCGCCTGGTGCGCGACTGGTCGCCCGTGGGTCTGGCCGAGTTGCGCTCGCGCCTGGCGGTGCTGGTGAAGACCAAGCCAGTCGAACCCGAGAAGGCCGCAGGCGCCGAGTCGGAACCGCCCGAAGGCCCGGCCTCGAAGATCAGCGTCTTCGCCGGGCTCGACTCGGCCCAGCCGGCCGACGTCTCCGAAGTCGACCACGAGCTCTTCGAAGAGATGGAACGCAGCTGGGTCGGGCAGATTCCCAAAGCGGCCTGAACGACGCGCCGAATCAGGCGGCGCCGAGCCGCCTCAAGCGTCGGTGCTGCTGTCGCGCTCGGCCATCTGCGACTCGACCTGGCGGAACAGGTCGGCCAGCGTCTTGCCGGGCTCGTCGCGAAAGCGCTCGTCGAGCACCTCGAGCGCCGCGATCCGGTCGACCCGGAAGCTGCGGAACGCTTCGCGCGACTCGCACCACGCCGACAGCGTCCACACCGCACTCCAGCAGACACAACCGAGCGGGCGCACGATGCGTTCGCTGATGTTGCCTTGCAGGTCGGTGTACGAAAAGCGCAGCTTGTGGCGCGCTTCGGCGGCCAGGCGCAGGGTTTCCAGGCGCTTGCGTGTGGCTTCGTCGGCGCCGACCGGCGGCGCGTAGATCGCCAGGCTTTCGGCGGCGGCCCGCGCGGCCGCGGGCAACACCGCCAGCACCTTCGACAACGCCGACTCGGCGTGCCGGCCGAGCGCCGCGTCGAGCCGCGTCTGCGCGATGCGCACGGCGGCGACCAGCGCCTGGGCTTCGTCCTTGGTGAACATGAGCGGTGGCAAGTCGAACCCCGATTGCATGCGGTAGCCGACGCCGGCCTCGCCTTCGATCGGCACGCCTTGCGCCATCAGGTCGGCCACGTCGCGGTACACGGTGCGGTCCGATACTTCGAGGCGCCGGGCCAGAAACGCGGCGGTGCTCAGGCGCCGGCCGCGGATCAGTTGCACGATCTGGAACAGACGCTCAGCGCGGCGCATGCGGCCCACCTCCGGGTTCGGCCCGGCCAGCGGCCAGGTGGCGACGATGGTAGCCGTCACGCCAGCGCGTGCAGCCCGACGCGGTTGCCTTCGGTATCGGTGATGTGCGCAAAGCAGCCCATGTCTCCGGGCAACTGCACCTTCGGCGTGGTGATGCGGCCGCCGGCTGCTTCGACGCGCGCCAGCACCGCGTCGAGCGAGGGTTTGGCGTTGAGGTAGATCAGCGTGCCGTTGGCGGCCGGTGCCGGCACCTCGTCGCCGGCGATCAGGCAACCGCCGACGCCGGTCTCGTCATAGCTGAACACACCGAGCTGGCTGGTGGCGATGGTTTCGCGCCGCAGCGGGCTGGCGAGCAGGGTTTCATAGAAGGCGGTGGCGCGGTCGAGGTTGCGCACCGGGATCTCGAACCAGTTGAGGGCGTGTTGTGCGGTGGGTTCCACGAGGAGCTCCTTGTGTCGATGAAGAGGCGCTCATGGTGCGCAGGTGCTGCTGACAACGTGGTGTCAGCAGCCTGCCCGGGCCTGGCTGGCCGCCGTCAGCAGCGCGCGGTTGACGGCATTGCGCTGCAGGAAGGAGTCGAGAAACGGCGCCGGCACCTGGGGCAGCGCGCGGCGACGAATCCAGTCGGTGCCGGCCTGCACGGCCGCCGCGGCTTCGGCCAGCGCGCCGGCCGCGGCCAAGGCCTGCGACGCCACGAGCTGTGCTTCGGGCAGGTACATCGACTCGGGGGCATGGCCGTCGTCGAACGACACGAGTGCCGCGCGCGCGGCCGCGACGGCCGTGTCGGATCGGCCTTCTGCGAGTGCCGCGCGAGCCGTGTGCACATGCAAGGCCAGCAACGCGCCGAAACGCTCTTTCGCTGTCAGCGCACCGGCCAGGGCTTGGGCCTGCGCCAGCACCTCGGCGGCCGGCAGGAAACGCAAGGCACGCACGCGCAGGCCCGGCCCGCGCTGCGGGTCGGCCAGCGCCAATGCAAGGGCTTCTGCGAGCGCGCCGGCCGGTGCCGGCTGCTCCAGCGCGCGCGCAAGTTCGAGTTGCAGCAAGCGGCGGTCGGCGCGCAGCCAGGCTGGCATCTCGCCGGGTTCGCCGTGCAGCAGCGGCACGGCGCGGGCGTACTGGCCGAGGTCGAGCCACAGGCGCACCAGCACCATGCGGCAGGCCTGACACCAGAACGCCGTGCCACGCTGCTCGAACTCGGCCAGCACACTCTCCAGCGCGGCGAGCGCGGGTGCGTAGTGGCCGGTCTCGGATTCGTCACGCGCCAGCACCAGCGCGTCGATCGGGAGCTCGGCCGCGTTGCGGGTCGCGGCGGCCGACATCGCCTGCCCCTGGCGCGACAACACCAGCGCACGGTCGAGCTGCCCGCTCTGGCGCAGCGTGACGGAGCAGTTCAGCAACAGGCGCCCTTCGGCGTCACGCATGCCGATGCGGCGCGCCGCCTCCAGCGCCACGTCGTAGGCAGCCACCGCTTCGCGCAGCCGGCCCGCGTGGCCGAGCGCGGCACCCCATTCGCCGTGCCACAACAGGCGCAGCGTGTCGTCGCTCTGCGCGTCGACCCAGGCCCGAAGGGGCGCCAGCAGCGCCACGGCCTCGTCGGCCCGGCCGAGGCGGCACAGCGCCGTGGCCATGTGGCAGGCGGTGCGCACTTGCCATTCGTGATCGCCGAGGCGACGGGCCAGCGTCATCGCCGCCTGGCCGGTGTCGATCGCGGCCGGCAGCTCGCCACGTTCGGTCAGCAGACCGCACAGCTCGCTGTGGGCACGCAGGCGCTGGCCTTCGGTCGCGGCGGTGGCCAACAGCGCGCGGCACTCCTGCAGGGCGAGCGCGTCGAACTCGGCGCCGTTGAGCGAGCGCACGCGCCCCACCAGCGCGCCGAAACGCTCCTCGCCCAGGCCGGCTTCGGCAAAGGCCTGCGCCGCCTGTTCGTAGAGCGCCGCTTCTTCCTGAAGGCGTGCCGCTTTCTCGGCGCGCAAGGCGGCAGCGACGAACGCCTGCCCGGCCTCGGCCGGCATGCCACCGAGGCGCCAGTGGCGGGCCACGCGCGCCGGCTCGACGCCACGCGCCGCCAGCCACTGCGCGCATTGGCCATGCACCCGCCGCGCCACCACCGGCGGCACGCTGCGCAGCGCCGCGTCGCTGACCAGGTCGTGCGCGAAGCTTTCGTCGCGCAGCACCTGCGCGTCCTGCAGTTCGCTCCAGGCGCTGGCGAGTTGCACCGCGCGCACGCCGATCGCCGATTCGGCCAGCTCGATGCTGAAGTCGACACCGGCGATGGCCGCCACCCGCGCCAGCGTGAGCGCCGGTTCGCTCAGGCGTTGCAGGCGGCGTTCGATCAGGCTGCCCACGCCGAGCGGGCGCGGCAGTTCGCCACGCACGAGGCTGCCGTCGGCCAGGCCGTGCTTGAGCGTCTCGAGCACGAACAGCGGGTTGCCGCCGGTGTGGCGCCACAGCGGCCCGGCCAGTGCGCCGCCGTGCAGGCCTTCGATGGCGAGCGCGTCGACCAGGGCCGCGAGCGCCGCTTCGCCGAGCGCCGCCAGCGTGACGACAGCGAGCCGCTGCAGTTCGGTCAGCGCGCTGCGCAGCGCCAGCGCGGCAGCCGGCAACTCGGCCGGCCGGCCGGCGAACAACCAGCGCCGCGGCGGGTCGTTCTGCGCCACCAGGCCGGCGATGAGTTCGAGCGTGGCCTCGTCGGCAAAGTGCAGGTCGTCGAGCACGACCAGCGGCACGCCGCGCCGCCGCAACAACTCCGACACCGCAGCGGCCATCGCGCCCGGGCGCAGCGCGGCTTGTGGCGGTCGCGGCCCGTTGGCGCCGGCGAGCACGGGCGCGATGTGCGCCAGCGTCTCGCGCGCCGGCGCATCCAGGCCCGCGGCCGGTTCGGCGAGCAAGGGCCGCAGCAGGCGTTCCAGCGTGGCGTAGGGCGCGCCGGCGTCGCCCGGGCGGCCGGCGGCGGACAAGGCCGCGCCATCCCCTGCCAGCAGCTCGCTCAGCAGCCGGCTCTTGCCCAGGCCGGCCTCGCCTTCGAGCAGCACGGCCCGGCCTTCGGCCCAGGCCTGCAAGACCGCGTGGCGTTCGCGCTCGCGCCCGGCGAGCAGCGGTGGCCGCTGCAGCGCGACAGGCAAGGTCGGTTGCGCGCGGGCAATGGCGATCGACGTGGCCTGGGGTGCACTGGCTCGCAGCAGCGCGGCGAGTTGTTCGCTGGCCTGCGACGGCAACGCATTGAATTCGGCAGCGAGCATCGTTGCCAGACGCCGGTATGCCGCCAGCCCGGCAGCAACGTCGCCACGCAGAAAGTGCAGGCGCATCAGTTCGCGGTGGTGCTGCTCGAGATGGTCGTCCAGCATCAGCAGCGCGTTCACGGCCGACAGCGCGGCATCGAGGTCGCCTGCGGCCTCGCTGTCGGCCAGCCGCTGGCGTGCCGCTTCGAGCAAGCGCTGGCGCCGCGCGTCACGCTGCTGCGACAACCAGGCGGCGAAGTCTTCGCAATCTTCGTAGGCCAGCCCGGCCAGCAGCGGTGCCGCAGCGGCGTCGTCAGCCGCGTCGACCACGGGCCCGCTCAGGTTCAGCGCCGCACTGCCCTCGACCAGCGGGTGGTTGAACAACTGTCGGAAGCGCAACAACTGCTGGCGCAGGTTGTGGCGCGGGTCGCTCGCGTCGGGCCACAACAGCGTGGCCACGCGCAGCCGGCTGATGCCGGGTTCGAGCGCGACCAGCGCCAGCAGCGCCGCCGCACGCCGCTCCAGCTCCACCACGCGGCCATCGGGCAGCAGCACAGCCGGCTCGCCGAACAGGCGAACCCGCAGCGACGCTGCCGGAGCGCTGGGTTTCATGCCCGGATGATCGCCGATGCCGTCGCGCGCCGGGCGCCGCGAACCGCTGGCCGAAGCGCCCAGGCTTTGCTGCACGTCACCAGCCCAGGGCCCGTCGAACAGCGGCCCAGTCGATCTCGCGCAGCAGCGGCACCACGTTTTCGCAGGGGCCGCGCTGTGGCGGCTGGCCGCTGGCGAAAGGCACGCCGCACAGGCTCTCGCGCGACCACACGGTGAAGAACTGCACCTCGCCGGTCGGGCGCTTGGTGTCGAGCAGATCGGGCCGCACCTGCACCATCGGCACGCAGTCGGGCGGCGCGCCGGCGGCTGGCTCGTAGCGCACCTCGTTGCCCGACGAAAACGCCGCGTCGACGCGCCCGCAGGCCGGTGCCGCGCGGCCAGCGGCGTCGAGCGCAGTCAGACGTGCCTGCACAACATCGAGCGCGAGCCGCGGCCCCCACCACACGCTCTTCGGGTCGCGCTGGGCCGGCGCACTCATGCGTTCTTTCTGCCGCACGTGGTCCGACTCGTCGGTGCGCTCGGCGGCATCCAGCCGTTGAGCAAGTGCGAGCGGGTCGCGGGTTTCGGCCTTCCAGCGCTCTGCGCGTTTGGCGCGGCGTGCGGCGATGGCCGGCGGTGTCATCGACGCCTCGAGTTCACGCAGCGACGCAGCGAAGCCCGCTTCCTGGTCGGCCACGAGCTTGCGCAGCCGCTGCGATTCGGCTTCCAGCAGCGGCCCGAGCGGGGCCGGATCGAGCGCGCTGCGGCCGTCGCGTGTGAAGACGATCATGTCGGCGTAGACCGTGCCGCCGCCGGCCTCGCCCAGCACACGCGGCATCGCAAAAGCCTCGAAGGGCAGCCCGTGGCGCCCGGCGTCGCGGCCGAAGTTGCCGCGGGTCGCACGGTCGATCAACCGGCTCGCGGCCGGCACGCGGTTGGTGGTGAGGTAGAGCAGGCGGTGCGCACCACCGAGCACCGGCCACAGCGAGCCGTCGGCACGCGGGCGCACGTCTTTCGGCGATGACCAGTAGACGGTGAAGTCCTGCTCCACCGCGCGCTGCGGCGAGACCGTGGCCCAGCTCGTCATCAGCGTGGTGTGCTCGGCTGGCGCGCGAAATCCCGGGGTCACCTTCACCGCGTTGTAGACCGCATCGGCGCGGTCGCGCGCGAGCTTCAGCTCGGCGGGCGACAGCGGCCGTGCCGTCGGCGGCCGGCTGCCCTCGCGGTCGGGATCGAAGGTGACGATCGGGCTCGTCTGCGGTGCAGGACTCTGCGCCGCAGCCACGCTGCAAAGCAGTGCCAGGGCGGCCGGTGCGCTGCGCATCAAAAGCCGAACCTGCGGAGAAAGACATCGACGCACGGCCGCGTGTCCGGGGGAATGCAGGTTGCCGAAGTTGCACTGCCCAGCGTGCCGCGCAGGTCGCCGATGTAGGTCAAGGTGCCGGCCGGGTTGATGGACAGGCCCGAGACCACCGAGCGCGCGAAGGGTGCGCCTGCGGTGACGACACCGGTCTCGCCGCCATTGGCGTTAAGGCGGTAGACGATGCCGTTCGGGGCCGTGCCGACGAACACCTCGCCCGCGGTGTTGACCGCGATCTCTCCGACTTCCTGCCCGGTCGAGTTGGACAGCCGGGTGCCCCACGCGGCGCCATTCGCCGCAGAAAAGCGCTTCACCAGGAGGTTGCCGTTACCGCTGCTGAACTCGACCGAGGCTTGCGCGGTGTAGGCATTGCCGGCGGCATCGAGCGAGAGGGCGATCCTGCGGTCGAACCGTCTGATCAGCACGCCCCCCAGGATGTGCTGTTGCAGCGGCGCGCCCGCCGCGCTGACCTTGACCAGCGCCGGGCATTGAATGCCGAAGTCGCCGATGCCGGCGGATTGCGGGCAGTCGGCGGGCAGGCCGTTCTGCAGCAGCCCCGCGCCCCAGATGTTGCCTTGGCCATCGACGGCCATGCGCAGGATCCTGATGCCCGCATCGGTCGCAGGCCAACTGGGTGAGGCAAAGGCCACCGTGGCCAGCGGCGTGGCCACGCCGGTGCTGCTGTAGCGGACGAGCTGGTTGCCGTTGGCCGTGACCCAGCCTCCGCCAGGCACGGGCGCTGCGGCGCTCAGACCCACGCACTCGTTGAACGGCGGCGGGCCCGACGCCAATTGCGCGGTCCAGGTTGGCGCGCTGGAAATGAACGCACCGAGCAGCGAGCTGACCCGCTGACCGAAAGCGCCGACTCGGCAACCCTCGATCAGCGCCAGCACCTGCCCGTTGCCGTCGAACCCCAGCAGCCCGGCGGCTACGGCCGGGATGCCGGTCGAGATGCTGCCGTTGGCCGCGACGATCCCCAGACCGTACACCGCGTTGCCTGGCGGCACCCGGCCCTGGAAGCCGAAGGCGCTGCGGCCGTTGTTGAAGCTGATCACGTTCAGCAGCTCGTCGTCGCCCGTGCGGGCGATGGTGCGCTCGCCGAGCACGGCCGACGGCGGCGCGATCACGATGGCCGGGCCGACGGTCACGCTGCTCGATGGGTCGCCGGAACACAGGAGGGCCCGTGCCGTGTCGTAGCCGGCGCCGGCCGGGCCCATGTACATCTCGGTGCGGCCGTTGTTGCAGCGGATCACCGTGGCTTGCGGCGAGGGGAACGGCGGCGGCGACAGCGGGCGCACGCGCAGCGCCATGCTGCGCGCCACCTGCGCCTGCGACTGCACGCCGTACTCCACCTCCACATCGGGCTTGAGCAGGCCGCCCGTGAAGTCCATGCGGTAGAAGCCACCCTCCACCGGCTGGAACGACGCAAAGTCTTCGGCGAACGGCTCGTTGCCACTCGGCAGCGCCGGTGCCGGCACCGGCGTGAAGGTGACCACGGTGTCGGCGGTGAAGGCGCCGGGCGGGAAGATCGCGCGTGCCTTGCCGTCGGGGCTGGTGGCCGTGCCGCCGGCAGCCGCACTGATGGCCACACCGGCCGTGTTGACCGTGAGGGCGGCGCTGTTGCTGGTGACGGCACCCGCGCTGTTGCTGGCCCGTGCGGCCAGCAACAGGCCGTTGGCGGTTTGTGGCACGTTCGTCAGCGTGAGGGTGGCGGTGCCGGCACCCGCGATGGTGGCACCCGTGAGCGCACCGCTGCCGGCGCCATCGGCCAGATCGGCGCCCCCGGCGATCAGCCACTGCGGCGTGGGTGCGGGCGTGCCGCTGGCGGCCACGGTGAAGCTCGCGCTGCCGCCGGCGGCGATGCTGACGGCGGCGGGCTGGGTGGTGATGACGGGGGCCACGGTCATCGCGTTGACGGTGAGCACGGCCGCGCTGCTGGTCACGCTGCCGGCGCTGTTGCCCACCCTCACGCTGAAGGCCGCGCCCGAGTCGGCCAGCGTGGCCGATGCCAGCGTGTAGCTGGCTGCCGTGGCACCGCCGATGTCGACCCCGCCGCGCAGCCACTGGTAGTTCAAGGGGGCGTCACCGGTGGCCACGACACTGAAGGTGGCAGGCTCGCCTTCGGTCACGGCCACCGCGACCGGTGCGGCGCTGATGGTGGGTGCCACAGCGGCCGGCGGCGGTGGCGGCGGCACCGCATCGTCGCTGCCGCCGCAGGCCGACAACAGGCCTGCCAACGCCGCCGCGGCCAGAAGCTGAACCGTGCGAATCAAGGCTGCTCTCATGACTCTTCCTTTCGTGACATGCGAATTTCTCGGGCGCTGCTGCGATGCGGCGAGTGCACTCATGGGGCGGGCAGCGGAAGCGCCGGCTCGGTGAACGGCCTGGGCGCGTGGATCACCTTGACGACGGTGTTCTCCTGCACATTGCCCACGCTGCGGTTCCAGGTCTTGCTGAGCAGCGTGGCGCCGTTCAGCGGCAGCTCGGCCTGGCCGAACTCGAAGACCGCGCCGCGCGACAGGCCTTCGACCTCGAACTTGCTGTCGGCATGGGCCTGCAGGAAGGCGTCGGTCCACACCGGCTTGGGGCCATAGCGCAGCGAACCGATGCCACAACCGTCAAGCGTCCAGGCTTCGCCGGTGTGGCCCAGCGTGAGGCCGAGCCTGGCGGCCTTGGGTCGGCCGCTGGCGCCGGGCTGGAACGTGAACTCGGCCGCCAGGCTGGAGCCACCGCGCGCGATGTTGCTGGCGCTGCCGCACGAGGGCGGGGTGACGGTGAACTCGTCGTTGATGAGCGGCGCGCCGCCCCCCGCCGGCGCAGCCGGTGCGCCGCCCAGCGCAGCCGCAAGCGTGACACCCGGGTTGTAGTCGTCGATCCGCGCGCTGACCTTGCTGGTGGCGTTCACCGCGCCGGGGATGCCGGTGACGGTGACGGTCGAGTCGAACTCGATCCTGAAGCGGTAACAAGCCTGGATGCGCTCGTCGATCTTGAGGTACGTTGTGTCGTTGAGCAGGCTGGCCTCCGGCGGAAACCCCAGAAGCTGTGCCTGGCGCTCCAGCCCCAGCGCCACGACGAACAAGTCGAAGAACCCGAAGTCCTTGCAGCGTTGGCTGGACTCCTTGACGCAGGTGTACTGGCCTGCCAGATAGACGCTCCCGAATGGAACCGTGTTGCTCACCAGCTCGGCGACTTCCGGGCCGATGTTCTGAAGGCTGGTGTACGACTCGGCGTAGCCGTTGTCGTCGGTGACGCCCAGCAACTGGCGTTGCCGTTCGAGACCCAAGGACAGGCGAATGAGGTTCTTGTAGTCTTCGCAGAACTTGGCATTGGCGATCAGCGGCTTAACGACGTTGTCGACCCAGCTCTTGTAGACCGCGCTGCTGCCCAAGGCCCCGGCGATGGCGCTGTCGTCGCACAGGTCACCGCCGCCGAGCAGCTGGCATTGCCGCACCACGGCGATCATCGCGGCGACCTGCTGTTCGAGCGCGAGCGAGGTGAGCGTGGGCGTGCGCAGCCGTTGTGCATCGAGCTGCGCGCGGGTCATGCGCGCGAACCAGTAGTCGGTGAAGTGCAGCAGCCTGATGCGCGGCGTGGCGCTGCGGTCGGGTGTGGCGATGAACAGTTCGCCGGCTTCGGCGCCCATCATCACCTGCTCGTCGATCGGCAGCTCCAGCGTCGCCGGCGGTTCGATCTGCAGCGTGGCGTAGCGGTAGAACTGCAGGCCCGCGGGCGCGAAGCGAACGCCGCGTGCCACCGACCAGGGCGCGCCGGTGGTGCTGGCGATGGGCGTCATGGTGATGGCCGTGTCTTCAGGCAGCGCGTTGGGCGGCACCGTGAAGCTGTAGCGGGTGCCGTCTTCCCCGGTGACGCTGATGCCACCGCCGGCACGGCCGATGGTGGCGCTGGCGCTTCGCGCGTCGTCCAGCGTGCTGCTCACCGCGACCGGGCTGGCCGGCCGCGTGAAGGTGTCGGCGGCCGGCGCCGCCAGCGGCATGGGCGGCGCCGGCAGCGCCACGGGTGCGGGCGCAGGCGCCGGTGTGGGCGCGGGGTCGTCGCTGCCGCCACAGGCGGCCAGGGTGACGCTCATCGCGACCAGCGTGGCGGCGCGGAACAGAAGGTGGATGCGGCTCATGGTGCTTCTCCTGGTTCGGTTTCAGCGGATCGCCAGGCGCGGCAGGCGCGCCGCGCTGTTCGCGCTTGCCCGGTCGGCAGGCGCGCTCTGCAGGCGGCCGCGCGGGCTGAGCTTCAGCCAGAAGGCGTCGCGGTCGCCGAAGCCGCCGGCCAGGCCGAAGCCGAAGCCGCCGGTGGTGTTGCCGTAGACGAAGACGTTGCCGTAGGTGTCGGTGTCCACACCGTGTGCGCGCTCGTCACCGCCCGAGCCGTACTGCACGCCCCATTGCTCGGCGCCGTCGGCGGCCAGCTTGAGCACGACCACGTCGGTGCCGCCGGCGCTGGGCGCGTAGAGCGAACCGGTGGCCGCGAAGGTGGCGTAGAACCCGCCATCGGCGGCCGGCACCAGACCGCGCGCCGACGGCAGCGTGCGCACGGTGGTCAGGTCGCCGTAGGCCCGGGCCCAGGCGGGCTCGCCGGTTTCGCTCAGGCCCGCCAAGAAGTACGGCGCGGCGTTGCTGCCGTTCACGTAGCCGGCTTCAGCGCGGCGAAACTGCCCGCCGATCATCGGCTTGCCGGCGCCGTCGAGCACCAGCGTGTAGGCCGAGACAGCGGTCTTCACCTCGGGCGCGCCCGGCGTCACGGGGCCGGTGGTGATGGTTTTGATGCTCTTCAGGTGCGTGAACGCCCCACCCCCCGCACCGATGCGCGAGACGCCGATCATCGGCAGCTCGTAGCGCAACTGGTTGTCCGGATTGACCCAATCATTCGTGACGCAGGGCCCGTTGGCGCTGCCCACGCTGGCGTCCTCGATCTCGCAGTGGGTGCCGCTGATCACGTAGGCGCTGCCGCCGCGCACCGCGATCGAAGGCTCGCGCTGCCAGCCGGGCCGGGCGTCGACCGAGCGCCAGATCACGTCGCCGTCGGCCGTCATGCGGGTCACGACGACGTCGCCACAGTCCAGCGGGTGGTCTGGGGTGCCGCGGCCGGCAATCGGGTCGGGGCAGTCCAGAACGAAGGCGGTGCCGCCCACCCCGGCCTGCGCACCCGAGACGCTGCTGACGGTGTAGACCGAACCGTCGTCGCCGAAATCCATGCCGAAGGCGAATTCGTTGCGCACGCCGATCTGGCGCCGCCAGAGCAAGCGTGGCGCCACGCCGCTGACGTCGACCTTGGCCAGCCACGCGGAGAAAAAACCGCCGGTCGTGCCGCCGGTCTGGCTGGCGGTGGAGGTGCCGATGGCATAGAGCGTGCCGTCGGCGGCGCGCCGCATCTGGATCGGCACGTCGTCGCCGGGGCCGCCGAAGCTCAGGCCGCTGGTGAGCGAGCCGATCGGGTTGTAGCGCAGGATCTGCGTGTCCAGGCCGCCGGCAAAAGGCAGGTCGACCTGGGCGCCGGTGGCGGGGTCGAAGTAGCTGCCCGGCGACGACGTGGACACCGCCATGTAGACACGCCCCTTGTCGTCCCAGCCGAAGCCGCGGGCATCGTCGCGCCCGTTGGCGCCGACCTGCACCACGCCCTGCCAGCCGCGCAACTCACCCAGCAGCATGGGGAACGACTGGCCGACCAGCGGCACGACGAAGGCGTAGTACTTGCCATTGAGCTCGCCTTCCTGGTCGGCGGTCCAGTCGTTCGCGAAGCGGGTCTGGCCGCTGGTCGCATCGACTGACGCCACCTTGGTGGCGCCACCCCCGGCCTCCTTGCGCCAGACCTCCACACGTTGCACGTTGTAGGGCAGGATCTCCTGGCCGAGGAAGCTGGCCTTCACGCTGTCGGGCACCAGGCTCACGCCCAGGCCGACCTTGTCGCCCACCTCGAACTTGCGCAGCGATGCCAGCCCGCCCCCCTGGGGTGAGCCCACCAGCGTGGGCTCCCAGCGGATCTCGGGGTTGGCGATGCTGCTGGCGCCGACCGCTGCGCCGATCAGCGCGAGCGCCCGGTTGACGGTGTCGCTCGTGCCCACACTGGCGCGGAACTTGATGTTGTAGAGCGAGGGCTCCAGCGGGTTGGCCAGTTGCGCCGCCACCGTCTTCAATCGCGCCGCGGCGGTGAAGCCGGCGAAGCCTTCGAGCAGCCGCAGGTGAGGGTCGATGTCGAGGGCCGGCGCAAGCTGGGCCAGGAACGGGTTGGTCAGCGCCGCATCGGCGAACAGGCCGGCGCGCGCTTCGGCCTGGAAGTTGAAACCCGGCGTGCCGGGGTCGGCGACGAAGTCCCAGTCGAAGGTGGTCTCGAGCTGCGTCGAGTCGACCGACGACAGGTTCTCGAGCGTGCCGTCGGGCAACAGCTCGAAGCCGGCGCGGATCGACTGGCGCACGCTGCTGTCGACCTTGACTTCGAGCCCCGGCGAGTCGAGCTGGCCGTTGATCGCGAGGCGAAAGCCCAGCGGCACCACCGGCTGCACGATCAGCGCGATCTGCGGCGGCACCGGGATCGGCACCGACACGAGCGTGGCGCGGCACTTCACTTCGCCGCTCAACTGGCCGCTGACTCGCACGCTGCCCTGCAGCTGCACGCCGAAGCTGCCCTCGGCCAGCACCTTGGCATAGGCCGCACCGCCGTCGACGATGAAGGTCGACTCGACCACGCCGAGCGTGCCGGTGGGCGTGACGTTGATCGAGGTGCCGCCGAAGTCGGGCGCCGCCGAGCCTTCGGCCTCGCAGCGCAGCGGCCCGACCTTGAACTCGGTGCCGGTGAGCGCGTCGCGCAACGCACTGGCGCGCGCCGTGTTCTCCGGGCGCGCGGCGCTGGCGCGGGCCGTGGTGGGAACGTTGAGCGTGAACAGGCGCGCCACCTCGCCACTGGGCAGCACGGTTTCGGACAGCGGGGCGCCGCTCGGAAACTCCACCGGCAGGCTGGCGCCTTCGTGGCGCGTGACGATGCGGGCCTGCTCGAAGATCTCGGCCAGGCCCGCGGTTTCGAAGACGACGTCGTGGCCTGTGCTGGCCGCCGGGGTGCTCGACAGCACCCGCCCGGCGACGCGCTTGCCGCCGCTGGCGAGCACGATCTGGCCGACCGTCGGCGCCGCGCCGCCCAGGCGCACCGCGAAGCGCGAGCCGGGCAAGCCGGTCTGTGCACTG
>Ga0209883_1000019_pt1 | contig 51845 bp, 48 predicted proteins | sample GWRWT4_21May14_FD_187196 | JGI IMG/M metagenome (GOLD analysis project Ga0209883, IMG submission 187196) | Sand microcosm microbial communities from a hyporheic zone in Columbia River, Washington, USA - GW-RW T4_21-May-14 (SPAdes) (version 2) | ecosystem: Engineered > Artificial ecosystem > Sand...
GCAGGTCTCGCTGGACGTGGCCTGGATCGCCGACCCTTTCAAGGCGCACTTCTGCGGCGGGAGCGTCCTCAGCGAGAAGTGGGTCTTGACCGCAGCCCACTGCGTTGTCAAGCTGTCGCCGAAGGACGTGGTCGTAAGCGCCGGCACGCACCAACTGGGCCAGGGTGGCACGCGAGTCAACGTCCAGCGCATCATCGTCAAGGGCGGCTACGACGCGGCGACCAACGACAACGATCTCGCGTTGCTCGAATTGTTCAGCCCGTTGCCCCTCACGGCGCAAGGTTCTATCCAATCCATCGCGCCGCTCACCGGTGCGCAGGAGCAGTTCGTCGCAGGTGCTGGCGACGAGAAGGTGCCTCGCACGGGAACCTGGTTGCGCGTGACGGGTTGGGGCGCGACCAAGGAAGGGGGGCCGCAGGTACGCGATCTGCGCTTCGTCGAAGTCCCCTACGTCGAACGCAAGTCGTGCAACGGCCCGCTCGCCTATGACGGAGGCATCACGGAGAACATGCTGTGCGCGGGCCAGCGCGTCGGGGGCCAGGACAGCTGCCAGGGCGACAGTGGGGGTCCTTTGACCACCGTGTCAGCATCGGCGCCACTGCTCGCGGGCATCGTCAGCTTCGGTGAGGGATGCGGTGGCCCGGAGAAGGTTGGTGTCTACACGCGGGTCTCCCGCTACGCCGGTTGGATAGCGGCTTGCATGGCCAGCGCTTCGTCCTGCCCATAGACACGATCGCAACCCGAACCCACATCATCTGAAGGAGCAGACATGACGATCAGAAACATCCTCGCGATCCTCACGCTCGCTGCCACGAACGTGCCGGCCCTTGCGCAGAGCATCACCGATGGCGCAGCACGCGTCGCACGCGAAGCCCGCCGCGATGCTCGCGACGCGCGTCAGGTCCGGGTGCAATCCCGCGCAGCGATCAGCCCCAACCCGCCCGAGACGGACCTGACCCTGGGACTGGCGCACGACAGCGCCGAAGACGACAGTCGGGCGACCAACACGCCGTTCACGCTTAACTACAAGACCGTACGCAGCGAGAACGACTGGTGGAAGTTCCAGCTGACAGGCGACGGCTACACGCGCCTTTCCGTGCCTGGCGAACCACGGGCCAGCGGGTTGGGTGATCTTGCGTTCAACGTTTTCCGGCCACTTACTCCGAACCTGATCGGGATGCTCGGCATCGGCATCCCGAGTCATGGCGAGGTCGGCTCCAGCGAATGGGCACAACGCGCGAAGCTGATCTATTCGGCCGACATCACCGGGGCATGGAGTTACGTCGTGATCGGCAGGGTCGCACACCAACGCAGCAGCGCACCCGACGTCGGTTCGGTGTCGCAAGGACTGTACGGAGAGATCGACTACAACCTGGGCGGCGACCGTACCCTGGCTGTCGGTCTGTCGCGAGGTCATCGCCGAGGCGTGCGTGGCTCGACCGAACTTGGACTGGAATACGACTTCCCACTCGTCGCCAAGAAGTGGGATGCAGCGATTTCCGTCGGCCGAGGCATTTCCCAGGGGGCTCGCCATACGGCGGTCGAGCTGGATCTGACATTTCATTTCTGATCCACTCTTGCATCCGCTCTGCTGGCGATACGCCGCAACCGACGAAGGTCGGGAGACGACCTCAGACTCATGCTGGTGCGGCCATCGGATGATCTCTCCTCAATGCTGCATGACAGTCTGATTTGCCGGCGCCTCGCTCACGCAATCGGGCTTCTCGTCGACATGCTGCTTCGGCTCCACTTTTCATCAGGGTACTTCCAAATCTCCCAACCAACTGACTTTGTCGCTTGTGACGATCGGCGACGCAAGACCCGGCAACTGGTCATATACGTGGGCTGCGGCAAGCCTCAACTGCTTGAGGTATCTCCGGCAGTTCATCTCGTCGACGGCGGTCATCGTCATTGACTTGAGCGCCCCATGGTCGATATCGGCTTCGAGTTCCTTCGCGTGCATGAACTCATTGCGTCTGATCCGAACCTCGTCAAGGGCATCGAACGCCGGTTGCCCTTGGACCAGCGGTACGTACTTTGCTGCCGCTGTGGCCAGAAGCACGGCTGCGGCGTCGTTCAACTTTGGCAAAGCCTGCCGACCGTCCTTGTAAGTTGGATGTGCTGACGTTGCCGCCAAGACCAAACGGTTCGCGATGGCCTCAATGCAGGCCGCAACCGCCACGATGCAATAGACCCCATGAACAAACGCCGCGTCACTCTTGCCCGCGGACTGGCACGCTTTCACTTCGTTGAACTCGATGATCGCCTTTTCGTAGTGCAACAACGCGAAGGACACCTCAACTCGGGGCTGGCCGGATGCGTCGTGGGTCAGCCTGCCGTATTTCGTTAGCGTAGGCGCCTCGTAGTCGGTCGAGGTCCCGTCAGACGCAACAAGGCTCAAGTAGTGAGCTTTCGCGGCACTCAGACTCTTGGCGTTCTGATCGAAAATTTCGTCCAACAATGCCGAGAGTTCATTCAAGTCTGGCGGCTCTACCTTGGGGACACTGATGTACTCGGCAAAGAGGCGATCTCTCAGGTCACACAATCTGGTGAAGTCAAAGTGGGGTGAGCTGGGTCTGCTCTTGCTGCGAACTTCGATCAGTTCCCCGAACTTGTATTGAAATATGCCGACGTCATCGACGTAGATGAAGTGCGTCTTGGCTGCACACCAAGTCGATACGCCGACTGACAACGGGGGGTTCCAGAAGACCAACTGATGGGCTTTTGCATTGGCTTTGCCCTCCACAAACGCTCGACCATTCGTTCCCAAGCCGGCATTCGTGCCTGGGCCGAACAACTGACTGATCAGGCGATGCCCCAGCTCGTCCGGTCGAAGGTTTTGCCAAAGCTGTGCCCCGGAAAAGACAGGGAACTCCGCCACAGCTTGCACATGGGTTTCAAGGCGCTCTGCATCGATGGTCAGGTATGGATGTTCAGGAACCAAAACCCAGACGTCTCTGTAGCGCTGCAAGACATGCTCGATCTTCAACCCCTTGGTATTCCCATCGATCACCAGTTCGATGCCCGAAGTAGTCTTGAACACACTCACGCGTTTTCCTCCTGCTGAATTCGTTTATGACAAGCTGGCCTCTTTCTTCTCGGAACTCGAACCAGTAGCCCACGCAGTCGATGATGCATCCTAGGTTCGGACTGCCAATCAACGAGGAGTCGTTCGCAGCCGCTCGGCCGCCCGCTGAAGTGGCGGATATGCGAGGAGAGGCGCGCGATCGAGAACGCGCAATTTGCTGCCGGCATCGCGGGGGGTGGCTGGCGACAAGAATCATGCGCAGCCAGTTCGACTGGATGGATATGGCCGTTGACCCATTGGGCGTTCTGAGGCTCACGCCGCCTTGCCTGCGAAGCTGCTCGTCCTGGTCAGCGAAGCCAATTCAAGTCGGAGCACCTGCTCGACGACGCAGTTGATCCGCTCGGTGCGAGCGGCTGTACGAGGAACGGGCGAACGGTCTCGAAGGTGGTACTCGGGTCGTGTTCAAAAGTCCGAGTTGACAGTGCCCTCGTCTCACACAAGGTCGTACAGATCCCGCACGCCGTCGATCGCCTTGCGATGCAGAGGTGTCGGGGCCGGCATACTCACGTCCCAGTTCCTGCCCATGCCATCACGAATGTGCGCTTCGATGAACGGTGGCGCCACGCGTGTCGTGTTGACGGTCGCCTCGATCGACTCGGCGACGAGCGTCGCGAGTTCCTTCTTGCTTTTGGGCTGCTTCAACCACGGTTCTCCGAAATTTCTGCGATGGGACGGGATCCGCGACGGGCGGCAGGGGCCTGGCGCTTCAGGTTTCATTTTGCCTTCGTTGTGCAGGCGGTCTGCTCCTGGTGGCGATCGACCGGCTTCGAAGCGACGGCCCGTCGGTGCGAATCTGCTGTGAAGACGCGGATAAGCAGGCGAGATGCTCAGTCGCTTTTCAGCTGCCAGCTTTGTGCAATTCGCTTGCTGGGATCGGCGTCATACACGACTTGGTCGTCGACTGCATACAGCCAGCATGTGTTGCCGTCGCGTGCACACCGATCCAACGCCAATGTCATGGCGTTCGCATTGTTCCAGGAGAAACGCCAACCGCCAGTGGCGCTGACGACGAACGCCTTCGGCGACGCCAGTGTCAGGTAGTGGCGGAACCGCTCCCTGCCCTCATCGCGAACCGGAACTGCGGCAAGGTCATCGAACCGCGCATAGCCCGTCGCGGCCGGTACGCGCAAACGGTGAGTCTTGGCCGCAACTTGCAAAGTTTTGCTTGGCTTCGCCGACTCGGCGACCGCCAACGTCAAGGCATCTGCGCCCAGCAGCGCCTGGCCGACGCTTTGCAACTCCGCCAGTTTTGCGGATTCGATGGACTTTGGCGGGTGAAGCGCTGCACCCTCAGCGGCGAGCCGGATCTGCTGCTCGAGATCTGCTTGCCGCTGCGTCGACAAGGGTCGAGTTACGCGGTAGACAGGTGCCACACCCACGCGGGGCATCTCCTGCATTCGCTGCAGAAAGCGCAGATAGGCGTCCGCGCCAATTCCGTAGAACTTCAGGAGCGCCACAGCGAGCCGGTCGGCCTCAATGAGATCCGCAGACGACGGTGCGCCGGTGTCGGTCTCTGTGTTCTTTGCGATGAGATCCCGAACACGGACCGCAACGGTCGGCAACACCAAGTCAAGCGCTGGCCTTCCTGCAGACACGCCACCGTCCATGCCCAGCACCCTTTGGGCGGCCTCGTGCGCCAGCACTATCGTGAGTTCCGCGTCACTGAGGCCGGCGAGCAGGGGCAGCGTGACCGCAACCGCGCCGATGTAGATGTCAGCATAGGCGTACTGGCTATCGATCGGATACAGGTCAAGCCTGCATGTTGCGATGGCGTTGACGACGATGGGCAGTTCGGAGCTGCCGCGTCGCAAGGTAAATGAACGCTCTGGTTTGGCCTCGAGTGCGCGGCTCTCCTCCTCGCGACCTTGCTTCGTCAGCGCCCCGGGACGCGTGCCAGGCACGGCTTCGTCGCCGTTGGGCACCAAGCGGTCACCTCTGCGCACCCCGGCCACTGCGTAGGGTGTCTTGTACTGCTCGGTCGTGAACACCTGTTCGCCTGGTTGACCACCAACGTTGCGCATGACGCGCTCGCGGACTTCTCGGGCACGCTCCAGTTTCGAAGGTTCGCTCGAGAGCTGGAACGGCGGTACACCCAGACTCCAGGTCGGTGTAGCCCGGCACACAGGCACCAGCAACCGCGACAACTCGAACAGGCGTGACCGTGCCCGCTCGGCGGCGGTCGCCACCTCAAGGTAGCGCTCGACCGATGTTACTGGGGCAGTGTCCGCGGCTGCGCAGGCGGGGACGACCAAGAGGGCGTACAGCAGGCGTGAAGGCCAGGGTTTTGTTGGGCGGAACATGCGCATCTAGCCATTGTCTCTGGGGATGCCGGGCGAGGAACTTTCAAAACTGGCGATCGCCCACGTTCGGCACGCGCACAGCACCGCCTCGGCAATCAGCAGGTTGCCTGGCGTGGCAGCGCCGACGTGGCTTTCATGCTCAAAGAAAACTCCCTGTTAGGGTCCCAAATGTCGTCCCGCAGGGCGCAATTACGCCCCGTCAACTCTCGTAAGTCATCTTGATCTGGACTGAACTCATGTGGGTGGGCACGGACTTGATCGCACGCACTAGCCTTGAAGCCTCCGATATTCCAACTGCTGGCCACGCTGGGCCGCTCGGGACACGTATTCGACGTCGGCGAGAGATATGCCAAGTCCTGCCATCTCCTTCATGTACGCCCCCCGTGCTTTGTGCAATTCCGTGACACCTGAATGATGCCAATCGCTGGCGCAGCGGGACATTGCACTTGTCAGTACCAGATCGACGTCGTCCAAGTGCTGAGTCTCGGCCGCTTCGCCCGGTATCGACTCCGCTCCCGTCGCCGCGGATGTGAGCAACAGCGCGTCAATTGCCCCGAGGAAAAGTCGTTCCTCCGTGATCTGATGCCCGAGTACACGAGATCGATCTGTCCAGGCGAGCGCGTGCGCGGCCAAGCCCGAAGTGGCCAAATCAAAGGCCCAAGCCGACAGCCTGTCGCCTTGAAGAAAATCGGCATCGGCTCCAATCGAAAACAGCAGTCTGTGCACATGGGCCACCGGAACATCGGGTCCGACGCCAACGCGCTCCCACGATGGACTGGCTCCGGCGTTCATGCTCGTGTCGAACTGATCCGGCACGAACCTGGAGAATCTGTTGCGAATCTCCAAGCGTTCGACCTCCGAGGCTGCAGACCATTGCCGACGCGTGTCGGAGCTAAGCTGTCGATAGATTCGACCATCGCCGGGCCGCCACAGCTCGTGCAGAAGTTCCAAGATTCTCATCGCCGCAACCCGAACAATCTCCGCCCAGGAAACATCGAGGTGGTCGCTGTAAAACGCGCGCAGTTCCAAAGCGTCGAAGTGAAGATGCCAGGCGGACAAAGGTCTGTACGCAGTGGCGCGCGAACGCAGAAGTTGGCCGAACTCACCCGCGCCAGTTTTAGCGAGTAGCGTTCGAAGCAGGCCGCCGTCTATCAGATCTTGATAGAACCCCGGCGGTAGCGCCTGTTCAATGGTTCCGTTCGGGAGCGACCAGCGAATGGCGCGACGGGCCACTTCGTCGAGCGCCCGCAGGGCGCCGGCTTTCGGCGTCTCGACTTCTTGCGCGAACCAGGCCTGCCACGACCGAGAACTGCGCATCCCGAGCCAAGCTACAGGTTTGAAACCTTGGTGCGCAAGCAGCGCGGTTGGTGCAAGCCGTTTGGCGGCCGTTTCTAATGCGTCGAACAGCTCGCGAGCCTGCGCCCGGCCTGGAATGTGATCCGGCAACAACGAGCGTTTGAAGTGGTTGATGCCGGCTCGGAAACGAAGCTCTCCGACAGTCAGTGCCTTTGGCCCGTCGGCTCGCTCCCTGTTACGTCGATTCATTGGTCGCGCCGTTGTGCGGAATCTCGTCGTCTGCGCGATCGGTTTCCGCGTTGATGTTCTTGGTTGGTATCGCTAATGTCCGCGAGACTGTAGACGACGCCGATGACCACCAACCACCCCGCACCTACGCCAGCTGCGCGCCCTTGCGCTTTGGTTCTTGATGACGCCAGCTCGTTTGGTGCGCTCCTGTATGAGCACCGGCGGCGCGCCGGCATGACCCAAGCGGCTGCTGCGGCCGTGGCGCAAGTGTCCAAGAGCTACTTCTCGGCCATCGAGAACGGCAGGCGGCTGCCGCCGCCGCGCAAGACCGCTCGCTGCATTGCCCGCGCCGTGCGATTGGACGAAGAGGCTGCGGCACTGCTGGTCAATGCCGCACTTCGCCAGCGAGCCTGCGACGGACGAGACGATGATCTACCCCAGGAGGTTCAGCTTCTCATCTGCGACCTGAGATCGCATGCTTCAACGCTGCCGGTCCGGCTCGTGTCCGCCCTCAGGGCGAAGCTCAAGGAGGTCGTCGTGTAAGCCAAGTGGACAGACCCGCAATCGGGTCTGTCCCCCTGGCGCCGAGGTGTTAGCTCAGCCGTCGCAAAGCAAGAGTAGCACCGCACGGAACCAGGTCAACCTGTGTTCACAACCTAGTGAAGTCCACTGGATTTCCGTGCTGGTACCTACGCCCATGAACTTGTCCACTTGCGAACGGCTGAGAGCCGCTCGCCATAGCACCCCGTCACGACTTGCTGCCTTCGGCGCATTACGCCAAGCCCGGCGCGGGCAGGTTGCCACGTTCGACGCGAGCCGGCTCGGTGACACCTGTTCCTTGCACGTTCCTTTCGCCAACGCGCGGGGGGCGTTGGCATGCTGACGCTGGCATGGAGCAACGGAGCCTGGGCCACTCAGGACGTGACCGCGCGCCCGCGGGCGAAGCTGGAACTGGTTCCCCGCCACCGGCAGCCACAGCCTCGAGGCAAGGCGATGACGCTCACCAAGGTGACGTCGGCCATCGCGAAAGGCTGGGGTCAAGGGCGAGACGCGCGGTACCAGCCTTGGATTCGAATCCGAAGGCGCCTCTCCTCACCTGTCAGCAATCTGTTCGTTGCTTTCGTCCCGCTGTATCGGCAGCGAGGATTGCATTTGCTGTCGCGCCTGGAGCACGACGCGGCGCTCATTTCGGTCTGGCTGGGTGCCAAGGAAGTGCGCGAGCAGTTCCCCGCATGGCCCGATCCGCACTTGCATCCGGCGGCAGGTCGCCCGTCCGACACCCGCTTCAGCCGGGTGATCGTTCCCGGCCTGCGAGAGATTGCTCGCGACGCCGGGATCAAGCACGGTGTCTACCCGGGAACCAACATCCCGTTCGTCGCGACGATCGACCTGCTGGTCGAAGTCGAAGGCATTGGCGATACCCGCCTCGTTGCAATCGCCTGCAAGCCGCGAGGAAAGATGTCCGGTCCGGGATCGGTCCGGGTTCTCGAAAGGCTGAAGCTGGAGGATCTCTACTGCGGGCGAGCCGGATTTGGGTCTTTCACTTTCACGGACGACCTTGTCACTGAACGCTTCTGCGGAAACCTCGACTGGTTCTCCCCCTTGGCCAGCGAGGTGGCTGCGTTCGGGCACTCCAACCAGTTGGAAGACTTCGCCGGCGAGTTCATGCGGGACTGCGAAGGGCCCTCCATCACCCAGTGCAGGGTGAGGGCGTCGCTGAAGGCGGATCTGACCGAATTGGAAGCGCAGCACGCGTTCTTTCGCATGGCCGCCTGGCGAGGTTTGATCGACATCGACTTCCGGCAGCCGGTGATTTTCTCAAGGCCCTTGAGGAGAGACAGGACCGGCTTCAAGAACCTGTTGGCGACACAGATCTTTGGGATGACGCAATGAACGACATTGAAATTGGAGCAGTGGTCCGCGTGCACGGTGAGGGCGGCACACACGACATCGGAAAGGTCGTGTGGGTCGAGCCGGCAACGATGGACCCGGTGGCGATGAAGCGGCGGCGCTTCTGGTACATCGAGTTTCCCGAACTCAACCCCACGCTGAAAGGCGAGGTCAAGAGGCGCTACATCAAGGCACCCGTCGAAGCGTCCGTCGTCATCGCGCGGAAGCGCGTGGACGAAGGCAAGCTTTCGTTTGTTCCGTTCCAGTATCCGCCTGAATACTTTCTTGACGACGAGGAATTGCAGAAGTCACTCTCCAAGGCTGGGTTGATCCGGAAGTCCCGTCGGAAGTTGCCCGTGTGGAAGGCCAAGCGTGATTCCTTGTACGAATTGATCAGGCCACTCATCGGCGACGCAGGCAAGTCAAGGAGGCAGGCGAGCGACAGTTGCGGCATCCAGGAGCGGCTCATCGAACAAGGGCGGGCCACCGTGGAACTGGCCAAGCGAGCGTCACAGCTCGGTCACAAGAACGCCGATCTCGTCACGTTCGCGTTCCGCAAGTACCTGTTGAACGGCAGCACGAAGAACGCGCTGCTTCCGAACTTCTTCCATTGCGGGAAGCCCGGGACGGAAAAGTACTGCAAGACGAAGACCGGTGCCCCCAAAGCGCCAGGCAAGCCAGTGGGATACATCCAGAAGGAATCGGACCGCAAGAAGCTGAGGCTCGGTTGGAAGACGCACAAGAAGCACGGCGTCTCCGACGAGGATGCCTACGTCGCGACGATGAAGGACCACTACGCAGAGTCGATCGTTTGGGAATCGCCGACAAAGGCCGTCGTCAAGTTGCTGCCGAAGCACATGCGGCCGACGAAGGCCGAATTCCGATTCCATGGACCCAAGGGTCACCCCGAACTTGCGTCCGAGCGCATCAAACTCGGCGAGAACAAGTTCAACCGGACCGAGCGGGGACTGGTCGGGACAACGCGTGATCGGATCTATGCGATAGGCCAACTGGGCGTGATCGACGCCACGAGCGAGGACCAGCGCCCCGTTTCGCGGGCATCCAAGCTGCTGCGGCTGCCTACCAGTTGGCGCACGATGATCGTCGACGCCGGTATCAACTATATCTTCGGTGTCCACCGCGGGTTCGAAAAGGGCGGCACGATCCCCGGTCTCCTGGCTATGTTGCACGCGAGTGAGGACAAGGTCGAATGGGCGTCGCGGCACCTCGGCCGTGTTCTCGAGCCGGGCGAGTGGCACAGCATCGTATTCAAGCGCGTTAGGGGCGACAACGGTGACCTCAAGTCCGAGACGGGCATCGCCACGCTGGCCAGCGCCGAGATCGGACTGGAGATGACTCGCTCCTATGCGGCCGAGCACAAGATTGTCGAGACGACCCACAAGATCATTCATCGGACCGCCGACCACAAGGTCGCAGCCTCGACGCAAGGGCAGGCACTCGAGCGGGGTGAGCGCGAGGACGAGCCCTGCGTCAACATGATGGAATCGTGGCCTGGCGTTCTCGATGCGATCCTGCGGCACAACAACGAGGACCCGGTTCCGGAATTGCTGACGCTCGAGATGCGTCAGGCGGGGGTAGGTGCCACCCGACGCGAAATCCTGGAGTACATGATCGCGAACGGCTATGTTGCCAGCGCTCCCTACGAACTCTCCTTGTTCCGGGCGCAGTGCCTCCCCAAGCTCACCGGCACGATCAAGGGTGATGGCATCCACCTCCATGATCCCAGGTACACGAACAAGGGTGATGGCATCCACCTCCATGATCCCAGGCACCCGAAGAAGAAGCGGTACGTGCCGCACCTGGTCTATTGGGCGCCGTGGCTGCACGAGACGGGTTTGACGGTCAAAGGCGGAAAGTCGCCGATCCCCGTCGCAGTACACCTTGATCCCAGTTTCCCGAGCGAGCTGTGGATAAACATCGGCGGGCTCAAATCGCTGCCGCTGCGGCACCACGATCCGGAGATGAACGAAGTCACTCTTGCCGACTGGCTCTACATCACCGACAACGATGACCTCATTGAATTCCTGAATCGCGGGGACCGCGAGTCGTCTGATGCCAGCCGTCTGGCCAGTCAGGCAGCGGTGAACAGTGAAGCACTGAAAGCCAAGCGACAGGAAGAGGCTGTGCAAGGCAAGCGCGCCCCGCGCAACGCAAACTCAGCCAACAAGCGAAAGAATCTCCTGGCAGAACAAGAGGCAGCACAACTCGAAAAACTTGGGCTTGCTCCGCCAATGGACGAAGACGGCTCGAGCGACGCATCGGACTTGAACTTCTCGGGGATCGACTTGGGGTTTGATCAGTTGGCGGACGAGTCGAGCGAGAACCTCATGGCCTCGCTGCGCAAGGAGATTGCCAATGCAGGTTGAATTCGCTTCTAACGACTTCTTTGAATGGCGACGGGCCAACCCATTGCTGAAACATATCCCGGCTCAAATGACATTCGAGAAAATGGGAATGGCCCTGCGCTACGACCCGCGTTCCGCCTGGGGAGGGGTGCTACCGCCAGTCGATCAGATGCATGTCCACTGCTATGGCATCAAGGATCTGTTCGCGCCGGAATATCAGCACATCGACGCGGCAATGAGGTTTCTCTCGATGGTGCACGTGAGCCTCAACCAGCGCGACCCACGGCTTCCCCGGAACCGGGCGCTGCTGTACGAACAAGGTCGTCTCAAGGGCAAGGTACTCAAGGCTGTGCCCTGGAGGGCCGAAAACCCCTGGAACATGGGTGGCGCCATGGGCGGCGTGATCGAGGCCATCACCGGTGAGGGGAAGACCCTCTTCGTCCAGCGCCTCACCAGCCTGTTTGCTCATCAGGTGGTGGATCACGAAGCCTCGGAGGAGAATGGCTGGATCGCCTTCAAGCAGCTTGTCTACTTGCGGGTCTTCATGCCCACCGGGGCAGGCAAGGCCGGCTTCATTCTCGAGATTGCCAAGGAGATGGACAGGCTGCTGGGGACGAGCTACGCGGCCGAGTTGACTAGCTATGGGAAGGAGGTCGAAAAGCAACTGGTCCTGCTTCTGATTTGGCTCTCGGTGCATCGGTGCGGCATGTTGATCATCGAGGAGGCACAGGAGCGAATCATCAGCGCGGTGGACTTTGGCAAGGAGTTCCTGCTCTTCTTTCTGAAGGTGCTGAACTGGGATATCCCTTTGCTTCTGATCGGCAATCCGAAGGCACTCAGCCATGTGCGCACTTTCTCGCAGGACAACCGCCGCTTCTCCGACGCGGCGTGGTGCACCTTGGAGCCGATCACTTCCTGGCAAGACCCGGCTTGGAAAGACGACCTGGTTCCGGCGGTCTGGGGATACAACGTGCTGTCCGATCCCGACGAGCCCATTCCGAACTTGCCGAAGTTCCTGTGGGGCTTGACCGGCGGCTCCCGCAGCGCGCTGGCGAGGCTGCGCCGTGAGGCGCTGATCGCTGCCATATCGGAGGGGGCATCCAGCGTGACCAGGAAGCACGTCCTCAAAGGGTATGCCGGTCAGTCGATGCGCAGCCTCCATTCGTTCATCGGTGCATTTGTCAAAAAGTGTGTGAAGCTGCTGGACAAGTTCACGGACGTTCCCCGAGAGCGATTCGCGGCGAAGTGGGCAGCCGAACGAGCGCAGGCCGAAGCGGCGCGGCTGAAGCGCCTGAAAGCCGAGGCCGCCAAACCTGCGGCAGCAGAGGCGGACGTTTCTGCGGGCGGCTCCGACGCCAACGACGCCGATGACGACGGCACGCAAGGCGATGTGCAAAACCCTGTGATCGCGCCTTCCTCTGCGGATGGCGCCGTCGGTGAGCCGGGGGCTCCGAAGCCCGCGCGAGCAAGGCGAGCACGTGTGAGCAAGCGTCCGGACCTTTCGCCGCCGCGCGAAGAATCTTTTGATGATCAGGAACAACCGGGTACTGAGTCGCCGCCTGAGAAACCTCCCGCATCGAGCTTTCGCGAACTGCTACGAGCGACCGCAGGCTCTGCGACCGAGCATTGAACGGGAGCACCCGTGCTGCCGAAGGGATGGCAAAGCGCTTGGGAATGCTTCCATCTTGGGAGCTTGGCGAAACGCTCTACAGCTGGGCATCGAAGACGCACCTGATTCTTGCTCGATCGGCTCGATCGTCCAGCAATGCTTTGTTCGGTTCGCTGAGAGCATGTCGAGCGCACGATGTTCCGCCGCGCCTTGCTCGATTTGTCGAACTGACGAACGGACGCCTGGGGTCAGCGCAGGACATTTTGGCGAAGCGCACGGTGTTGGGCGGGCATCTCCCGTTCCTGGAAGAGTCGCGAAGATCGGCGGTGGTTGCCGCGCTCGTCGCCGGAGAGGGTGCGCGGGCGAACCTGCACCTCGGACTTCGCGCGAGCAAGATGCCCAGCACTCACCCGCTTCGATTCTGCGAAACCTGTGCGGCCGAAGACCGAGCAACATTGGGATATGCGCGCTGGCAGGTGGTGCATCAGTTGCCCGCAGTCTGGATGTGTGAATCACATTTGACAACCTTGGTCGAGTTCGGCGGTGTCGCCCGTGCGTGGGAATTGCCGGGAGATCGAAAAGTGGATGCCGCCAGCCGGATTTCCGCTGGTCACGACGAGACACTGCTTCGCATGGCAGCGGTTTGCACGGCCGCGCATGGGCTGGGCGTGGTGAATGCTGGCGGCCTGCGTCGAGCGAGCCTTGAGAAACTGTGTGAACTCGGACTTGTGGGTAACCCGGCACGGCTGTCGGCCGCGACCCTTCACGATGAGTTCTGTTCGAGTCTGGCCGGAGCTTGGGTCGCCGCGTACGAGCCACTGAAGCATCTCCATAAGGACGGCGAGTGGGTGGCGTCGTTGCTCCGAGCAAGAAGCGCCTCTCATCCAACAAAGTGGGCGCTCGTTTGGGCGTGGCTGTGGGCGGACCTATCCGCCGCCGAGGTAGGGATCTCGTTTCGTCAGGCTGCTCTCGATGCGGCCACGAGCAAGGGGCAACTGGCGCTGTGGCCCGAGCATGGGCGCGAGGACCTTGGTGCGAGCTTGCTGCGTGTCGAGGAGGCCATGACCGGTGCGACAACGATGGACGAGGTACGGGGGAAAGTCGGGGTCAAGCACTTCGTCTTGAGTCGGTGGCTCAAGGAGTTTCCGCATCTTCAGGAGTTCTGGGACGCGCGGCAAGTGCAACGGCGACGTGAGATCGCTGTGAAGCGAATTGAGGAGGCCATCGTTTCACTGAGCGATGTGAACAGGCAAAGGCTGCGCGAATTGTGCTCGGCTGAGATCAGATGGCTGGAGCGTCATGATCGAGAGACGCTGAATCGACTGCTTTCACGGATTCATCTGGAGCGATCGAGGCAACGAAGGCTCTTCGGCGACCCTGAGGTGGCGGGTGCTATCGACGCGTTGTGACGTGATCTGTACTCACATCGGGCTGGTCTTGTCCAGCCAGGCTTGGTCGTTCTTTCTGCACCACTTGTAGGCGCGAGCGCAAACGTTGTTCAACACGCCCCGCTTAAGCGGGCCCGCCAACAAGGCTCGCTGAACGCGCGCCCTATGGCGAGCTCTGTCCTCTTCAAACGGTCGAACAATCTTCGTTCGAGTGGGTTGCCGAGGGGCGATCTCGTCGAGCCAGGCGCGGTCATTTGCGTTGCACCACATGAGGGAGACAACACATAAGCCTCTCCAGTTCTTGCGCGGCCCCGGCCGACGCACCATGGCTGACTGGATCCTCTCGCGATGCACCTGACGCGTGTCTTCGATTGAACTATCAGGAGATAGACAAAGGGACAAATCGGGTGCTCGCTCTCGTCGCTGCGGCAAGTGGTCGCGGAGTTCGGGCGGCAGGCTTGCTACGAATTTCCACCATGTCCTGTTGTAAGCCAGTCCATCGCGCTTGAGTGCTTCGACGGTTGATCCCGCGAAACGCCTGACGATCGCTTCCGTCGGGAATCCGGCATCTTCGGCGGCGGTCAGGATTCGTTCAATGGGCTCGGCGGGACTATTCGCGAAAGTGCGTATGAGTTCAATCGATTGATCAACTCGACGAAGCGAAGGTGTCGCAGAGAGTCCCTGTAGGCTGAAGGCGGCAAGCGCCAGATGAACCACGGGGGGACATGCGTGACTGCCTCCAATGAGGGCTGCACGAATTGCTCGAAGGGTGACGTGTACTCCGAGCCGGACATCCAATTGCTCGACTGAACTGCATCCGAAGGAAGAAATGAATTCGGTTGCGTGGTCACCGATTGGATCCGGGCCCGTTCTGTTCGCTATGGCGCGCCGATGCAGTTCCGCGCGTGAAGTGAGATCCAAGTCTGGCCCCGCGCCGACCATCAGGTCCGAATAGAGCTGTGCCAGCCTCGCCAGACCGGGAGACGCAGCCACGCCGGAAGGCGCGCGGTCCATGCTTCCGCAATGCTCGCAGCTCTCACCGGGCAGTGCCATCATTCGTTCGGATCCAAGCGGCGACCTGCAACCGGCGCAGTGCTCATCGAGCGGTCGCCCATGACGTGCGCAGTGTGTGGCGCCTTGCAACTGGTGGACGATGTGCCAATGCCCCGTACCGTGAACGGATTGGTCGGCGCTGACGCAGTCAATGCAACTCCGCCAGGCACGTGCGTGCACGGTTCCTGCGTGAAACGAGCGCCAGCGCCGAAGCATTTGATCACCATCACCAGATAAACACTCCTCGAACCACTTGCCCGCGGCTGACTTCGGCACCAACCGAGAAAGTATTGGCCATGCGGAGTGGTGCAGGATGAGGTCCTCACCAGAGATCCGTCCCTGAAACGCATTCTTAGCTAGGACTGATGCGTGTCGTGCCAAGGTATTGGTTAGGACCTTCTTGCCGTAGAAGTGGACCATTGCTCGCTTCCATGACCTGCTCTGATTGAGCCGATAGACAGCTCGAAGCATCGAATCGACAGACGCCCCCATCGGAAAGCTCGGCAACATGGTGTTGGCTCTGGGTCGGGATCTGGCGCAGATTCGCGCGAGATCAGCGCTTGCGCGTGGCGGCGCGCGGTAGCGCCGCCGCGACAGCAAGCCGTGAGCGGAGAACGCCTTCGATCTCCTGATGGACTCGATCAAGAAGCCGCCTGACATCGGCGGCCGATGAGGTGTCGGTGTAGCTGAGCGCGAACAGGGTGAGCGGGTGCAGACCCAAAACGCTGGCCAGTGCGTCGACCTTTGAAACCGTGGGCTGCTTGATGCCCCGCTCCAGCGAGCTGATGTAGGTTCTGCTGGAAACCGTGTCGAACTCTTCCTGCGGAATCCCGCGCGCCTCCCTTGCTTTGCGCAGGGCTTTGGCGAAGTTTGACGTGGGCGGTTTCATGTCGGGGCGTAGGCCTCGATTTCCGCATCTAGAATCCTAAAGAGCTACAACCTATAGGATTCATTCATGGAAAATTTGTCGACAAGGATCGCAGCTGTTTGTGCGACTTTGCTGGTTGTGCTCTCACCGGGCGCCGCCGGCGCCATCGAACTACCCGACTGCAAACTGGATCAGGGCAACTTCCCCGGCCAGGCGCTTCGAGGAATCACCAGGAAGAGCCAGACCCGGTACTTCATGGAGGTCGAGGGCGCGCTCAAGAACGGCACCGAGGTCAGCTACGAGCGCGACGAGGCCGTGCTGAACGTCGATATGCGGGTTGTGCGCACCACGCCGGCCTTGCAACCCTCGGCCGACGTGACGCTGAAGTCGTCGTGGGCGCTCTCGCCGAACTTCAAGTTCGCCAAAGGACTCCCACTGCGATCTTGGGCGGAGGTCGAATTGACCGACGGTCGGCGCTTCGGGCTGCTGGAGATGAAGGACGGTGCAGCACTGTTTTTCGACCTCGCCAACCAGTTCTGCAGCAAGGCCCTGACGAACAAGCCAGACGTGAAGATTTGGCAGACCGGCACACTTTCCATCGAGCCCGACGATGTGACCTTCGAGCGCAGCCTGCTGGACGACATCACCAAAGCCGGCAGCCTGCGGATCATCTACCTTGGCACGACGGCGGGGGCGATGAAGTTTCAGGAGGTGTGGGTGCAGGGCTCTAGGATCGGAAAATCGATCGCACGGACTTTCGACCAGTTCTCCAAGTCGATCGACATCGCCGGGTTCAAGTTCCAGGTGATCGAGACCAAGGGAGACAAGGTGAAGCTGAAGTACGACATCGCGAGCCGGACCGAGATCACCGCAGAACAGTCGAACCAGATCGCGCTGCAGAACAAGAAGGATTGAAGGGCCAGGAAGCGTCGATCCGAGCCAGGCAGTTCAGGCCCGGCACTGCTCCCGCAGACAGGCGATGGTGTCGATGACTCTTGCCGACGCGGCGCCCAACCGCCCAACTGCGTATTAAGGACCAAAAGCGCCAGCGATTCCGATCCAAACCCGCCACCGATTCCGACCGAGGTCGCCACTGCGATGGCCCGTTGGGAGCGGGCACGGAAATCGGCTGGTGGGGAACTGGAGGACGCTTCCAGGTGACCTTCAGCTTGATGACGAGAAGCGGCAGCTCAAGCGCGAAGGTCGAAGACCCGGACTCGACCCCTTGCTGTCCCTCGTCTCAGTGCAACGAGCATCGGCTGTGCAGCGAGTCCGGCCTGCCGCGACCGGAACCCCAATTCACGGTCTCTACCGCATATCGGTCGCTCACAGGCCTGGAAGCTCCGACGCAGACGCCGCGAGTGCCGCTTCGAAGGTCACACTTCTTCGTGTCGAATAATCGTAGCATCTCGCAATTGCTCGAATCGAACAACAGAGCGCCCTTTAGATCCGTCGGGCAGATACGTATGGGCCGTCCCAACCAGTTGCCCGTGCGCATCAAGTTTCACAACGAGCAACACAGCAAAATTGGCTCCGACAGTCTGGTCCTGAACGATCTGCAGCATCGACAAGTCGTCTTTGGTGCTGGGCTCTGGGGTGAAGGACGGATGCGAATGCCACTCGCCAAGGTAGTTGAATCGCGTGTAGTCATGCCTGGCCCGATCAAAGAATAGGCGCAGCCGTCCGACAGCGTCTTCAATGCGTCGCACAAACGACGCGAATGCACCGCGCCGATGTATCGTGATATCTCGGACAACGAACTCGTTGTGGTCGACGTGCTCGGCCATCAAGACACCGCCGATCTCGCGCGCGCCCGCCTTGCCCAAGGCCGTGGAAATTGCCTTCGACACTTCACCAGGCAGGACGAGCGTCAACACTGCGCCCCCTTTTCTAGGAGTCCCAACAGGGTCTTGACTGCCGCGTCTCGATCGGCGTCGGTTGCGGGTTCAACTTCGTCGTCCCAACCGCCCCCTTGGGCGTCGATCGGGTGCGTGTCGAACGGCGCGTGGAAAACCCATTCGTTGCGCAAGCCCACCGCATACGCCGGATACGGAAACTGACTCGGATTTCGTTTCAGTGCCGCGTCAACCGCAAACCGCGTCAGCAGTGTCGAAATCTGCCCGACGTCACTGTCATAGGCGATCAGCGGCTGCTCTTGGTCACCGTCGTAGCCTCCGACCTGTTGATAAGGTGCCTTCGGTTGCTTCTCAAAGTAGTCGTGAATCGCGGACCGAACCGCCATCGGATTGGGATCAGAGTCCGGCCGCGCTCGCGCAATGAGGCCGCCGTATCCTCCGGCGAAAAGCTCACCCCAGCACAAGGCTCGCCGGTTCGCCTTCGCGATTCCCGCCAAGAGGAGAAAAGCCTCCGAGTTCGCTGTCGCATCGATCAGGACATCACACGCGGCCAAGTCCTTCAGGGCGGCGGCAGCGACCACCGCTGACTCTTGACCGGCCAAACGATGAAGCCGCACATCGGCCTTGATCCCAGCCGCGACAAGCGACAACTTCTCGCGCACGGCGTTGGCTTTGTGCACGCCAACCGACGCCCAGGACAGTTCATGCCGACATAGATTTTCTGGCTTCAGGAAGTCGTCATCCACGAGCAGAAAGCGGCGGGCGCCTGATCGCGCGAGAGACACCGCGATCTTGCTTCCGATCGATCCCAAGCCAACGATGCCGAAACGAATCTCGCCGAGCTGTTCATGTTCTGCGGGTAGCCGAGGTGCTTGGGCGCTGGGCAAGAGAACTCGGAACTGGTGAATTGCGGGCTGCTCGCCCGCATCGATGGAAAGAATTCGCGGCGACGCTGGATTCGTCCCAATCAGCACGACCACTTGCGATTTGTATTTGCTTGAGCCCTCGTCTCGCGCCAGCATCCCCTCCTGCGCGAAGCCCGCGCTCGTCAATACTCGGAGCAGGTCGTCCACGGAGTCAATGCGCCCAACATTGTTGAGAGCATCGCTCTTGAAAGCTCGGCCCTCCCCCTTCCAGGCAAAAAGCGGCATGTACGACGCGATCCCGGCAGGTACATCATCGATTGCCAGTTCTGCAGCGTCGGGCGGCACAACTGCCGACGCGACGACGACAGTGGCGGAGCTATGTAGCAACGTGTGGGTCGTTAGCCTCGAGGTGGACTGTGCGGGCACATTCGCCAGGGCCGCAAGTAGTCCTGGCGTCGCGACGAACCGATGCTCTTCGCCCCGCAGCGACTGCCCCTCGGTCACGCGGTGCGCGGACGGCACTGTGCCGGGTTGTTCCGGGTGCTGTTCCGTGCTGAGTAGTTCAAACGCGCTTCGAACAAGGTCCGCGCCTGTGACCTGGGCATGCCAATTGTCTGCCCGCCACTGCAAGCAAAGCGAGCCACCGGCGCCGTACTGATGAATGGTCCATCTCTCCGCTCCGTCACGCGGACGGATATACGGCAACGTGTCCGGATACGCGTCGGGGTAGGTCAGTCGACCTGCAAAAGTGCGCCCATGAACGACAAGGTCAATGTCGACCTCGATCGCCAAGTTGGAATCGACCCGCCAACTGCACGACAGCCAGTCGACCTCTTGCTCAAGCCGCTCGAACTCCAAGCGCTCGCGCAGAAAGCGGGCGGGGTCGTGGATGGCCCATTTCATCAAGCGAAGCCGGCGGACTTGTTCGGCATCACAGGCTTGCTGGGGAACGCGAGGCCGCCGGAAACCGCAGCGGGACGCAGCAGGGATTTGGCCGGCATCTTTCGAGTGACCAGTTGCAGCCCATCCGCAGTCACAGTGAACTCCAGCGGAGCCACGTCACCGACCGTGGGGTATTCGCCGGTGCAATAAAACATTCCGTCGGCACTCTGTGCGATCTCTTCGTAGACAATCTTCGCGCCAAAGCATGGTGGGTCGTTGTCGTCATCGTAGATGGGATCGCTGCTGGATACGATCGTGCCACCGCCGCGGATCTGCGACAGGGCGGAACGCGCATCTTGCGAGACCTCGGCCTCTTCGTGCAGTTCGGACCAGCTGTCATACGACAGTGAGTGCCACGAGTTGTGGTGGGGCGTCTGCAAGAGATCGTAGGCCAGCACGGACGGGTCCTTGCGATGCTTTTCCCAAAGGCGCTCCCAGATCGCCACTTCGGCGTCCCCTGCGCTCAGGAATTGGCGAACCACGGTGCCAGTCGCATCGGAAGCGATGGAGAAATTCAGGATGACGCTGGAGTGGTTCTTGCTCAACACGTCTTCGGTGTCGTCGTCGGACTTGGGCATCGGCGCCAGCAGTCGCGCCGAAAAACACTGGCTCGCGGTTCCGTTGACGCGGTTGAACGTGTCGTCGACGCGCACGAGGATGGGCTCCATGTTGTCGGTCTTGCCATCCTCGTCTTCTCCCAAAACGAGAACTCGGTCGCCCGCCTGAATTCCGGCAAACCCCTTCGCCTTGTTCAACGCTACGCGACGTTTCGCCTCGCTATTGAAGGCTTTCGCATCTTCGCAAAGCGTGTGGTTCTTGCCAGCGCGCCGAAACACCATCGGCGAGGACCAGATTTCCCGAATCAGGATGCGCTTGCTGGCATCGGGCTCGCCGTCATCGGGGTAGTCTTCTGGAGGCCCCAAGTAGAAGTGGTCGACGAGCCCGTTGCAGTGATCGTGGTCAGGGTGGCTCAGAGCGAAGACGTCCACGTACGGACGACCTTTCGCGTCGCGCTTGATGCGCGCTCGCAGATCCTTCGCGACATCCCTGGTCGAATCTTCCGGGTCGTCCGCGGCATCGCGGATGTTGCAGTCGACAAGAATTTTCGTCTCTCTGGCGTCCGCCAAGCCGATCAAGGTCATATCGCCATTGCCGACCGGCAGAAAGCTGATGGTTGCAGTCATGGGAACCTTTACATACCAGGTTTGAGATCGACTACCGTTAAAAAGCAGAGAGAAGTCTGAAGGCCAAACCGCCACCAGAACGCGACGAACCAAAGAGCCCTCACGCCGGTGCCTTGGGCGCTGTCACCTTCTTGACCGAATGCTCGGCCAGGACGTTGGTGACGAATCGAACACCGCTGTGACGGGCGGCGAGCGCGGCGGAGATGTACTGCACGGCGAACAACAACAACGAGAAGGTGCCCGCGTTGTGCTCAACGTTGGTCAGCCACAAGCCAAGCGGGACGACGCCGGCAAGAAGTAGCGACACGACGGCCATGTCGCGGAATAGCAGGAACGACTTATGCGCTTCGGCCACGGCAGTTTCGCTGCCGACCTTCTTGTACAGCTTGTACCAAAGCGAGTTCTGTTCGGCAGGCTCAGTACGCCACGCGCCGACGTTCTTCTTGAGCGCGGCCATGTCAATGCGCGGGTCTGCTGGCGCGTAGCGTGTGAAGGCTTCAGACCCTGGTAGCGGGTTCTTGATCTTCCAATAGACCAGCATCGCCTTGATGTTCTGCGGCACAACCGCAGACAGCAGCAGCACAGCTACGGGCAAGATGCCTGTCACAGCGGCGCGGGCAGCGGTTAACTGAGTTAGCGAGACGGACGCTATTAGGTCAGTGAAAACGAACACCGCCAAGACCAAGATGTCGAGCGCGACAAGCGCCACCAACCACGGCAGATTACTCGACTTCAGCGACTTCTTCGGTGCAGCGCTCATCCCTTGTACTCCGTGTCCGACGTCCCACACTTGAGTTCAGAGTTCGCCTGCAATCGGGGCGTCCCATGATGTCAAGGCCTGTGATTATAGCCAGTACTTATGAACTGGCTGCGGACTCCGGGAACCTAAAACATCGACCTCGAACACGGCAAAGGGCCGGTCTCGCCGAGAGCCGTCAGTGGGTCGCCAAAGGAGAACGGCTGCAATCAGTCTGGGAGCCTGAGGAAACCGTCACGCGACGGCCCGCTTAGCGGCACATCGCTGACATTGATCGCGCCGGCTTCAATGAAAACGGCGCCGGCGAAGGCAGGCAAAAACGTCCTGGGCGCTGAACACGAGTTGCCCCGCGGCGATCGTGCATTCGTCGCAAGCGACGCTCGCCCGCCGCCGAGGACAACAGTGCGCTGGTGGTGGGCGAACAGGGGCACAGAAGAGGGGTGGCGGAAGCGGATCGGAAACGGTGGCGGGTTTGAATCGGAAACACTGGCGCCGTTGAACTGGAATCAATGGCGGAATTCATCGAAATGCGCAGCCCAACAGTAGACAGCGGAGCATCAACTCGCCGGCGTCGCCCGCCGAGCCGCGCGAAGGCCCAGCTGCTCGATGAAGTCGTCGAGCAGCCTATCTCTGACATCAGCGTACCGCCCTGCCGAGACATCCGCCCAGCCCTGATGGGCCGCTTGCTGGAGGGTCTCGAGCTTGGCCTCCTCAATGTGGGCACGCTCCCCGATAAGGCGCGGTCCGCTGGCTCGAGTTTCTGCGTTGCCCGTTTTCATTTCTGTTCGTCCGAAGGTTTTTTGAACTTTCTACTCTGTTCGGAATATTTCATCTCTGTTCTGCCGAAACATTCCTTCGGCAGGTCGGCGGGCGCCAGGTTGACCGTGATGCGCTTGTTGGCCGGGAATTCGAGCCCGCTGTTCTGCAGCGCCGCCCGCACCCGCTCGCGCGCTTCCTTGACTTCGGTGTCGGCCAGGCCGACCAGCGTGAAACTGGGCAACCCGTTGGCCAGGTGCACCTCGACCGTGACCTCGGCGGCCTGCAGGGCGTGCAGCGCCCGGCTGTGGATGACGGCAAGCGACATGACTCTCCCTGAGTGCGAGGCCGCGGCGTGCCGGGCCTGTCTGCGTTTGTTCGCGGATTGTGCCCGCCAGCAAAGTGCCGAATCGGCGCCGAAGACCGCACCAAAACAAGGCGTTGAGGTGAATGGCACCAAACAAGTGCGACATCGACCTCGTTTGAATCACCGGTGGGCTGTCATGGGGCAAACAGCGGCACACGTGGCATGGCACAAAAGCTGCAAAACGTGTCCGGAGCCACTTTGCCCGTCCTACACCTGCCTCTGGAGATTCCCGAAATGAACAAAACCGTCCTCGCGCTCGCTGCCACCCTCGCCATCTCGGCCCTGCCGACGATCGTGCACGCCCAGGAGGCCAGCCCGTTGTCGTTCAACGCTGCCCTCGTCAGCGACTACCGCTACCGCGGCATTTCGCAGACCCGCCTGAAGCCCGCCATCCAGGCCGGTGTCGACTACGCGCTGCCCGCCGGTTTCTACGTCGGCGCCTGGGCGTCGAACATCAAGTGGATCAAGGACGCCGGCGGTGACGCCAACGTCGAGATCGACCTGTACGGCGGCTACAAGGGCGAGATCGCCAAGGACGTGAGCTTCGACGTCGGCGTGCTGACCTACCAGTACCCGAAGAACAAGCTGGCCACCAGCGCCAACACGACGGAAATCTATGGCGCCGTGAGCTTCGGCCCGGCCACCGTGAAGTACTCGCACAGCGTGAGCAACCTGTTCGGCTTCACCGACAGCAAGAACAGCGGCTACATCGAAGGCGTGGCGACGTTCGATGTCGGCAGCGGCGTGATGCTCGCCCCCCACGTCGGTTACCAGCGCGTCGCCAAAAACGGCGACTTCTCCTACACCGACTACTCGCTCACCGTCAGCAAGGACTTCGAAGGTTTCGTCGTCAGCGCAGCCGTCGTCGGCGCCAGCACCAAGTCGATCGGCGGCACCAAGGCCTATGCCTCGCCCGCCAATGGCAAGGACCTCGGCAAGGCCGGCCTGGTCGTCGGCGTCAAGAAGACGTTCTGAATCTCAACCCGGGAGAACTGCCATGAAGATGGTGACTGCGATCGTCAAGCCCTTCAAGCTGGACGAAGTTCGTGAAGCACTCAGCGCCATCGGCGTTCAGGGCATCACGGTGACGGAAGTGAAGGGCTTCGGCCGCCAGAAGGGCCACACCGAGCTGTACCGCGGTGCGGAGTACGTGGTCGACTTCCTGCCGAAGGTGAAGATCGAAGCGGCGGTCGATGACGCGATCGTCGACCGCGTGATCGAAGCCATCGAAAGCGCTGCGCGCACCGGCAAGATCGGCGACGGCAAGGTGTTCGTGTCGACCCTCGAGCAGGTCGTGCGCATTCGAACCGGCGAAACCGGCAAAGACGCGCTCTGACGCACAGGAACAAGAAGACAACCATGAGAAAACTGATCTTTTCCCTCACCCTGGGCCTGGCCCTGGGTCTGGCCGGCCTGACGGGCTCCGCTTTTGCGCAAGACGCTGCTTCAGCGGCCGCTTCGGCCGCTCCGGTGGCCGCGATGGCTTCCGCGCCCGCGGCGGCACCTGCCGCGTCGGCACCGGCCGAGGCGGCTTCGGCCACCCCGGCACCGGTGGCCAACAAGGGCGACGTGGCGTGGATGATCGTTGCCACGCTGCTCGTCATCATGATGACCATTCCCGGTCTGGCGCTGTTCTACGGCGGCCTGGTGCGCAGCAAGAACATGCTGTCGGTGCTGATGCAGGTGATGGTCACGTTCTCGATGATCGTCGTGCTGTGGTGCGTGTACGGCTACAGCCTGGCATTCACCGAGGGCAACGCCTTCATCGGCGGCTTCGACCGGCTGTTCATGAAGGGCCTGTTCGATTCCTCGGCCGGTACCTTCGCGATGGCGGCCACCTTCAGCAAGGGTGTCTACATTCCCGAGCTGTTGTTCGTTGCCTTCCAGGCCACCTTCGCGGGCATCACCTGCTGCCTGATCGTCGGTGCCTTCGCCGAGCGCGCCAAGTTCTCGGCGGTGCTGTTGTTCATGGCACTCTGGTTCACCTTCAGCTATGCGCCGATCGCGCACATGGTCTGGTACTGGATGGGTCCGGACGCCTACACCTCCAAGGAAGTGGTCGACGCGATGAACGCGAAGGCGGGCTACCTGTGGCAGATGGGCGCGCTCGACTTCGCGGGTGGCACGGTCGTGCACATCAACGCAGCCGTGGCCGGCCTGGTCGGTGCCTACATGATCGGCAAACGTGTCGGCTACGGCAAGGAAGCGTTCACGCCGCACTCGCTGACGCTCACGATGGTCGGTGCCTCGATGCTGTGGGTGGGCTGGTTCGGCTTCAACGCCGGCTCGGCGCTCGAAGCCGGCAACAGCGCCGTGCTCGCCTTCATGAACACCTTCAGTGCCACCTCGGCGGCGGTGCTGGCGTGGTGCATCGGCGAAATGCTGATGAAGGGCAAGGCCTCGATGCTGGGTGCCGCTTCGGGTGCCGTGGCAGGTCTGGTGGCGATCACGCCGGCAGCCGGCAACGTCGGCCTGATGGGCGCGATCATCGTCGGCTTCGTCGCCGGCTTCGCCTGCCTGTGGGGTGTGACCGGCCTGAAGAAGATGCTCGGTGCCGATGACTCGCTCGACGTGTTCGGCGTGCACGGTGTCGGCGGCATCGTCGGCGCGCTGCTCACCGGCGTGTTCAACACCCAATCGCTCGGCGGCCCCGGCCTCGTGGGTGACTGGGTCACGGCGGGTGTGATCTCCAACGGCATCGGCGCGCAGGTCTGGATCCAGCTCAAGGCGGTGCTCGTCACCGTCGTGTGGTCGGGTGTGGTCTCGTTCGTGGCGTATTTCATCGTGGACAAGGTCGTCGGCCTGCGTGTCAACGAAGAAGACGAACGCGAAGGCCTGGACATCAGCGCCCACGGCGAAACGGCGTATCACAATTAACGCTTCGCCGAAGACGATGGCGGGGTCGCCTCTGGCGACCCCTTCAAGGTGACAAAGGGCCGCAGTTGCGGCCCTTTTTTATGCGCCCGCGGGGTGGTGTGGCGGGCCTTGCGGCCGCCGCACGAATCCCCAGATGCCTAGAATCTCTCTCCCGCGCATCTTCGCGGCTGCATCTTCCCGGGCTCCGCCATGGTTCCTCACCTCATCACCGCACTCACCGGCCCGATCAACGAACTCGAACAGCGCATCCTCGAGTCGCTGCCGGCCATCGAACGCTGGTTCCGGCTCGAATGGATGGAGCACACGCCGCCGTTCTACACCTCGGTCGACGTGCGCAACGCCGGCTTCAAGCTGGCGCCGGTCGACACCAACCTGTTCCCCGGCGGCTTCAACAACCTGACGGTCGAGATGCTGCCGCTGGCGGTGCAGGCCGCCATGGCCGCCATCGAGAAGATCTGCCCCGAAGCCAAGAACCTGCTGCTGATCCCCGAGAGGCACACGCGCAACACCTTCTACCTGGCCAACGTGCAGCGGCTGATGCAGATCTTCCACATGGCCGGCCTGAACGTGCGCCTGGGCACGCTCGACGAGACCATCACCAAGCCGACCGAGATCGCCCTGCCCGACGGCAGCGTGCTGACGCTCGAACCGCTGGTGCGCACCCGCGGGCGCCTTGGCCTGAAGGGCTTCGACCCGTGCACGATCCTGCTCAACAACGACCTGTCGGCCGGCATCCCGAAGGTGCTCGAGAACCTGCACGAGCAGTACCTGCTGCCGCCACTGCACGCCGGCTGGGCGCTGCGGCGCAAGACCAAGCACTTCGCGGCCTACGAAGAAGTGGCGAAGAAGTTCGCCAAGCTGCTGGGCATGGACCCGTGGCTGATCAACCCGATGTTCGCGCGCTGCGGTGAAGTGAACTTCGCCGACGGCAGCGGCGAAGAGTGCCTGATGAGCAACGCCGAGACGCTGCTCGGCAAGGTGCGGCGCAAGTACAAGGAATACGGCATCCAGGAAAAGCCGTTCATCGTCGTCAAGGCCGACGCCGGCAGCCATGGCATGGGCGTGATGACGGTGCGTGACCCGAAAGAGTTGTCGGACCTGAACCTCAGGGCGCGCCACAGGATGGGCGCGGCCGAGGGCGAGCAGGCGGTCAGCGAAGTCATCCTGCAGGAAGGCGTGCCGACCTACGAACGCGTGAACGACGCCGTGGCCGAGCCGGTGGTCTACATGATCGACCGTTACGTGGTGGGCGGCTTCTACCGCGTCAACGCCGGCCGCGGCATCGACGAGAACCTGAATTCTCCGGGCGCGAGCTTCGTGCCGCTCGCCTTCGCCGAGCACAACCAGCTGCCCAAGCCCGGCGCCAAGCCCGGCGCCAGCGCACCGAACCGCTTCTACATGTACGGCGTGGTCGCGCGCCTGGCGATGGTGGCGGCAAGTTACGAGCTCGAAGCCACCGACCCGGACGCCGAAGTCTACGAATAGCCGCTCGGCCGGGCCGTGGCAACCGGGATCGTGTCTCGGTTGCTGCGCCGCAACATGATGCACGGCGCCGTTCGTCGAGGCCGGTTTCGGGGCGCAGAATCGCCCTCCGTACTGCCGCCGCCACCCGACTCCGGGTGCTTCGGTCGCCATGCCCCGAGTGCACAATGACTTTGAACCGATCCCCGGTCCTGACCAGCGTTCGCCCCGCGTGAGCACCACTTCCACCTCCAGCAAATCGGCGCTCGCCGGCCTCACCCTGGGGGCCATCGGTGTCGTCTACGGCGACATCGGCACCAGCCCGCTGTACGCGCTGAAAGAAGTGTTCGCCCACGGCCACGTGCGGCTCACCGCCGAGAACATTTACGGGGTTCTGTCCCTCGTGTTCTGGACCTTGACGGTGGTGGTCTCGCTCAAGTACGTGGTGCTGATCCTGCGCGCCGACAACAACGGTGAAGGCGGGTTGATCGCGATGCTGGCGCTCGCCTCGCAGGCGGTCAAGGACCGACCCACGCTGCGCAGGCGCCTGCTCTTGCTGGGCATCTTCGGCACCGCGATCTTCTTCGGCGACGGCGTGATCACGCCCGCGATCTCGGTGCTTTCGGCGGTCGAGGGGCTGGAGGTCGCGGCCCCCGCCCTGAGCCGCTACGTCGTGCCGCTGACCCTGGTCGTGCTGACCGCGCTGTTCATGGTGCAGCGCCGCGGCACCGCCAGTGTGGGCCGCCTCTTCGGCCCGGTGATGGTGGTCTGGTTCGTCGTGCTGGCGGTGCTGGGGCTGGTGCACATCGTCCAGAACCCGTTGATCCTGTGGGCGCTGAGCCCGCATTACGCGCTCGTCTTTCTGGTCGGCAATCCGGGTGTCGCGTTCATCGCGCTCGGCTCGGTCGTGCTGTGCGTGACCGGCGCCGAAGCGCTCTACGCCGACATGGGCCACTTCGGCAAGAAGCCGATCCGCCTGGCCTGGTTCAGCCTGGCGATGCCGGCGCTGGTGCTGAACTATTTCGGCCAGGGCGCGATGCTGCTCGAACACCCGAGCAATGTCGGCAACCCGTTCTTCGAGATGGCGCCGACCTGGGCGCTGTACCCGCTGATCGGCCTGGCCACCTGCGCCACCGTGATCGCTTCGCAGGCGCTGATCACCGCCGCGTTCTCGGTCACCAAACAGGCGGTGCAGCTCGGTTATCTGCCGCGCCTGCGCATGCTGCACACCTCGGTGAAGGAAACCGGCCAGATCTACATTCCCTTCATCAACTGGAGCCTGTACATCTGCATCGTGATCGCGGTCGTGATCTTCCAGTCGACCACCAAGCTCGCCGCCGCCTACGGCATCGCCGTGACGATCGACATGCTGATCACGACCACGATGACCTTCTTCGTGATCCGCTACGGCTGGAAGTACCCGTGGTCGCTGAGCTTCGCGGCCACCGTCTTCTTCTTCATCGTTGACTTCGTCTACTTCAGCGCCAACGTCGTCAAGGTATTCGACGGCGGCTGGTTCCCGGTGGCGATCGGCGCGGTGATGTTCACGCTGATGATGACCTGGAAGCAGGGTCGCCGTTTGATGGCCAAACGCTTGCGCGAAGACGCGATCGATCTGAAGAGTTTTCTCGAAGCCGTGTTCGTGAGCCCGCCCACCCGCGTGCAGGGCACGGCGGTGTTTCTCGTGAGCGAACAGGGCATCACGCCGAACGCGCTGCTGCACAACCTGAAGCACAACAAGGTGCTGCACGAGACCAACCTGTTCGTGACCGTGAAGCACCACGAGGTGCCGTGGATCGGCTTCGACAAACGCTGCGAGATGGAGCCGCTCGGCCACGACTGCTGGCAGGTCACGCTGAACTTCGGCTTCAAGAACGAGCCCGACGTGCCCGAGGCGCTGACCTTGTTGCAGAACCGCGGCTGTGTCATCGACGACATGGACACCTCGTACTTCCTGTCGCGCGACATCGTGATCCCGACCACCGGGGGTGGCATGGCCGACTGGCGCGAGAAGCTCTTCGTCGGCATGCACCGCAACGCGGCGGCGGCGGCCGACTTCCTGAGCCTGCCAACCAACCGCGTCGTCGAACTCGGGTCCAAGCTCGAAATCTAGGCCGGCCACACGGGCTGCGCCCCGCCGTTATCCTCGCTGGATGCGCGCCCGCCTTTCCGATCTTTCACTCTCCGCCGCCACCGCCGGCTTCGTCGCCGTGCTGGTCGGTTTCACCAGCTCGGTTGCGATCGTGTTCCAGGCCGCCACCTCGCTCGGCGCCACGCCGGCGCAAATCAGTTCGTGGATGTGGGCGCTGGGCCTGGGCATGGGTTTGTGCACCTTGCTGCCTTCGTTGTGGCTGCGCCAGCCGGTGATGGTGGCCTGGAGCACACCCGGCGCGGCCGTGCTTGCCACCGCCGGCATCGCAGGTGGTTTCGGCATGGCCGAGGCGACCGGCGCGTTCATCGTCTGTGCCGCGCTGATCGTGCTGTTCGGCGTGACCGGCTGGTTCGAGAAACTGCTGGCGCGCTTGCCCGTGCCGATCGCCAGCGCCTTGCTCGCCGGTGTGCTCACGCGCTTCGGGCTCGATGCGTTCGTGGCGCTCAAGTCGGCGTTCGCGCTGGTCTTGCTGATGCTCGCGGCCTACCTCGTCGGCCGGCGCTTGTGGCCGCGTTATGCGGTGCCCGGTGTGCTCGCGGCCGGTGTGGTGTTCGCCGCGTTCAACGGCCAGCTGCACCTCGAAGGCGTGCACTGGGGCCTGACGGTGCCGGTCTTCACCGCACCCGAATTCAGCTGGCGCGCGACCGTGAGCCTGGCGCTGCCGTTGTTCGTCGTGACGATGGCCTCGCAGAACCTGCCCGGCGTGGCCGCGATCCGCGCGGCGCACTACGACATGCCGATCTCGAAGATCGTCACGTTGACCGGCGTGGCCACGCTCGTGCTCGCGCCTTTCGGGGCGTTCGCGCTGAACCTGTCGGCGATCACCGCGGCGATCTGCATGGGCCGCGAAGCGCATCCCGACCCCGAGAAGCGCTACATGGCGGCCGCCACCTGCGGGCTCATCTACTGCGTGGTCGGCCTGTTCGGCGCGGCCGTCACCGGGGTGCTGACGGCCTTCCCGCGCGAGCTGGTGGTCGCGATCGCCGGCCTGGCGCTGCTCGGCAGCATCGGTGGTGGCCTGGCACTCGCGTTGAAAGAAGAGGCGCATCGCGAAGCGGCGCTGATCACCTTCCTCGTCACGCTCAGCGGCGTGAGCCTGGCCGGCATCGGCTCGGCCTTCTGGGGCGTGGTCGCCGGCGCGCTCGCGCTGTTTGTGCAACAGTGGCGGCCCGGCGCGACCGTCCGCCCCTGATCCCCGAGAAGACACGCACCATGAACCTGCTGTTCGTCGCCGACCCGCTGGAAAGTTTCAAGACCTACAAGGACTCGACCTTCGCGATGATGCGCGAGGCCTCGGCGCGTGGCCACGCGCTGCACGCCTGCGAGCCGAAAGACCTGATGTGGCAGCAGGGTGGCCGCGTCAGCGCGCCGATGCGCAGCTTCACGCTCACCGGCCACAGCCAGGTCTGGTTCAAGGCCGAGCCCGAGGCCGTGGTCGCGCTGGCCGACGTGCACGCCGTGGTGATGCGCAAGGACCCGCCGTTCGACAGCGAGTACTTCTACGCCACGCACCTGCTCGGCCAGGCGGAGCGCGAAGGCGCGAAGGTCTTCAACAGCCCGGCGGCACTGCGCAACCACCCCGAGAAGCTCGCGATCCTCGAGTTCCCGCAGTTCATCTCGCCGACGCTGGTGACCCGCAGCGAAGACGACATCAAGCGTTTTCACGCCGAGCACAGGGACATCATCCTGAAGCCGCTCGACGGCATGGGCGGCATGGGCATCTTCCGCGTCGGCCCCGACGGGCTGAACCTCGGGTCAATCGTCGAGACGCTCAACAAGGGCGGCGCCGAAACGGTGATGGTGCAGCGGTACCTGACCGAGATCACCAAAGGCGACAAGCGCATCCTCGTGATCGACGGCAAGCCGGTGCCGCATTCGCTCGCGCGCATTCCGCAGGGCAGCGAGATCCGCGGCAATCTGGCGGTCGGTGGCAAGGGCGTGGCGCAGCCACTCAGCGCGCGCGACCGCGAGATCGCCGAGACGCTCGGCCCGGTGCTCAGCAGCCGCGGCCTGCTGCTGGTCGGGCTCGACGTGATCGGCGACTGCCTGACCGAGATCAATGTGACCAGCCCGACCGGGTTTCAGGAGATCACGCAGCAAAGCGGTTTTGATGTGGCGAAGATGTTCATCGATGCCTTGGAGTCCGCGCTGGCGGGCTGACGGCCCGAAGCAGCGCGTGCAGGGATAATCCGCGTTTTCCCTGAAAGCCTCGCGCGTGACGCGCGTTGGCCGCGCGTGACCCCATGGCTGTTCTTTCCCTTTCCAACGCCCACCTGGCCTTCGGCCACGTGGCCCTGCTCGACGAAGCGGCGTTTTCGCTCGAGGCCGGCGAGCGGCTCGGCCTGATCGGCCGCAACGGCGCAGGCAAGTCGTCGATGCTGAAGATCATCGCCGGTCTCGAAAAGCTCGACGACGGTCTGCTGCAGATGACGCAGGGCGTGCGCATCTGCTATGTGCCGCAGGAGCCGGTGTTCGAGCCCGGCCACAGCGTGTTCGAAGCGGTAAGCGTTGGCGTGGCCGAAGCGCGCGCGGTGCGCCAGGCCTACGAAGAACATGCCGACGGCGTCGACCTCGACGCGCTGCAAACGCGCATCGAAGCGCTCGACGCCTGGAACTGGGAACAGCGCGTCGAAACGACGCTCGCGCAGTTGCACCTCGACGGCACGCGCGACATCGGCCAGCTCTCCGGCGGCATGAAAAAGCGCGTGGCGCTGGCGCAGGCGCTGGTCGCCGTGCCCGACGTGCTGCTGCTCGACGAGCCCACCAACCACCTCGACCTCGACTCGATCGCGTGGCTCGAAGAACTGCTGCGGGGTTTCAAGGGCAGCGTGATGCTGATCACCCACGACCGCGCGTTTCTTGACTTTGTTGCCACCCGCATCATCGAACTCGACCGCGGCACGATCCGCAGCTACCCGGGCAACTTCAGCGCCTACGAGCGCATGAAAGAGGAGCAGCTCGCGTCCGACGCGCTCGCCAACGCCCGCGCCGACAAGCTGCTGGCGCAGGAAGAGGTCTGGATCCGCAAGGGCGTGGAAGCACGCCGCACCCGCAGCGTGGCGCGCATCCAGCGCCTGGAAGTGCTGCGCGACCAGCGCCAGAAACGGCGCGACTCGCTCGGCCAGGTGCGGCTCGAAGTCGACTCGGGCGCGCCCAGCGGCAAGATCGTCGCCGAGCTGAAGGAGGTGTCGCTGACCTTCGGCGATCGCGAGACGAAAAAGGTCATCGTCGAGGATTTCAGCGCCACGATCCTGCGCGGCGACAAGGTCGGCCTGATCGGCCCGAACGGCGCCGGCAAGACGACGCTGCTCAAGCTGATCCTCGGCGAGCTGCAGCCCGACAGCGGCAAGATCCGCCAGGGCAGCAAGCTCGAAGTGGCCTACTTCGACCAGATGCGCAGCACGCTGAATCTCGACGCCACGTTGGCCGACACCATCAGCCCGGGCAGCGAATGGGTCGAGTTCGCCGGCCAGCGCAAGCACGTGATGAGCTACCTGAACGACTTTCTGTTCTCGCCCGAGCGCGCCAATTCGCCGGTGCGCACGCTCAGCGGCGGCGAGCGCAACCGCGTGCTGCTGGCGCGCCTGTTCGCGCTGCCGGCCAACGTGCTGGTGCTCGACGAGCCGACCAACGACCTCGACATCGACACGCTGGAGCTGCTCGAAGAGCTGCTGCAGGCCTACAAGGGCACGGTCTTTCTCGTCAGCCACGACCGGCGTTTTCTCGACAACGTGGTCACGAGCACGATCGTCTGGGAAGGCGACGAATCACCCGGCCAGTGGCGCGAGTACGAAGGCGGTTACGAGGACTGGAAGATCCAGCGCGACCGCGCGAAGCTGCTTCGTGACCAGGCGGCGCGTGCGGCCGGCAAGTCGAAGGACACGCCGCCCGCTGCGAAGGCCGCCGTCGCCGCACCGGTGGTCGCCGCGAAAGCGCGCAAGCTCAGCTACAAGGAACAGCGCGAGCTCGACGAATTGCCCAAGCGCATCGAAACGCTGGAAGCCGAGCAGAAGGAGCTGGCGGCCTTCCTGGCGCAGCCCGAGTCGTACACGAAGGAAGCCGATCGCGCGATGAAGGCGCAAGCGCGCCACGCCAGGATCGACGATGAACTGCTGGCCGCGATGGAACGCTGGGAAGCGCTCGGCGCGCGCTGACTCGGCGACTCGGGCCAGCGCCGGGCCGCCCCAAGCGGCCCGAGCACCCGCCCGGCGGGTGGTGCCGGTATTCCGGCACCGGGTGCCCCCTATAAACCGCCGAACCAGCTATCGCGCACGGCCGCCGGGTGCGAGCGGCTGACGATCAAGCCGGCCTGCAGGTACAGCGCGTTCAGCAATCGCGCCGCGCGCTCCTTGTCGAGCGCGGGCCACGAGGCAATCTCCTGCAGGTTCGCCGCCTGCGGGCGCAGCCGCTCGATCGCCGCCTTCAGCACGCCGCTGGCCGGCAGCGCGGCGATGTCGAGCCCGGGCGAGACGCGGTAGACCGCCGGCCCGGCGATCTCGGGCAACAGCTCGCGGCGCGGGCCGCGCATCGCCATTTCCCAGAGCAGCGGGGCGAGCGGGTGGTGCAGCTGGGTGTCGCCGACGAGGGCCGTGTCGCTGTCGCCCGGTGGGCGCAGCAGCGCCGGTTCGACGTGCATCACGCGCAAGTCGAGCAGGTGGCGCTCGATCAACTCTTCAAGGTTCATCGGGCAATGAATCAGCCGCTCCTGCGGGAACACGGTCAGCGGCAAGACCTTGTCGCCGCACTTGAGGTGAACGGTCACTCGCTTGGCGTGCCGCACGCAGGCAGCCAACACTTCCATCGCTTCGGAGCCGCCGTCGTGCTCGAAGCGCAGCAGGTCGGCGCGCAGCGACGGGCTCAGCTGCGAGATGCGCGAGATCCGCGGCCCCATGCCGAGGCGGCGCGACTCGGCGCCCAGCTCGTCGAGATAACGCCGGAACGCGCTCGCGCGCAGCAGCTCCGGCTCGCCGAAGGGGATGGTGGAATCGAACAACTCGCCGTTCATGACGCCCGCATTCTGACCTGTGACTGCCGGTAACGCGACCCCGGGATCGGACGGGCGGCCGACCGGCCCGACGAACGGTTCACAGCCCGGCCCGCGCCCGGTCCAGGGCACGCCAGAAGCGCGCGTCCTGGCTGGTCGCGAAGTTGATGCGCATCAGCGTCGTCGGCCGGTGCGTGGCGTGGAACAGCGCGCCGGGCGCGATGAACCACTCGTCGAGCATGACCTGCGCGAGGCGCTCGGTGTCCACGCCCACGTCGACCCAGCCGAACAGGCCGTGCGGCGGGGCCGCGAACCGGCAGCCGTGCGCTTCGGCCAGCTTCACGGTGCGGGCCCGCGCCGCGGCCAGACGCTGCATCACGCGCTCGGTGTGGCGCCGCAGCAGGCCCTGCTCGAGGCAGTAGGCGAGAGCCTGTTCGGTGATGCCGGGCGTGGTCAGCGTGGTCAGCAGCTTGGTGTCGACGAGCCGGTCGACGAGCGCGAGCGGCGCAGCCATGAAACCGACACGCCAGTTCGGCACCAGGATCTTCGAGAAACCCGAGATGTAGACCGTGCGCTCCAGTGCGTCGAGCGCGGCCAGGCGCGGCAGGTGCGCGGGCGCGAGGTGGGCATAGGTGTCGTCTTCGACGATCTGCAGGTCGTGCGACTTGGCGAGTTCGAGCACGCGGTGCGCCGATTGCAGCGACAGCGAGGCGCCGGTCGGGTTGTGCAGCACCGATACCGTCACGTACAGGCGCGGCCGCTGCGCCGGTTTCTGCGCTTCGATCAGGCGCCGCATCACGGCGAGGTCGGGCCCGTCCGGGCCGCGCGGCACCGGCAACACGCGCATGCCGAGGGCGGCCAGGCGTGCGTACTCGACCGACCAGCCGGGCTCGTCGACCAGCACGCTGTCGCCGGCGCGCAGCAGCGTGCGCGTGACCACGTCGAGCGCCTGCGTGGCGCCCACGGTCGTGACGATCTGCTGCGCCGACGCGCTCACGCCGTGGTCGGCGAGCTTGGTGGCCAGCGCCTCGCGCAGCCGCAGCTCGCCGGCCGGGTCGCCGTATTGCAGCGACATGCTGCCGAGCTGCGTGCCGCGCGTGACGGTGCGCAGCGCGGTGGCCAGCATCGGCAGGTCGAGCCAGTCGGCCGGCAGCGTGCCCAGGCCCGGCATCGAACGCCCGCCCGGCGGCTGGAACATGCCGCGGATCAGCGAGGTGGCGCTCACCGGCAGCGGGTGGCTGAAGCTGCGCTCGGCGGCGCTGTCGCGCGGGTCGGGCGTGCGCATGGGCGCGGTTTCACGGACGAAGAAGCCACGCTGCTTGCGGGCTTCGACGAGGCCGAGCGCCAGCAACTGGTCGTAGGCCGCCACGACCGTGTGCGGGCTCACCGCGTGGCGGCGCGCGCACTCCCGCACCGAAGGCAGCCGCGCGCCCGGTGCCAGCAGGCGCTGGCGGATGCGCTCGGCAAAGCGCCCCGAGAGCTGCTCGGTCAACGAGGTGTCGGCTTCGCGGGTCAGCGGGGTCAGGGCGTCGGCGGCGGTGGAGTCGAGCATGGAGACGTGTCGTTGTGTCGGTGCACAGACCAGTACAGATTCTGCTGTGTGGAGGTGAAGTGTACTGTCTCTGTGCTGGTCGTGGCCGTAGACTGAGCGCCATGCCTCGCCTTCACCATGGTCAAACAGCCGGCGCCCGCCTTGGGGTGGGCCGATGAACACGCACAGCGCCGACGAAACCCGCGGCCTGTGGCTGGGCCTGCTCGGCGTGACCATCTTCGCGATGACGCTGCCGATGACCCGCCTGGCTGTCGGCGCGGCCAGCGACCCGCAGCTTTCGCCGGCTTTCGTGACGGCCGGCCGCGCCGCGTTCGCCGGCTTGCTGAGCATCCTGTACCTGCGTCTCACCGGTGCACCCGCGTTGCAGCGCCGCCACCTCGGCGCGCTGGTGCTGTGCGCGCTCGGCACCGTGGTCGGCTTCCCGCTGTTCGTGAGCCTGGCGCTGCGGCACGTGGACGCGATGCACGCGGCCGTCGTCACCGGGCTGATGCCGCTGGCCACCGCGGTGGCGGCGGCGTGGCACTTTCGCCAGCGCCCGTCGCTCGGCTTCTGGGTCTGTGCCCTGGTCGGCTGCGCGATGGTGCTGGCTTTCGCCGCGCACCAGGGCAGCGGCAGCCTCTCTGCCGCCGACGGTCTGCTGCTGCTCTCGGTGCTCTGCACGGCAGTCGGCTACGTGGCCGGCGCCAGCGTGGCCAACCACCTGAAAGCCGAGCAGGTGATCTGCTGGGTGCTCGTGATCAGCCTGCCGTTCACGCTGCCGGTCATGCTGTGGGTCTGGCCGGCGCAGCCGGTGCGTGCCAGCGCCTGGGGTGGCTTCGCCTATGTCACGCTGTTCTCGATGTGGCTCGGTTTCTTCGCCTGGTACCGTGGCCTGGCGCTCGGCGGCGCGGTGCGCGTGAGCCAGGTGCAACTCGTGCAGCCCTTTCTCGCGCTGCTGTTCGCCGTGCCGGTGCTCGGCGAGAAGCTCGAAGCCACGACCGTGTTGTTTTCGCTGGCGGTGATCGCCGTCGTGTTCGTCGGCAAGAAGATGCCGGTGAGCACAGTGCCTGTGCAAAGGAATGCCTGATGAATCAGAACCTCTGGAAAATGGCGCGCCGCGCCGCGCGCATGAACCCTTCGGTGATCCGCGAGATCCTGAAGATCACCGAGAAGCCGGGCATCATTTCGCTGGCCGGCGGGCTGCCGTCGCCTGACAGCTTTCCGGTCGAGGCGATGCGCGAAGCGACCGCGCTGGTGCTGCGCGACGCACCGCGTGAGGCGCTGCAATACGCCGCCAGCGAAGGCTTCGCGCCGCTGCGTGAATGGGTCGCTTCGCACATGGCGGCACAGGGCGTGCACGTCGACGCGTCGCAGGTGCTCATCACCACCGGCTCGCAGCAAGGGCTCGACCTGGTCGGCAAGGTGCTGCTCGATGCGGGCAGCACGGTGGCCGTCGAAGCGCCCACCTACCTCGGTGCCTTGCAGGCCTTCGCGCCCTACGAGCCCGAGGTCGTGACGGTGCCGTGTGACGACGACGGCCCGATCCCCGAATCGCTCGGCGCCGCGCGCGGTGCACGCTTCCTGTACCTGTTGCCGAACTTCCAGAACCCGAGCGGGCGCTGCATGAGCGAAACGCGGCGTGCGCGCCTCGCCGCTGCGGCACGCGAGCTCGCGCTGCCAATCGTCGAAGACAACCCCTACGGCGACCTGTGGTTCGACGCCGCGCCGCCCGCGCCGCTCGCGTCGCGCTGGAGCGAAGGCACGGTGTACCTCGGCTCGTTCTCGAAGGTGCTGGCGCCGGGCCTGCGCCTGGGTTACGTGATCGCGCCGCACGCGCTGTGCCCCAAGCTGCTGCAGGCCAAGCAGGCCGCCGACCTGCACACACCGGGCTTCAACCAGCGGGTGGTGTACGAGGTCATCCGCAACGGCTTTCTCGACCGCCACGTGCCGACCATCCGCACGCGCTACAAGGCGCAGCGCGACGCGATGCGTGCTGCGCTCGAAGCGCACCTGCCGAAAGGCTGCCGCTGGACGGTGCCGAGCGGCGGCATGTTCTTCTGGGTCGAGCTGCCCGAAGGCATGGACGCCGTCGCCTTGTTGCCGAAGGCGGTGGCGCTCGGCATGGCCTACGTGCTCGGCGCGGCGTTCTTCGCCGAAGCCCCGAAGCTCAACACGCTGCGCCTGTCGTTCGTGACCGTCGCCGCGCCCGAGATCGAACGGGGCGTGAAGCTGCTGGCGCAGGCGCTGAGAGAGGCATGAACGCGCGGCCTGTGCAGACGCTGACCGGCAGCTGCCACTGCCAGCGCGTGCGATTCAGCATCGAGACCGACTTCCCCGAGCTGACGACCTGCGACTGCTCGATCTGCCTGCGCAAGAACGCGCTGATGGTGAAGGTGCACGAGTCGAAGTTCACGCTGCTCGCGGGCGAGGACGCGCTCACCGAATACCGGTTCCACACCCGCACCGCGCGCCACTATTTCTGCGCCAGCTGCGGCATCTACCCGTTCCACCGCAAGCGTGTGACGCCCGACTTTGTCGGCGTCAACGTGCATTGCCTCGACGGTTTCGACCCGGCCGGCATCCCGGTGCGCGCGACGCGTGGCGCCGGGATGGCCTGAGCCGCCTTACTCAAGGAGTCTTCATGCCCTTCCAATTCACCCAGGTCGATGTGTTCAGCGCCACGCCGCTCCAAGGCAACCCGCTCGCCGTGGTGCACGGCGCCGATGCACTGAGCGAAGCGCAGATGCACGCTTTCGCGCGCTGGACCAACCTGAGCGAAACCACCTTCCTGCTGAAGCCCACCGACCCGGCCGCCGACTACCGCGTGCGCATCTTCACGCCGCACCGCGAGCTGCCCTTCGCCGGCCACCCCACGCTCGGCAGCTGCCATGCGTGGCTGGAAGCGGGTGGCGTGTCGCAGGCCGACGGCGAAACCGTGCAGCAGTGCGCCGCCGGCCTGATCCGCATTCGCCGCAGCGGCACGCGGCTCGCGTTCGCAGCACCGCCGCGGCTGCGCACCGGGCCGCTGGAAGACGAACTGCTGGCGCGCATCGTGAAGGCCTTGTCGCTGCGGGCCGAAGACGTGCTCGGCCACCAATGGGTCGACAACGGTCCGGGCTGGGCCGCGGTGCGCGTGCGCTCGGCCGAGACCGTGCTGAACCTGAAGATCGACTGGCCCGCGCTCGGTGGCATCAAGCTCGGCGTGGTCGGCCCGCACGCAGCCGACCACGACGCGCAATTCGAAGTGCGTGCCTTGATCGGCGAAGGCGCGGGTTATGAAGACCCGGTCACCGGCAGCCTGAACGCGAGCCTGGCGCAGTGGCTGATCGAAAGCGGCGCGGCGCCCGAAGCCTACGTGGCTGCACAAGGCACCTGCCTGCAGCGGGCAGGGCGTGTGCACCTCGTGCGCGAAGCCGGCACGGTGTGGGTGGGTGGCGCCAGCGTGAGCTGCGTGCGTGGCGAACTGACGCTTTGAGGTGGAGACGCCCATGACGCTGGCCCTCGATCACCTGGTGCTCGCCGCGCGCACCCTCGACGAGGGCGCGGCGTGGTGCGACACCACGCTCGGCCTGCGCCCCGAGGCCGGCGGGCAGCACCTGTTCATGGGCACGCACAACCGCGTGTTCAACATCGCCTCGACCAGGTTCCCGCGCAGCTACTTCGAGATCATCGCGATCGACCCGAACCTGCCGGCGCCGCCGCGGGCGCGCTGGTTCGGGCTCGACGACCCGGCGTTGCAGCGTGCGCTCGCCGGCGGCCCGCGGCTGGTGAGCTGGGGTGCCTGCTGCGCCGACATCACGGCCACCCACGCCACGATGCGCGCCGCCGGCGTCGACCTTGGCGGCGTGGAAGCCGCCGAGCGTGCCACGCCGCACGGCCTGCTGCGCTGGAAGATCAGCCTGCGCGCTGATGGCCGGCGTCTGCTCCGGGGCGCTGCGCCGGCCCTGCTCGAATGGGGCGATGTGCACCCGACCGACGCGATGTCGGCCAGCGGCATCGAAGTGCAAACGATGCAACTCGGCGGCTGGCCCGATGCGCTCGCGCGGCTGCTGCCGCCGCAGATCGAACGTGATCGTTCGCCGGGCGCGCCGCCGATCAGCGTCGTGCTCTCGGGCCCGCGTGGCCTCGTCACGCTGCATTCACATCCCACCGAGGCCTGACCCGTGTACGACCGCGCATCCATCGAAGACGCCCGCCGCATCGTGCGCGAGGCGATGCCACCCACGCTGCAACAACGCTGGCCGCTGCTCGACCAGCGCGTCGGTGCGCAAACCTGGGTCAAGCACGAGAACCACACGGCCGTCGGCGCTTTCAAGCTGCGCGGCGGGCTCGTGTACTTCGACGCGCTGCGCCGGCGCGAGCCCGGCTGCCGCGCCGTCATCAGTGCCACGCGCGGCAACCACGGCCAGTCGGTCGGCTTCGCGGCGCGGCGCCACGGCTTTCACGCGACGATCGTCGTGCCGCATGGCAACTCGGTCGAGAAGAACGCGGCGATGCGCGCGCTCGGGGTCGAACTGATCGAGCATGGCGACGACTTCCAGGCGGCGCGCGAACATGCCGGGCAACTGGCGCGCGACCACCAACTGCACATGGTGCCGTCGTTCCACGACGATCTGGTGCGCGGCGTGGCGACGTGCTGGCTCGAATTCTTCGAGGCGGTGCAACCCGCGGTGGTGTTCGTGCCGATCGGCCAGGGTTCGGGCATCTGCGCCTGCGCCGCGGCGCGGGCGCACACCGGCGTGGCCACGCGCATCGTCGGCGTCGTGTCGGCGCACGCGACCGCCTACCAGCAGTCGTTTCGCGAAGGGCGGGCGATCGAAGCGCCGGTGACCACCGTGCTGGCCGACGGCATGGCCTGCCGCGTGCCGGACGAGCAGGCACTGGCGGTGATCCGGCGCGAGGTCGACGACGTGGTCGCGGTCAGCGACGATCAGGTGGCCGCAGCGATGCGCGCGCTGTTCGCCGACACCCACAACGTCGCCGAAGGCGCAGGCGCCGCAGCGCTGGCCGCGGCTCTGCTGCAACGCGAGAAGTGGGCCGGGCGCGTCATCGGCCTGCCGCTCACCGGAGGCAATGTCGACAGCGCCGTGTTCGCGCAGGTGCTGGGCGCGGGCTGAGCCCGGGGCGGGCTCAGCCTCGGCCGGCGGCGCCTATTCCTTGCGGTACGTGTCGTGGCAGCCCTTGCAGGACTTGCCGGTCTCGCCCACGGCTGCCTTGATCGCGTCGAGGTTGCCGGCCTTGGCGGTCACGTTCAGCTTGGCCATCTCTTCCTGCATCTTGGTCGCGGCGGCGTTGAACTTGTCGCGCTCGGTCCAGATCTTCGGCTCGGCCTTGGTGTCACCCTTGTCGGTGCCGTCCACGAAGCCGGCGTAGGGCAGCTTCGACATCATCGTGGCGATCTCGGCGTTGTCGGCGGCCACCTTGGCGTCGAACGGGATGCGGCCACCCGCCATGCCGGCGACCACGCCGAAGTGCCTGGCCATCACCGTGAAGGCGGCCTTGCGGTACTTGATGGCGTCTTCGGGCTTGGCGAACTGCGCTGCAGCGGGCAGGGCGGTGGCGAAGCCGGCCAGCGCAGCGGCGGCCATCAGCATCGAAGGGAACAGACGTTTCATGCGGTTTCTCCTGGCGTGAGCGGTTTTTTGAGGGCTGGGAGGGCCCGTTCACGGCCGGGGCCGCGAGCGAACGCTGCCGAGTGTACGCAGCGACCCGTGACACTATTCCCGGCGCACTGAAATATCCCGGTGCCGCGTAACGGCAAGCCCGCTTGCGGTTATCTTTGCAGGGTTCAAAACTCGGTGCCGCCCACCCGGCGCCTCTCGACATGAGCGCAGTCATCGACCCGCAGCCGACCCCCGTTCGTGTGTGGGACTTGCCGACCCGCAGCTTCCACTGGCTGCTGGCGGCCTGCGTGATCGGCTCGATCGTCAGCGCCAAGATCGGCGGGAACGCGATGGTGTGGCACTTCCGGCTCGGCTACGTGGTGTTCACGCTGCTGGCGTTCCGCGTGCTGTGGGGCCTGGTTGGCGGGCGCTGGTCGCGCTTCGCGAGTTTCATCTACGCGCCGGCCACCACGCTGCGTTACCTGCGCGGGCAGAGCCGGGCCGACGAACACCACGAGGTCGGGCACAACCCGCTCGGGGCGTTTTCGGTGTTCGGCCTGCTCGCGATCCTGGCGGCGCAGATCGGCACCGGGCTGTTCGCCGACGACGAGATCTCGAACACCGGGCCGCTGATCAAGTTCGTGTCGGGCGCCACGAGCTCGCTGCTCACCTCGTGGCACAAGACCTACGGCCAATGGCTGATCATCACGCTGGTGCTGCTGCACGTTGCCGCCATCGTCTACTACTTCGTCAGGAAGAAGCAGAACCTGGTGCGGCCGATGCTCGTCGGCGACAAGCCGCTCGCGCCCGACGTGCCGGCTTCCGTCGACACCGGCGCGTCGCGCTCGCTGGCGCTGGTGCTGCTGGTGGCTTGTGCGGCGCTGGTGGCCTGGATCGTGAACCTCGGCGGCTGATCGCAGGATGAGCGGCCCCGAGATCACGCTGGTCTGCGCCGAGGCGCCCGAGTGGCTGGAGCCGGCACGCGAGATCTTTCGCGAGTACGCACGCAGCCTGAACGTCGACCTGTGTTTCCAGAACTTCGAGGCCGAACTCGCCGGCCTGCCGGGTGAATATGCGGGGCCTTCGGGGCATCTGCTGCTGGCTTTTGTCGACGGCGCGCTGGCCGGCTGCGGCGGCTTTCGCGCGTTGGCCGATGTCGACTACGCCAATGCCTGCGAAATGAAGCGCCTCTACGTGCGCCCGGCGTTTCGGCGCTTCGGCCTGGGGCGTGTGCTGGCGCAGGCACTGCTCGACGAAGCGCGCCGCGCCGGCCACTCGGTGATGCTGCTCGACACGCTCGACGACATGGAGTCGGCGCGTGGTCTCTATGCGACGCTGGGCTTCGAAGAGATTCCGCCGTACTACTTCAATCCGATGGCCGGTGCGCACTATCTCAAGGCTGATCTTGGTTGACGCCGAGACCGGCGTAGGATGCAACGCACCTGCAGGGTCGGCGCCATTCGGCGCGGTGGCCGCGGGTTTTCAGCGCCGGGAGGGCCATGACTGGATCATCGAACGTGAGTCTTGAATTGCAGCCATTCGAATTGCACGCCGGCGCCTTGCGGCTGGCACTGCGGCCCGATCTGGGCGGCTGCATCGCCGGCTTCTGGCACCGCGACACGCCCATCCTGCGGTCCACCGAACCGGCGCTGCTCACGGCGTCGCGCCCGTCGGCCAGCTTCCCGCTCGTGCCTTATTCCAACCGGCTCGGCTACCGCAAGTTCCGCTGGAAGGGGCACGACTACACGACCCGGCCGAACTTTGCCGACAACCCGCACTCGGTGCACGGCGTGGGCTGGTTGCGGCCCTGGGAGATCGTCTCCAGCAGCGCGCTCGAGGTGGTGCTGGCTTACACGCACACACCCGACGCGGACTGGCCCTTCGCGTTCGAAGCACGCCAGTACTTCACGCTCACGCCGCAGGCCATGAGCGTGCAGATGGTGTTCACCAACACGGCCGACGTGTCGCAGCCGGTCGGCCTGGGCTGGCACCCGTATTTTCCGAAACGCTCGCGCAGCCGCCTGCACATCGAACTCTCCGACCGCTGGGACTCCGACGCCACCCAGCTGCCCACGCGCAAGGTCGCGCAGCCCGGCATCGACAGCGACGTGTCGCACCTGAGCTACGACAACTGTTTCGAAGGCTGGAAGGGCCCGGCGCGCATCCGCGACGAGAAGTTCTCGCTGCAGCTGAGCTCGTCGCTGCCCTACCTGGTGGTCTACACGCCGGGCGACCGCGACTACTTCTGCGTCGAGCCGGTGAGCCATTTGTCGAACGCGATCCACATGGCCGATCCGGCCGCGCACGGCCTGCGTTCGCTCGCGCCGGGCGAGAGCTTCGAAGCTTCGATGAAGCTCGAAGTCGCCGTGGTGTGATGCCGGAAGAAGACGCAGCGATCCGGGTGGCGGTGGCGGCGCCCGCGCTGCTCGGCGAGTCGCCGGTGTGGCACCCGGGCGAGCAGGTGCTCTATTACTGCGACATTCCCGGCCACTCGCTGCAGCGCTTCGACCCGGCCACCGAGTCGCTGACGCAGTGGAGTTTCGAAGCCGAGCCCGCCAGTCTGGCGCCGCTGCTCGGTGGCGGGCTGCTGCTGGCGATGCGCGACGGGCTCTGGCGCTTCGACACCGGCACCGGGAAGCGCAGCCCGCTGGCCGAGTCGCCCTACGATCCCGCAAAGGAACGTTTCAACGACGGCAAGTGCGATCCGCAAGGCCGCTTCTGGGTCGGCACGATCTACGAACCGCGCGATCCGGCGCTGGCGTCGCTGTACTGTTTCAGCGCCCGCAAGCTGGTGCGCCGGCAAGGTGACATCACCGTGTCGAACGGGCTGGCCTGGAGCCCGAACGGCCGCACGATGTACTGGAGCGACACCAAGGCGCACACCATCTACGCCTTCGACTTCGAGCCGGCGAGTGGCGCGCTCGCCAACAAGCGCGTGTTAGCGAGTTTCCCCGTCAAGCAGGCCGGGCAGGCCCTCGACACCTACGGCGGCCGGCCCGATGGCGCTGCGGTGGATGCCGAAGGCTGCTACTGGGTCGCGATGTTCGAGGGCCAGCGCCTGCTGCGCCTGTCGCCGCAGGGCGAAATCGTTCGCGAGCTGCGCTTGCCGGTGCGCTGCGCCACGATGCCGTGTTTTGGCGGCGCCGACCTGAAGACGCTCTACATCACCACCGCGAGAGAGAAGCGGCCCGAAGCCGAACTCGCGGCCCAGCCGCTGGCCGGTTGTGTGCTCGCGCTGCGTGTCGATGTGCCGGGCTTGCCGGCGAACTTCTGCTCACTGGGACGCTGAGCCCTTGCGGGGCGCCAGCTTGCGGGTTTCGCCCACTGCCATCACGAAGAACTGCTCGTCGGCCAGGCCTTTCGCGGCACGCGCTTCGGCCAGTGCGCGCGGCGGCGTGTCAAGCGATTCGTCGGTCAGCTCGAAGGTGCCCCAGTGCACGCCCACGGACCGTTTGGCACCCAGGTCGAAGTGGATCTGCACCGCCTCTGCCGGGTTCACGTGCTGCGAAGTCATGAACCAGCGCGGCTCGTAGGCGCCGACGGCGATCAATGCGATGTCGAAGCCACCACCCTCTCGCTGGCGCGGCGCGAAGTGCTCGCGGATGTCGGTGAAGTCTTTCGAGTAACCCGTGTCACCCGAGAAATACAGGTGCTGGTCGGGCGCGAACACCGCGTAGCCGCCCCACAGCGTGGCGAGGCGATCGGTCAGGCCGCGGCCCGACCAGTGCTGCACGGGGGTGAGCACCACGTCGACCGTGCCCATCTTCGATGCGACCGGGTGCGACTGCCACCAGTCGAGCTCGACCACGCTCGCGATGCCACGCTCGGCCATCCAGGCCTTGAGGCCCAGCGGCACCACGAACAGCGGCGAGCCGCCGGGCTGCGCGGCGAGGGCGCGCACGCTGGCGTCGTCGAGATGGTCGTAGTGGTTGTGCGAAATCAGCACCACGTCGATGTGCGGCAGCTGTGCCAGCGTCAAACCCGGCGGCACCTGGCGCTTCGGCCCGATGAAGCTCAGCGGCGAGACCCGTTCCGAGAACACCGGGTCGGTGATGATGTTGAGCCCGCCGAGCTGCGCCAGCATCGTGGCGTGGCCGACCCAGGTGAGCGCCGGCGTCATCGCCACGCCGGCCGTCGCATTCGCGTGAAGCGCGACGAGTTCGGGCGTGACCCGCGGCGTGGGCGTGGCCGCAGGCTTGGGCAGGCCGTTGCGAAACGAATCGAACTGCCACTTCAGCAAGGCCGCGAGGCCCTTGGGCTCGAAGTCGAGGTAGTTGTTCTGGAAGCCGTTCGCCCGGTGGTGGGTCTTCGCCGACGGGTCGGCGGCCAGGGTCTCGGCGCTGGAGAAAAAAGCCAGCGCGGCCATCAGCAGCGGCCGGATGTGGTTGTTGAAAAATCGCATGACGCGCAGGATAGCCGCGCGCCGGTTTTCATGGAGCTTGCGGGTGCCTTACAGCCGCATCAAGACCTGTCGGATCATCTGGCGGGCGGTCACGCGCGGGTTTCCTCGTATAATTCCGAGGCTTTGCTGCGCCCTGTCTGCCCCTGAACATGCCCACCACCGAAGCGCGCGCGAATCTGGGTGCCGGCATGTTCGACGACGAACAGGAGCCGGTGCCCTTCAAGGCACTGACCGCCGCAGAAGCACAGGTTTTGCGTAAGAAGGACCCGTCGATTTCGCCATGGCGGGTGGTGGCTGCGCAAGCGGTCGCCGGTGTGGTGGTGGCGGCCGTGGTCTGGGCCGTCACGCAACGAACGAGTGCTGCCTGGTCTGCGCTCTACGGGGCGGCCGCCACGGTGATTCCGGGTGCCTTGCTGGCGCGTGGAATGACCCGCGGAACGTCGGGCCCGGTGGCATCTGCCGCGGGGTTCATGTTCTGGGAAATGCTGAAGATTGGGGTGGCGATCGCCATGTTGGTGATCGCTGCGAGGGTCGTACCGAACCTGAGCTGGCCGGCGTTGCTGGTGGCGATGGTGGTGTGCATCAAGGTCAACTGGGTGGCGCTGTTGTGGCGGCCCCGGCGAGTGAACGACAAGGCGTAATAGAACATGGCAGCTGAAGGCACGGCGCATGCCCCGACCGCGGGTGAATACATCATTCATCACCTGCAGCACCTGCAGAGCGGCAAACAGACCGGTGTGGTGGACTTCTCCGTCATCAACCTCGACTCGTTCTTCTTCACCACCGTGATCGGCGTGCTCGGCTGCTGGCTGCTGTGGCTGGCCGCGCGCAAGGCCACCTCGGGCGCCCCGGGGCGCTTCCAGGCCGCCGTCGAAATCCTCGTCGAGATGGTCGACAGCCAGGCCAAGGGCATCGTGCACAACGCCAACAGCCGCAAGCTGGTCGCGCCGCTGGCGCTCACGGTGTTCGTCTGGATCTTCCTGCTGAACGCGATGGACCTGCTGCCGGTCGACCTGCTGCCGTGGATCGGCGAGCACGTGTTCGGCCTGAAGTACCTGCGCGTCGTGCCGACCGCCGACCTCTCCGTCACGATGGGCCTGTCGCTCGGCGTGCTGATCGTCTGCCTGGTCTACAACGTCAAGATCAAGGGTGCGAGCGGCTGGATCCACGAACTCTTCGCCGCCCCGTTCGGCGACAAGTGGTTCCTGTACCCGGTCAACTTCCTGATGCAGATCATCGAGTTCGTCGCGAAGACCGTCTCGCACGGCATGCGGCTGTTCGGCAACATGTACGCCGGCGAACTGATCTTCATGCTGATCGCGCTGATGGGTGGAGCCTTCGCCCTCACCGGCACCGGCATCGCCCTGTTCCTCGGGCACATCATCGCGGGCTCGGTGTGGGCGATCTTCCACATCCTGATCATCACGCTGCAGGCTTTCGTGTTCATGATGCTCACGCTCGTGTACGTCGGCCAGGCCCACGACAGCCACTGATCTGCCGTTTTTCGTTTTTCTTTCGTTCCAAAAATCAAACCCCCTAAGGAGTCACCATGGAAGTCATCAGCTTTGTCGCCCTCGCCGCCGGTCTCATCATTGGTCTGGGTGCCGTCGGCGCCTGCATCGGCATCGGCATCATGGGCAGCAAGTACCTCGAATCGGCTGCCCGCCAGCCCGAACTGATGAACGAACTGCAAACCAAGATGTTCCTGCTGGCCGGCCTGATCGACGCGGCCTTCATCATCGGCACCGGTATCGCCCTGTGGTTCGCCACGGCCAACCCGTTCCTGGCCCAGATCGCCAATCTGCCGAAGTAATCCACTGAAGCGGTCGATCCGGTGCCTGCTTCGCTGCGGCGCCGGACTCATCAACATTGACGTTCCAGAGGCTACAACGTGAGCATCAACGCTACGCTGATCGCGCAGATGATCGTGTTCCTGATCCTGGTGTGGTTCACGATGAAGTTCGTGTGGCCGCCGATGGCCAAGGCACTCGACGAGCGCGCCAAGAAAATCGCCGACGGCCTGTCGGCTGCCGACAAGGCCAAGGCCGAGTTGAGCAACGCCAACAAGCGCGTCGAAGAGCAGCTGGGTTCCGCCCGCAAGGACGCGGCGCAGCGCCTGGCCGACGCCGAGCGCCTGGCGCAGTCGATGGTCGAGGAAGCCAAGGGTCGCGCAAGCGAAGAAGGCGCCAAGATCATCGCGTCGGCGAAGGCCGAAGCCGAGCAGGAAGCCATCAAGGCGCGCGAAACCCTGCGCGAGCAGGTCGCTGCGTTGGCCGTCAAGGGCGCAGAGCAGATCCTGCGGCGCGAAGTCAACGCCGGCGTTCACGCCGAGCTGTTGGGCCGCCTGAAGACCGAGCTCTGAGCCATGGCCGAGCTCGCAACCCTTGCCCGGCCGTATGCCGAAGCGGCGTTTCAGGTCGCCGCAAAAGGTGACTTGAAGCAGGCTGTCGCCGAGATGGACGCGCTCGCAGCGGTGGCCGGCAACGCGCAGCTGCAGCAGTTTGCCGACGCGCCGAAGTCGGGCGCCGCGCAGGTGTTCGACGTGATCACGTCGGTGGTGAACATGCCGCTGTCGGACGCCTCGAAGAACCTGCTGCGCACCGTGATCGACAACGGCCGCCTGAGCGTGCTGCCGGAAATCGCGACGCAGTTCCGCACGCTGGTGAACTCGCGTTCGGGTGTGTCCGACGCGATCGTCTACAGCGCGTTCGCGATCGACACGGCTGCGCTGGCCGACCTGGTGGCGTCGCTCGAAAAGCGTTTCGGCCGCAAGCTCAACGCGTCGGTGCAGATCGACCCCGAGCTGATCGGCGGCGTGCGTGTGGTCGTCGGCGACGAAGTGCTCGACACCTCGGTCAAGGCGCGTCTCGAACAAATGCGGGCGGCGCTCACGGCTTGATGCCGGTTGAGCGCACCGTCCACCGGACCTGCTCTTTTGGATATTGGAGACAAGGCAATGAATTTGAATCCCGCAGAAATTTCCGAGCTCATCAAGAGCCGCATCGAAGGCCTGGGCGCTTCGGTCGACATCCGCAACCAGGGCACCGTGGTCTCGGTGACCGACGGCATCTGCCGCATCCACGGCCTGTCGGACGTGATGCAGGGTGAAATGCTCGAGTTCCCGTCGGCCCCCGATGGTTCGCCCACGTACGGCCTGGCGCTGAACCTCGAGCGCGACTCGGTCGGCTCGGTGATCCTGGGCGAGTACGAGCACATCTCCGAAGGCGCCACGGTCAAGTGCACCGGCCGCATTCTGGAAGTGCCGGTCGGCCCCGAACTCAAGGGCCGTGTCGTCAACGCGCTCGGCCAGCCGATCGACGGCAAGGGCGCGATCAACGCCAAGCTGTCGATGCCGATCGAGAAGATCGCCCCCGGTGTGATCGCCCGCAAGTCGGTCGACCAGCCGATGCAGACCGGCCTGAAGTCGATCGACTCGATGGTGCCGATCGGCCGTGGCCAGCGCGAGCTGATCATCGGCGACCGCCAGACCGGCAAGACGGCGGTGGCGATCGACGCGATCATCAACCAGAAGGGTCAGAACATGACCTGCATCTACGTTGCGATCGGCCAGAAGGCGTCGTCGGTCAAGAACGTGGTGCGTGCACTCGAAGCCAATGGCGCGATGGAATACACCATCGTCGTGGCCGCCACCGCCGCCGAATCGGCCGCGATGCAGTACGTGTCGGCCTACTCCGGCTGCACGATGGGCGAGTACTTCCGCGACCGCGGCGAAGACGCGCTGATCGTGTACGACGACCTGTCGAAGCAGGCCGTGGCCTACCGCCAGGTCTCGCTGCTGCTGCGCCGCCCGCCGGGCCGCGAAGCGTATCCCGGCGACGTGTTCTATCTGCACAGCCGCTTGCTCGAGCGTGCCGCGCGCGTCAACGCCGATTACGTCGAAGCTTTCACCAAAGGCGCCGTCAAGGGCAAGACCGGTTCGCTGACGGCCTTGCCGATCATCGAAACCCAAGCCGGTGACGTGTCGGCCTTCGTGCCGACCAACGTGATCTCGATCACCGATGGCCAGATCTTCCTGGAAACCTCGTTGTTCAACGCCGGCATCCGCCCCGCGATCAACGCCGGTATCTCGGTGTCGCGTGTCGGTTCGTCGGCGCAGACCAAGATCATCAAGGGCCAGTCGGGCGGTATCCGTACCGACCTGGCCCAGTACCGTGAGCTGGCCGCCTTCGCGCAGTTCGCGTCCGACCTCGACGAAGCGACCCGCAAGCAGCTCGACCGCGGCGCGCGCGTGACCGAACTGCTGAAGCAGAACCAGTATTCGCCGCAGCCGATCAGCCTGATGGGCGCGACGCTGTTCGCCGTGAACAAGGGCTTCATGGACGACATCGACGTGAAGAAGATCCTCGCGTTCGAACACGGCCTGCACACGCACCTGAAGACCAGCCACGCCGGCCTGATGAAGAAGATCGAGGACAGCAAGGCCCTCGACAAGGACGGCGAGACCGAGTTGTCGGGCGCGATCACCGCGTTCAAGAAGTCCTTTGCCTGATCCCAGTCATCTGACGACGATCACTTCATAGAAGGAGCGGCCGAATGGCAGCAGGCAAAGAGATACGCGGCAAGATCAAGAGCTTCGAGAACACGAAGAAGATCACCAAGGCCATGGAAATGGTCTCGGTCGCGAAGATGCGCAAGGCGCAGGAGCGCATGCGCGCCGCCCGCCCTTACGCCGAGAAGATCCGCAGCCTGGCGGCGAACCTGTCGCAGGCCACGCCCGAGTACAAACATCCGTTCATGGTCAAGCATGACGATGCGAAGACCGTGGGCTTCATCCTCGTCACGACCGACAAGGGCTTGTGCGGCGGCCTCAACACCAACGTGTTGCGCGCCGTGACCGCCAAGCTGAAGGAAGTCGAATCGCAGGGCCGCAAGAGCCAGTCGGTGGCGATCGGCAACAAGGGCTACGGCTTCCTGAACCGCATCGGCGCGCAAGTGGTGTCGCACGCCACGCACCTGGGCGACAAGCCCACGCTCGACAAGCTGATCGGCCCGGTCAAGGTGCTGCTCGACGCGTATGCCGAAGGCAAGCTCGCGGCGGTGTACCTGTGCTACACGCGCTTCATCAACACGATCAAGCAGGAGCCGGTGGTGCACCAGCTGCTGCCGCTGTCGGCAGAGAGCATGGCGGCCACTGAAAACGCGAGCCCCGATGCGCAGAGCCACGGCTGGGACTACCTCTACGAGCCCGACGCGCCGAGCGTGATCAACGAGCTTCTGGTGCGTTACACCGAAGCCCTGGTCTACCAGGCGCTGGCCGAGAACATGGCTTCGGAGCACTCGGCGCGCATGGTGGCGATGAAGGCGGCCACCGACAACGCGGGCAACCTGATCGGCGAACTGAAGCTGATCTACAACCGCACGCGCCAGGCCGCGATCACCAAAGAACTGTCCGAGATCGTCGCCGGTGCGGCCGCGGTCTAAACAAACAAGATTCGAGCAAAAGGAAAAATCATGGCTGACGGCAAAATTGTTCAGTGCATCGGTGCGGTGGTGGACGTCGAGTTCCCCCGCAACGCCATGCCCAAGATCTACGACGCACTGAAACTGGAAGGTGGCGAGCTCACGCTCGAAGTCCAGCAGCAGCTCGGCGACGGCGTGGTGCGCACGATTGCGCTGGGCTCCTCCGACGGCCTGCGCCGCGGCCTGATGGTGTCGAACACCGACAAGCCGATCATGGTGCCGGTGGGTCGTGCCACGCTCGGCCGCATCATGGACGTGCTCGGTCGCCCGATCGACGAGCGCGGCCCGGTGGCCCAAGACCTGACGATGTCGATCCACCGCAAGCCGCCGTCGTACGACGAGCTGAGCCCGTCGCAAGACCTGCTCGAGACCGGCATCAAGGTGATCGACCTGGTGTGCCCGTTCGCCAAGGGCGGCAAGGTCGGCCTGTTCGGTGGTGCCGGCGTGGGCAAGACCGTGAACATGATGGAGCTCATCAACAACATCGCCAAGGCGCACAGCGGCCTGTCGGTGTTCGCCGGTGTGGGCGAGCGCACCCGC
>Ga0209883_1000020_pt1 | contig 49440 bp, 47 predicted proteins | sample GWRWT4_21May14_FD_187196 | JGI IMG/M metagenome (GOLD analysis project Ga0209883, IMG submission 187196) | Sand microcosm microbial communities from a hyporheic zone in Columbia River, Washington, USA - GW-RW T4_21-May-14 (SPAdes) (version 2) | ecosystem: Engineered > Artificial ecosystem > Sand...
CGTCGCGCGCCGTCAGCATCAGGACAGGGGTGTTCCTGCTCTCGCGAAGCGCTTTCAAGACACCGAAGCCGTCGATGCCGGGCAGCATGACATCGAGCACCACGAGGTCGTATTCGCCGTGAAGCGCCAGGTGCTTGCCGTCGATGCCGTCCTTCGCCACGTCGACGACGAAGCCGTTTTCCGACAAGCCCTTTCTGACGTATTCGGCGAGCTTTGCCTCGTCTTCGACCAGCAGCACTCTCATTCGACCGAATCTCCCGGCGCTTCGCACCTGACCAAACCGTAATGTGACCAACAAGCTTGCGTCGGCCCCGGAAATTTAGAGTGACGACCGTGGTGCAGGCATCGTGCATCACGGCGAAGGCCAAACAGTATGTTGCGCCTGATTGTCAACCACTGTGTTCAAGGAGTATCACCATGTCGATTCGTTCCATTCCGACTGCCATCGCACTGGCCGCAGCACTCGTCGCGCCCGCCGCGTTCGCGAAACATCCCCATACCGTGACCGGGAGCGTTGGCGTGAGTGCTGCCGCTTCGCAAGCCAAGAGCCGCGGTCAAGTCGAGCGCGAAGTTCTTCAGGCGCAGCGCGAGGGCTACTTCGACAAGACGCGCGGCGAAGCGACCTACGCGCCCGAGTTCCAGGGTCAATCGGCCCGCCCGCTCAGCCGGAACGAGGTACAAGCCAGTGTCGCGCGCGCTCAACGCGACGGCTATTTCGACAACCGGCGCGGCGAGGCGACCTATGCCCCGGAGTTGGCTCGCCAAACGCCGAGTGGCCTCACCCGTGAGGAGGTGCGCCGCGAAGTCGACCATGCACGCCACGACGGCATTCTCGACCTGATGCGCGGCGAGGCCGCCGACTATCCCGGCGCCTATGCCGCCATGGCGGGCCATTGAGCGTGACCACGAACACCGATCCTGCCGCTGAAAGCGATTCTCATGAATTTCAAGTCCGCCCTCGCCGGCCTGTCCATCGTCGCGGCCACCGCCTTTTCTGCGTCGGTCCACGCCCAGACCGCGGCGCCGGCGGCATCCGCCGCGATGCCCCTGAGCGCCGTTGCGATGACCGACGGCGAAGTGCGCAAGATCGACAAGGAGAACCAGAAGGTCACGCTGAAGCACGGCGAGATCAGGAACCTGGACATGCCTGGCATGACGATGGTGTTCCAGGTGAACAGCCCGGCCATGCTCGACAGGGTCACGGCCGGCGACAAAGTGATGTTCAAGGCCGAGAAGTCCGGCGGCGCCATCGTCGACACCGACATCCAGCCGGTCAAGTGAAGAACATGGGGCCACGCGCCGGCCCCATCCCGGGTCGCGACCTGACAAAGACCTCCGTGCCCGACCGCCAAGGCGTGCTTGCCGGCCCGCAAGCCGGTGGCGGTGACGTTCTCGACTGCGTGGTGGCCGGCGAGGGCACGCAACACTGACGGCGGGGCTGTGCTGGCGCCGGTGTCAGCGACTGGATTGGAAAGGCTTCAGTGAGCACCAGCACGCTCAACGAGCCAGGGCTGCCGCGACGCCGCCGGACAGGGTGCTCACCGAGTCGGCGGCTGGTCGCCATTTTGCTGATGCTGATCACGGCCGGGTGTGCGTCGGTGCGGCTGGATGTTCCGCGTGAGCCGTCGTTCGCCATGGAAGACGCGCAGCGCAGTTCGCTCGGGCGCACGATCGCGGGCAGCCCATCGAGCCTGAGGCGACTGGGGGAGTTCGTCATCGACAGCGATCGGCTGAATCGCCGGATGCACAACAAACTCTGGGTTGCCGACAATGCCGCCGGCGTGATCGGCAGCCGCAACCTCGGAGACGAGTATTTCGGCGCGCAGCCGACCGGAAACTTCTCTGACGTCGACCTCTTTGCAGTGGGGCCGATCGTGCGCGAGCTCTCCCGGGCGTTCGACGTCTACTGGAACAGCGCGAACGCGATTCCTCTCGCCGCTTTCGCCGATGACCCGAGCCCCGCAGAGGGCGCGCTGCTGCGTCGGATGCTGCGCGAGCGCGCTGCCGGATGCGAGGCGCTCTCGCCGTGTCAATGGCTTGCAAGCAGCCTTCTGCGCAGCCCCCTTCAGGCTGTCGCAACCGAACTCGTCTGGGGTGCTGCGCAGCTCACCTGCGACCAGCCCGATCAGGCGAAGATCAGCGCCGCATCCGGCATCGAGCACGGGCTGATCGAGGACGACCCGCGGGGCGCTCGAACCCGGTCCGAACTGCTGATCGTGACACCGTACTTCATTCCGAGCGCTGACGGTCTTCTTCATTTGAAAGAGATGCAATCCCGCGGTGTACGGGTTGCCGTGCTCACCAACTCGCTGGCCTCGACCGACTCGCCAGCGGCACACGCCGGTTACGCGCGCCATCGGCAAGCGCTGTTGCGCAACGGTGTCGAACTGTTCGAGATGCGACCGCAGCCGGGAGCGAGGCATGGCGTCTCGCATCGCTGGGGCCCGGCTTCGCCCGACAGTTTGCACGCGAAGATCATCGTTCAGGATCGAACCCGATCCATCGTCGGATCGCTGAACCAGGACCCGCGCTCACGGCTGCACAACACCGAGGCATGGATCGCCATCGACAGTGCCGAGCTGGCCGCCGAGTTGGCAGCGCTGTTCGATGAAGGCGTCGATGAACATCACGCGTTCAGGCCGCATCTCGGCGGCACCGATTCCGAAACCACGGTGAAGTGGCATTCCGAAGAGAACGGGATCGCGGTGATCCACCACATCGAGCCGATGGCGTCGTGGTGGCTGCGGCTGTGGCGCGGTGTGCTCGGCATGACACTGCCCGAACACATGCTTTGACCAGACTCGCGGCTGCGGCGAGAAGGAGACACGCGACGCGCTCGACCAGGAACGCCCGGTCTTGCGCGATACCGCTCAGGCGCGAAACGGCCCCCGGAGCTGCCCCCGGGGCCCGTTTCGATGGCGCCCTACAAGCACATCGTCAGAACTTGTGCGATATGCCTGCCTCGACACCGGACGAGGTCTGCCCGCCCAGCATGCCCGCAGGCGGCGCGCCGCTCACCGAGCCACGCGCGGCGCCCTCGTTCGTGATCCGCGCCAACGTGCTGTACAGCGCGGTGCGTTTGGACAGGTTGTAGTAGTAGCCGATCGCCATCAGCTTGCTGTCGTCGGCATTGGAGAAGCCGGAGCCCGCCACGCCGCCGGAACGGTTGTTGATCGCATAGGCGGCGCGCAACTCGCCGCTGCCGAGCGGAACGGTCACCCCCACCAGCGCCAGCTTCTGCGACAACGAGCCGAACTTCTTGACGTCGTAGAGGCCGTTCAACTTGGCCGGCCCGAAGTTGTAGATCGCCTTGGCGTTGTACTGGTCGTAGTCGGTGCTGGTGGCCGTTTCCGTCTTGCCGTAGCCGACTGCAACGTCGATGGGACCGGCCGCGAAGCCGGCCCGGCCGCCCACGTACTTGTTGCCCGGGGTTCCCTCACCGGCAGCGACCATCACCGAGCCGTAGAGACCGCCCAGGTTGCCGGGCAGAAAGTAGCCGATCGAGTTGTCGTTGCGCAGCGTGGTGGTCGCGCCGCTGCCGAGGGCCGAGGTCGGGCCATAGGTGAAGGCACCGCCCACCGAACCGACCCCCACGAGCCCGAACGGCTCATTGAAGGTGTTCAACGCGGTGGGGTTGTAGTCGCGGCCCAGGCGGATCTCGCCGAAATTGCCGAGCAGGCTGACCGTTGCGCGCCGGCCGAAGAACTTGGCGTCGGTGGTCCCGGTGTCGGGGCTGATGCCGGCTTCGAGGTGGAAGGCGGCGCGCAGGCCGCTGCCCAGATCTTCGGTGCCGCGAAAGCCGAAGCGGCTGGTGTTCAGGGCACCCGAGGCCAACTGCTTCTGCGATCCGGCACTGCCGTTCTTCACGTAGCGAGCAGCCGTGTCGACGATGCCGAACAGCGTCACCGACGACTGCGCCGCGGCGGTGCCCGCCGCCAGTGTTGCGACCGAGAGTACGAACAGGGTTTTTTTCATTGCACTATCTCCATGGTTGAGAGGTTTCGACATGCCTCGGCATTCTTTGGCGCATCGGGTGCCGCTCCGCTGAAGTCGAAGCGCCAACGCACACGTCTGAACTGAGGTCACGGCAGAGCGTAGGCAGTGCGCATGCAGAACTCACCCCCTCGTGCGAGAACGTGGATGCCGCAGCATGTTCACGCCCGCTGAAAGTGCAGCAACGCGTCAGTCTGCGGCCACAGCATTCACGGCGCTGCCCCTGCCGGTTCTGCGGTGTGGGCGGCGTGGCGGGGCCGCGGGCAAGCGCATTACCAAACGGTTATCTGGCAGCAAGGCTTTTGTCGAGGCCGGACTTCTATCGTCTGCGCGTGCAAAGAAGGGGTGGGTGGCGTTGGCATTCCGTGTCTCGCGGCCCAGTCCGTACCGTCAACCCAACGTGATTGGAGACAATGATGCGACGTCAGAACATTCTCTTGCTGGCCAAGGCGCGGCACGATCCGATGGCGAAGTGCGAAGTGGGGCGTTGTTACCTGCTCGGTGTCGAAGGCTTCGCGCAGCACGTGCCCACCGGCATCGAGTACCTGACCCACCCGAGCCTGGACCACGTGGCGCAGGCCGCAGTGATCATCAGCCAGTGCCTGCCGCTGGAGACCATCGTGACGTTCAAACAAGAGGCTGCACTCTTGCGGGCGGCACACGCAGGCAACGTCGATGCCCAGTTCAAGATCGCCGTGTGGCTTTGTCTGCGGCACGGGCTGGCGGGCGAGGGTGTGCGCTGGCTCGATGCTGCGGCGGGCCATGGACATGCGGGCGCCCGCCAGGCGAGAGCCGCAATGGGTCATTGCTGCACCGACGAAGGTTTGTTGGAGTGCGCGCTTGTCGCTGCCCGTGTCGACGGCATTCGCATGGAGGCGATCGCCCTCCTCGCTGCAACGGGCGCCGCAGCAGAACACGATCTCGGTCGTTTGACGCGATGCCTGCGCGTTGCCATGGCGGTGGCGCCCGAGATCAGCGCTGCGTTGGCCAAACTGGTGGTCGAGGCGGCACGCCTCGCGGAAGACGCCGGGAAAGAGCTGCCGGGGTTCGACGTCCGGCAGGTGGAGGTGGCCCTGGATCTGGTCGCCGGCCACGGTGACCAAGCGGCCGACTACCTGCTCGGACGAGCCCTTTGTGGTATCGCGTGCGGATCGCTCGGCGCGGCTGCCCTCGTGTCCAGCAGCAATCTGCGCAAGGGCGCCGCACTGTTGCTGCGCGCCGCCGACGCCGGACGCCACGAAGCGTGGATGCACCTCTACAAAGTCCACGCCGATCACCGCTGCAGTGTTGCCAATCACCAGATGGCGCGCTTCTTTCTCGAGAAGGCTGCGACCTTCGGCAACCCCGAGGCGCAGCGCAGGCTGGGTGCGCTCGTCCTGCGTTCCGCCTCGAGCCTGAAGGAATCCGAGACCGGGATTCGCTGGCTTCACGAAGCGGCAAAACAAGGCGATGTCTTTGCCGCAGAACTTCTGCAGTCGCTCGTCCTCCCCTTGGCTGGAGACGACGGCGAGGCCGAGCACGTGATCGAGGCGCTGCGGCGAACCGATCCGTGGCTGGCCGTGCGGCTGCGCATGTCGCGCGATTTCGGGTTGACCAAGCTGGAAGCCTTGTGCGCCGATCCGACCGACGGTCGGCGGCCGTGGGGGCTGGTCGTCGGCAAGAACCGCTTCATTGCGCAGAGCAAGATGTCGGAGCCGCGCGCGGTGCCCGCGGTGTCGCCTGCAGCGCTGGACAACCTGCACCGCGCCGCGCTGTTCTTCGAAGAGGCACAGCGCGACGGCAGCTTGTTCGAGGGCGACTGGCGGCGCCGCTCGCTGCACCAGCGAAGGGTGTTCGCCCGCCATCACCTCGACGAAGACATGTTCTTCGCGAAAGTCAACTCCACCACCCTGGATGCGCTGCGCCAGGGCACGAAGTGGGCCGTGCGGGCCAAACAATCGCTTCAACTGGCCCTGTCTGCATAGCGGAACAGGCCGGCCTGACACGCGGTCACGTACCGGATCGACGGCCGCGCAGCGTGACCGGCGCGGCAGCGCGTCGGGGTGGCAGGCGACAGGCGGCGCATCCCCGGCGCCATGAAACCGGCACCGAAGACAGCGCGAAACCGCGCCGTCGCCTGCGGAACACCGATACCCTCGAGGCCCGCGCCAGCCGAACCGATGCCATGACCGAACCGACCCAACTCCGCATCGAGCTGCCCCTCGTGCTTCCCGGCGTCGACGACGCGCGCGACCGGTGTGTGGCCCGCCTGCTGGCCTTGCTGACAGGCCGGCCGGGCATCGCCGAGGCGCACATCGTCGGCCCGGAGGGCCGCACACCCGAGCTGTGCATCCACTACGACCCCGCCACCATCACCCTGAGCCGCGTGCGCGAGCTGGCGCAGGCCTCCGGCGCCGAGTTGAGCGAGCGCTATGCGCATGTGGTGCTGCGCGCCGGCGCGGCGATGCAGCCACGCGCTGCCAGCCGCATTGCGCAGAGCTTGCGCAGTGCGCCGGGCGTGCTCGAAGCAGAGGTCGCCGCCTCCGGGGTGATCCGGATCGAATACGACCGCTCCACCACTTCGGAACAGGCGCTGCGCAATGCCGCCGCCGGCCTCGGCATGGGTCCGGAGCAAGCCGCACCAGCGGCCGGCCCCGCGCCGGCCGGCAATGACGCCCACGCCGGGCACGGCCATGGCGGAAGCGGCCCGTTCGGAGAAAAGTCCGAGCTGATCTTCGCCATCCTGGCCGGCGTGCTGCTGGTCGCCGGCTGGCTCGCCGCATGGCGCGAAGCCGGGCCGCGCTGGCTGCCCACCGCGCTCTACATCGCCGCCTACGGGTTCGGCGGCTGGTTCACCGCGCTCGAAGCCTTCGAGAACCTGCGCGAGCGCCGCTTCGCGATCGACACGCTGACGCTGGTGGCGGCCATCGGTGCCGCCGCGCTCTGCAAATGGGGCGAAGGCGCGTTGCTGCTGTTCCTCTTCGCCATCGGCCATTCGCTGGAGCAGTACGCGATGGGCCGCGCGCGGCGGGCCATCGAGGCCCTGGCCGAACTCGCGCCGGATACCGCCACCGTGCGGCGCGGCGGCGCCACCCAGACCGTCGCGGTGGGCGAATTGCAGCTCGGCGACGTGGTCCTGGTGCGCCCCAACGAAAGGCTGCCCGCCGACGGTGTGGTGGTGCTGGGCAACAGCAGCGTCAATCAGGCGCCCGTCACCGGCGAGAGCGTGCCGGTGGACAAGCGCGCCACCGAAGATGCCAAGGCGGCACTCGCCGCGTTCGACAAGCTGGGCCCCGAGTTCCGCGTCTATGCCGGCACCATCAACGGCAGCGGTGCCATCGAGGTGATGGTCGCGCGGCGTGCCGACCAGACCACCATGGCGCGTGTGGTCAGGATGGTGACCGAGGCGCAGGCCCAGCGTTCGCCGACGCAGCAGTTCACCGAGCGCTTCGAGCGCATCTTCGTGCCGGCGGTGCTGGTGCTGGTGGTGCTGCTGCTGTTCGCCGGCTTCGTCATCGACGAGCCTTTCGCGGCCACCTTCTACCGCGCGATGGCGGTGCTGGTGGCGGCCAGCCCCTGCGCGCTGGCGATCTCGGTGCCGAGTGCGGTGCTCAGCGGCGTGGCGCGCGCCGCGCGCGGCGGCGTGCTGATCAAGGGCGGGGGGGCGCTGGAGAACCTGGGCTCGCTGACCAGCATCGCCTTCGACAAGACCGGCACGCTGACCGAAGGCAAGCCCAGGCTCACCGATGCCGTGGCGGCGCCCGGCGCGAGCGAAGAAGAACTGCTGTCGGTGGCGATGGCGGTGGAAGAACTCAGCGACCACCCGCTGGCGTCGGCCGTGGTGGCCGGCGCCCGCGAACGGCTGGCCGGCCGCATCAGAGCAGCGACCGTGGCCGACGTGAAGAGCCTCACCGGGCGCGGCGTGCAGGCGCAGGTCGATGGGCAGACCGTGCACATCGGCAAGCCGGTGCTGTTCTCCGAACTGCCGGACATGGCGCTGACACCCGAGGTCGATGCGGCCAACCAGCAGCTCGTCGCCAACGGCCGCACCACCATGGTGGTGCGCCAGGGCACGCGTTTCCTCGGCGTTCTCGGTGTGATGGACACGCCGCGCCCGGTGGCGGCGCAGGTGATGGCCGAGCTGCGCCAGCTCGGCATCGAGCGCCTGATCATGATCTCGGGCGACAACCAGCCGGTGGCCGAAGCGGTCGCGAAGACGGTCGGCCTGACCGAAGCACGCGGCGACCTGATGCCCGAGCAGAAGGTCGATGCGATCAAGCAGCTGCGGCAGGAACACGGCAAGGTCGCGATGGTGGGCGACGGCGTCAACGACGCCCCCGCGATGGCCAACGCCACGGTCGGCATCGCGATGGGTGCGGCCGGCTCCGACGTGGCGCTGGAGACCGCCGACGTGGCGCTGATGGCCGACGACCTGGCACAACTGCCGTTCGCGGTCGGCCCGTCGCGCAGCAGCAGCCGCATCATCAAGCAGAACCTGTGGGTCAGCCTGGGCGTGGTGGTGATGCTGATTCCGGCCACGATCTTCGGCATGGGTATCGCGACGGCCGTGTTGTTCCACGAAGGCTCGACGCTGATCGTGGTGGCGAATGCCTTGCGCCTGCTGGCGTACAAGGGCCGGGCGCCTGCGCGCGCCGCGCCCGGCGTGGGTGAAGGCCAGCGGGCCGAGGCGGCGCGATGAAGCCGGCCGACGCGCCGCGGTGCGGGTCGCGCCCGCTGCGTCCGTAACACCCGACACCGGCGCGCCGCGCTTGCTGGCGCTGGCGCCGAACTCGCGGCCCGCACGCCGATCGTCAGCGTCAGTCGAACAGCCGCTTCAGGAACCCGCCGTGCCCCGAGCCGTGGCCGGAACGGCGGTGCCCCCCGCCGTGTCCGTAGTCTTGCTGATACCCGACGGCACCCGCTGACGCCGGAGCCTGAACCTGCGCCGGCTGCGCCGCCGCCGTATCGCGCTGGCTGCGCTCGATGATCTTGTCCAGTTCACCCCGATCCAGCCACACGCCGCGGCATTGGGGGCAGTAGTCGATCTCGACGTTCTCGCGGTTGCTCATGACGAGCTGTATTTCCTTGCAGACCGGGCATTGCATGGGGACCTTTCGGGTCTTGTTGAGGACCGACATGCGACCGCTGCGAGGCGAAATGGTTCAGCGCTGCGTGGACAGGGCGGCCGGAGCCTGGCCGCGGCTTCGCAGCTTCGCTGGATGAGGCAGGTTGGATGCCGAGCGCCCAACACCCTCGAATCGCAACACCGGCGTTCAAGCTTATACTTCAACGATGCGTCGCTTGTGCCTCCTCCTCCTGCTGGTGATACTGCCGTTCCAGTTCGCCTGGGGCGCTGCGGCCGGCTATTGCGGGCACGAGAGGACGGCCAGCGCCGGGCACTTCGGCCACCATGGCCACCAGCACAAGGCCAAGGCCGGCACGGACGGTGAGGCGGTGGCAAAGAAGGCTGGCGCCATCGCTGACGACACCGACTGCGCGATGTGCCACATGGGCTGCGTGCAGCCCCCGACGAACCAGCCCACTGTGGTCGTCGACGCGCCGGCTGCTGCAGCCACGAGGCCGTCGGGCCAGCGCGCAGAGAGCGGCCGTCCCGGTCGCATCGAGCGCCCCAAATGGACGCTCGCCGCTTGATTCGGCGAGCCCTGTCCGTTCCTTCATAAGGCCTCACCCGAGAGACAGACGCCTCGCCGAATTTTCCCGCCCGTTGTTTTTGCAACCTGGAGAATTCGATGCGAAAGAAATCGCTGGCTTTGGCCGGTGCCCTGCTGCTGTTTTCAGCCGCCGGCATGGCACAGAGCCCGGCCGCCGCAAGCGCTGCGCTGCGGCCCTTGACCCTGTCCGAAGCCCTGGCGTTGAGCGAGACGGGAAGCCCGTCGCTGCGCGCCAAGATGGCTGAACTTGCGGCCGCCGAAGGGCAGCGCCGTGAGGCCGCTGCCTGGCTCTACAACAACCCGCAGCTGTCGGTCGACCAGACCCGAAGGTCCGTCCCGCAGGCCGGCGGCTCGCAGCGACAGAACGAGTGGGGTGCCGGGCTCGCGCAGACCTTCGAGGTCGCGGGCCAGGCGGGATACCGCCGCGAGGCCACCGGCGCCGCGCTCACGGCGCTGCGCCTGGAGATCGCCGACGTGCGGCGCCAGGTGCGCGCCGATGTGGCCGAGCGGCACTACCGGGTGCTGGCGCTGCAGCAGCGTGCCGAAACCGAAGCCCGGGCCGTCGACTTGTTCGAAGACACTGCGGCGGCCGTGCAGCGGCGCCGCAACGCCGGCGAAGACACGCGGCTGGACGCCAACGTCGCGCGCGTCGAGGCCGAGCGGGCGCGCAACCAGCTGGCGCTGGTGCAGGAGCAGTTGCTCGACGCACGCAACGCGCTCGCTGCGCAACTGCAGCTGCCTGCGGGCAGCCTCCCGCAGGCGACCGGAGACCTCGTGGTCCAGCCCGGTGGCTACACGCGCGAGGGGCTGTTGGCCGCGATCGACGGGCACCCCCGCCTGCGCGCCCTGGAACAGCGGGAAAACAGCGCCAGCGCCCGGCTGAAACTCGAACGGGCCAGCACCTATCCCGACGTCACGGTCGGCGTCAATCTCGGCCGCGAAGGCCCCAGCGGCAGCCGCGACCGGCTCACCACGCTGTCGGTCTCGGTGCCGTTGCCGCTGTTCAAGCGCAACGCCGCAGGCATCGGGCAGGCCACCACCGGCTTGTCACAGGCGCAGATCGAACGCCAGGCGGTGCTGCGCGACACGCGGGCCAACATCGAGGCCTTGTGGTCGCGCCTGCGCAGCCTGGACGAGCGCGTTCGCCGCCTGCAGCAATCGGTCCTGCCTGCGCTCCAGGACAACGAGCAGCTGTCGCTCAAGTCGCAGCGCGCCGGCCAGATCGGCCTGCTCGAACTGATCGTCGTGAACCGCCAAAGCCTGGACGCGCGGCGCGACCTGATCGACGCGCTGGCCGACTATCACAGCACCCGAATTGCCCTCGAACTGGCGGCCGCCTGGCCGCAGGAAGGTACCCAACCATGAAGAACTCGAACCTCGAACTCTCCCGTGCCGCTCTGGCGCGGACCGCCCTCGCGCTGGCACTGAGCCTGGCCCTGTCGGCCTGCGGTGGCGGCAAGGCCGGCGACGCGCCGCCGGTTGCACAGAAGGCAGCCTCCCAGGCGGAGGGCGAGCGCAAGGAAGAAGGCGGCCTCAAGCTCACGCCGGAAGAAGCCCGCAGTGCCGGCATCAAGCTCGAAACGCTGGCGGCGCAAGGCTTCGCCGACGCCGTGACCGTCACGGCGACGATCCGGCCGAACCAGGACCGCATCGCCCGCGTGGCGCCGCGTGTCGAAGGGCGCATCGTGCAGGTCATGGCCAGCCTGGGCGACAACGTCAAGGCCGGCCAGGTGCTGGCGGTGCTCGACAGCCTGGTGCTCGGCGAGGCGCAGTCGGCCCTGCAGCGCGCGCAGTCGGCGCAGCGGGTCGCGCAGTCCGACTTCAAGCGCGCCGAGTTGCTCAGCGCCGACGAGATCATCCCGCAACGCGAACTGCTGCGCGCCAGGTCGGCGCTGGAGACCGCGGTGGCCGACATGCGCGCCGCGGAAGACAAGCTGCGGCTGCTCGGCGGCGTGGCGGCGGCGAGCGGCCGCGCGGCCTCGACCTTCCCGTTGACCGCGCCGCTGGCCGGCACCGTGGTGCAGAAGAAGGCCACGATCGGCGAACTGGGCACCGCCTCGGAGCCGCTGTTCTCGGTGGCCGATCTGTCCACCGTCTGGATCGAAGCCAACCTCACCGAAGACAAGCTCGCCCGCGTCCAGGTCGGCGCCCCGGCCACCGTCACCGTCACCGCCTACCCGGGCGAACGATTCGCCGGCCGCGTGACCTACGTCGCCAGCATGCTGGACAAGGACAGCCGCACCACACCGGCACGCATCGAGGTGCCGAACAAGGACCGGCGCCTGAAGCCCGAGATGTTCGCCAGCGCCACCATCGAGACCGGCACCACGCGTGCCCCGGCGCTGTCGGTGCCCAGCGGCGCGGTGACGCTGCTGCAGGGCCAGCCGACGGTCTTCGTCGCCGAGGGCGGCGGCTACGAGCCGCGCGCCATCGATCCCGGCGAGAAGGTCGGCGGGCGCACCGTCGTCAAGGCTGGGCTGAAGGCCGGCGAGCAGGTCGTGGCCGAGGGCGCGTATGCGCTCAAGGCGCGGCTGCTCAAGTCGCAAATCGGCGAAGGCCACTGAAAGAGAACCCGCAACATGTTGAATGCCATTGTTGATGCCTCGCTGCGCTACAAGGTCCTGGTCCTGGTCGCTTTCCTGATCGTGATCGGCCTGGGCGTGCAGGCTTTCCGCCAGGTGCCTGTGGACGCGTTCCCCGACGTGACGCCGATCCAGGTGAACGTCTACACCGAGTCTCCCGGCCTGGCCGCGGAAGATGTCGAAAAACTGCTCACCGCGCCGATCGAAGGCGCGCTCGCCGGGCTGCCCGGCGTGCAGGAGGTGCGCTCGGTCTCGCTCTTCGGGCTGTCCTACGTCGGTGTCTACTTCGACGACAACGTCGACATCTACTTTGCCCGCCGCCTGGTCGGCGAGAAGCTGCAGGACGTGAAGGGCCGGTTGCCACAGGGTTACGGCGAGCCGGAACTCGGCCCCAACAGCTCGGGACTGGGCCAGGTGTTCTGGTACACGGTCGAGTCGGCCGACAAGAACCTCAGCACGATGGACCTGCGCACGCTGCACGACTGGACGGTGCGGCTGATCCTGCGCACTGCGCCCGGTGTCGATGACGTGATCTCCTGGGGCGGCGACGAAAAGCAGTTCCAGGTCCAGATCGACCCCAACGCGCTGGTCAAGTACGGGCTGTCGTTCAAGCAGGTGATGGAGACGCTGACGGCCAGCAACAAGCAGGTCGGCGGCCAGTCGATCACGCTCGGCAGCGAGCAGTACCTGGTGCGCGGCCTCGGGCTCGTGAGCAACGTCGCGGACATCAGCGGCATCGTCATCACCGAGCGCAACGGCGCGCCGATCCGCATCCGCGACGTTGCCAAGGTCGTGGAGGCGCCGGCGCCGCGTTTCGGCGCGGTGACGCGCGACGGCAAGGAAGCGGTGCTCGGCATGGCGCTGTCGCGCGTCAATGAAAACGCGCAGAACGTGGTCGACGCGGTCAAGGCCAAGCTCGCCATCGCCCAGGCCGCGCTGCCCAAGGGCGTGACGCTCAAGCCGATCTACGACCGCACCGAGATCGTGCAGAAGGCGCTGAAGACGGCCGAGAGTTCGCTGGTCGAGGGCGCCATCCTGGTGGCCGTGATCCTGTTTCTCTTCCTCGGCGAGTTCCGCTCGGCCATCGTGGTGATCGTGACCTTGCCGCTGTCGATGCTGATCGCCTTCATCATGATGCAGCGCTTCGGCCTGTCGGCCAACCTGATGTCGCTGGCCGGCCTGGCCATCGGCACCGGCATGATGGTCGACGGCGCGGTGGTGCTGGTCGAAAACGCCTTCCGCCTGCTGTCGCACGCACGCGAATCCGGCAAGCCGATCAACAAGACCCATGTGATCCTGGAAGCCGCACGCGAGGTGGTCAACCCGATCGCCTTCGCGATCCTGATCATCATCGTCGTCTTCCTGCCGCTGTTCTCGCTGACGGGGCTGGAGGGCAAGCTGTTCAAGCCGATGGCGCTGACCATCACCTTCGCGATGGCCGGCTCGCTGGTGCTGTCGATGACGCTGGTGCCGGTGCTCGCCGCGCTCATCCTCGTGCCCAAGGAAGAGAAAGACACCTTCCTCGTGCGCTGGGCCAAGAAGGGCTACGTGCCGCTGCTGGACTGGGCGCTGGACCGCAAGAAGCTCGTGATCGGCAGCGCGCTCGTGCTGCTCGCGGGCTCGCTCGCGCTGTTCCCGTTCCTGGGCAAGGAGTTCATGCCGCAGTTGCAGGAGGGCGCCATCATGTTCCGCGTCACCGGCATTCCCTCGACCTCGCTGGACGAGTCGATCCGGGTCGCCAACGCGATGGACGCCGACCTGCGCGGCAAGTTTCCGCAGGTTCGCTCGGTGCTGGCGACCATCGGCCGCGCCGAGAAGGGCGAGACCTCGGACGTGAACTACATGGAGGTGCTGGTCGACATGAAACCCCAGGACGAGTGGCCGCAGAAAGTGAGCTACACGGCACTGGCCTCGGAGATGCAGGAGGCGCTGGAGAAGACCATTCCGACCTCGGTCTTCGGCGCCACGCAGCCGATCCAGATGCGCGTCGAGGAGCTGATCTCGGGCGTGCGCGCGACGCTCGCGCTCAAGCTCTACGGCGAAGACCTCGCCACCCTGGACCGGCTGACCGCGCAGGTCAAGGGCGAGTTGCAGAAGGTGCCCGGCGTGGCCGACCTGTCGGCCGAGGCCAACAAGGGCAAGCCGCAGCTGGTCATCAAGGTCGATCGCGAAGCGGCGTCGCGTTTCGGCATCAAGGCCGACGAGATCCTCGAAGTCGTGCAGGCCGGCATCGGCGGCGTTGCGGTGTCGTCGCTGATCGACGGCACCAAGCGTTTCGACATCGCGGTGCGCCTGTCAGACGCCTTCAGGCTCAGCCCCGAAGCCATCGGCTCGATCCCGATCCGCACCGCAGAGGGCGCGCTGGTGCCCTTCTCGCAGGTGGCCACCATCGAGCTGGACGAAGGTTATTCCTTCGTGCGCCGCGAGTCGCTGCAGCGTTATTCGGTGCTGCAGATGGACGTGAAGGGCCGCGACGTCGACAGCTTCGTGAAGGAGGCCGACGCGCAGCTCAAGCGCACCGTGCAACTGCCGACCGGCTACTGGGTCGAGTGGGGCGGTGCGTTCGAGAACCAGCAGCGTGCGCTGGCGCGGCTGGCGCTGATCGTGCCGCTGACCATCGGCTTGATCTTCCTGCTCCTGTACACCGCGTTCAACTCGCTGCGCCACGCCACCATCATCATCGCCAACGTGCCCTTCGCCGTCATCGGCGGCATCGTCGGCCTGTTCATCACCGGGCAGTACGTGTCGGTGCCGTCGGCGATCGGCTTCATCGCGGTGTTCGGGGTGGCGATGCTCAACGGTATCGTGCTCGTCTCGTTCCTGAACGACCAGCGGCGGCACGGGCTGTCGGTGCGCGATGCGGTTCGCCAGGGCGCCACGCTGCGCCTGCGGCCGGTGCTGATGACGGCATCGGTGGCCATCCTCGGCCTCATCCCGATGCTGCTGTCCAGCGGCGTTGGCGCCGAGACGCAGCGCCCGCTGGCCACCGTGGTGGTCGGCGGGCTGTTCACGTCGACGGCACTCACGCTGCTGCTGCTGCCGCTGATCTACGAGTGGGCCGAACTGCGTGCCGAACGCCGCAGCCAGCCCGTGCCCGTGCCCGCCACCGAAGGAGCAAGCTCATGAAGGAGATCAAGGCCTATGTGCACGGCAGCCGCATCAGCAACGTGCTGTCCGAACTCAAGAGCTCGGCGGCGTGGAGCGCGGTCGGCGACGACGGTCACAACCTGACCGTCTACATGGTCAAGGGTTCGCTGGTGCCGCTGGACGACGACGAGCGCCACTACTCGATGGACCTCGGCCAGGAGGTCATCAACGAGTACAAGCTCGAGCTGCACTGCAGCGACGAGCAGGTCACCGAACTGGTCGACATCATCCGGCGCACGGCACGCACCGGCAAGGGCGACGCCGGGTGGATCTACGTGCACGGCATCGACGAGGCGGTCCGGGTGGCCTGAGCGGCGGGCGGCGGCGTGCAAGCAAGCTGAGGCTGGAGGTGCCGTGTTCCATCACCTGATGCACGGCCCGGTGGCGCTCACGCTGCTGCTGATCTGGATCGCCGTCGTCGCGCTTGCGCTGCTGCTGTTCCGGCGGTGGTCCCGCCGCAGGGTCGGGGCGGTGGCGCCAGCGCCGCAGAAGTACGCCCGGCGGCTTGCCAAGCGCTACCAAGCCAAGCTTCGGCAGGCCAAGGGGTTCAAGGCTGCCGACGCACCGCCGGGGCGCGATCCGTAGCGGCCGCCCCGTCGATACACCATGAGGTCTTCCGTGCAACTCCCGACATCCCGCCTGGCCTGGCTGGTCGGGCTCGTCGGCGCCTGCCTGCTGGCCTGGCCTGCGGCCGCACCGGCCGATCCGCTTTCGTTCGCCGAACTCGAGGCGGCCGGTGCCCGCATCGGCGAGATTCGCGTGCTGACCCGCAACATCTTCGACACCGACGACCCGAAAGAGGACCGGCTGCCATTCCGCTGGGCCAACGCACTGCGTGTGCAGACGCGCCCCGGCGTCATCGAGCGCGCGTTGCTGTTCAGGCGCGGCGAGCCGGTCTCGGCGCGCTTGATCGACGAAACCGAACGCCTGCTGCGGGGTGCGAAGTACCTCTACGACGTGCAGATCCGCCCGGGCGCGGTGAACGACGGCGTGGTCGACATCGAGGTCGTCACGCGCGACACCTGGACGCTCGACCCGGGCCTGAGCGCAGGCCGTTCGGGTGGGGCCAACACCAGCAGCATCAGCGTCAAGGACGACAACCTGTTCGGTACCGGGGTGTCGCTGGGGTTCAGCCGCGCCAACGGCATCGACCGCTCGGGCAACCAGTTCGACATCGCCGGCGAACGCGTCCTTGGCAGCTGGACCTCGATCGGCTACAGCCGCGCGCGCAACAGCGACGGCCGGCGCGACGCCGTCTCGGTGCTGCGGCCGTTCTACGCACTCGACACGCGCTGGGCTGCGGGCGCCACGTTCACGCGCGACGACCGCGTCGACACGGTCTACGACGCCGGCCGCGCCACCAGCGGCTATCGCCGGCGCGAGAACCGCGGTGAAGTCTTCGCGGGCTGGTCGGCCGGGCTGGTCGACGGCTGGGTGCGGCGCTGGTCGCTCGGCATCGGGCTGCAGGATGATGGCTACGCCGCTGAACCCGGCACCGCGCCCCCGGCGCAACTGCCCGAGGACGAGAAGCTGGTCGCACCCTTCGTGCGCTACGAACTCATCGAGGACCGCTTCGAGAAGCTGGTCAATCGCAACCTGATCGGCCGGCCGGAATTTTTCTCGCTCGGGCTGGCGGCGACGCTGCAGCTCGGGCGGGCCTCTGCCGGCCTCGGTTCGAGCCGCGATGCGTGGGTCTACGCGGGCACCGTCAGCCGCGGGTTTGCACCGGCCCCGGGCCAGGTGCTGACGGTCCTGGCCTCCGCCACGGGGCACGAAGAGGGCGGTCGCGCCCATCGACAGCGCCTGGGCGTGCAGACCCGGTACTACCTGCCGCAAGGCTCGCGCTGGCTGTTCTATGCGGCGGCCACGGGCGACCTGCTGCGCAACCCGAACCCTGCCGAGGCCCTGCCGCTGGGCGGTGACAACGGGCTGCGCGGCTACCCGCTGCGCTACCAGAACGGCACGCGGCGCGCGCTGTTCACACTGGAGGAGCGCTTCCACACCGATCTGTTCCCGCTGCGGCTGTACCGCGTCGGCGGTGCGGTCTTCCTCGACGTCGGCCGCGCCTGGGGTGGCGAAGCAGCCAACAGCGGCAATGCCGGCTGGCTGCGCAATGCGGGCTTCGGCCTGCGCTTCTTCAGTGTGCGCACCGCCTTCAGCAACGTGCTGCACGTCGACCTGGCGTTTCCGCTCGACGCGGATGCCGGCATCAAGCGGGTGCAACTGCTGGTCAAGACCAAAGCCAGCTTCTGAAGCCAGCCGCAGCGATTGCGGCGCCGCGGCCTTGGCGGGCGGCCCTCTACAGCTGCCCGCCGGCTCGCCACAGCTTGGGCAGCACCCACCACAGCGCCACGATCAGTGCCGCCGTCAGACCCGCGGCGACATTGGCCACGGCATGCCCGAACACGGCCGACAGCACGAACTGCGTGGCGAGCACCAGGGCCAGCGCCAGGGTCAGGGAGCCCGCCACGATCTGGCGGGTGGCCAGGCGCTTGAAGCGCGCCCGGTTCGTGAGCGGCCGGATCAGGCGGTGCTGCACGGCCGGCGCGCTCAGCAGCACGAGGCTGGTCACCGAGAGCAGGAAGGTGGCCAGGAAGATGCCCTTCTCCGCGGTGACGATGGCGGGGAAGCCGGCGGCGAAGGGCACCGTGACGAGAAACGCGGACAGCAGCTGCGCCGTGGGCAAGAGCACGCGCAGTTCGCCGAGCATGTCGGTCAGGTCGCCGTCGTCGTCGTGGGGAGCGTCGGCGTTGCCGTCGCGCAGCGCCGGCGCTGTGGCGATCTTTCCCGAGGTCGATTTTTCAGCTGGTGTCATCGCAGATTCCTTTCAAGGCGCAGCCGCGCTTGTACTCCACGGCCGCGGCATCACGCAGCCTCGGCGCAACACGCACAGACCCGGCGCTCGCTGGCCACCCAGCGCTTAGTATCAAGTCTTGCCTCGGCGGTGGGCACCGGCACCGCAACCGGACAGGAATTCGATGCAACGCTTTTTGTTCTTTCTCGCCCTCGCCGTGGCGGCCATCGTGCCGGCAGCGGTCTTTCGCCTCAGCGGCTGGCGGCCCGATCCGGTGCTCGACACCGCGGTCTTCGGCATCGCCGTGCTGGCCGCCGGCTTCATGCTGTCGTGGGGGGCCGAGGCCGCCGAGAAGCGCATCTCGCAAGGGCTGATCCTGGCCGTCGTGGCGCTCGTGACGGTGCTGCCGGAGTACGCCGTCGACATGTACTACGCCTACCGCGCCGGGCAGGAGCCGGAGTCGAACTACGTGCACTACGCCGCGGCCAACATGACCGGCGCCAACCGCTTGCTCGTCGGCGTCGCCTGGCCGCTGATGGCCATGCTGCACTGGTGGCGCACTCGCCAACGCGGCATCGCGCTGGCCACGGTGAACATGGTCGAGGTCGGCTTTCTGCTGCTGGCCAGCCTGTATGCCTTCGTGATCGTGCTGAAGAACCGCATCGAGCTGTTCGACACCGTCGTGCTCGTCGCCATCTTCGGCGCCTACCTGTGGCAGGCCGGGCGCATGCCCAAGATCGAAACCGGGCTCGAGGCCGACGACGAACCCGGCCCGGCCGCTGCGTTGAGCACGCTGGCGCCGGCACGGCAGTGGGCCTGGATGGCGGGGCTGGCGACGGTCGCCGCGGTTGTGATCCTCGCCTCGGCCGAACCCTTCGCCGAATCCCTCGTCGCGTCGGGGCGCGTGCTCGGTATCGACGAGTTTCTGCTCATCCAGTGGCTGGCGCCGCTGGCCAGCGAGGCGCCGGCGGTGGTGATTGCGGTGCTGTTCGTGTTGTCGGGCCGCGCCGAAGGCGGCTTGACCACCATGATCAGCGACAAGATCAACCAGTGGACCCTGCTCGTGGGCATGCTGCCGATCGCCATGAGCGTGGGCGCCGGCGCCTTGACCAGCTTGCCGCTGGATGCGCGTCAGCACGAGGAGTTCTTCCTCACCGCCGCGCAGTCGCTGTTCGGCGTGGCGTTGCTGCTGCGGCTGCGCTTCAGCGTGTGGTCCGCCGTGGTGCTGGCGGCGCTGTTTTCGGTGCAGCTCGTGATCGCATTCATCTACCGCGACGACGCGGCGCGTGCGATCGAGTCGCTGACGATGCTGGCCTGGCTGTACCTGGCCCTGGCGGCGGTGGTCGGCCTCCTCGGTGCGCCGAGCGCATGGCGCGCGGCGCGTCAGTTGAGCGCGGCCGTGAAGCGGGGTGGGTTGCCGGCCGCGGCGACGGCGGGTTCGGGCCCGGCCGACGCGGCGCCGTAGCCGACATCGGGTCCCGCGGCCGGTTCAGTATTGCAGCGCGGCCCGTTCGCTCAACAACTGGTCCAGCCGCTGCTTCACCTGCCGCGTCGCTCCATCGAGCGCCTGCTGGCGCTGAAAGTAGCTGGCCAACAAGCGCCGGCCTTGTCTGTCGCCCGGCTGCTGAACGCGTCCCTGCTCACGACGCAACTCCGCGCCCTCGAGTTCGCCGGAGGCGTCGCCGATCAGCTTGTCGAGCTGCCTGATTCGAGCGGCACGCTCGCTGGCATCGCGCAGCAGGCGCTGGCGCCACGACGCCAGTGCCTGCTGCGCGGTCTGGGTGTCCTGTGCATTCGGCGGGTGGGGCTCGACGCTGACCGCCGTGCTGCGCTGCGCGTTCGGCGCCGGTGCGTCGCTGTAGACCACCTCTCCGTTCGGAAGAACCGATTTGTAGAACGTGCGTTCTTCGGCGACGCTCGGCAACGCGGCGAGAAGACTGGTCGCGATGAGGGCCGCGCAGGCCGTGCGGTGATTGCTGCGCATCACGATTCCCGTGAGTGAAGGAAACCCTGGTCGGACCCTTGCAACCCGCCCATCGCCCGGCCAGGCGTCTCAGTGACGCCGGCCATGGTGACCGCCAAGATGCCCGCCGACAGGCCGGCCGTGGTGGGCGCCGCCGTAAAAATGGGTACCGCCGCCATAGTAGTGCGAGCCGCCGTAGTAGCCGAGGTACGGGTAGCCGAGATAGATCGCGCCGTAGTAGGCGGGCACGGGGCGCCCGCCCACGATGCGCGCCCTCAGGCTGTGATCGCTCGCCGCTCGGCCCTGCAGGTAGCGCAGCACACCCTCGCTGACGCCGGCTGCCCGCTGGGCCTCGAAATCCCCGGGTGTGAGCACGAATGCGAGGCCGCGCTGCTCGATCGTGGCGATCACGGCGCTGTCACTGGCTCCCCGGCCGGACAAGACCACCAGCTCGTCGAGTCGGACCGGGCCGGGGCCGGTGTCGATGGGCTGGGCCGCCGCACAGCCCGCAAGGGCCAGCACGACGGCGTGCAGCAAGGCGATCGGCACAATTCTCATGACACACCTCCGGGATTGCGCAACGCAGCGACTGCTGCCGCAACGATTGATCGTCGCCGAGGCGCGGAGTTCCCTGAGCGTCCGGCTTCGGCAGCCCTGCGGCCTCTGTCCGACACCGCGCCCGCGTCGATGCCAAGGTTGCGCGGGCGCAGGGCGTCACTGCGCGTCAGGGTGCCGGCTGAATCTCGGTCACGGTGAACTTGCCCGCATCGTTGATGGCCTTGAACTTGACCTTGTCACCGGTCTTCAGCTTGTCGAGCATCGCCTTGTCCTTGACGACGAAGACCATCGTCATGCCGGGCATGTCGAGGTTCTTGATGTCGCCGTGCTTGAGCGTGAGCTTGCCGGCTTCCATGTCGATCTTGCGCACTTCACCGTCGGTCATCTCGGGTGCCGCCGTGCTCTGGGCGGGTTTCATGGCGTCCATCTTGCCGTGGTCCATGTTCGATTGCGCATGGGCGGCCGGCGTCAGGGCGACGCTGAATGCGGTGCTCAGTGCGAGCGTGGACGCCGCGGCGAGTTTCTGGAGGTTCTTCATGTCGAGGTTTCCTTTTTCAGTCACGTTGGGAGGTGGTGGCGCTGCCGTCTTTGGCGACGAGCAGCACGTTGCAGGGATCCTTCAAGGTTTGTGGTTGCCATGGCCGTCCCCCTTGGCTGGCGCCTTGCCCGCCGCCACGGCCACCGCGCCCTTCATGCCGGCGTCGTAATGGCCCGGTTGCAGGCAGGCGAAATCGATCTTGCCGGCCTTGCTGAACTTCCAGATCACCTGGCCCGTCTTGCCCGGCGCGACGGTGACCATTTTCGGATCGTCATGCTCCATCTCCGGGAACTTCTTCATCTGTTCGTAGTGCTCCAGGAGTTCCTTCTCGGTGCCCAGCACCAGTTCGTGCTTGACCTTGCCGGAGTTCTTGATCACGAAGCGGATCGTCTCGCCTTGCCTGGCATCGATGCTCGAAGGCGTGTAGCGCATGGCGTCGCTCATGTCGATCTGGACCGTGCGGGTGACGTTGGCCGCCTTGCCCGGCTCGCCGATGGCGGACTCGTCGTGGCCGCCCGCATGCTGGCCGGCGGCCTGGGCAACGGGGCCCGTCAGCGTGAGGGTCAGAGCGAGAGCAAGTGCGATGGGATGGACGTTGAATCGGTGGTTCATGGATGTTCCTTCTGAGTTGGGGGGTCGGGGAGCGGGACGGGGATCAGGTCAATGCTGCTTGTGCTGGCTCGAGCCCGCACCAGGCTTGCGCACCGTGACTTCGGTGTCGGTGGCGGGGCGCGCCAGCGGCGGCATGGAGCCGGCGCCTTCGGCCTTGAATCGGGCCGGGTCGGGCAGCGCGCCGGTGAACTCGTAGGCCACGGTACCGGCCGGATGTTTGTACCAACCCGGGTCCTTGTAGTCGCCCGTCGGCTGGTCCTTGCGCACCTTCACCACGCTGAACATGCCGCCCATGCCGACCGAGCCGTAGGGCCCGGTGCCGGTCATCATGGCCGCGGTGTTGTCGGGCAAAGGCATTTCCATTTCGGTCATGTCTTTCATGCCGCGCTCGGCCATCACCATGTAGTCGGGGATCAGCTTCGTGATCTGCCTGGCCACCCCGCTGTGATCGACGCCGATCATGGTGGGCACGTCGTGCCCCATCGCGTTCATCGTGTGGTGGCTCTTGTGGCAATGGAAGGCCCAGTCGCCTTCTTCGTCGGCGAGGAAGTCGATCTGCCGCATCTGGCCCACCGCCACGTCGGCAGTTACTTCGTACTGGCGCGCGCTCTTCGGCGTGGGCCCGCCGTCGGTGCCGGTGACGAGGAACTCGTGCCCGTGCAGGTGGATCGGGTGGTTGGTCATCGTCAGGTTGCCGATGCGGATGCGCACCTTGTCGTTCTTGCGCACCACCAGCGGGTCGATGCCGGGGAAGATGCGGCTGTTCCAGCTCCACAGGTTGAAGTCGAGCATCGTCATGATCTTCGGCGTGTAGCTGCCGGGGTCGATGTCGTAGGCGTTGAGCAGGAAGACGAAGTCGCGGTCCACCTCGTCGATCAGCGGATGTTTCGCTTTCGGGTGGGTGATCCAGAAACCCATCATCCCCATCGCCATCTGCACCATCTCGTCGGCGTGCGGGTGGTACATGAAGGTGCCGGGGCGGCGCGCCACGAACTCGTAGACGAAGGTCTTGCCCGGTGCAATGCCCGGCTGGTTCAGGCCGGTCACGCCGTCCATGCCGTTGGGCAGGCGCTGGCCGTGCCAGTGGATGCTGGTCAGCTCACCCAACTTGTTGGTGACGAAGATGCGCACGCGGTCGCCTTCCACCACCTCGATCGTCGGCCCGGGGCTCTGGCCGTTGTAGCCCCACAGGTGGGCCTTGAACCCCGGCGTCATCTCGCGCACCACGGGCTCGGCGACGAGGTGGAATTCCTTGACACCGTTGTTCATGCGCCAGGGCAGCGTCCAGCCGTTGAGCGTGACCACCGGGTTGTAGGGCCGGCCGGTGTTGGGCACCAGCGGCGGCATCGTGTCGGGCCGGGTCTGCATCACCGGTTCGGGCAGGGCGGCCATCGCCACCTTGCTGACGGAGGCGGCGGCTGCGACGGCCGTGATGGCACCGGCGCCACCGAGCATCTTGCGTCGGGAAAGCATGTGAGAGTCCTTCATGTTCAGTGGCCCGCGCCGGCGGCTTCGGCTGCCATGGCGGGGCCGGCTGCTGCGTTGAGGCTGGGTTTGCCGATCAAGGCCATGTCGAGATCGGCCTGCGCGATCCAGAAGTCGCGCTTGGCCTGGATGGCGGCGTTGACGCTGGTGATCTGCGAGCGGGCATCGGCCAGCAGCTCGAACACGCCGATCAACATGCCGTTGTAGCGGAGCTGGTTCTCCTCGGCGATGCGCTGGCGCAGCGGCACGATTTCGTCGCGATGATGGCGGGCGATGTCGTACGCCGAGCGGTAGCCGGTGTAGGCCTCGCGCACCTCCGAGCGGGCATTGACGGCCGTTTCCGCGGCGCGGTGCAGTGCCTGCATGTACACCGCTTCGGCCCGCGCCACACGCGCACCGCCCCAGTCGAACAAGGGCAGTTCCACGCCGATCTCCCAACCGCGTTGCGTTGGTGCCTCGTTCGAACTGTTGCGAAAGAAGCCCATTTCGAGCACGTTGACGAAGCGCGTGGTGCGTGTGAGGCCCAGGTTCCGGGCCGTCTGCTCGGCCGCCAGCCTGGCGCCCTGCACATCCAGCCGCTGGGCCAGCGCCACCCGTTCGACATCGGGCAGATCGAGGGCTTCCCTGGGCAGGTCGGGCAGACGCTCGGGCAGGCTGAACTGCGTCTGCGCACCCCACGCGCCCAGCTGCCGGGTCAAGCGCTCGCGGGTCGAGCGTTGTGCCTGCTCGGCCAGGGCGAGGTTGAGTGCGGCATCGGCATAAAAGCCCTGTTCGCGTGCCCGCTGCAGCTTGTTGAAGTTGCCGACCTGCTCCATGCGGCGCGCCAGCTCGGAACTGGCGTCCGCGGTCGCCTTGACCTGGCGCATGTAGCGCACCGCTTCTTCGGCCGCCAAAGCGTTGACCCAGGCCTTGCGCGTGTCGGCGGCGAGCGACAGCACCTGCATCGCGACCATGGATTTGACTTGTTCGAAGCGCCGTGCCTCCATCTGACCGATGAAGGGCAGGGCGATCAGCCGCGCCAGGTTGAAGTGCAGGCCGCGTTCGTACTCCACCTCGCTGCCCCGGGTCAGGCGGCCGAAGCTGAAGCCCGGGTTGGGCAGGCGCCCGGCCTGAACGACCTCGGCCTCGGTGATGCCGAGTTCGGCGTAGGTGGCCTGCAAACCGCGGTTGTTCAGCAGGGCCACCTGCACCGCGTCGTCCATCGTCAAAGGCTTGGCGAGCAGCTCTGCGACACGCTGGCCGATGCGGTCCTGGTCCGCCTCGGTGCGGGCCCACTGCAGGTCTTTGCCGAGGCGCTCCCTGGCCGTCTTTTCGACGGCTGAAAAGCCGCCATCGGGGCTGAAGGAGGCGCAGCCGCCCAGCACGGCCGCGCTGGCCAGCAGTGCCAGCAGGCGAAGGCGTGGCGGGCGCAGCGCCGTCGGCTGGGTCGAGGAGGTCATGAAGCGGCCCTTCATGGCATCTTGTGGCCGCCATGCCCGGCAGGCATCGGCTTGACCATCTCGTTGGACTGCGGCGCAGATGCCGGACTGGCCGGCCCGGTCGTCGCCGAGGCGGCGGCGGCGGGCTGCTGCGCCTCGCGCGCATAAACCCGCCAGCCACCGATGCGGGTGACGGTGTCGTTCGCGTCGCGCCAGGAGACGAGCTTGCCATCGTCCAGGCGTCGGTACTGGGAGAACGACGACTGGTAGATCAGCGCTGGAACGCCGGCTTTGGGATCGAGTGGGTCGGGTCGGGCGCCCGGCGAAGCGGGTTGTGCCTGTGCTGCCAGTGCAGTGAGTGAGACGGGCAGCCAGACGGCCAGCAGCCATCGCGGCGTGAGCCGGCGCCGAATCGGCGTGGAAAAGAGTTGGACCATGATGTCCTCGCGTCGAAATCTCGTGGCTCCCCGAGCTGCAGGCGCAGCGGGGAGGGGCAGGGACCAGCGGGCGCGCGCGTGTCAACGCACGCGCGCGATCGCGCTGTTACGCGAGGACGATTCGAGGGGGTCGGTCCGGCCCGTCGAGCGCGAAGGCATCGACGGTGGGTACGGTGACGGGGAACACCGTCGGGGCGAGATCGGGCTCGGGCACGGCCAGCCTCGAGCTCAGCATGGCGCTGATCGAGCAGCACGATGCGCACGCGCTGCATTTCTGTTTGCCGGAATGGCCGCCCTTTGCCGGCGCGGCTGGATCGCCCGCGTCAGCGCTGTCTTCCTGCACTGCGGCCGTCTGACCGTGGTCCCCGTGCATGCCCGACTCGTGGGCCTGCTCGGCCGGCGCCATCAGTTCGGCATGGCTGGCAGCCGCTCCACCGTCGTGGTTCGGACCGCAGAACGCCATGGTCACGGCTGCGGCGCCCTGAGCGGGAACCGCCAGCACCAGCAACCAGACCAGCAACGTTCGAAACAGCAAACCCATGCTTTGACTTTACCGCAGACCGCCGCCGGCGTTTGAACCAAGTTGATTCCACACCGCCGCCAATGTAGGCGCGTGACCGCGACCGTGACCGGACAGCAGGATGACAAATTCGTCATGCTCCCCGTGGGCCTTCCGGGCACCGGCTGGATCGTGGGCCTGGCGCGCAGGGCCGGCACGGGTCTGCTACAAACGCCGCATGACGAATCGATTCCGCCTTCACCCTGGCGTGGCCGCGGCGCTCGGCGCCGCGCTGCTGTTCGGCATCGGCACGCCGCTGGCCAAGCTGCTGCTCGTGGGCACCGACCCATGGTTGCTGGCGGGGCTGCTGTACCTCGGCTCCGGCTTGGGCCTGACACTGTGGCGCATGCTCCGGCGCAGCGAACACCGTGCGCGGCTGGCCCCTGGCGAGTGGCCGTGGCTGGCCGGTGCCGTGCTGTTCGGTGGCGTGGCGGGCCCCGTGCTGCTGATGTGGGGCCTGGTCGGCATGCCGGCCTCGGGCGCGGCCTTGCTGCTGAACGCCGAAGGTGTGTTCACCGCCGTCATCGCCTGGGTCGTGTTCCGCGAGAACGTCGATCGCCGCATCTTCATCGGCATGCTCGCCATCGTGGCCGGCGCGGTGGTGCTGAGCTGGCCGGGGCAGGCCCGGTTCGGCGCGGCGCTGCCGGCGCTGGCCGTGCTCGGCGCCTGCCTGGCCTGGGGCATCGACAACAACCTCACGCGCAAGGTGTCGCTCACCGACGCCGCTTGGCTGGCCTCGGTCAAGGGTCTGGCCGCCGGCGCAACCAACCTGGTGTTGGCGTTGGCGCTCGGTGCCGCGTGGCCCTCGGCGCCGCGGGTCGGCGGGGCGCTGGCGGTGGGCCTGCTGGCCTACGGCTTCAGCTTGATGCTGTTCGTCGTGGCATTGCGTCACCTGGGCACGGCGCGCACCGGAGCGTACTTCAGCGTGGCGCCGTTCTTCGGTGCGCTGGTGGCGGTGCTGGGCTTGGGCGAGCCGGTGACCGCGCCGCTCCTGGTGGCCGGGGCATTGATGGCCGTCGGCGTCTGGCTGCACTTGAGCGAGCGACACGAACACGGTCACACGCACGAGGCCTTGGAGCACGAACACGCGCATGAACACGACATGCACCATCAGCATCAGCACGACGACCCGCTTCCGCCTTTGCTGCCGGGCGCACCCGCCGTGTCGCATACACACCTGCACCGCCACGAGCCGATGCGCCACGACCACGCGCACTTTCCCGACGCACATCACCAGCACGGCCACCCATGAGGGGCCGGGCTTCGCGACCGCCGTTGCCGGCTGGCGTGGCTGAGGGCGGACCCGGCACCGCTGCACGACCCTGCGCCGACGAATGGCCGCAGAGACTGGATGGGCCGCGAGTGTGGCTATAGTTCGCGCAGGCCTTCGGCACCACCTCCACATGCGTCTGTCTCGTTCCGCTCCCCCGAATGCCTTGCGCGCCTCGACGGCGCGCGCGGCGCATGGGCTGGCGCGCTGGCTGGTGCTGCTGTTGCTGGTGTTCGACCAGTTCAGCGCACCCTGGCATGCGCACCACCACGACGCTGGCGTCGATGGCACCGTGGTGGCGGCCGTGCATGCGGACGTGCACCAGTCCGAAGTGCTTGCGCAGGCGCATGCCGAGGCGCCAGACGATCGTGCCGCCGGGGCCCATGCCACCAGCGTGCTCCGCAGCGAGGTCGCCCTCTCTCTGACCTGGGCGAGCGACGACGGCACCGGGCATGTGTCATTGTGGCCGGCCGCCCGGTTGACCCCGGCGAGCCAGGATTCCACCCGCCTGGCCATCGCCAGCCACCAGGATCCGCCAGCACCTGCGTACCGCAGCCTGCGGCCGTCCCCGCAAGCGCCGCCCTGGCGCGCCTGAAAAAGCCGTCTCATTTGCTTTTTTGGTGCCGCGCCGTGCCGGCGCGGTGTCTGGGTTTTGCGGGAGTTCCCATGTTTGTCAATCCATCGCGGCGCAAGCTTGCCCGCCGTTGTCTCAATGCCGTTGTGTTCGCCGCGTCGCTGGCTGCGCTGTCGGCCCATGGCGCTGACGAGTTCGCCGTCACGGCGGCGCAGATGCAGTCGCTCGGGGTCAAGACCCAGAAGCTGGCAGCCCCGGGCCCGATCGAGGGCCCCGCCTACCCGGCGCGCGTGGTGCTGCCGCCCAAACAGGAGTACGTGCTCAGCGCGCCGCTGCCCGGCGTGGTGGACCAGCTTCTGGTGGCGCCGAACGATGCGGTCAAGGCCGGCCAGCCGCTGCTGCGCCTGGTCAGCCCCGAACTCGGCGACCTGCAACTGCGGCTGATGGAGGCCGGCACCAAGGGCAAGCTCGCGCAGCAGACACTGCAGCGTGAACGCATGCTGGCGGCCGAGGGCATCGTGCCGGCGCGGCGCGTCCAGGAGGCCGAGGCTGCCGCGGCGTCGAACGCGGCGGAACTTCGCCAGGCCGAGGCCGCATTGCGCCTGGCGGGCATGGACGCCGCATCGATCCGCGGCGTGGCGGGGGGGGGCCCGTTGCAGGACGCGCTGGTCTTGCGTGCCAGAACCGCTGGCACGGTGGCAGACGTGCTCGTGCGCACGGGCCAGCGCGTGCCGTCGGCCGAGGCGCTGGTGCGCATGGCCGACACCACCAAGCTGTGGCTCGACATCCAGGTGCCGGTGGCGCGGCAGGCGCAGTTGCCGGCCAGAGGCGCGGTGATCGCCATCGTGGGCCGCGACGCGGCCGCCACCCCGGCCAGCCTGGGCGGCCGTGTCGGCGATGACCAGACCCTGACCCTGCGTGCCGAAGTCACGCGCGGCGTGAAGCTCTTGCGCATCGGCGAGTTCGTGCAGGTGCGCGTGCCTTTCGCCTCCGGTGCCACCGGTTTTGCGGTGCCGATCGCGGCGCTGGCGCGCGACGGCGACAAGGCGCACGTGTTCGTGCGCACCGCCAACGGCTTCATCGCCAAGCCGGTGACGGTGCTGGCGAGCGCCGGTGATGCGGTGCATATCAGCGGCGAACTCGCCGCCGGCCAGGAGATCGCCATCAGCTCGGTGATCGCGCTGCGTGCCGCGTGGCAAGGCAAGGGCGGGAGCAATTGAGATGTTGACCCGACTCGTGCAATTCGCGCTCGCCCAGCGCCTGTTCGTGCTGCTCGCTGGCCTGTTGCTGGCCGGCGCCGGCTGGTACTCGTTCAACAACCTGCCGATCGACGCCTTCCCGGATGTGTCCAGCACCCAGGTCAAGATCATCATGAAGGCGCCCGGCATGACGCCCGAGGAGATCGAGACCCGCATCGCGATCCCGATCGAGGTCGAGATGCTGGGCATCCCCAAGCAGCGCATCCTGCGCTCGGTCACCAAGTACGGCATCGTCGATGTGACGGTGGACTTCGACGACGGCACCGACATCTACTGGGCGCGCCAGCAGGTGGCCGAACGGCTGGCCGGCATTGCCGGTGACCTGCCGGGCGGCATCAGCGGCGGCATGGCGCCGATCACCACGCCGCTGGGCGAGATGTTCATGTTCACGGTCGAGGCCGAAGGCATGTCGCTCGAAGAGCGGCGCGCCGTGCTCGACTGGGTGATCCGCCCGGCGCTGCGCTCGGTGGTGGGGGTGGCCGATGTCAATGCGCTGGGTGGCAAGGTGCGCAGCTTCGAGGTCATGCCCGACCCGGTGAAGCTGGCCGCGGTGGGCCTGTCCACGGCGCAGATCAAGGCCGCGCTGGAGGCCAACAACCGCAACGACGGCGCCGGCCGCCTGGGCGAAGGCGACGAAGTGCTGCTGGTGCGCACCGAAGGCAGCATCAAGGGTGCCGATGACCTGCTGGCCGTGATCGTGCGCAACGACAAGGGCATGGCCGTGCGCTTGGGCGACGTGGCCAGCGTGCGCGAAGGCAGCGTCACGCGCTATGGCGTGGTGACGAAGGACGGCCGTGGTGAAGCGGTGCAAGGCCTGGTGCTCGGCCTGGCCGGGGCCAATGCGCAGAAGGTGGTCGAAGGCGTGACCCGCAAGCTCGAAGATCTGAAGCCGACGCTGCCGGCCGGCGTGTCGGTGAAGGTCTTCTACAACCGTGCCAGCCTGGTCGAAAAGGCGGTGGGCACGGTGGCCAGGGCGCTGCTCGAAGCCACGCTGCTGGTGCTGATTCTGCTGGTGGCGTTTCTGGGCAACCTGCGCGCGGCGGTGACGGTGGCGATGGTGCTGCCGCTGTCGGTGCTGGCCACCTTCATCCTGATGCGCGGCTACGGCATGTCGGCCAACCTGATGAGCCTGGGCGGCCTGGCGATCGCGCTGGGCATGCTGGTCGATGCGGCGGTGGTGGTGGTCGAAAACGTGGTGCAGCACATGAGCCACGACAAGGCCAGCGACAAGCTGCCGCGCCTGCACGTGGTGTTCCGCGCCGTGCGCGAGGTGGCGGTGCCGGTGGCCGCCGGCATCCTGATCATCGTGGTGGTGTTCCTGCCGCTGCTCACGCTGCAGGGGCTGGAGGGCAAGTTCTTCGTGCCGGTGGCGCTGACCATCGTGTTCGCGCTGGCCAGTTCGCTGCTGCTGTCGCTCACGGTCATTCCGGTGCTGGCCTCGTACCTGCTGAAGAAGGTGAGCCACGACGACCCCTGGTTGCCGCGCCAGCTGTTGCGCCTGTACGAGCCGGCGCTGGGCTGGGCGCTCAAACGCCAGAAGGTGGTCTTCGTGGTTGCCGGCCTGATGCTGGCCGGGGCCGCCGCTGTGTACACGCAGGTCGGCAAGACCTTCATGCCGACGATGGACGAGGGCGACATCATCGTCGGCATCGAAAAGCTGCCGTCGGTGAGCCTGGAAGAAACCGCCGCGCTGGACCTGAAGATCCACCAGGCGCTGATGCAGAACATCCCCGAGATCACCGGTGTCGTGGCCCGCGCCGGCGCTGACGAGATCGGGCTCGACCCGATGGGGCTGAACCAGACCGACACCTTTCTCGTGTTGAAGCCACGCGCCGAATGGAGCATGTCGAGCAAGGCCGCACTGGAAGACAAGATTCGCGCCGTGCTCGACCAGTTGCCGGGCATTGCGTACAGCTTCACCCAGCCGATCGACATGCGGGTGTCGGAGATGATCATCGGCGTGCGTGGCGACATCGCGATCAAGGTCTTCGGGCCCGACCTGGCCACCCTCAACGACCTGGCCGGCCAGATCGAGAAGCTGCTGAAGGACGTGCCGGGCAACCAGGACGTCTACACGGTCCAGAACGACGGTGTGCAGTACCTGCGCGTGGTGGTCGACCGGCAGGCCGCGGGCCGCTACGGGCTGAGCGTGGAAGACGTGCAGGACGCGCTGCGCGTGCAGGTCGAGGGCCAGCGCGCGGGCACGGTGATCGAAGGCAACAAGCGCGTGCCGATCCTGATCCGTGGGCCCGACATGGTGCGTGTTTCGCCGGCCGACTTTGCGGCGCTGCGCATTTCCACCAGCAGCGGCATGAGCGTGCCGCTGGAGTCGCTGGCGAAGCTGGAGCGCGAAAGCGGGCCGGTCAAGATCGACCGTGAGATGGGCAGCCGCTACAGCGTGGTCATCGCCAACGTGGTGGGGCGCGACCTCGTCGGCTTCGTCGAAGAGGCGCGGTCGAAGGTCGCGCAGACGGTCAAGCTGCCCACCGGTTACCGCGTCACCTGGGGCGGGCAGTTCGAGAACCAGCAGCGCGCGGCGGCCCGGCTGGCGCTGGTGGTGCCGCTGTCGCTGGGGCTGATCTTCGTGATCCTGTTCTCCACCTTCGGTTCGGTGCGGCAGGCCTTGCTGGTGCTCTCCAACGTGCCGTTCGCAATGGTCGGCGGCATCGTGGCGCTGTGGGTCACGGGTGAGTACCTGTCGGTGCCGGCGTCGGTGGGCTTCATCGCGCTGCTCGGCATCGCGGTGCTCAACGGCGTGGTGCTCGTGAGTTACTTCAACCAGCTCCACGCGGAAGGGCTGTCGCTGCTCGACAGCGTGCTGCAGGGCGCCCGGCGGCGCTTGCGGCCGGTGTTGATGACGGCCGCGATCACGGCCTTCGGGCTGATCCCGCTGCTGTTCGCCACGGGGCCGGGCTCGGAGATCCAGCGCCCGCTGGCCATCGTGGTGATCGGCGGGTTGATCACCGCGACCGCGCTGACCTTGATCCTGTTGCCCATCCTTTACCTGCGCTTCGGGCACGCAAAAGCCGGTGCTGATGCCGCGCGCCTGGAGGTGAGCCATGTCTGAGTTCTGTCTGGTGATGGTCGCTCCCCCGGAGGTCGAGGAGAAGCTGCTCGACGCCCTGCTCTCGGCCGTCGACAACGAGGTTTTCACGAGCACGCCGAGTTTCAGCCACGGCACCGCGCAGGGCAGGCTCAGCAATGTCGAACAGGTGATGGGGCGCAGCCGCTCGGTGCAGGTGCAGATCATCGTCACCGAAGCGGAGATGGCGGCGCTGCTGCAAGCCTTGCGCACCTCGTTCGCCGGGACCGGCCTGCGCTACTGGGCCATGCCGCTGGCCGCCCTGGGAGAGATCGTATGAAAAGTTGGATCCATACCGCCACCGCAGTCGGGGTCGCAAGCCTCGCGCTCGCGTGGCCCATGAGCGCCCGCGCGCAGACCGGCCCTGCCGACCTGCCGAGCGCCGAACAAGCGCTGGCCGCCATCGACCAGGACCCGGCCGTGCTGCAAGCGCGGCGCGCGCTGCAAGCGGCCACGCATTCGGCGGCGATGCGCGCGGCCGGTCCCTACGAGTGGACCGTGGGCGCGACCGGTCAACGCAGGCGCATCGATGGCAGCGGCAGCACGACCGAGTGGTCGGCGCAGATCGAGCGGCCCATCCGCATCGGCAGCAAGGCCGCGCTGGACCGTGACATCGGCGAGGCGGGGCTGCGCCAGGCGCGGGCCGAACTCACCGCCGCGCGGCAAGAGGCAGCCCGCCTGTTGGCAGACCAATGGCTGGACTGGCTCGCAGCCCGGCAGTCACGCGCGCGGCTGCTTGAGCAGGTGGCGTTTGCCGAGGCCAACCTGAAGGCCGTGGAAACGCGCCGCAAGGCCGGCGACGCGTCGCTGCTCGAAGTGGGGGTGGCCCAGGGGGATGTGGCTGAAGCGAAACGCCAGGCCAGCCTGGCCGCGGCGGCAGAGGCCCGGGCGCAGGCGACATTGCGCGTGCGCTACCCGCAGCTCGCGCAGGTGGCGCCGGCATTGTCCGAACCAGTGACACTGGAGCGCACGGAGGTCCAGTGGCGAGAACGCATCCTGGCCGTCAGCGCCAGGCTGCGTGCGGCCCAGGAAGCGCTGCGCAAGGCCGAGGCCACGGGCGCCCGGGCGCGCGCCGACCGTGTGCCCGACCCGACGGTGGGCGTCTTCACCGCATCGGAAGCCTTTCGCAGCGAGCGCGTGCTGGGTGTGACCCTGAGCATCCCGTTGGGCGGCAGCTACCGCGCGCAGGCCGCGCTGGAGGCGCAACAGCAAGCCGAAGTGGCACGCGCCGGCGTGGACCGCGAGACGCGAGAGATCGAGCTCGAGGTGGCGACCCAGGTGGCCGAGGCCATCAGCAGCCTGGAGCGCTGGCGCCTGGCCGAACAGACCACTGCGGCGGCGGGTGATGCCGCGCGGCTGACGCAGCGCGCCTACACGCTGGGTGAGGCCGACCTGCAGACCTTGCTGCTGGTGCGCCGGCAGTCGCTGGAGACCGTCAACGCAGCAGCATCGGCGCGTGCCGATGCGCTGCGCGCGCGCTACCGGCTGTTGATCGACGCACAGCTTCTGTGGGATCTCGGCACGGAGTGAGCGTGTGGCATGGGCGTGTTGCCGCCACCCCCTGTGGCGGCGGCCTGCTGCGTCAGAGCACCCGCTTGATCGCCGAGTACTGGCCCTGGGTCTTCAGTGTGAGGCTCACGTCGGCCTTGCCGCGGTTGCGCCAGAACCAGCCGTGCTGTCCGTCGAATGCGGCCTGCAGGGTTCCCTTGACGTTGCTTTCGCGCCCCTTGCCGTAGCCGTGATAAAAATTCTTCGGCGGGTTCACGGGGTCGCCATGGGTGTCGAAGTTCACCGCGCCGCCGCCGCTTTGCCATGAGAACTCGACCTGGTCGCCCTTGCGCATGTCGAGCTTGACCTCGGCGCCTTGGCCCGGGCGCAGCGTGATGGTCATCTCGTCACGCTTGCCGGAAGCCGCTTGCGCGACCTGCACGGCCGCCGGTGTCGGCGCCGATGTTGGAGTCGGTGCCGCGGGCGTTGCGACAGCCGGCGCGGCGGCCGCTTTCGCATCGGCGGCGGCTTCCGCACTCCGCGAAGTCTTGATCTGACCCATTGGCGTGAGCCCGAGCGCGCTGCCAATGCCGGTGGGGTCGATGCCGTATTCCGCGGGCAGCACGGTGGTGGTCAACAGGGCGCCGGCTGCCACGAGTGCAATGGCGGTCGAGCGAAGCAACTGGCGCGAGCTCGGCAGTTCGGCGCGGTTGGGGAGGTCGGTGTTGTACATGGAAGAGAGTCCTTGGCGGGCCATCAAGAGAGGAAGAAGCCGGTGAGTTGGTAACCCGTCAGCATGAAGCCGGCGGTCATCAAGGCGATGTTGGCGGTGTAGGCGTGGCGCAAAAAGCTGCCGGTGCGGCGCCAGAAGCCCATGGCGATCAGGATGGCGGCGAGTGCGAGCAACTGCCCGATCTCGACACCGACGTTGAACGCCAGCAGGTTGGGCAGCAAGCCGTCGCGCGAGATCTCGAACTCCTGGATCTTGGTGGCCAGGCCGAACCCGTGGAAGAAACCGAACACCAGCGTGGCGACCTTGGTATTGGGCTGGAAGCCGAACCAGCGCTGGAACGCACCGACGTTGTCGAGCGCCTTGTAGACCACCGACAGGCCGATGATCGCGTCGATCAGGTACGAACTGACGTTCGTGCCGAAGTACACGCCGGCCAGCAAGGTGGTCGAATGCCCCAAGGCAAACAGGCTCACGTACAGCGCGACATGCGGCAGCCGGTATAAGAAGAAGATGACGCCGAACAGGAAAAGCAGGTGGTCGTAGCCGGTGACCATGTGCTTGGCGCCGAGGTAGATGAAGGGCAGGAGATGAACGCCGGAGATTTCCTGGATGTAGCCTTTGTCGCCTTCGGCCACGCCATGGGCGAAAGCGCCTGCGCACAGGAACAGGAAGGCGCTCAGCCCGATGAGCACGGAACGCCAGGGGTCTCGCCACCGGGGTGGCGATGCATGGTCAGGTTTGAAGGGAAGAAACTGCAAGGGGGGCTCCAAAAAAGAGAAGAGAAAAAGGGTCGACGCTTCGCCCGTCGCGGGCAACTCCGCGAGGACGGGCGCGGCCGGCCCGCGGTGCTGCGCGAGTGCTGCACGCTCCCTGCGGGACCGCAGGCGTCTCGGTGCGTGTCAGGCGGTCGGGCGAGGGGGTTTGAACGCGCCGTCGAGGAGAGGGTGCGGCCCCGGTTCTTCATCGCCCGGCTTGATTGGCGTCGACGTGGCTCGATGAACCGTGGACGAAACGCCGGGCAGCGGGCCGTCCGAGCCGGTGACGTGATCCGAGAGCAGGTGCTGCACCGACTCGGCCGAGTCATCGACGTGGTGGGCACCGCCGTCGTGGTGGTGGTGGCTCGCGTCTTGCCAATGCAACTCGATGTGAGGAAGGTCCGCGATGGCGCCGAACACCGCACCGGTGCGAGCGAGTGCCAGCGAATGCCACAGCATCGCAAACAGCAGGGTCACGACAACTCCGGTGCGGCGCATCGCGTCAGTTCAGTCTGCGCAGTTCAGTGCGCGCCGCGGATGTGCCGGTGCGGCGCAGCCGAGTGGCCATGGCTCACCGCACCGTCGAGTTGGTTCAGGATGCCGCACGCTTCGATCGCGTTCGGTGCGCTGCAGCGGGCTCGCAGGGCTTTCAGGTCCTTCTCCAGTGCGCGCAACTCGCGGATGCGCTGACCGACGTGGCCGATGTGTTCGTCGAGCAAGGCGTTGACCTCTCCACAGTCTTGCGACGGCGCGTCGCGCAGGCGCAGCAGCGAACGGATCTCGTCCAGCGCCATGTCCAGATTGCGGCAGTGGCGAATGAAGGCCAGCCGATCGACATGCGCGGCGGTGTACAGGCGGTAGTTGTTTTCGGTCCGCTGCGCTGCCGGCAGCAAACCCTCTCGCTCGTAGAAGCGGATCGTTTCGACCGGGGTGCCGGTCACTTCGGCCAGATTGCCGATGCGCATGCTGAAGCCCTCTTGTCGTGCGGGGCTTGACTCTACACCGGCTACAGGGTTTTCAATCGCAGCTGCCATGTGAAGGAAACCTCTTGAGCTCGAACGACACCAGCACCAAAACACCACCGGCGAGCACGGCCCAGGCCGGCGCGGCGGGCCACTGCAGTGCGTGCCACTGCGACGAACCCGCACCACCGCAGGCCACCGAGCATCCGAGCGCACCGGGGTGGTCCCGGTTCCGCGTGCCCATGATGGACTGTGCCAGCGAAGAGTCGGAAATCCGCCGTGCTGTGGACGGCATTGCAGGCATTCGGGCGCTGACGTTTCAGCTCGGCCAACGCACGCTGGCGATCGACGCGCCCGCAGCCGCCGTCGAGCAGGCCGTGGCCGCCATTCGCAAGGCGGGCTTCGACACGCAGCCGCTGCCCGACGCCGGCGCGCGATCGACGGACACCGCGCACGGGGCCGAGGACGATCATGCGCACGGCGCCGGGTCGGCGGGTGCCTGGCGTCTGGGCGGGGCCCTGCTGCTGGCCGTCGGCGCCGAAGTGCTGGGCTTCTTCGCGCCGGACACGCAGGTCTGGAAGGGCGCGGGACTGGCCGTGTCGGCCGCCGCCATCTGGCTCGCCGGCTTCGATGTCTACAAGAAGGGCCTGACCGCGCTGCGCAACGGCCGTCTCAACATCAATGCGCTGATGACGGTGGCGGTCACCGGGGCCTTTGCCATCGGCCAGTGGCCCGAGGCGGCGATGGTGATGGCCTTGTACGCCATTGCCGAGGCCATCGAGGCGCGTGCCGTCGACCGTGCCCGCAACGCGATCAAGGGCCTGCTGGCGATGGCACCGGAGGAAGCGGCGGTGCGTCAGGCCGATGGCGCCTGGTTGAACGTGCCGGTCGCGACGGTCGCGCTGGACGCCGTCGTGCGCGTGCGCCCCGGCGAACGGGTCCCGATGGACGGTGTCCTCTCCGCAGGCAACTCCAGCATCAACCAGGCGCCGGTGACAGGCGAGAGCATCCCGGTCGACAAGGCCGTGGGCGACCTGGTCTTCGCCGGCACGATCAACGAGACCGGCACGTTCGAGTTCAAGGTCACGGCGCTGGCCTCGAACTCGACGCTGGCGCGCATCATCCACGCGGTGGAAGAAGCGCAGGGGACGCGCGCGCCGACCCAGGGTTTTGTGGATCGTTTTGCCGCGGTCTACACCCCGGCGGTTTTTGTGATCGCGCTGGCGGTGGCGCTGCTCGGGCCGTGGTTGTTCGACTGGACCTGGATGCAGGCGATCTACAAGGCGCTCGTGCTGCTGGTCATCGCCTGCCCCTGCGCCCTGGTCATCTCGACACCCGTCACGATCGTCAGCGGCCTGGCGGCCGCGGCCCGTCGAGGCATCCTCATCAAGGGCGGCATCTACCTCGAGGGCGCCCGAAAGCTCAAGGCGATCGCGCTCGACAAGACCGGCACCATCACCGAAGGCAAGCCCAAACTCGTGGCCAGCGAGACGATCGACACAGCCGCCGATGCCGCCCAGGTGGCGCGGGTGGCTGCCGCACTGGCCGGGCAGTCCGATCACCCGGTGTCGCGGGCCATTGCGCAGGGACTCGAACCATCGCCGCTGCAGGTCAGCGACTTCAAGGCGCTGGCCGGGCGTGGCGTGCAGGCCGATGTCGATGGTGTCGGCTATGCGCTCGGCAACCACAGGCTCATCGAGGAACGCGGGCAGTCCTCGCCTGCGCTGCAGGCGACGCTGAAGGGGCACGAGGAGGCTGGGCGCACCGTCACGCTGCTGGCCTCTGCCTCGGGTGTGCTGGCACTGTATGCGGTGGCAGACACGATCAAGCCGTCGTCGCGCGAGGCGGTGGCATCCCTGGTGGCGCTGGGCATCACGCCCGTGATGTTGACCGGGGACAACCAGGCCACAGCGACCGCGATCGCTCACGAAGCCGGCATCGAAGAAGCGCGCGGGAACCTGTTGCCCGAGGACAAGCTCGAAGCGATCAAGGCGCTGCAGGCCCGACACGGCATGACCGCGATGACCGGCGACGGTATCAACGACGCGCCCGCGCTGGCGCAGGCCGACATCGGCGTGGCGATGGGGGCAGCCGGCACCGACACCGCGATGGAAGCGGCCGACGTGGTCGTCATGAACGACGACCTGCGCCGCATTGCAGAGACGGTGCGCCTGTCGCAAGCCACGCACGTGGTGCTGTGGCAGAACATCACGCTGGCGCTGGGCATCAAGGCGGTGTTCCTGGTGCTGGCGGTGTTGGGCAACGCGTCGATGTGGATGGCGGTGTTCGCCGACATGGGCGCCAGCCTGCTGGTGGTGGGCAATGGGCTGCGGCTGCTCAGGAAAGGAGCCAAGGCACCACGTGCGCCTGCTGAGCTTCGTCGCTCATCGACAGGAGCCACGGCATGAATGGTCCGGTCCCTGCCTGTGCTCAGAGCCGCCAGTCGTTCCTGCAGGAGTTCGTCGTTTGAATCCGCGGCCGTTCAATTCCCGCGATCACTGGCCGGGGTTTCTGCTGCTGGCTGCCGTGCTCGTCGTGCTGGACCAGGGTGTGAAGGCTGTCGTTGCGGCCCGGTTGCCGCTCGGCGACAGCGTGGCGCTGACCCCCTGGTTCAACCTCGTCCATGTGCTCAATCCCGGCGCGGCCTTCTCCTTCCTGGCCGACGCGGGCGGCTGGCAACGGCATGCCCTCAGCGCCATCGGCATCGTCGTCAGCCTGGGCCTCGCCGGCATGCTGTGGCGCGGCGTGCGGAGTCGACTCGAAACGGCGGCGTTCGTCGGCATGATCGGCGGGGCCATGGGCAACGTCGTCGATCGCTTGCGCATCGGTGCGGTGGCCGACTACCTCGACCTGTACTGGGGCAGCCTGCACTGGCCGGCGTTCAATCTGGCCGACGTGTTCGTGGTGGGCAGTGCGGGGCTGTTGCTGCTCGCGTCATTCCGACCGGAGGCGATTGCAAAGCCGAGGGAGCGAACCGATGTCGGCTGACGCTGTAGGCCCTGCAGCACACCGAAGCCGCTCTTTCTGGGGGCCTCTGTTCGGGGCCTGGCTGATCGCCCTTGTCGCCACGACAGGAGCGATCTTTCTGGGCGAGGTGATGGGCATGACACCCTGCGTGTTGTGCTGGTACCAGCGCATCGCCATGTTCCCGCTGGTGTTGATACTCGGCATGGGGCTGTTCGCAGCGGACACTCGCAGTGTCACCTACGCCTTGCCGCTGGCAGGGATCGGGTGGGGCATCGCGGCCTATCACTGTCTGATCTTCTGGGGCGTGGTGGCCGAGGGCTTGATCCCTTGTGGCAAGGGTTCGTCCTGTGCCGACGCCGACGTTCAGGTCGCCGGCTTTGTCCCGATTCCCTTGTTGTCGCTGATCGCATTCACGGCAATGCTCGTGCTGTTGTGGGTTGCTCGCAGAAGGATGAAAACGTGAACAGGAAATGGATCGTTGTTTCCACGGTGTTGGCCGTGCTGGTGGCCTTCGTTGCCGGTGCCTGGCTCTACAAGGACCGTTCCCGGCAGCAAGTCACCCAGGCCGCGCAGACCAACAACGAGGCCTTGGTGCGGGCGCATTCGCCGGTCTTCGGCAACACTGATGCCAAGGTCACGATCGTCGAGTTCTTCGACCCGTCCTGCGAGACCTGCCGTGCGTTCTATCCGATCGTCAAGGGCATCGTGAACGCGAGTTTTGGCCAGGTCAGGCTGGTGGTTCGCTACGCGCCCTTGCACCGGGGTTCCGACAGGGCGGTCCAGATTCTGGAAGCGGTGAGGCTTCAAGGAAAGTACTGGGAAGCCCTCGAACGGACGATGGCCCTCCAGCCGCGCTGGGCGGCGCACGACAGTCCGCAGCCCGAACTGATCTGGGAGCTGATCTCTGACATCGGGGTGGATGTGGCCAAGGCCAAGTCGGAGGCCGGCAGCGCGGCCATCGCGGAGTTGCTGCGGCAGGACGTGGCTGACATGAAGGCCTTGAAAGTGGGCGGGACGCCGGGCTTCTTCGTGAACGGTACGCCGCTGCGTGACTTTGGTGAGGCGCAGCTGAGGGCGCTGGTGGCTCAGGAACTTGGCAAGCTGAAGAAGCCATGACGGGCTTTTGCGAGCGGCACGACTCACCGGCCGCACGTCGAAGCTTGCAGGCGCGGGTGCGCCGGCCGGGTATGCTGTGCCGCCAACGCAGCCACCGGGTGCCCCTATTCCGTCATCGGAGGAGAAGCTCATGAACCCCACCCTGATCCCTACCGCAGGACCTACCGCAGTGCAGACGTCTCTGGTGCAAATGCCCTTCGACTCCGGAGCCGTCGTGCTTCGCCCCGAGCAGGTGCCGCAAGCCGAGCAGGCACTGGCCGCGCTCGACTTCGCGGCTGTTCCGTCTGGAGAGATCATCAAGATCGGCCTCGGTGCGGAGCAGGCGCTGCAGAAGACGCTCGACGGTTTTCTTGCGCGGCTCGACAGGAAAACAGCGGCCAAGGTGTTCGACCTGTTCGGCCGACTCGAAAAAGGCGTCGATGACGCCAAGCTGCCTGAAATCCTGGAGAAGATCCAGGAGGGCGAGGACTCGGGTTTCTTCGCCGGGCTCTTCGCCAAGGTGACCGGCCGCAAGCCCGAAGAGGCCTTTCGCGAGTTCATGCAGGAGGTGGGCGAGCTGATCTCGAGCCGGACGCGGACGCTGGCCGACGAGATGGGTCGCCTGGAGGGCGAGTTGTCGAAGGAAATGAAGACGCTGTTCGGCGAACTGCAGGCGCTCGAGACCCTCAAGCAAGCGTACGGCACGCATTTCGCCAGCTTCACCGTCGATGCTGCAGTGGCCCGGGCGTTTCTCGACAAGGCCCGGCAGTACGTGACGCAACAGACCGCGGCCGCCGACCCCGCCGACATGTCCGCCCAGGCGCGGCTGCGCGAGTTGACGGACAAGTTGAGGCTGCTGGAAAGCCGGGCCCTTGCGCTCGAAGGTACCTACACGCGCCTGCCGGCCGACCAGATGGTGATCCAGCAGATCGAGGCCGCCGGCATCGCAACGCTGCAGGAGACGGCCACCACGGTTTCCTCGCGCTTTGCGTCGATCAAGATGACCTTGCTGGCCATCCATGGCGCGTTCGCGGTCAAGTCGGTGCAGCAGATTGCCGAACGCCAGGCGCGCCTCGACCAGCAGTTGACGCAACTGCGCGGCCAGGCCACCAAGGACGTGGCCGTTGCCGCCGCCAAGGCTCCTGGTGACAACCGTGTCGCGCAGGCGCAGCAAATCGCTGCGATCATCACGCAGACGCGCGAAATTCATGAACTGGTCGAAGCCGCGAGACAGGAAACCGACGCCAAGTTCGAAACGGCGCGACAGATGTTCGAACAGTCGCGCGCCGAGCTCGCGGCGCTGCGCAAAGCGTGACCACAATCCGGAGAATCCATGCTCACACTGACCCTTGAAAAGCCGGGCGCCGCGCCGGCCCGCAAGCTGCAGCTCTCGCTCAACAAGGGCGCTGCGTTCAAGGTGACCGTCGCATGGCAGTGCGACGCCAGCCACCAGGACGACATCGACATCCACGCGCTCGAGGCACGCAATGGCGGCAATGGCGCAAAAGTCTCGACGATCCAGGAGATCCTGTCGACCTACAACACGACGAAGATGAGCCCCAAAACCGGCGTGCTGCCGACTGCGGCGGACGGCTCCTTCGCCACGCCCTCGGGCGGGCTGCGGCACTCCGGCGATGTTCGGGTGCAGGGCAACACGGAAACCATCGTCGTCGATGGCTCGAAGCTTCCCGCGGGCGTCAACGAGATTCCCCTCTTTGCCACCGTGCACAAGGCCGAACACGGCGCCGGGCACGACGAGGGCGCCGAGGACGAGGACGAGGCCGCCTTCGCCGACATCGAGGTCTGCACGGTCACCATCGCCGACGAGGGCGGGCGCGAGCTCGGCGCCTACCAGTTGTCCCAGGAGTTCGGCGAGTTCAACGTGGTGCAGCTGGGCAGCATCATGCACGGCGACAACGGCTGGGAGTACGCGCCCGTCGGCCGCGGCTTCACGGGCACGTTCAACGACGTTCTGGGCCACTTTTCCTGAGGCCGGCCGTGCCGCCCGCGAACCCAAGGCTGCGCCCGACGGTCATCGGCCCCGCGGGCGCGTCGCTGCGCAGCCCGGCGGGTGGCGTGCCGCCGCCGAAGGACGCGCCACCGCCGGCGCGTCCTGTTGCTGCGGCCACGCCGCCGGTGCGGCAGCCGACGGCCATCCCCGGTGCCGCACGAACCCGGATCGAGGTGGCTGTGCGCGATCTGCAAGCCTTGTCGCCCGGGGCGGCGGCCCCGGTGTACGAGCAGGCGCGGGCGCTGATCGGCACGTTCATCGTCGCCAAGGCATCGCGGCGCAAGGCGATCCTGTGGGGCCACGACCTGCAGCAGTCGCACAGCGCACTCGTCACCGAGATGCTGGCCCTTGCGCGCAGCCCGGTGCTGCGCCAGGTGCAGGGCTACCTCGCGCGCATGATGGACATCCTGGGAGCTATCGACCTCATGGCCGCCTGCGGACACGGCCGCGACGGTGTCGTGGGCCGGCTGTTCCAGGGTGTCAACAGCCGGATCGACACGCCGGGCGAGCTCGCCAAGGCGCAGGCCGAGCTGGAACAACTGCTGACACTCATGGGTGCGGCGCTGGACCCCTTGCTGGACCTGAAGGACCGGCTGCTGCGCCTGTCCGGCTCGATGGACGGCACCGCGGTGCAGGTCGAAGCCGCTGCCCTTGGCGCCTTGTTTCTGTCGGAGCGCCTTCGCCAGGATCACGCCGCACTGGCGCAGTGCTTTGTCGAGCGCAGCATCAGTCTGACGCAGACCCTGGCACAGATGCAGCAAGCCGGCACCACGCGCGAATTGCAGATCGAGCAGCCGATCCGTCTGATCGGCGCCATCCAGAACGTGGCGCTGGTCGTGATGCCAGCCTTCATCGGCAGCATTGCGTCCATCACCACCCTCGGCGCCAGCAAGACCAGCGTCTCGCCGACCGAAGCCGGCGAACTGGCCTACCGGCTGCGCGACATCATCGACCAGTTGAAAGCCTGAACCAGGAGATCGCATGAACAGCAAACTCACACTGAATCTGGACAAGTCGGCCAACGCGCTGCGCCTGGCCCTCGACAAGGCCGGCGTGGTGGCGAACGTGAAGGCGGAAACCGCCCTGATCATCGACGTTTCCGGCTCGTTCGAGCACGAACACGAGGAGGGCACGACCAGCATCCTGATCGAGCGGCTCGTGCCCTACTGCATGGTCCTCGACCCGGACCGCAAGATGGACGTCTTCACCTTCAGCGCCGGCGAACACAACGCCTACTACGTGGGCAGCGTGACGCCCGACGATGCGCGCGACTACGTCACACGCAACATCGTCGATCGCGTCCCGGGCTGGAAAGGCGGCACCACCTACAGCCATGTGCTCGAGCGTGCGCTCGAGCACTTTGGCTGGAAGGTGTGCCAGGAAGCCCACCGCTCGGCCCAGGGCGCCGGGTTCCTCAGCCGCCTGTTCGGCTGGTCGCCGAGCGGCCAGTTGCATGGCCACGGCACCCCGCACACGCATGAGAAGAGGCGCTCGCTCGTGCTCTTCATCACCGACGGAGAAAACGATGGCAGCGACGAGGCGCGAGCCATGCGCGTCCTCGAGGAGTCGCAGCAGCGCGGCGACCAGGTCTATTTCCTGTTCATCGGCGCCTGCGAAGACAAGGGCGTGACGTTCGAGTTCGTGCAGAAGATCGCGCGCCGGTTCAGGAACACCGGCGTGGTGGTGATCCGCGACCTCGAAGCCTTCGTGGCGCAGTCGGACGAGGAACTGAACGCCACGCTGCTGGGCTCTGAACTCGTGGATTGGCTGAAGTCGTAGGACGCATGGCTTGCTCCGGCTCCGCTTCGTGGCCCACGCGACCCGCGCGGTGGTGACAAGCGTGCGCCGCGACCATCGGCACGAAGCTGCCTGCCGGCTTCCGTCCCGGCCCATCACATGACCTCCAACGCCCCTGGCCAGCGGCAAGCCCGCGTCGTGCGGCCTTGCATGTGGCGGTCTGCAGCGGCGTCGCTGGGGGTGGCGTGTGCATGCACGCAAGCGTTCGCCGACGAGCAACCCTCGGTCACGCCCTATCGGCCCAGCGTGTCCACGCCTGCCGCCCTGTCGGCTCCCGGGTGGCTGGAAATCGAGGCCGGCGGGCTGGTTTCGCGTGGCAGCGGCGCCGCGCGTCGCGACAGCCTGGGCTACACGTTCAAGCTCGCCTTCACCGAGGATTGGGGTCTGCGCGTCGGTGGCGATGCCCGGGCGAGACAGACCGACGAAGCCGGCGCACGCGCGCAGGGCTCCGGTGACGCCAGCGTCGTGCTCAAGCGGCGCATGGCGATCGACGAAGCATCGGCCTTCGGCGTCGAGGCGGGCGTCACGTTGCCCACGGGCAGCAAAGGCATCGGCAGTGCAGAGTCGGACTACTCGCTCAACACGATCTACAGCGCCGATTTCGGCGGCTACCATGCCGATCTCAACCTTCTCGCCACGAGATTCGGCGCTCGTGATCCCGGCCTGGCTCGCGTGCAGACACTCGGGGCGGTAGCCCTGTCGCGTTCAATCAACGACCGGTGGGGCCTGGTGATGGAACTTTCGGGGACACGACAACGCGGTGCCCCCGGCACCGCGCAACTGCTTGTCGCCGGGAGCTTCAACGCCGCGAAAACGCTGACCCTCGACGCCGGGGTCGCGCGCACTGTGCGTCCCGGCGCGACCGGATGGTCGGTATTCGCGGGCCTGACCCTGCTCGGACCGCGACTGTTCTAGCCTTTGGGGTGGCGCCGCAAAGGGTATGGACCTGCTCTCTCGTCAAAGGCGCTGTGCACTTCGGCCGTTCTTCGAGCCAGGGCACTTGATCAACCCCGTGACTGAAGCCCGCGAGCGGAACCCCGGCACGCGGCTCGCCCGCGTCCTTCACCGCCGCCGCTGCCCTCGTTCGCGGAACTCGAGGCGGCCGGAGCGACGATTGGCGAGATTCGCGTCGTTACGCAGAGCATCTTCGACACCACCGACCCGCAGGAGGACCGGCTGCTGTTCCGCTGGGCCAACGCGCTGCGCGTGCAGACGCGCCTCAACGTGATACGCAGCGCGCTGCTGTTCAACAATCTTGTCCAGCTCGCCGCGATCCAGCCAGACGCCGCGGCACTCCGGGCAGTAGTCGATCTCGATATTCTCGCGGGTGCTCATCGTGAGCTGTGCGGTCTTGCAGGCGGGGCATTGCGTTGGCTGTCCTGGCAGTCGTGAGACAGGTTTGGTGCGACCTGCACCGCGCAGAACAAGTTCATTGCCGGGCGCATCTTGTGGGGTCGATGCCATCGGCAACGCATGATGCGACGCACCGGGCCGGCGCAGCAGAGTCTTGTCGGCTGGCCGTGGCAAAGCCCCAACCGCACACGGTGCCTCGGACGAAAGCCGTGGTGATGTTCCGATTGCAGCTGAAGACGGCGGTTGTGTTTTGCCCCGGCGCCCCAACTTCGTCGGTGCAAGAAGCCGGGGCTCGGACCTCGTTCTATGACGATACAGCAGGAGGCCACGTGACGACGACAACGAACGAGAGCACAACGGCGCCTGACGGTACGCTGAGCCATGCCCCGAGCGGCGATGGCGATCTGACCGACATGCTGGGCGAGCTGCGCGTGCTGTTGCCCAGCGCGCAACTGCTGTCGGCGTTTCTGATCACGGTTCCGTTCAGCAGCGGGTTTGCGGCCACGGTGGCGGCCGAGAAGAGCGTCTTCATCGCGACTTTTGTGCTGGCGGTGGCCAGCCTGGTGATGTTGAGCGCACCCGCCGTTCAGCACCGCGTGATACGGCCGCTGATCGACCGCGAGCGCTTCAAGCGGCTGGCCACCCGCCAGATCATCTTCGGCTCGGTCGCGCTCGCGCTGGCGCTGGTGTTGGTGACGCAACTGGCGTTGTCGGCGGTGTTCGGCCACCTGGTCGGCAACATCTCGGCCGGCGGCATCGGGGTGTTGATCGTGCTGTTGTGGTGGGTGTTGCCGAAGGTGTACCGAGCCAGGGGCAGGCTGTAACGCCGGCCTGACCGAGGCCCGGGTGCGGTCGGGCTGCCAGCCTTCACAGGAGCGCGCTGCGTTCGCGCAGCAGCGCGTCCAGGCTGCGCCGCAGCCGCAGGGCCGCTGCTTCAAGCGTGGCCTGCCGCTGCAGATACGCGGACGACAAACGCCGCCCTTGCCGGTCGCCTTCCTGCACCGCGATGCCGCGTTCGCGCTCGCCTTCAGCGGCCTGCAGATCGGCATAGACGGCAACGATCTGCCGCTCGATCTGGCGCAGCCGTGCCGCACGCGCCTCGGCATCGCGTCGCAGCTGCTGGCGCGTCAGCGCCAGCGCGCGCAGCCCGGCTTCGGTCTGGGCAGTGTCGGGTGGATGGTCCTCGACACTGATCTTCTCGTGGCGGCGCGCCTGCGGGTCCGGTGCGTCACCATAAACGACTCGGCCGTTCGGCAGCACCGACTTGTACAGCGTGCGCTCGGCCGGCGTTGCGGCAAGCGCCAAGCCCAGGCCGGCGACGGCCAGCACGCTTCGCAGCAGCCGCTGCGCGCCGATCAGCGGGCCAGCGGTCTGCGGCCGGTGTGTGTTGTGCGGCATGGTTCCTCCGGACTCTGGACGCCTGATTCGAATGATCGCATTGCCCGCCATGCGGGCCCCTTCGTTCTGGGCGAAGTGACCGGCATGACCATCCTGCGAAACCCCTGCCGGCCTCTCGCGCCTTGCGTCCACATCAGCCGCGTAACTAAACAAATGGCGTTCAGCCTCCTGTGCCAGCTGTTCTGGATGGGCCTGCCGGGCGCCGAGGACTCCGGCCCGGCGATCACGACCTCGAAGTGAACGGACCGCCAAAAGCCACTGGTCAGGCCACGACGGTCAGACTCCGGCTCACCGGACTCCAGAAAAGCCGGGGATGGCTCATCTCGGCGCCTGCGCCATCAAGAGCTGTGTTGTTCAGCGGCGTGCTTGCTGCACGCCGCAGCGCAGGCCTCGATGCAGTCGGTGAAGTCTTGTTCAGAGTCGGGGGATGGCATGTCGTTTCTCCTCTGGGTAGCAAATGAGGCACCGGCGGTGCCCCACATGACGCCCGCCGGGGCAGAGCCAATCGACTTTCACCTTGATCGCTCCCGGCGGGCGTGCTGGGGTCGATCGGCCCCGATTTTCAGGTGGCGCATTCATGGCGTTGCAAGCAGCGCCGAGTTCGTTGGCAAAACGATTGGCGGCGAGCGTTTGTCAACGAAGTTGCAGCCGTCGTCCGAATGTTCGCAAGCCACCCGCTCGAGCTGCAGCGTGGTGTGAAAGACCCTGTATTCGTCGGCCATGCGCTGCTTGATCTGCTCGATCAGCGCAACACCATCGGCGCCATCGGCGTGCACCACATGGGCGGTCAGTGCGTTCTTGCCACTGGTCAGCACCCAGACGTGCAGGTCGTGAACGCCGGTCACACCGGGCAGCGCCCCGATGGTCTGCCCGACCTTCTCGACGTCCACTCCCTCAGGTGCGCCTTCCAGGAGGATGTTCACGCTTTCCTTCAACAGCACCCAGGTGCGCGGCAGCACCCACAGCCCGATGCCGACGGCGACCACCGTGTCGACCCAGACCCAGCCGCTGAAGCGGATGACGATGGCCGCCACGATCACGCCCACCGAGCCCAGCATGTCGGCCCAGACCTCGAGGTAGGCGCCCTTGACGTTGAGGCTGCTGTCCTTGCCGCTGCGCAGCAGCCGCATGCTGACGAGGTTCACCAGCAAGCCGAGCACCGCCACCACCAGCATGCCCACCGGCTGCACGTCGGCCGGCGCGTTGAAGCGGCCATAGGCTTCATACAGTATGTACACCGCCACGCCGAACAGCAGCACGGCGTTGAAAGCCGCAGCCAGGATCTCGAAGCGGTGATAGCCGAAGGTGCGCTTGGCATCGGCAGGGCGGCGCGCCACGCGCAGCGCGGCCACGGCAATCGCCAGCGCGGCAACATCGGTGAACATGTGCGCCGCGTCGGCGAGCAGCGCCAGGCTGTTGAACACGATACCGGCCACCACCTCGGCGACGAGAAAGATCGACGTCATGCCCAGCGCCATCCACAGCGCTCGCTCGTTGTCGGCGGTGGGGATGGCGTGGTTGCCGCTCATGTCAGCACTCCCGTCGGTGCTGCTGGGCCGTCTTGCGCCGGCGGCGCTGGGCGAACGTTGTAGGCCAGCAGGCGCAGCGCGTTGATCACCACGATGACGGTCGAGCCTTCATGGAAGATGACGGCGGTGCCGATGCTCAGGCCGAAGATCGTGGCCGGGATCAACACCGCCACCACGCCCAGACTGACCCACAGGTTCTGCTTGATGATGCGGCTGGTGCTGCGCGACAGGCCCACCGCGAACGGCAGCTGCGCCAGGTCGTCGGCCATCAGCGCGACGTCGGCCGTTTCCAGCGCCACGTCCGAACCGGCGGCACCCATCGCAATGCCGACCGTGGCGTTGGCCATGGCTGGAGCGTCGTTGACGCCGTCGCCGACCATCGCCACCTTGCCGTGCTTCTCGCGCAGCGCCTTGATCGCCTCGACCTTCTGCTCGGGCATCAGGTCGCCGCGCGCCTCCGTCAGGCCCACGGTCTTCGCCACCGCGTCGGCCACCTGCTGGTTGTCGCCCGAGATCATGATCAGGCGTTCGACGCCGAGCGCGCGCAGCTCGGCCATCACGCGGGCGGCCACCGGCCGCGGCGTGTCCATCACGCCGATGACGCCGAGGAAGCGCCCACCCTTGCGCACGACCATCGTCGTGCGGCCGGCAGCGACGAGCCGGTCGTTGATGGCACTCACTTCGGCCGTCAGGCTGGAGTCGGGCAGTTCCGAGAACAGCACCGGCTTGCCGATGTGGACCAGTTCGCCATCGACCTGCGCCTGAATGCCGCGGCCGGTGATGCTCTTCGCATCGGCAACCGTCGGCGCTGTGACGCGGCCTTGCAGGCGCTCGCGGGCGCCGCTCACGATGGCCGAGGCCAGCGGATGGTCGCTGTGCTCTTCGACGGCCAGCGCCACCGCCATCAGCTCGTCTTCGGTCGCGCCGGGCGCCGCGACGGCGTCGGTCAGCTTCGGCTTGCCTTCGGTCAGGGTGCCGGTCTTGTCGAAGGCGATCGAGCTCAGCGTGCCCAGGTTTTCCAGCGGCCCGCCGCCCTTGACCAGCACGCCACCGCGGCCGGCACGCGCCACCCCGCTCAACACCGCGCTGGGCACCGAGATCGCCAGCGCACAGGGGCTGGCCGCCACCAGCACCGCCATCGCGCGGTAGAAGCTGGTGGCGAAGGGTTCGTCGACCACCACCCACGCGAACAGCAACAATCCCACCAGCGCAAGGATCACCGGCACGAAGATGCGCTCAAAGCGCTCGGTGAACTGCTGCGTCGGCGAACGCTGGGCCTCGGCCTCCGTCACCATCTTGACGACGCGCGCCATCGTCGACTGTTCGGCGCGGCGGGCCACCATCACTTCGATGGCACCCGCGCCGTTGATGGTGCCTGCGAAGACACGGCTTTCCGGCCCGACCTTGTCGAAGGCGGCGAGCGCGGCCCG
>Ga0209883_1000021_pt1 | contig 49273 bp, 46 predicted proteins | sample GWRWT4_21May14_FD_187196 | JGI IMG/M metagenome (GOLD analysis project Ga0209883, IMG submission 187196) | Sand microcosm microbial communities from a hyporheic zone in Columbia River, Washington, USA - GW-RW T4_21-May-14 (SPAdes) (version 2) | ecosystem: Engineered > Artificial ecosystem > Sand...
AAGAACTTCGAGCTCAGGAACGTGCCGGTTTGAAGTGGCGTGCTTCGAGCAGCTTGGCGTTGGTCAGGCGAAGCGCGACCAGCACACGTTCCAACCACGTTAGCTGCTTGAAACGCCCGTCGGGCAGCGCCAGCACGGGGCCGAGGATCGGCTCGTCTTCGATGCGCGATTCCTGGTACGGGCGACCTTTCACTGCGTCGTTCATGCGAGTCTCCTTGTGTGATGCCCAGATGTAACAAGGCGTATTTTAGGGTTCCTGCCCTGTGAAGAGAAGAGGGCGGGGCCGGCCATTGCCTCGGGCAAACCCTTTGACGGGCGACGCGCGGCGCTTCCGATCCGATACTCGAACTTCGTCGTTCGAGCCCTCAACATGTCCAACAGGAGCATCCCGCCATGGCCGCCTACCTCTACGCCGACGTGCAAGTGACCGACCCCGCCCTCTTCGAGGAATACCGCGCCCTCGTGCCGGCCGTGATCAAGGCCTACGGCGGGCGTTATCTGGTTCGAGGTGGCGCCAGCGAAACGCTCGAGGGCGAGCGCCCGCTGAACCGCAACGTGCTGCTCGAGTTCCCCGACATGGCCGCGCTGAAGGCCTTCTATTTCTCGGCCGAGTACAAGCCGCTGATCGCGATGCGCCAGCGCGCAGCCACCTCGAACCTGATCGCCATCGACGGCGTGCCAAGCGCTGCGTGAACACGAGGCGCCGACTCGTGCTGGCCGGTGCCGCCGCGGCGCTGGGTACCGGCGTGGGCCGTGTGCACGCCGCCGACGCCGCGCCGTTCGAGTGGCCGACCGTGGCGCCGCCCGAAAGCCAGGGCCTGTCGCCGGCGGCGATGGCCGATGCGCTGCGCGACGGCGCCGGCGTGCCCGGCCTGCGCAGCCTGCTGGTCGCACGAAACGGTGTGCTGGTCGGCGAGTCGTACTACGCCGGCGCGTCGGCCACTGACCTGCTCGCGATCAACTCGGTCACCAAGAGCGTGTCGTCGATGCTGGTCGGGCTGGCGCTGCAGAAGAGCGCGATCACCAGTCTGGACGAACCGGTCGCCCGCCTGATCCCCGACGCCGCGGCGAAGGCACCGGCTTCGGCCTGGTCCGAGCTGACGCTGGCGCAGATCCTCGGTGGCCACACCGGCCTGGGCTTCGCGCTGACGCGCGCCCGCGAGCTGGTGACCGCGCCCGATCTGGCGAAGTTCGTGCTGGGCCTGCCGGCCGAAGTGGCCGTGCCTTCGGGCTGGAGCTACAACGACGCGGCGGTGGCGCTGATCGGGCCGATCCTGGCCCGCGCGCAGGGAGCGGACCTTGCGGCGCTGGCCGCACGCGACCTGTTCGCGCCGCTCGGCATCGAGCGTTTCAACTGGGGGCGCGACCGGCAGGGCAACGCGTTGGCCTTCGGTGGCCTGGCCTTGCGCACACGCGACCTGCTCAAGCTCACTGTTCTGATGCTCGACGGCGGCCGATGGCGCGGCGCTGCGGTGCTGCCCGCCGCGTGGGTGGCAGAGAGCACGCAGACGCGTGGCCCGGTGACGTGGCAGCTCGCGCCGGTCGAGAACATCGGCTACGGCCGGCTCTGGTTCACCGGCACGCTGCATGGCCGGCAAGTCGTGTGGGGCTGGGGTTACGGCGGCCAGTTCGCGCTGTGGGTGCCCGAGCTGAAGCTCGCGGTCGCCACCGCGGCCACCTCGCCGCCGTTCCCGGCGCTGAAGGCGCAGACCGATGCCGTGATGACGCTGATCGGGCGTGTCGTGCAGGCGGCGGCCTGATCACCGGTGGAAAATGCGCGCAGCCAGTCAACTGGAGACAAGATGCCCTACATGCTGTTGATCGTCGAACCTCCCGGCCAGCGCGAAGAGCGCGGGCTGGAGGGCGGAAAGCAGGCCTACGCGCAGATGCAGGCCTTTGCCGAAGGCCTGAAGGCGCGTGGTGTGCTGCGTAGCGTCGAGTCGCTCGCCTCCGACGCGAAAGGCGTGCGGGTGCAGGTGCGGGACGGGCGGCAGAGCCTCGTCGACGGCCCGTTCACCGAAGCCAAGGAAATGGTCGGCGGATTTTTCCTGCTCGACTGCGCCACGCGCGACGAGGCGGTGGCGATCGCGGCCACGTGCCCCGCGGCCGCGTGGTGCACGGTGGAAGTGCGCGAACTGGCGCCTTGCTGGAACTGATTCGGGCCGGGTTTGTCGATTCCGGCGCGGGCCGCTCGTCGTACAGGCAGGCGCCACAAGAGTTGCGGCGCCGATGATCCCGCGACGACCAGGAGAGATCACGATGCGATTCATGATTCGGTTGTGATCTCGACCACCCACCGTGCCATCGAAGCCGTCTGGCGCAACGAAGCGGCCAAGCTCGTGGCCCATGCCGCGCGCCTGGTGCGTGACGTGGGCGTGGCCGAAGAGCTGGCGCAGGACGCGCTCGTCGCCGCGCTCGAACACTGGGGCAAGACCGGCGTGCCCGACAACCCGGGTGCGTGGCTGATGGCGACCGTGAAGAACCGGGCGCTCGACCGGCTGCGGCAAGACAGCATGCACCAGCGCAAGCACGAAGAAATCGGCCACGACCTCGATGCGCTGCAGGCCCACGTGGTACCCGACTTCGTCGACGCGCTCGGCGCGGCGCGCGCCGATCACATCGGCGACGACCTGCTGCGTCTCGTGTTCACCGCCTGCCACCCGGTGCTCTCGACCGACGCCCGCGTGGCGCTCACGCTGCGCCTGCTCGGTGGCTTGGCGACCGACGAGATCGCGCGCGCTTTCCTGCTGCCGGCTGCGACGATCGCGCAGCGTGTGGTGCGTGCCAAGCGCACGCTCGCCGAAGCCAAGGTGCCGTTCGAAGTGCCGCGCGCCGACGCGCTCGGCGCGCGGCTGGCCTCGGTGCTCGAAGTGATCTACCTGATCTTCAACGAAGGGTATTCGGCGACCGCCGGCGACGACTGGATGCGGCCGGCCTTGTGCGAAGAAGCGCTGCGCCTGGGCCGCATCGTGGCCGAGCTGATGCCGGCCGAGAGCGAAGCGCACGGGCTCGTCGCGCTGATGGAAATCCAGGCCTCGCGCACCCACGCACGCACCGATGCGCAGGGCCGCCCGGTGCTGCTGCTCGAGCAGGACCGCAGCCGCTGGGACCCGCTGCTGATCCGCCGCGGCCTGGCGGCGCTGGCGAACTACCACTGGCTGCCGAGCGTGCGCGGCGACTTGCTGGCCCGGCTCGGGCGCCTGGACGAAGTGCGCGCCGAGTTCGAGCGCGCGGCCGGCATGACACGCAACCTGCGCGAGCGCGAGCTGCTGCTGGCGCGCGCCGCCGACCCCGCGCCGCGCTGAAGCGGACGCCTTACTCGCGCGTGCCGAGCTCGGCGCGGCGCGGCATGTCGGCACCCCGCCGCGAGCAGGTGATGGCCGCGGCCTGCGCGGCGAAGGCGAGCGCATCGGCCAGCGCCTGCTGCGGCAGGCTGGCCAGCGCGGCGGCGCTCAGCGCGCCGTTCTCGGCCAGCCAGGTCAGCAGCGCGGCCTGGAAGGTGTCGCCGGCGCCCACGGTGTCGATCACCGTCACCGGCACGGGCGGCGTGACGACGCGGGTCTGCGCCGTCCAGCCGACCGCACCGTGCGCCCCGCGCGTGACGACCACGGCCTTCACGCCCTGCGCCAGCACCCGCGTCGCGAAGTCGTCGAGCACCGCGCCGGGTTGCAGCAGGTCGAGGTCTTCTTCGCTGACCTTGAGCAGGTCGGCGCGGGTTTGCATCCACACGAGCTGGTCGCGCCAGCGCTGCAGCTCGGGCTCGACGTTGAGGCGGATGTTCGGGTCGTAGGCGATCAACGCGCGGCCGCGTTCACGTTCGACCAGCGCGCGCAGCGCCGACGCGGTCGGCTCGACGACGGTGGCGTACGAGCCGACGTTCACCACCGTCAGGCCCGGCGGCACCCGCGCCATGTCGGAAGCCTGCAGCAAGCGGTCGGCGCAGCCTTCGCCGTAGAAGCCATACGAGGGCACGCCTTGGGCGTCCAGGCCGATCAGGCTCAGCGTGGTGGGCGCGGCCAGGCGCGCGATCGCCTGCGTGTCGACCCCTTCGGCCACGAGCGCGCGCATCAGGCGCTCGCCGGCGAAGCCGGTCGAGACCGCGCTGAAGAAGCCGACCGGCTGGCCTAGCCGCGCCAGCCCCACCGCCACGTTGAAGGGCGAGCCGCCCACGTTGGCGTCGAGCGTCAGGCCGGTGCGGGTTTCAGCGGCGGCAAAGACGTCGAGCAAGGCTTCTCCGCAGACCATCATCATGTTGTTTCTCCTCGGTCACCGGGCCGCACGAGCGCATCTGCCACGCCGGCCGAAGGCGGCACTGTGCGCTTCGCCGCGACAACCCGGAATCCGGGTTTTCCATTAATAAATCAACTTGATTTATTAAAGAACGCTGTCGATAATTTGCCCACACCCGACGTGGTGTCGGGCAACCATCAGCGGCGGCGCCGCACAGAAATTCGGAGACAAGACCATGACCCAGACTTCCTTCTCGCGCATCGCGCTGGCCGTTGCAGCGCTGACCTTGGCCGGTGCTTCCAGCGCCGCCGACCAGCCGGTGATCGGCCTGATCACCAAGACCGACACCAACCCCTTCTTCGTGAAGATGAAAGAAGGCGCGCAGGCGGCCGCCGCCGCCAAGGGCGCGAAGCTGCTGAGCGCGGCCGGCAAGACCGACGGCGACAACGCCGGCCAGGTGACGGCCATCGAAAACATGATCGCCGGCGGCGCCAAGACCATCCTGATCACGCCGAGCGATTCGAAGGCGATCGTCCCGGCGATCAAGAAGGCCCAGGCCAAGGGCGTGATGTTCATCGCGCTCGACAGCCCGGCCGACCCGATGGAGGCGACCGACGCGCTCTTCGCCACCGACAACTACAAGGCCGGCGTGTTGATCGGTCAGTACGCCAAAGCCGCGATGGCGGGCAAGCCGGCCAAGATCGCCACGCTCGACCTGTTCCCCGGCCACCCGGTCGGCGCGCAGCGCCACAACGGATTCATGTCAGGCTTCGGCCTGGCCGCCGCCGACGCGAAGAGCAACGAACTCTCGAAGGCGCCCGAGATCGTGTGCCTGGCCGACAGCTTCGGCGACCAGGCCAAGGGCCAGACCGCGATGGAAAACTGCCTGCAGAAGAACCCCGACATCAACGTCGTCTACACGATCAACGAACCGGCCGCGGCCGGTGCCTTCCAGGCGCTGAAGGCCGCGGGCAAGGAAAAGGGCGTGATCATCGTCTCGGTCGACGGCGGCTGCGCCGGCGTGAAGAACGTGAAGGCCGGCGTGATCGCCGCCACCTCGCAGCAGTACCCGCTGAAGATGGCCTCGATGGGCGTGGACGCCGGCATCGAGTACGCGAAGGGTGGCAAGAAGGTCAAGGGCTACACCGACACCGGCGTCACGCTGATCAGCGACAAGCCGATGAAGGGCGTGGACAGCAAGGACACCAAGTTCGGCACCGATGCGTGCTGGGGCAACAAGTGATCTGACTTCGTGATCGGGGCGCCCGATGTGGCGCTCCGCCCAGAACAACGGACGGAGACAACATGTCGAACAACGCCCCTTCGAAAATCAACATCGCCAGCCTCGGGCCCGTCATCGCCCTGGTGCTGGCCTGTGGTTTTTTTGCCACGCAAAGCGACCGCTTCCTGTCGGTCCAGAACTTCTCGCTGATCCTGCAGCAGGTGATGGTCGTGGGCACCATCGCCATCGGCCAGACGCTGATCATCCTGACCGCCGGCATCGATTTGTCGTGCGGCATGGTGATGGCGCTCGGCGGCATCGTGATGACCAAGCTCGCGGTCGGCTCGGGCATGAACGCCTACCTCGCGATCGCCTGCGGCCTGCTCGTCTGCATGGCCTTCGGCCTGTTGAACGGCCTGCTCGTCACCCGCATCAAGCTGCCACCTTTCATCGTCACGCTCGGCACGATGAACATCGCCTTCGCGGTCACGCAGCTCTACTCGGGCGCGCAGACCGTCACCGACCTGCCGCCGGAGATGACCTTCTTCGGCAACACCGTCAGCCTGGGCAGTGCGGCGGTCAACTACGGCACCGTGTTCATGCTCGCGATGTACGCCTTCATGTGGTGGGGCTTGCGCGACACGCAGCCCGGCCGCCACGTCTACGCGGTGGGCAACAACCCCGAAGCGACGCGCCTGACCGGTATCGCCACCGACAAGGTGCTGCTCGGTGTCTACGTGACCGCAGGCCTGTTCTACGGCATCGCTTCGCTGCTGTCGGTCGCACGCACCGGCGTCGGCGACCCGAACGCGGGCCAGACCGAGAATCTCGACGCGATCACCGCGGTAGTGCTCGGCGGCACCAGCCTGTTCGGCGGCCGCGGCATCATCCTGGGCACCTTGCTCGGCGCGCTGATCGTCGGCGTGTTCCGCAACGGCCTCACGCTGATGGGTGTGCCTTCGGTCTACCAGGTGCTGATCACGGGGGTGCTCGTGATCCTGGCCGTGACCACCGACCAACTCTCGCGCAAGGGAGCCCGCTGATGAACACGCCAACACAAAACAACGGCAGCCCGCACCGGCTCGTGATGGAAGCGAAGGGCCTGGTCAAACGCTACGGCCAGGTCACCGCGCTCGACGGCGCCGACTTCGAACTGCGCGCCGGCGAGATCATGGCCGTGATCGGCGACAACGGCGCCGGCAAGTCGTCGTTGATCAAGGCGTTGTCGGGGGCGACGATTCCCGACGAAGGCTCAGTCTTGCTCGACGGCAAGGTGATTCACTTCAAGTCGCCGATCGACGCGCGCCGCGAAGGCATCGAGACGGTTTACCAGGACCTCGCCGTCGCCCCCGCGATGACGATCGCCGAGAACCTGTTCCTCGGCCGCGAGATCATCAAGCCCGGTTTCATCAGCCGGCTGCTGCGCATCATCGACAAGAAGACGATGCTCGAAGAAAGCATCACGCGCATGAACGACCTGAAGGTCGGCATCCGCTCGATGACGCAGGCGGTCGAAACGCTCTCGGGCGGGCAGCGCCAGTGCGTGGCAGTGGCGCGCGCCGCGGCCTTCGCCGAGCACGTGGTCATCCTCGACGAGCCCACCGCGGCGCTCGGCGTGAAGGAGGGCAACATGGTGCTCGAGCTGATCAGGCGCATCCGCGACAAGGGCCTGCCGGTGATCCTGATCAGCCACAACATGCCGCACGTGTTCGAGATCGCCGACCGCATCCACATCGCGCGGCTGGGCAAGCGTGCCTGCATCGTCGACCCGAAGACCATCAGCATGAGCGACACGGTGGCGGTGATGACGGGCGCGAAGCGGCCCGACGAGCTGCCGCTCGAAGCCCTGGCGTGACGCGTCTTCCGGGAGGCCGGCCGTGCTGAAGAACATCGATCCCTTGTTGACGCCCGAGCTGCTGAAGGTGCTGTGCGAAATGGGCCACGGCGACGAAGTGGTGCTGGCCGACGCCAACTTCACCGCCGAGTCGATCGGCCGCGGCCGCATCGTGCTGCGCCTGCCCGGTGCCGACATGCAGCGTGCCAGCGCCGCGGTGCTGTCGGTGTTGCCGCTCGACGAGTCGGTGGCGAAGCCGGCGGCCTACATGCAGGTCGGCGGGTCGGCGCCGGGTTACCGCTCGGGGCTGCAGCGGGCGGTGATCGCGCAGGCGGCGGCAGCCGACCCGGGCTGCGACGACAGCAAATGGGAGGCCGTGGAACGCTTCGCGTTCTACGAGCGCGCGGCGCGCGCCTACGCGATCGTGCAAACTGGCGAGATGCAGGCATGGGCGAATCTGGTGTTCAAGAAGGGCGTGATCGCCGATCGGTTGATCGCGTGAGCAGCGCGTCCGGCGCCGACCTGCTCGAGCGCGACGCGGCGTCCGCGCGGCTGCGCCCGCGCGGCTCGAACCACGTCGGCATGCGCCAGTTCAACGAGCGCGTGGTGCTGCAGGCGATCCGCCTGCACGGCAGCCTGCCCAAGGCCGACATCGCGCGGCTGACCCGGCTCACGCCGCAGACCGTGCAGGTCATCATCGCACGGCTCGAAGCCGACGGGCTGGTGCACAAGCTCGCGCCGCTGCGCGGCAAGATCGGCCAGCCCTCGGTGCCGATGGCGCTCGACCCCGATGGCGCGTTTTCGATCGGCATCAAGATCGGCCGGCGCAGCATGGACATGCTGCTGCTCGACTTCGCGGGGCAGGTGCGCGAGCGGCTGTCGCTGAGTTACGAGTTCCCCGACCCCGACACGCTGTTCGCCGACATCGAGTCGCGCCTCAAGCAGTTGCGCCTGCGCCTGCCGGCCGCCTTGCGCTCGCGCCTGCACGGCGTGGGCATCGCCGCGCCGCTCTCGCTCGGCGGCTGGCAGGCTTTGCTGGGCATCGAACCGCGCCAGGCTTTGAGGTGGGCCGACATCGACATCCGCGAACGGGTGGCTTCGATGACCGAACTGCCGGTCGAGTTCGTCAAGGACACGGCCGCCGCCTGCGTGGCCGAGCTGGTGGCCGGGCGCGGCCGCAGCATCGGCAGTTTTTTGTACGTGTTCTTCGACACCTTCATCGGCGGTGGCCTGGTGATCGACAGCCATCTGCGCGCCGGTCTCCACGGCAACGCGGGCGCGGTCGGTTCGCTGCCGATGGGTCTGGCGCAGCCGGGCCGGGGCGGGGCGCCGCACCAATTGCTGAGCCAGGCCTCGTTGATCAACCTCGAAGCGCGCTTCACCGCGGCCGGGCTCGACGCCACGGCCGCGACCGATGTTCGCGCGATGCAGCGCCCGTGGTGGGAACACACCGACCTGTGGTTGCGCGACGCTGCGCCGGCGGTGGCCTTCGCCGTCAACTCGGCCGCCTGCCTGCTCGACCTTGAAGGCGTGATCATCGACGGCTCGTTCAGCCGCGAGCTGCTGCGCGCCACGCTGACCGCCGTGAACCACTCGCTCGACCAGTACAGCTGGGAAGGTGTGGTGCGGCCGGCGGTGCTCGAAGGCGCGATCGGCTCCGACGCGCGCGCGATGGGCGGCGCGCTGCTGCCGCTGTACGCCAACTTCGCGCCCGACCGCGACCTGTTCCTCAAGCTCGCGGAATAGGGCCGGGCTTCAGTCGATCCTGATGTCGGCGGGTGGCAAGCCCTGCTCGTAGCGCGCATAGGCGGCACCGATGGCGGCGTCGAAGCGGCGCGCTTGCGCGTCGAGCCGGAACGGCGCGAAGTCTGCCCGGCTCTGCGCAAGCTGTGCGCGGTACGCCCGCCGTTCGTCGGCCGACTGCATCAACTTCAGGGCGAGCGCTTCGTACCCGCTGGCGTCTTGCGCGATCCACGCCGGCGCGCCGTGCTGCCGCAACAGGTTGGCGCCCATGCGCTGCGAAATGCGCGTGCCTTCGCGCGTGACCACCGGCACGCCGGCGTGCAGCGCGTCCAGGACCGAGGTGTGGCCGTTGTAGTCCCACGCGTCGAGGTACAGGTCGGCCAGTGCCGAGCGGGCCAGGTGTTCGGGGTGCTGCGCGTTGGCAGCGAACACCAGGCGCTGCGGTGCCACGCCGCGCTCGGCGAACCACGGCAACCACTGCAGCGCTTGCATCGGGTGCGTCTGGTTCAGCCACAGCACGGCCTCGGGCACCTGCCTGAGCAGCCGGGCCCAGACCGCGGCGAGATCGGGCCCGATCTTGTAGGCGGCGTTGAAGACGGCGACGACCACCGCGTCCTCGGCCAGCCCGTGCGCGCGCCGCGTGGTCGGAGCCGCCGGGCTCGCGCTGTAGGTGTAGCAGGTGCCGGCCATGTGGATCGTGGCTTCGCGCGCCGGCGGCACGCTCGCCACGAAGCTGTCGTCGACGAGGCGGTAGTGCGCCAGCCCGCCGGTGCTGCCGCAACTGCTGAGGTGGTGAATGATCACCGGCACGCCGCTCGCGCGGCAGACGCGTGCGACCCAGTCCATCTCCCAGTCGGGCATCACGACCAGCACGTCGATGGCGTCGGCGGCGATGACGCCTGCCGCCGCCGCGGCGTTGCGCGGCAGGCCACGCACCACGTCGCAGCCCTGTATGAGCATCTCGTTCGGCGCCACGTCGCGCTCGGCTGCGTAACCGTAGGCGAAGAGCTCGAAATGGTCGTGGTCCTGAAAGCGCGGCACGGCGGCCATCATCACCGTGGTGGCATGAGGGCCGAGGCAAGGCGACAGGTAGGCGACTCGCAGCCGTCCGTGCCGGGCGGCACGGACCGGGGCGGCGGCCGGCCAGCCGTCGGCCATGCGGTCGACCAGCGCGATCTGCGTGTCTTCGGTCTCGGCGTAGGTCAGCGAGACAAAACGCAGCTGCGGCCAAGGGATGCGGGGCAGCGCGGCGAGCGCGGCCAGTGTCGCCGGCAGGCGGCCGCGCCCTGCCCACACGCCGGCCACTTGTTGTTCGTACAGCAGAACAGCCCGCAGCAGCGGCGGCTGCCAGCCGACCGTCAGCAAGCTGGCGAGCGACGGGCCGAGCAGCGCCGAGGCGCAGTTTCGCAGCGTGGCCTCGGGCACGGGCGACGTGGCGGCACACGACATGCGGTCGTCACCCGTCAGCGCCAGAAACAGCGCTTCGAGCGTGCTCAGCAAGGCCTGCGACCCGACGGCTTGCCGCGCGCTGGCGAGCGTGGCCATGAACGTGTCGGCGCGATGCAGCAGCAACTGCGGTACGAGGCAGGCCTGCCAGGCACCGAGCTCCTGCGGATGCACGCGAGACCAGCGCTCGCCGACCACCTGCGCCCAGTCCCAGCGCTGGGCCAGCATGCTGGCACGCCAGGCGGCTTCGAGGGCCGGGTCGTGGTTCGGGTCGATGCGCAGTGCCGCGCGCGCCGCGGCCAGCGCCGCGCCGGCGTCGTTGGCCTGCAGCGCAGCCTGCGCCTGCGCGATCAGGGCGTCGAGCGAGTGACTGCCCGTCAACGCGAGCCGAACATCATCTGCCGCGCCAGCGCCGATTTCACCGGTGACAGGGCCTGCAGCGCGGCGATGCCCAACCCGCGTGCCGCGCCCGCACCCGGCAAGCGCCAGGTGAAGCTGCGCGCCAGAAAGTCGGTCGCGGCGATCATGGCCCAGCGGTCGGGGCCGCGTTGCCATTCGAGCTTGCGCAGCACCGCGTCGACATCGGCGTTGCGCGAGAGCGCCTGCACCAGCTCGAAAGCGTCGCGCAGGCCCAGGTTCAGGCCCTGCCCGGCGACCGGGTGCAGGGTTTGCGCGGCGTTGCCGATGCGCACGGTGCGGCCGTCCGTCAAGGTCCGTTCGGCGTTCAGGCCGAGCGGGAACTGCTTCAACGGCGTGATTGAGGCGATCCGGCCGACAGCGGGGTGGAAGATGCTGTTGAGCACCGTCACGCGCTGCGCATCGTTCAGTTCGCGCACCGGGTCGTCGTGGCTGGGAACGCACCAGACCAGCCCGGCGCCCCCGCCCTTCAGCGGCAGCAGCGCGGCCGGCCCGTGGCGCGTGAAGCGTTCGAAGGCCACCCCTTCCGGGCGCGCCGGGGGCGCTTCCTCGAACCGGACCTGGCCGACCCAGGCGGTCTGCTGGTAGTCATGCGTGACCGCCTTGCGCACCTGGTCGGAGAACACCCCGCCTTCGGCCACGACCACCAGATCGAAGCGTTCGGCGATGCCGGCATCGACCTCGACGCCACCCACGACCGGCTTGAGCGCCGACACCGGCTGGCCGAAGCGACTGCACAGGCGCTTCGGCTCGGCGCGCTCGGCCGCCAGCCATTCCTGCTGCAACGGCGCCACGATGCTGCCGTAGCTCATCACCGCGCCGAGCAAGGGCACGGCTTCGTCGACGGCGCGGATGCGCAGTTCGGGTTCACCCAGCCAGTCGCCCAGCAAGGGTGGCAGCGAAGGCGCCTGCTGCGACACATGGACTTCGAGGATCGGCTGCGCGAGTTCGGCACGCCAGGCGTTCAAGCGCTGCAGCAGTTGCACGCTGCCCAGCGACAGCGCCAGGGTGCGCGGGTCGGCCGACACGTCCTTGCCGGCCGGCCGGGCGTCGAACAGGGTCACGTGGGCTTCGGGCAGGGCGCGGGCCGCGTGCAGGGCGAGCGAAATGCCGACCGGCCCGGCACCGACGACGGCCAACTTGAGGCCTGTTACATCCGATTTGTGTTGCATGAATCACGCTTTCACGGCAGTCCGGGGCAAACGAGCCCCCCGGGCCGGGGGTTCACGGAAATGGTGCGCGGCTGCATTATTCGGCTCAGACCCAAGATCTTTCCTGCAGTACCCACCTGAATAGAGGCCATATGAAACTGAAAATGTTCTCCGCCGCCATTTTGCTCGCCCTCGGCGCGCCCGTGATGGCCGCCGAATGCACCGGCGACGGTTCCAGCCTCGGCGCCATCGGCGCGGCGCCAACGTCGTTCGCGAGCGAGTGCTTGCGCACCTTCTCGTCGTCTGGCGCCGGGTTCACCGACCATTATTCGTTCTCGATTGCCGCTCTGGGCAACGTGGCCGGCGGTCTGGTGGACTTTCTGGTGTTCCAGTGGAATGACGTGAACCTGAGCTCGGTCGTGGTGAGTGGCCAGGGCCAGGTCCGCTCCGACGCCAACGCGACCGACGGTTTCAGCTTCGCTGGCCTGGCCGCAGGCAACTACGACCTGGCCGTGTCGGGTTCGCTCGACCGCGGGCAGCTGTTCGGCGGCTACAGCGGCACGATCAGCTCGGTGGCGGCCCCGGTGCCGGAACCCGAAACCTACGCGATGTTGATGCTCGGCCTGGCCGGTGTCGGCTTAGCCGCTCGCCGCCGCAAGAACAAGGCCTGAACGCGCGCGGGGCTGCGGCCCCGCTCGCCGAAAAGAGCAGACTCGAGGTCTGCTTTTTTTTTGGCCGGGCGCCCTGCACATGATCTGGCAAGGCGTGCCCCCAGTACACGCCGCGCGCGGTGGCCCTACCCGGAGACTCCTTCGACATGACTCATTCTGAAAATTCGCTGCGCTGGCGTTCGGCGCTGCTGTTGGCGGTGGCGCTGCTGGCCGGTTGCGACAAGGGCAAGACCGTCGATGAAACCCAGATCGCCGCCCGGGTCAACAAGGGCGAAATCTCGGTCCATCAGGTGCAGTACGCCTTGCAGCGCCAGCCCCGTCTCGTGGCGACCCAGCCGCAGACGGCAGCCCGGCGCGTGCTCGACTCGCTGATCGAGCAGGAACTGGCGGCGCAGGCCGCGCGCAGCGATGGCCTGGAAACCGACCCCGCCGTGGTTCAGGCCATGGAGGCGGCCAAGCGTGAGGTGCTGGCGCGGGCCTTCCAGGACCGGCTCGCAGCCAAGGCGGTGTCGGCCAGCACCGACGAAGTCGACCGCTACTACGACAGCCGGCCGGCCCTGTTCCACGAACGGCGCCTGTACACCTTGCAGGAGTTCTCGATCGAGGCGAGTCCGGACGACGCGCCCCGCATCGAGGCCCTGTTGAAAATTGCGAAGAGCGTCGACGAGATCGGCGAGGCGCTCAGCAAGTCGGGCATCCGTTACCGGTCGCGCCAGTTCGTTCAGGCCGCCGAAGAGATGCCGATGGGGCTGCTCGAGTCGGTGGCCAAGCTGGAAGTCGGGCAGTCGGTCTTGACGCAGCTCTCCGGCAGCCCGCGCCTGTACGTGATCCTCCAGGCGCAGGCGGCGCCGATGAACCGCAACACCGCGCGGCCCGCGATCGAGGCTTACCTGCTCGGTGAACGCAAGCGCGAGCTGGTCGCCGGCGAGATGAAGAGCCTGCGCGAGCGTGCGCAGCTCGTCTATCAAGGCACGTTTGCACAAACCGGCGTGGCCGCGAGCGCCGCCGCCTCGGCCGCGAAGTAAGCTGCGCAGCGTGCAAGCCGACGTGCCCGCCCTGAACCGCCCCGCGAACGCGCTCGACCCGTCGCCGCCCTTCGACGCCGTGGCGTTCGGGCTGCTGGCCCTGGGTCTGGCCGGACTCTGGCTGCCGACCTTCTGGGACTTGTGTTTCGGGGTCTGGTCGGCCCAGGCCCAGGGGCACGAGCTGATCATCCTGGCCGTGTCGGGCTGGTTGTTGTACCGCCAGCGCGTGGCCTTGCAGGCGCTGCCTGACGCGCCGTCGCGCTGGGGCGGCGTGGTGCTCGCGCTCGGGCTGCTGCTCTATGCGTTCGGGCGCAGCCAGCAGTTCCTGCGGGTCGAGATGATCGCTCTGATCCTCGTACTGGCCGCGCTGTTCGTGTCGTTCAAGGGCTGGGCCAGCCTGCGGCGGGTCTGGTTCCCGCTGTTCTTCCTGCTGTTCGCCTTGCCCTTGCCCTACAGCCTGGTGCTGGCGGTGACGGCACCGCTGAAGCTGGGCGTCTCGATCGTGGCGACCCAGCTGTTGCTGTGGCTCGGCTTCCCGATGGGCCGCTCGGGCGTGGTCATGACGATCGGGCAATACCAGTTGCTCGTCTCCGAAGCCTGTGCCGGGCTGCAGACCATGTTCACGCTCGAAGCCATGGGCCTGCTCTACGCCAGCCTGATGAACTACCGCTCCTGGGTTCGCAACGCCTCGCTCGCGCTGCTCGTGGTTCCGGTGGCCTTCGGCGCCAACGTGGTCCGCGTGATGATCCTCGTGCTCGTCACCTACTACTTCGGCGATGCCGCCGGCCGCGGCTTCATCCACGGCTTTGCCGGCATGGTGCTGTTCGCGGTGGGGCTGGCCTTCGTCGTGGCCGCCGACCGCGGGCTCGGCGCGCTGTTGCCCAAGCGGTGGTTGGCATGATGTCGCCCGCACGCCGCAAGGCCCTGGTGCTGGCCGCCAGCATGGGTGCCGCCGCCGCGCTGGCCGCGCTGGGCAAGCCGGTGCCGCACGACGGCGGCCCGGCCCTCGACCTCGACACCCTGCTGCCGCGCGAGTTCGGCGACTGGCGCGTCGATGCCGCCTCGGAAGCCTTCGTGCGCCCGGCCGCCCAGCAAGGCAAGGTCTACAAGGTCTACGACCAGGTGCTGGAGCGAACCTTCATCAACTCGAAGGGGCAGCGCATCATGGTTTCGGCCGCATTCGGACGCGAACAGTCCGCGAGCATGCAGATGCACCGCCCGGAAGTCTGTTACCCGGGTGGCGGTTTCCAGGTCGAAGGGATCGAGCAGGTGCAGCTCTCGCTGGCCGGCCAGGCTGTTGCGGCCACCCGGCTGCACGCGTTTCTGCCAGGCCGCTCCGAGCCGATCACCTACTGGACCCTGCTCGGCGACGTGGTCGTCACCGACAGCACGGCGTTCCGCCTGCGCCAGCTGTCGTTCGGCATGCGGCGCCAGGTGCTCGACGGTCTGCTGATGCGCGTGTCGTCGATCGACAGCCAGCCCGCCCGCGCCTACGAGTTGCAAAGCCGCTTCGCCGACGATCTGGTGCGCGCGATGCGGCCGGCCGAGCGCGTGAAGGTGATCGGCAACGTCACTGCGGGCTGAGCGCCCGCCCCGATGCTCGCTAGAAGAGGATGGCGAGCGAGCTCAGCCCCTCGCCCGCGAGCGAGATCCACTCCGGTTTGGTGGCGCGCACCGCCGCCGGAGTGATCGGATGGGTCTTCCAGTTGCGCTTCAGGTGGCGCGCCGCGGTGGCCGTGCCGATCAAGACGCGCGCCAGTGGCGTTGTCGGTATCGAGGCGGTGGTCACCGGGGCGCGGCCCGGCCACAGGCTGTTGATGTACGCATCGCCGGCACTCGAGCCGCTGTCGAAGTAGCTGATGTCCGCGAAGGCCTGCGGCGCGTGGCGAATGAATTCGACCTCGTTGAGCAAGCCGGGCGAATAAGCCTTGAATTCAGGATCCCAGCCGATCTTGAAGCCGAAACCGACGTCGCCGGAGATGAAGCTGCTGATGCTCGCGATGGGCGCGCCATCGAGGGTGAGCTCGCTGAACAAGGCACGGCCCTCGGCGCCGAAGCCCGCAACCATCTCCTTGAAGAAACTCTCATCGGCCGGGAGCGAACGCAACGATGTGCCGTTCGCACCCTTCCAGCCGGCATGTTCCAGCGCGAGGAACGCTTCCACGGCGCTGGCCGGGACTCCACCTTCACGGTGACAGCGCCATGCCACCTCCCCGCGCTCTTTCAGCCGCCGCATCTGGCGGTCCAGGGTCTTGATGCGACTACCGGCCGCGCCCATGAGCATCTGCGGGCCGGCGTCGGCCGGGCGGAGTATGGCCCGCTGTTCACGCTCGCCGTCATCCTGCGGTGCCCCGAGACCGTTGGCGCCGGTGCCAATGGCCTGCGCCAGGGGTCCGGTCGCCCAGATTTGCGGCAACTCGAGTCCCTGTTGCACCCGCTCCCTGCGAAGATGGGCGAGCAGGGCCTCAAGGCCTGGTTCGACCCAGTCGCGATCGAGCAGCAAACCCGACAACATGCTGTGCCGCGACCGGTACGCCGTGTGATGGCCGACCGGGATTCGGCGCGAGGGGGCGCTGCGCGTCAACACGGCGAGGCCCAGCAGGTCGCGCTGCCCGTGCTCGACCCGCTCGATCTGGAACACGCTCGGCTGCTCCAGCGGATCCAGAAAGCGCGCTGCCGGCAGAATGAAGTGCGGAGACAGGTACGCGTTGGGTTCGGCGGCGCGCGACTCCAGATCGACCCAGGCCTGGACATCGCGCGCGGTCAAGTCGCGCGGCGCGGCAACACGAATGCTCAAGCCGGCGTGAGCGCGTCGAGGGTTCTTGCGTGGATCTTTCATGCGGAAATCGGCCGGAGTGTCACGCCAAACTCAAGGGCGGGAAGGTAGCACGCAATGTTCATCGGCCCGGGCGCATGAACCTACCGGGTTCGGGGGGAAAGGCAGGCTTGCCACGCCGTGCTGTGAAGTTTCTGACAGAAGCGTCGGCGAAGCGTTGCCGCTTGTGCACGCCTCGCGCTACCGGTCTGCCGACACTATCATGCTCGCCACGAAGTTCAAGGGAGATCACCATGGCACTGATGGATTTCATCAAGAAACAGTTCATCGACATCATCGAGTGGACCGAATCCGGCGACGGCACGCTGGCGTGGCGCTTCCCGATGCGTGACCTGGAAATCCAGAACGGCGGCTCGCTCACGGTGCGTGAATCGCAGGTGGCGGTGTTCGTCAACGAAGGCAAGGTGGCTGACGTCTTCCCGCCCGGCCGCTACACGCTGACCACGGCCACGCTGCCGATCCTGACCTACCTGCAGAACTGGGACAAACTCTTCAAGAGCCCGTTCAAGAGCGACGTGTATTTCTTCAGCACACGCCAGCAGATCGACCAGCGCTGGGGCACGACCCAGCCGGTGACGATCCGCGACAAGGACTTCGGCGCGGTGCGCCTGCGTGCTTTCGGCAACTACAGCTACCGCATCGCTGACCCGAAGCTGTTCCACACCGAAATCTCGGGCACGCGCGACACCTACACCGCCGCCGACCTCGACGGCCAGCTGCGCGGCCTGATGCTGCAGCACATCTCCGACGCCGTGGCGAGCAGCGGCGTCGCCTTCCTCGACCTCGCGGCGAACCAGATCGAGTTCGCCAAGGCGCTGATGGAAGCCACGCAGCCGTCGTTCGCCGCCATCGGGCTGAAGCTCGAAGGCGTGACGATGCAGAACGTGTCGCTGCCCGAAGAGCTGCAGAAGATCCTCGACCAGAAGATCGGCATGGGCATGGTCGGTGGCGACATGGGCAAGTTCATGCAGTACCAGACCGCGCAGGCGATCCCGAAGTTCGCCGAAGGCGCGGCCGGTGGCGGCGGTGTGGTCGGCGACGCGATGGGCCTGGGTGCCGGCGTGGCGCTCGGGCAGGTGATGGCGCAGCAGCTGAACCAGGGCTTGCAAGGCGGGGGCGCCGCTGCGGCCGCCGCGGCTGCCGCACCGGTCAGCGTGAAGCCCGCCGACGTGATGGCCACGCTCGAAAAACTGGGCGAGCTCAAGACCAAGGGCATCCTGACGCAGGAAGAGTTCGACACGAAGAAGGCGGAGCTGCTGAAGAAGCTGGTCTGATTCAGGCAGCCGTTGGCCACCGAACCGTCACCGCAGCGCGCCTACCGCGCCGCGTGCCCGAATTGCGGCGCGCCGGTCGAGTTTCGCTCGGCCGCCTCCGCCTTCGCGGTCTGCAGTTTCTGCAAGAGCACGGTCGTGCGCGAAGGCGACGCGCTGCGCAAGATCGGCGAGAGCGCGGAGCTGTTCGACGACCACTCGCCACTGCAGCTCGGCGCTTCCGGCAAGTACCAGGGCGCGGCGTTCACGCTCGTCGGGCGTTTGCAGTACCGCTACAAGGACGGCACCTGGAACGAATGGCACGCGCTGTTCGGCAGCGCCGACGGTGCGCAGAAGTCGGGCTGGCTGAGCGAGGACAACGGCCGCTACGTGATCGCCTTCGACGCGCCGCTCGACGTGGCGGCGCCAGTGCCGACGAGCCTGCAGGCCGGCGCGCCGCTCATCGTCAATGGCCAGAGCTGGTCGGTGGCGTCGGTCTCGGCGGCGAAGCTGGTCGCGGCGCAGGGCGAGCTGCCGTACAAGCCGAACCTGGAGCGCGGCTTCGTCGTCTCCGACCTGCGCAGCAACCGCGGCGAAGTCGGCACGCTCGACTACAGCGACGCCGCGCAACCGCGCTGGTCGGTCGGTCGCTCGGTGGCGATCAGCGAACTTTTGATGACGGGGCTGGCCGAGTCGACCGAGAAAACGCTGAAGGGGCGCGGCATCGAATGCCCGAGCTGCGGCGCCGCGCTCGAAGTGAAGCTCGCGACCACACAATCGATCGTGTGCCACCAGTGCCACGCGGTCGTCGACGTGTCGCAAGGCGTGGGCGGCGAGCTGCAGCACTACGCGCAGAACAACGGCATGGAGCCGCAGATTCCGCTCGGAAGCGTCGGCACGCTCGCGCTCGGTGGCCAGCAGGCGCTGCCGTGGCAGGTGGTCGGGTATGCCGAGCGCTGCGAGGTGCCCGAGGCTAGCGACGACGAGCAGACCTTCTGGCGCGAGTACCTGCTGTACCACCGCAGCGAAGGCTTCGCCTTCATCGTCGACGCCGAAGACGGCTGGAGCTGGACCGCGCCGATCACCGGCGTGCCGCAGCAGTTCGGCGACAGCGTCAAGCACGACGGGGCCCTGTACCGCAAGCTCTACGACTACACCGGCAAAGTCACCTACGTGCTCGGCGAGTTCTACTGGCAGCTCACGCGCGACCAGCAGACTTTCAACACCGACTACCAGGGCACCGGCGCGGCATCCGCCAAACGGCTCAACCGCGAGCAGACCGGTGCCGGCGACGCGCAGGAAGTGGTCTGGTCGGGCGGTGAAACGCTCAGCGCCGACGCGGTGCTGAAAGCCTTCAAGCTCGCGCCCGACAAGGCAGCAGCCTTGCCGCGCGATGCCCTGCCGACCTCGCTGAACGCCGCGTCGCTGCTGGCGAAGATCTTCTTCTGGGGTTTCGTGATCGTCGTGCTCTTGATGCTGTTCCGCTGCGGCAGCGGCAGCAGCGCCAGCGACTGCGACGACGCCAGCGCGACCTTCGGCGAAGCGTCGCAGGAATACCGGAACTGCCTGAACAACAATCGCAGTGGCGGTTCCCGCACCGGCGGCGGTTCGTTCGGCGGCTTCTCCAGCGGCGGTGGCCACAAGTGAACCGCCGCACCCGACTCATCAACCAGGAGCCTGAGCATCATGGCAATTGAATGGCTGAAACCCGGCATCGTGGCCGGTTCGATCCTCTACGCGCTGATCGGCGTGGCGATCTTCTGGGTCTGCTTCCTTATCGTCGACAAGCTCACGCCCTACGACCTGTGGGCCGAGATCATCGAGAAGAAGAACATGGCGCTGGCGATCGTGGTCGGGGCGATGTGCATCGCCATCGGCCTGATCGTCGCCGCCGCCGTGCACGGGTGAGCGGCATGCCCGGGCTGCGCGGCCGACGCTGATGGCCGCCGTGCTGAACGAAGACGCCGGGCGCGACGTGGTTCGGCCGGTCGAAGTGGCGTTGCTCGTTTCGGTCTTCGTCGTCGCGGCCTGCGGGCTGGTGTACGAGCTCGCGGCAGGCACGCTCGCCAGCTACCTGCTGGGCGACTCGATCCTGCAGTTCTCCACCGTCATCGGCGCCTACCTGTTCGCGATGGGCGTGGGCTCGTACCTGTCGCGGTTTTTCGAACGCCAGCTGATCGCGCACTTCCTGCGCATCGAGCTGCTGGTCGGGCTGGTCGGCGGGATGATGCCGGCCTTGTTGTTCGCGCTGCAGTCGCTGGCCCCGACCTCGTTCCGCTTCGCGCTGTATTCGATGGTGCTGCTGGTGGGCATCCTCGTCGGGCTCGAGATCCCGCTCGTGATGCGCATCCTCAAGCAGCAGCTGCGCGGCAGCGGCGCCGAGCGCCAGGGCCTGAAGAACCTCGTGTCGCAGGTCTTGACCTTCGACTACCTCGGCGCGCTCGCGGTGTCGGTCGCGTTCCCGCTGATCCTGGTGCCGCAGCTCGGGTTGATCCGCACGGGTGTGTTCTTCGGCCTGCTCAACGCTGCCGTGGCGGTGTGGGCGCTGTGGCTGTTTCGTGGCCAGCTGCGGCAGTTCGCGGCGCACGCGCTGGGCTGTGCCTTCGTGGTCGCGGCGCTGCTCACGGCCCTGCTCGGTGCCGACCGCATCACCACCTGGGCCGAAGACCGCTTCTACGCCGACACCGTGCTCTACAGCGAAACCAGCGCCTACCAGCGTGTCGTGGTCACGGCCAGCGGGCAGGGCGTGCGCCTGTTCCTCAACGGCAACCTGCAGTTCCATTCGCGTGACGAGTACCGTTACCACGAGGCCCTGGTGCACCCGGCGATGGCGGCGCACGGCGCGCCGAAGCGGGTGCTCGTGCTCGGCGGCGGCGACGGCATGGCGGTGCGCGAGGTGCTGAAGTACCCGAGCGTCGAGAGCGTCACGCTGGTCGAGCTCGACCCGCACATGACGCGCCTCTTTGCCACCCAGCCGCTGCTGCGCCAGATCAACGAGTCGGCGCTGCTGTCGCCGAAGCTGCGCATCGTCAACGCCGACGCCTACGGTTGGCTCGAGAAGAACGCCGACAGCTTCGACGTGATCGTGGTCGACTTCCCCGACCCCACCAACTTCTCGATCGGCAAGCTCTACACGGCGAGCTTCTACCGCCTGATCGACCAGCACCTGAACGCGAGCGGCTACGCCGTGGTGCAGACCACCTCGCCGCTGATCGCGCGCAAGAGTTTCTGGACCGTCGCGACCACGATCGAATCGGCGGGCCTCACCACCACGCCGTACCACGCCCACGTGCCGAGCTTCGGCGAGTGGGGCTTCATGCTCGCGAGCCGGCGGCCCTACAAGCTGCCGGCCGCGCTGCCCGACGGCCTGCGTTTCCTGAGCCTCGATGACCTGCCGCCGCTCTTCAACTTTCCGCTCGACATGGCGCGCGTGCCGACCGAAGTGAACCGCTTGTCGAACCAGGTGCTGGTGCAGACCTTCGAAGAAGAATGGGGCAAGGTGCACCAGTGAGCGCGCTGAAACCGGGCCGGCGCGCCGTGCTCGCGGCGGCCGCCAGCCTGCCCTTGTGGGCGTGCACGCGCCACACCGCCGCGGCCTACACGGGCGGCTGGGTCGGGGCCGACGCCGAGCGCGGCCACCGCCTGCGTGAGCTGAAGTCAGGCAGCCTGCCCGCGCCGGCCTTGCAGCGCCGCGCCGGTGCCATCGTGGTCGGCGCCGGCATCGCGGGCCTGGCGGCGGCGCGGGCCTTGCGCCGGTCGGGCGTCGACGACGTGCAGGTCTTCGATCTGGAAGACACGGCCGGCGGCAACAGCCGCGGCCATACGCTCGGCGGAATGGCGTGCCCGCTCGGTGCGCACTACCTGCCGCTGCCGGGCGAACGTGCGGTCGAGGTGATCGCCCTGCTCGAAGAGCTCGGCCTGCGCCGCACCGAGCACGGCCAGCCCGTCTACGACGAGCGCCACCTGTGCCACAGCCCGCAGGAGCGGCTCTTCATCGGCGGGCAATGGCACGACGGCCTGTTGCCACCCATCGAAGCACTGCCTTTCGATCAGCGGTCGATCACCCAGGCGCAGTACCAGCAGTTCAGCGCGGCGGTGCGGCGCGTGAGCGGGGATGAAACCTTCGCGATGCCGACCGCGCGCTCGTCGTGGAAGCCGGCGCTCGATGCGCTCGACGCCGTGACCTTCGCGCAGTGGCTCGATGCCCAGGGCCTGAACGCGCCGGCCTTGCGCTGGTACCTCGACTACTGCTGCCGCGACGACTACGGGGCCGGTCCGGCCCAGGTCTCGGCCTGGGCCGGCGTTCACTACTTCGCCAGCCGCCACGGCTTTCACGCTCCCGGTGATGGTGACGACGAACGTGACGGTGTGCTGACCTGGCCCGAAGGCAACGCCTGGCTGAGCAGGCAGCTCGCCGCGCCGCTCGGCGATCGCCTGCGCACCGGCTGCATCGCGCTGCGTGTCGGCGAAAGCCGCTTCGATGCGAGCGTCGATGTCTTGAATGTGCGCACGCAGCAGGTCGAGCGCTGGACCGCGCCGCAGCTCGTGCTGGCCGTGCCGCTCTTCATCGCTGCGCGCCTGCTCGACGCGCCACCGGCTGCGCTGACCCAAGCGGTCGCCGCGATGCGCCACGCGCCCTGGCTCGTCGCCAACCTGCAGCTCGAACAAGCGCTCGACGACCGGCCGGGCGCACCGCCGTCGTGGGACAACGTGGTCTATTCAACGCAGTCCGCGGGCAGCGCGGCGCTCGGTTATGTCGATGCGATGCACCAGAGCACCCGCCCGCACCCCGGGCCGACGGTGTTGACAGCGTACTGGGCGCTCGGCGGCGATTCGTCCGCGCATTTGCAGTCGCAGCGCGCACGGCTGTTGAACGAACCGTGGTCGGTCTGGGCGCAGTTGGTGGTCGACGACATGGCCCGTGCCCACCCCGACCTGCCGCAAAAGCTGAAGCAGGTCGACCTGATGCGCTACGGCCACGCGATGAGCATCCCTGTGCCCGGCCTGCGCAGCAGCGCCGCGTTGCGCGCGCTGGCCGAGCCGCAGCGCCGTGTGCAGTTCGCGCACAGCGATTTGTCGGGCTACTCGGTGTTCGAAGAAGCGCTGTACCAGGGCCACCGCGCCGGGCTCGCCGCCCGACGCTGAACGCTCAGATCAGCGCGGCCACCGCTTGGCCCATTTCTGTCGTCGTGGCCTTGCCGCCGAGGTCGCCGCTGCGCGGGCCGTTGGCGAGCACGGTCTCGATCGCCTTGACGATCGCGTCGTGCGCCGCGCGGCCGGCGCCGGTGCCCTGCGACAGGAAGTCCAGCATCAGCGCCGCCGACCAGATCATCGCAACCGGGTTGGCGATGTTCTTGCCGTAGATGTCGGGCGCCGAGCCGTGCACCGGCTCGAACAGCGACGGGAATTTGCGCTCCGGGTTCAGGTTGGCCGAAGGCGCCAGGCCGATCGTGCCGGTGCAGGCCGGGCCCAGGTCGGAGAGGATGTCGCCGAACAGGTTGCTCGCCACCACCACGTCGAAGCGGGTCGGCTCCAGCACGAAGCGCGCCGAGAGGATGTCGATGTGCTGCTTGTCGACGGTGAGCGCCGGGTAATGCTTGTGCATCGCGTCGGCACGCTCGTCCCACCACGGCATGCTGATCGCGATGCCGTTGCTCTTGGTCGCGACCGTCAGGTGCTTGGCGGTGCGCGACTGCGCCAGCTCGAAGGCGTACTTCATCACCCGGTCGGTGCCGTGGCGCGAGAACACCGCTTCCTGGATCACGATCTCGCGCTCGGTGCCTTCGAACATGCGCCCGCCGAGGTTGGTGTATTCGCCCTCGGTGTTCTCGCGCACGATGAAGAAGTCCACATCGCCCGGCTTGCGCGGCTTGCCGGTCTTGTCGACCAGCGGGCAGGGCACGCCCTCGAACAGACGCACCGGGCGCAGGTTGACGTACTGGTCGAACTCGCGCCTGAACTTCAGCAGCGAGCCCCAGAGTGACACATGGTCGGGCACCGTGGCCGGCCAGCCGACGGCGCCGAACAGGATCGCGTCCTGGCCCTGCAGCTGCGCTTTCCAGTCGTCCGGCATCATCTTGCCGTGGGCCGCGAAGTAGTCGCAGCTGGCCCACTCGATCGGTGTGAGCACGAGCGTGATGTCGAAACGTTTTGCCGCGGCCTGCAGCACGCGCAGGCCCTCGGGCATCACTTCCTTGCCGATGCCGTCGCCGGGGATCACGGCGATCCTGAATGTATGTGTCATGGTCGTACTCGGTGGGTTCAGTCGAGGGTCGCCGACTGCGTGGTGCGCCGGTCGTTCTCGCCCGAAGCATAGAACTCCCGCTTGTCGTCGAACATGCGGTCGTCGGCGCGGCCCACGGTCGCTTCCAAGCGCTCGCCTTCCTTCGACGTGGCACAACCCATGGCGAGGCTCAGCGGCGCGCCGGGGTAGAACTGGTTGTTCAGCTCGACCAGTGAGCGCACGCGCTCCATCATCTGCTGCCCGGCGCGTGCGTCGGCGCCCGGCAGCAGCAGCACGAATTCGTCACCGCCGATGCGCGCGGCACAGGTCGGCTTGTCGGCCAGCTTGCCCAGCACCTCGCCGGCGCGGCGCAGCAGCGCGTCGCCGGCGGCGTGGCCGCTCTGGTCGTTGGTGGCTTTCAGGCCGTTGAGGTCGAGCGCCACCACCGTCACCGGGTGCGGGCCCTTGCGTTCCAGGCGATTCAATTCGTCCTCGAAGAACGCGCGGTTGCGCAACTGCGTCAGCACGTCGTGCTTGCCCAGGTATTCGAGGTAGGCCTCGGCCTTCTTGCGCGCGGTGATGTCGAGCAGCGCCACCTGCACGAGCCCCCAGGATTCTTCGGAACCCGGCAGCACAGAGAACTGCAGCATCACGTGGATGCGCTCGCCATCGAGGCCGTAGTTCACCACCTCGCGCTGCTGGAACAGCTTCCCGTTCCACAGGTCGATGAGCTGTTCGGTGAACGCCGGCTGCATCTCGTCGCGGAAGATCTGGTCGAGGTTCTGCAGCAGCGTCGTCTTGTCGGGGGCGTGGAACATCTCCAGCGTGCGCCGGTTCACGTCGATCACGCGGATCTCTTCCATGCAACGGTGCACGAACTCCGGGTGCACGTTGGTGAAGGTGCGGAAGTCGTCGATGCCGCGCGCGCGCACGTCGTCCATCAGGCGCTTGATGACGCTGAAGTCTTCGACCCACAACGACACCGGCGACTCCTGGAACATTCCGCGGGCGTAACGCTCGCTGTCGGCCAGCCGGTGTTCGGCGCGGGTGCGTTCGGTGATGTTCTCGATCGCCACCAGCACCCGGCCCCATTGCGCGTGGTGGCCCGGCAGCACGGTGCCCTTGACGAGAATTTCCAGGCGCTCGCCGGCCAGCGTGTAGTTGACGGTCTGGCTCGAAAAACTCAACCGGCCTTCCCACAGCGAGACCAGCTCTTCGATGTGGGCCTGCAGCATCGCGTCGCGGAACACGCGGTCGAGGTTGGCCACCAGGTGCGGCAGGTTGCGCGCCTTGAACAGCTCGAGCGTGCGGCGGTTGACCGACAGCACCTTCAGCTGGCGGCTGCACTCGGCCACGCGGGCCTTGTCTTCGATCAGGTAGCGGCGCAGGTCGCTGATGCCGGCAGCGCGCCAGCGGTCGAACAGCGCATGCAGCGCGTTGTAGTCCTCGAGCCAGAGCGACACCGGCGCCAGCTCGAACATCTCTTCGAAGTCGGTGCTCATCACGAACTCTCTTGCATCAAACGTTCAATCTCGGTGGCGGCCACCGGCACACCACGGCTGATCAGCTCACAGCCCGCTTCGGTCACGACGGCGTCGTCCTCGATGCGGATGCCGATGTTCCAGTAGCGCTCCGGCACGCCGGGCGCGGGGCGCACGTAGATCCCCGGCTCCAGCGTCACCACCATGCCGGGCTCCAGCCAGCGCGAAGGCCGCATCAGCGCGCGGCCGCCCAGGCCGTCGGCCTGTTCGACCGGCGCTTCGCCGAGCGCCACGTAGTCGCCCACGTCGTGCACGTCGCGCCCGAGCCAGTGGCCGGTGCCGTGCATGTAGAACTGACGGTAGGCGGTCGATTCGACCACCGCGTCCACGTCGCCCGCGGTGTTGCGGTCGAGCAGCCCGGTGTCGAGCATGCCTTGCGCGAGCACCCGCACCGCCGCGTGGTGCGCGTCGCGCTGGCGCGCGCCCGGGCGGGTGGCCGCTGCGGCAGCGTCTTGCGCGGCGAGCACGATGTCGTAGAGCTCACGCTGTGCTGGCGTGAAGCGGCCGTCGGCCGGGAAGGTGCGGGTGATGTCGCTGGCGTAGCCGTCGAGTTCGCAGCCGGCGTCGATCAGGCACAGCTCGCCGGCGCGCAGCTCGGTGCTGCCGGCCGCGTAATGCAGGATGCAGGCGTTCGCGCCCGCAGCCACGATCGACGGGTAGGCCGGGCTCTGTGCGCCATGGCGGCGAAACTCGTGCAGCAGCTCGGCCTCGATCTCGTATTCGCGCACGCTGCCCTGCGGCGCGGCGCGAAAACGCTGGCCGCAGAAGCGCATCGCGCGCGCGTGGGCACCGGCCGAGATCTGTGCGGCGCTGCGCATCAGCGCCAGTTCTTCCGCGTCCTTGCGCAAGCGCATCTCGGACAGCAGCGCCGACAGGTCACGCTGGCTGGCGGGTGCCTGCACACCGCGGCGCGTGCGTGCGCGCAGCGCGCCGAGCCAGCCGTCGACCTGCGCAGTCAGCGTGGTGTGCACGCCGAACGCGAACCACACGGCCGTGTGGTTGCCCAGCAGTTCCGGCATCAGCGTGTCGAGCCCGGCCACGTCGAGCGCCTGGCTCACGCCGAGCGCGGCCGGCGCGGCCGCCGGGCCGAGGCGCACGCCGTCCCAGATTTCATGGGCCGGGTCTTTCTCGCGGCACAACAAGGTCGACTCGCCGCTGTCGTCGAGCACCAGCCACGCCTGCGGCTCGTCGAACCCGGTCAGGTAGTGGAACGAACTGTCGTGGCGGTACGGGTGGTCGTTGTCGCTGTTGCGCGGGCGCTCGGGGGCGGTCGGGATCACCGCGACGCCGCCGCCCGCGGCACGCAGGGCTTGCGCCAGGCGCGCGCGACGGTCTGCAAAAACGTTCATGACGTCACTGTAGCGCGGCCCCCCGGCCCGGCAGGCCGTGGAACGTGACGCTTTGTGCCGGCCCGTTTCTTTGTACCGATATGGCGCGGGAACGAAGCGGCCCAGGCTCAGCGCTTGCGCGTTCGGGCGGCGCGCCAGCCGAACCACGCGGCGGCGCCGAGCAGGGCGAGCCTGACGAGCCGCCGGGTGCGCCCGCCCAGGGCCGGCGCCAGCGCACCGAGCAGCGGGGCCAGCACGCGGTAGCGGCGCAGCAGCGACCAGGCCTGGCCCAGCCAGCCGGTGGCACCGGTGCCACCGGCACCGAACAGCGCCCGGCTCCAGGTGCCACCGCCGAGCACCGCGCGCAGCAACTGCGGCACGCGCGTCGCCTCGCGCACCTGCGCCAGCTCGCGCCGCAACTCGATGCGCTGGTAGGCGATGCGCGCCAGCAGCACCTGTTTCTGTGCTTCGCGGTCGGTCGTTTTCACGCTGATCCGTTCGGGTGGCGCGGCGGGTTGTCACCGCGCAGCAAGGCCGCATCCACACGCAACTCGGCGAGTGTGTCGGCCAGCAAGGGCGGGCTGTCGCGCAGGCGCGCGCGCAGCCACCACAACAGGCCGGCGCCGGCCGCGAAGTAGGCCAGGGCGAGCCAGCCCAGCACCGCATGACCGAGTGTGCTCCACAAGGCCACCGCCACCCAGGCCGACAGTGCTGCCACCGCACCGCCGAGCAGCAACAACGCCGCGAAGCTCGCGATGATCGTCAGCACGAGCCGGCTGCCGGCCTCGCCGAGTTCGAGGCTGGCGAGTTCGAGCCGGGCCTGCAGCATGCCGAACACACTGCCGCCGAAGCGGGCGAGTGCGTCCGGCAGTCCGGGCTCGTTCTGGCTCAATTCAGCGCCGCGAAATCAGCAGGCCGACGACGACACCGAGGCTGGCCGCAGCGAGGATCGAACGCCACGGGTGGTCGTGCACGTAGTCGTCGGTGGCGTGCGCCGCGGCCTTGCCCTTTTCGAGTGCGGTGTGCTGCGCGTCGGCCAGCTTTTCGCGCAAGGCCTTGAGTTGCTCCAGTGCCCGGCCGCGCAACTCCGCCGCCTTTTCGCCGGTGGCGTTGGCGGCCTGCGCCAGCATGTCTTCGGCGCCGCTGATGGCCTTGTGCACATCGGACTCGACATCTTCGGCGGCAGCGGCAATGGTCTTGGCATTCATGGGGCAACTCCTTGGTACGTGGTGGGTGGAGTGGAGGGCTTTGAGACCATCATAGTTCCCGGTTCAACGCCTGAAGTTGCGCGGGGGTGCCGACGTTTTCCCACGCCCCGCGGTAGACCTCGGCGCTGATGCGGCGCGCACGCATGCCTTCGTAGAGCAAGGGGCCGAGCGGCACTTTCGTGCCCGGCACGATGTGCGCGCACAGCGTGGCGCGGCACACGGCCAGGTTGGCGTAGGTCCAGCGCTGGCCGTCGGGGCCGGGCGTGTCGGCCAGGCCGAGACCGTCGGCGTCGAGGCCGAAGTCACCTTGCGGGTGAAAGCCCGGGTTGGGCACCAGCCACAGGTGCGCGAGGTGGCTGCCGTTCTCGAAGCGGTCGGCCGCCGCGGCGTCGATGCGGAACCCGGGCGCGAAGATGTCGCCCGAGATCAGCCAGAAACAGTCGTCGGGGTGGTCCACCAGGAGGGGCAAGGCCTTGGCGATGCCACCGGCCGTCTCGAGCGCGCCGCCGTGGTCGCGGCCCTCCATCGAATAACGGATGCGCAGGCCCCAGCGCGAACCGTCGCCGAGCGCCTGCTCGATGCGCTCTTCGAGCCACGCGGTGTTGATCACGACCTCGGTCACGCCGCCGCGCGCCAGCGCTTCGAGGTGCCACTCGATCAGCGGCTTGCCACGCACCGCGAGCAGCGGCTTGGGGGTGTGGTCGGTCAGTGGCCGCATGCGTTCGCCGCGGCCGGCGGCAAGGATCATGGCTTTCATGGTGTGGTTCTCTGGGCGTCTTGGGGCGCACCGCGCTGCAGCGCGTGGCGCTCGACCTGCCCGGGCGCGAAGGCATCGACCAGCGCCGCCATCAGCGCGTGCGCCTTGGCCGAGTTGTCGCTGCCGAGGTTGCACACGTACACGTCGAGCGTCACGCCTGCGAGTTCGGGCCAGGTGTGCACCGCCAGGTGCGACTCGGCCAGCAGCACCACGCCGGTGATGCCGACAGGTGCCGCGGCATCGGCGCCGGGTGCGGCTGCGAACCGGTGGAACAACTCGCCCACTGGTGCCAGGCCGGCGCCGCGCACGGCCGCGAGGCAGGCTTCGCGCAGCACGGCGGGGTCGAGCATCATCGCGCGCCCGGCCGGGCAGCCGCGCAGGTCGGCGGTGAGGTGCAGTCCTTGCATGCGCCGAATTATCCGGCCCGCCCGGCCGGGCCGAATCCGGCGCGTCGGGGTCGGCCCCTAAAATGGCGCTTCCGCCCACCCGAACCCCGCACGCGCATGGCCACGACCTCCACCCTTTCACAGGGTCAATCGACCCTCATGGCCAATGCGATCCGCGCCCTCGCGATGGACGCCGTCCAGCAGGCCAACTCGGGCCACCCCGGTGCGCCGATGGGCATGGCCGAGATGGCGGTGGCGCTGTGGGGCCAGCACCTGCAGCACAACCCCGGCCACCCGCAGTGGGCCAACCGCGACCGCTTCGTGCTCTCGAACGGCCACGCGTCGATGATTCTTTACGCGCTGCTGCACCTCACCGGTTACGACCTGCCGATGAGCGAGCTGCGCAACTTCCGCCAGCTGCACAGCAAGACCCCGGGCCACCCCGAGCACGGCCTGACGCCGGGTGTGGAGACCACCACCGGCCCACTCGGCCAGGGCATCGCCAACGCCGTCGGCATGGCCTTGTCGGAAAAGCTGCTGGCGAAAGAATTCAACCGCGACGGCCACGCCATCGTCGACCACCACACCTACGTCTTCCTCGGCGACGGCTGCCTGATGGAAGCGATCAGCCACGAAGCCTGCGCGCTGGCCGGCGCATGGAAGCTCAACAAGCTGATCGCGCTGTACGACGACAACGGCATCTCGATCGACGGCAAGGTCGAGCCCTGGTTCATCGACGACACGCCCAAGCGTTTCGAGGCCTACGGCTGGCACGTGATCCGCGGCATCGACGGCCACGACGCAGCCGCGGTGTCGGCCGCCATCGCTGCCGCGAAGGGCCTCGACAAGCCCACGCTGATCTGCTGCAAGACCACCATCGGCAAGGGCTCGCCGAACCGCGCCGGCACCGCCAAGGCGCACGGCGAAGCGCTGGGCGCAGAAGAGATCAAGCTCACGCGCGACGCGCTCGGCTGGTCCAGCGAACCCTTCGTGATCCCCGAGCCGGCCTACACGCTGTGGGACGCGCGCGAAAGTGGCCTGGCCGCGGAAACCCGCTGGGTCGCCGCTTTCGAGGCCTACGGCAAGGCGTATCCCGAACTCGCACTCGAGTTCGTGCGCCGCATGGACAACGAGCTGCCCAAGGGCTGGGCGCAATCGGCCGTCGACGCTGCCGTGGCCGCCCACACCAAGGCCGAGACGGTCGCCAGCCGCAAGGCCAGCCAGCTCGCGCTCGAAGCCTTCACGAAGACGCTGCCCGAGCTGCTCGGCGGCAGTGCCGACCTGACCGGTTCGAACCTCACCAACACCAGCAGCACGCCGGCGTTCCGCCTCGAAGCCGATGGCTCGTCGAACGGCGGCCGCCACATCAACTACGGCGTGCGCGAGTTCGGCATGGCGGCCATCATGAACGGCGTGGCGCTGCACGGCGGGCTCATCCCCTACGGCGGCACCTTCCTCACCTTCAGCGACTACAGCCGCAACGCGATCCGCATGGCCGCGCTGATGAAACAGCGCGTGATCCACGTCTTCACGCACGACAGCATCGGCCTCGGCGAAGACGGGCCCACGCACCAGAGCATCGAACACGCGGCTTCCCTGCGGTTGATCCCGGGGCTCGACGTTTGGCGCCCGTGTGACACCGCCGAGACGGTGGTGGCCTGGGCCTGCGCGATCGAGAGCAAGAGCCGCCCGAGCGCGCTGCTGCTGTCACGCCAGAACCTGCCGTATGCGCCGAAGTCGTCGCTCGACGAGATCTCGAAAGGCGCCTACGTGCTGGCCGAGCCGAGCGAAGTCGGCCTGAAGAAAAAGGCCCAGGCCGTGATCATTGCCACCGGCTCCGAAGTGCAGCTCGCGCTGCACGCGCAGCAGCAGCTCGGCAAGAGTGGCATCGCGGTGCGCGTGGTCTCGATGCCGTCGACGAGCGTGTTCGACCGCCAGAGTGCCGCCTACAAGAACAGCGTGTTGCCCAAGGGCGTGCCGCGCATCGCGGTCGAGATGGGCGTGACCGACGGCTGGTGGAAATACGGCTGCGCCGCGGTGATCGGCATCGACACTTACGGTGAGTCGGCGCCCGCGCCGGCACTGTTCAAGCACTTCGGCTTCACGGCAGAGAACGTCGTGGCCACGGTGCGCCAGGTTTTGTCCAAGTAAATCAGGGAGAGTTCACATGACCATCAAGATCGGCATCAACGGCTTCGGCCGCATCGGGCGCATGGTGTTTCGCGCCGCAGTTCAGAACTTCGCAGAGATCGAAGTCGTCGGCATCAACGACCTGCTCGAACCCGAGTACCTGGCCTACATGCTGCAGTACGACTCGGTGCACGGCCGCTTCAAGGGCACGATCGCAGTCGATGGCAACACGCTGATCGTCAACGGCAAGAAGATCCGCCTGACGCAGGAGCGCGAGCCCGCGAACCTGAAGTGGAACGAGGTCGGCGCCGACATCGTGGTCGAAGCCACCGGCCTGTTCCTGACCAAGGAAACCGGGCAGAAGCACATCGACGCGGGCGCGAAGAAGGTGATCATGTCGGCGCCGTCGAAAGACGACACGCCGATGTTCGTGTTCGGCGTGAACGACAAGAGCTACAAGGGCGAAACGATCATCTCGAACGCCTCGTGCACCACCAACTGCCTGGCGCCCGTGGCCAAGGTGCTGAACGACAAGTGGGGCATCAAGCGCGGCCTGATGACGACGGTGCACGCCACCACCGCCACGCAGAAGACCGTCGACGGCCCGAGCAACAAGGACTGGCGCGGCGGCCGCGGCATCCTCGAGAACATCATTCCTTCGAGCACCGGCGCGGCCAAGGCCGTGGGCGTGGTGATCCCCGAGCTGAACAAGAAGCTGACCGGCATGTCGTTCCGTGTGCCCACCTCCGACGTGTCGGTGATCGACCTGACCGTCGAGCTGGTCAAGGAAGCCAGCTACAAGGAAATCTGCGCCGAGATGAAGGCGCAGTCCGAAGGCGCGCTGAAGGGTGTGCTCGGCTACACCGAAGACAAGGTTGTTTCCACCGATTTCCGTGGCGAGGCGATGACCTCGGTGTTCGATGCCGAAGCCGGCATCGCGCTCGACAGCACCTTCGTGAAGGTCGTGTCCTGGTACGACAACGAATGGGGCTACTCGAACAAGGTGCTCGAGATGGTGCGCGTGGTCGCCAAGTAAGACGCTTCGCACCGCTCACCGCCAGAACCCGCTTTCGAGCGGGTTTTTTGCTTTCTGCCGGCTTTACATCCGCGTACACACGGGCGTGGCACAGCGGTATTCCTTCGCGCTCGCCGGGCATCGGTGACCCCTACACTTTGCGGTCCATCGTCGGGTGTCGGGCTTTCATGAAAATCACATCGTTTCGTCGTACGGCTGCGTGCCTGGGCCTGGTCTTGCTCGCCGAACTGGCCGTGGCCCCGGCGTGGAGCGCCGAGCGCGGGCCGCTGCGGCGCGCAAGCCTGGTTCAACCGGCCGAAGCCGAAGCGCGTGTGATCGTCAAGTTCAAGGCCGACTCCACCATGATGCGTGCGCTCGCCGCCAACCCGAACGCTGCGCGGCCGCTGCAGGCACAAGCCCTGTCGTCGCGGCTCGGCTTGCAGCTGAGCGACGGCCATGCACTGGGTGCGCGCACGCAGGTGCTCACCGCCAAGGGCATCGGCTCGCGCGAACTGGCGGCGCGGCTGTCGGCGCAGAGCGATGTGGAATACGCCGAGGTCGACGAACGTGTGCGCGCTTTTGCGGCGCCGAACGACCCGCGGTACCTCACCTCGCCGAGCCCGGCCGCCGGGCAGTGGTACCTGCGCGCGCCGAACGCCACGCTGGTCTCGGCCGTCAACGCCGAAGCGGCATGGGACATCACCACCGGCCGCAGTGCGGTGGTCGTGGCCGTGCTCGACACCGGCGTGCGCAGAGACCACCCCGATCTGGCCGGCAAGCTGCTGCCGGGTTACGACTTCATCGCGAACCCGCTCAATGCGAATGATGGTGACGGCCGCGACAGCGACCCGTCGGACCCGGGTGACTGGGTCGAAGCGGCCGACGTGGGCGTGGTGACCGGCTGCACCAACGAAGACATCGGCGACAGCATCTGGCACGGAACGCAAACGGCCGGCCTGATCGGTGCGGCCACCAACAACAGCGCCGGCATGGCCGGCATCGGCCGCGACGTGATGGTCCTGCCGGTGCGGGTGCTTGGCAAGTGCGGTGGTTTGTCGTCCGACATCCAGGCCGCGATGCTGTGGTCTGCGGGTCTCACGATCAGTGGCGTGCCGGCCAACCCGAACCCGGCGAAGGTGATCAACATGAGCCTGGGGTCGTCTTCGACGACCTGCAGCCAGTCTTACCAGGACGCGGTGAACGCGGTACTGGCCGCCGGAGTCGTCGTGGTGGCCGCCGCTGGCAACGAAGGCCTCGCCGTCGGTTCGCCGGCCAACTGCACCGGCGTGATCGGTGTGGCCGGTGTGCGCCACACCGGCACGAAGGTCGGGTACTCCAATCTGGGCGACAAGGTCTCGATCAGCGCGCCGGCCGGTAACTGCTTCAACAGTGCCGGCGCGTGTCTGTACCCGCTGCTGACGACAAGCAACTCCGGCAGCCGGGGCCCGGTCGCCAACACGTACACCGACGGCACCAACGACTTGACGCTCGGCACGAGTTTTTCGGCACCGCTGGTCGCGGGGACGGCCGCCCTGATGATCTCGGCAAATTCGTCGCTGACGCCGGCGCACGTGCTTGCTGCACTCAGGAGCACAGCACGCTCCTTTCCCGCGACCAGTGCCGCGGCCTGCACCATCCCGACCTCTACCGCCCAGAACAACGAGTGCAACTGCACCACCAGCACCTGCGGCGCTGGCCTGCTCGACGCAGGAGCTGCCGTCGCTGCGGTTGGAAGCCTTTGGGCAACCATCAACGTCGCACCAGCGTATCCACTTGCTGGGCGCAATGTCGCGCTTGCGGGGTCTGCATCGACGGTAAACGGTAGCGCAGCCGTCTCGACTTATTCGTGGCAAATTCTCAGCGGAGACGCAGCGTTTTCAGGCCGCGTCGATCAGCCGAGTGCCACCGTTATCCCAAGCGCCGCCGGAAGCGTCGTAGTGAGATTGACCGTCACGGATGGTTCGGGCCGGAGTGCGGTCAGCGCGACCACGTTAAGCGTCAGCGGAGCGCCGGTTGCTGCGATTGCTCTCACGCCCACGAGCCCTACGGTAGGACAAACAGTGGCGCTCGATGGGTCAAATTCGGAGACTAGTCCGACAGGAAGCCTGACAATTTCTAACTACATGTGGACCATCACAGGCGGTGGCGGAAGTGGGTCATTTGTGGGAGCCACAAACGCGGAGACGGCAAGCCTTTTGACCAGCGCCGCTGGCAATTTGACTGTGACTTTGACCGTGACGGACAGCGCAAACCAACAAAGTACGACGAGCGCGCGGATCACCGTCGGCGCCGGGCTAGGCACTCCCGTGCCGCCCGTCCCTGCGTCTTCGTCGGGCGGTGGCGGTGGCGGCGGTGCCTTGAACCTCGAATGGTTGCTGACCTTGATCGCGTCGACCGTGGCCCTTTCCCTTGCCTCACGGCGCCAGCGGCGCGCGGCCAGACTCCGCTGATCCGCAGTGGCGCTGCGTTACGGCGTCTTGGCGCAGGCCGAAAAACCCTTGCCCAGGCTCGTGGCTTTCAACGCCACGAGTTGAGCTGCGAGTTCGGCGTCGGCACGCGCTGCGCGCAGCAGGCTCGTGCTGCCGGGTGGGCTGAGCTCCACCACCCTGGCGGTGCGCACGCCTTGCTGCGTGAAGCGCTCCAGCGCCTTGTCGGCGGCCGCGCGTGCTTCGTAGCGCCCGAGCGAATAGCCGCGGTCGAGCGCAGGCGGGCTGCGCACGAGTTCGAAGTCGAGCTTCAGGCGCTTGAGTTCCTGCTCCTTTTTCGCCAGCCCTTCGGCGTCGGCGAACTTGCCCATGTAGACGATCCAGCTGCCGGGCGTTTCGGTTTTCACTTCGGCCCAGCCGCCTTCGGCCGCCGCAGGCAGCGCCTGTTTGAGCGCCGTGATGGCCGCGATGAGTTCGGCGGGGCTGAACGGCCCGGCCTCCAGGCAGGCCGGCGCCGCGCTGGCCGCCACACTCGAGGCTGATTCCGGGGGCAGGATCACCACGGTCTCGGGCCGCACCTGGCGCGCCAGGCGCTCGGGTTCGCGGTCGCCGGTGGCGCGCACGCCGACCACGCTGTCGAGCCAGCCCTGGCTCCACGCATAGAAGCCCAGGTTCGCCAGGATCAGCGCGAGCAGCAGCAGCCGGAGCATGGGCGTGGGTTCAGCGTGGGCCGAGGGGAGCCTGCAACGAAGCACCCCGCAGGCGCACGCTGACTTCGCCGCTCGACACGCGTTTCAGGCCGGTGTCGGTCTGCACCAACAGCTCGCCGTGGTCGGAAACGCCTTGCGCCACGCCGTCGACCGCGTCGGCCTGCGTGGTGCGAACGGCGCGCCCGCGCAACAGGTCGCGTGCTGCGAAGCGGGGTGCAAACGCGGCGAAGCCTTCGGCCTCGAAACGTTTCAGTGCGAGCACCAGCGGCATCATCAGCTGTGTGAGCACGCCCGGTGCGGTGCAGCGGGCATCGAGCTCTTGCAGCGACGCGAAGCCGCTGGAGAAATCGTCGGTACCGAAGGGCAGGATGTTCAGGCCCACGCCGATGACGACCAGGCGCTGCGGCCCGGCTGCCACGGTTTCGATCAGCACGCCGCCGAGTTTGCGGCCTTCGTGGCCATCACCCACGATCCACAGATCGTTGGGCCACTTGAGCCCGATGCGGGCGCCGGTGGGCGAGGCGGGTGTGGCGTCGAGCGCGTCGGCGAGCGCCACGCCGACGGCGAGCGACAGGCCCGACCAGTCGACACTGGCCAGCGGCAGGCTGAGCGAAAACGTCAGCGACGCCCCCGCAGTCGATTGCCAGGCGCGCCCCTGCCGGCCGCGCCCGCCGCTCTGGTGTTCGGCCACCAGCAGGCAGGGCTGCACGTCGACCGCGCGGCGCCCGAAGGCCCCGCTTTCGACACTGCGGCGCACCTGCACGTTGCCGGCTTCGAGCTCGCTTTCCTGGACCACGCGGGCGCGGTCGAGCAGCGCCGTGTTGGTGGAGATCGTGCTGTGCACGACTTCGACGCTCAGCCCCGGCAACAGCGGTTCGAGCTGTTGCCACAGGGCTTCGGCGCCCCACTGCAGCGTTTGTTCGGCCATGGTGCGTCAGCGTTTGGGGGCCAGCATGGTGCCGCGGCAGCCGCGCGTGCCGCAGCGGCATTCGAACTGCTTCTTCAGCTTCGGCGTGTAGCGCTCGTCGATGATCAGGCCGTAATCGTAGAAGAGTTCCTCGCCGGGCTTGATGGCGCGCAGCGCCTTGATGAAGACACGCCCTCCCACTTCGTCGGCCTCGCAGTTCGGGCTGCAGGCGTGGTTGATCCAGCGTGCCGCGTTGCCGCCGACCTTGGCGTCGATCACGTGTTTGTCGTCGACGTGGAAGTAGAAGGTGTGGTCCGGGTCCTTCGGGTCGTGCGGGTGGCGGCGCAGCGCTTCCTTCCAGGTGATGACCTCGCCCTTGTATTCGATGATGAAGTCGTCGCGCTTGAGCGACGCCACCGCGAACACGCCCTTGCCGTGCACGCCCGACAGGCGCACCTGGATGCGGCGGCCGCCGGCCTTGGAAAGGGTGGGCGAAGGGGCGTTGGCGGCGGCGGCTTGCGTCATCGGATTCTTTGGGTACATTGAAATCATGGGCGTGCGCGCGTGTGTGCGTGCGCGCGAGAAGCCCGGATTGTATTGATGCGGTGGCATGGCCCCGCCCAACGACGAAAGAAACATGAGCAAGTCCCTGATCATTGCCGAGAAGCCTTCTGTCGCGCAGGACATCGTGCGCGCCCTCACACCGACCGCCGGCAAGTTCGACAAACACGACGAGTACTTCGAGAGCGACACCTTCCTCGTCACCTCGGCCGTGGGCCACCTGCTGGAGATCAAGGCGCCTGAAGAGTTCGACGTGAAGCGGGGCAAGTGGAGCTTCGCGAACCTGCCGGTGATCCCGCCGCACTTCGACCTGAACCCGATCGACAAGAGCAAGGGGCGGCTCTCGGCGATCGTGAAGCTCGTCAAGCGCAAGGACGTGAGCGAACTGATCAACGCCTGCGACGCGGGCCGCGAGGGCGAACTGATCTTCCGGCTGATCCAGCAGCACAGCAAGAGCAAACATCCGGTCAAGCGGCTGTGGCTGCAGAGCATGACGCCGGCAGCGATCCGCGACGGCTTCGATCACCTGCGCACCGACAAGCAGATGCTGCCGCTGGCCGACGCTGCGCGCTGCCGCAGCGAGGCCGACTGGCTGGTGGGCATCAACGGCACGCGGGCGATGACGGCCTTCAACTCGCGTGATGGCGGGTTTTTCCTCACGACGGTGGGCCGGGTGCAGACGCCCACGCTGTCGATCATGGTCGAGCGCGAAGAGAAGATCCGCAAGCACGTCTCGCGCGACTACTGGGAGATCAAGGCCAGCTTCGCGGCCCAGGCCGGCGAGTACGACGGCAAGTGGTTCGACCCGAAGTGGAAGAAGAACCCCCCGGCCGGGGAGGGGGCCCCGGCAAGCGTGGCCCATGACGCCGAAGCGCGCGCCGACCGCGTGTGGAACGAGCGTGATGCCCGCGCCATCATGGACGCCACGCTCGGCCAGCCCGCCAGCGTGAGCGAAGAAGCCAAGCCCAGCACGCAGAGCTCGCCCGGTCTTTATGACCTGACCACGCTGCAGCGCGAGGCCAACTCGCGCCTGGGCTTCAGCGCCAAGACCACGCTCTCCATCGCGCAGGCGCTGTACGAGAAACACAAGGTGCTGACCTACCCGCGGACCGACAGCAAGCACCTGCCGGAAGATTACGTCGACGTCGTCAAGCAGACGATGAAGATGATCTCGACCGAGGACATGCCGGGCCCGCTGCGGGCGCTGAGCGGCCATGCCAAGACGGCGATCAAGGAAGGCCTCGTCAAGCCGAACAAGAAGATCTTCGACAACACCAAGGTGTCGGACCACTTCGCGATCATCCCGACGCTGATGGCGCCGAAGAGCTTGAGCGAGATCGAAGCCAAGCTGTACGACATGGTCGTGAAGCGTTTTCTGGCGGTGTTCTTCCCGCCCGCCGAGTTCATGGTGACGACGCGGATCTCGACCGTGAAGGCCGGTGAAAACGAGTACAAGTTCCAGACCAACGGCAAGGTCATGGTCAAGCCGGGCTGGCTCGCGGTCTATGGCCGCGAGGCGCAGGAAGACGACGCCAACCTGGTGGCCGTGGCTCCGGGTGAGATCGTGCGCACCGAAGACGTGGTCGTGAACGCACTGAAGACCAAACCCCCGGCGCGTTACACCGAGGCCACATTGCTGAGCGCGATGGAAGGTGCCGGCAAGCTGATCGACGACGACGACATGCGCGAGGCGATGCAGGAAAAGGGCCTCGGCACACCCGCCACGCGCGCCGCGATCATCGAAGGGCTGATCTACGAGAAGTACATCCACCGCGAAGGCCGCGAGCTGGTGCCCGGCGCAAAAGCCTTCCAGCTGATGACGCTGCTGCGTGGCCTGGGTGTGGAAGACCTGACCAAGCCCGAGCTCACCGGCAACTGGGAGTACCAGCTGTCGGAAATGGAAAAGGGCAAGCTCGAGCGCGAAACCTTCATGGCCGAGATCGCGGCGATGGCCGAGCGCATCGTCAGACTAGCCAAGGAATACGACCGCGACACGATCCCCGGCGACTACGCGACGCTGAAGACGCCGTGCCCCAATTGCGGCGGCGTGGTGAAGGAAAACTACCGGCGCTTTGCCTGCACCGGGAAAGCCGGCGCGGCCGAAGGCTGCGGCTTCTCGATCAGCAAGATTCCGGGCAGCCGCTCGTTCGAGCTCGACGAGGTCGAGCAGTTCCTGGCGAACAAGAAGATCGGCCCGCTCGAAGGCTTCCGGTCGAAGGCGGGCTGGCCGTTCACGGCCGAGCTCAAGCTCGCGTTCGACGACGAGATCAAGAACTGGAAGCTCGAATTCGACTTCGGCGAAGACGCGAAAAAGGACGGCGAGTCGGGTGAGCCGATCGACTTCTCGGCCCAGGAAAGCCTCGGCGTCTGCCCGAAGGACCAGGGCCGGGTCTACGAACACGGCAGCAGCTACGTCTGCGAACATGCGGTCGGCGCCAACGTGACCTGCGACTTCAAGAGTGGCAAGATCATCCTGCAGCAGCCGGTCGCGCGCGAGCAGATGACGAAGCTGCTGGCCACGGGCAAGACCGAGCTGCTAGAAGGCTTCGTCTCGAACAAGACCCGCCGCAAGTTCAAGGCGCGCCTGGCCTACGACAAGAAGGAAGGCAAGGTCAGCTTCGAGTTCGAACCGCGGGTGGCACGGCCGGGCAAGGTGCCGGCGGCCAAGTCCGCGGCCGCCGACACGGCACCTGCGGCCGAGGCCGAGGTCGAGGTGAAGAAGCCGGCCGCGAAGAAGGCCGCGCCCCGCAAGGCGGCTGCGAAGAAGGCCCCGTAGCGCAGGCAGGGTGGTGTGCAAAACGCCACGCTGCCCTGCCCCATGGGCGCAGGAGACATTGGTTCACAGTTCAAAAGCGCGGAAACTCCGGCCTTCGGCGCGTTGCGCGCTGCGAGGAACCAAGATGAAACCGACTTTTCTGCGCTGGGGTGTGGCGCTGCTGCTCGCAGCCTCGTCGACGCTGTCGCACGCGCTGGTGTTCGCCGTGAACGAAGGCGTGACCTACCGCGTGCCGAACGAAGAGATCCGCGCCAAGTACGCTGCCATCGCCGCCGACCTGACGAAGATCCTGCGCCAGCCGGTCACGATCGAGCCGATTGCTGCGTACCCTGCCTTGCGCCAAGGACTTGCCGAAAAGGCCTACGACCTGGCGATGGTGCACCCGGCGCACCTGTCGATCGTGGCGATGAAGAACTCCGGCTACAAGCTGGTGGCCGTGACCAAGGGCTTTCAGGATTACCGCGCCAACTTCCTCGTCAAGGCCGACTCGCCGCTCAAGTCGTTGGCCGAACTGAAGGGCAGCAAGCTCGGCGCGCCCGATGAAGACTCGATCACTTCCTGGCTGATCCGCGCCAGCATCCGCGACGCGCTCGGCGACGCCAAGCAGGTGAGCTACGTCTACACCCGCTACCAGGACGCGGTGCCGTTCTTCGTCGAGAACAACCTGACGCTGTCGGGCGCCACCGCGGCCGGCGGCGTGATCAGGGACTGGAAGGCCAAGGGTGGCAAGGTGCTGGCGCAGTCGAAGCCGGTGCCCATCAAGCACATCATCGCCAGCCCGAACATGAGCACGGCCGATGTCGATGCGGTGCGTGACTACCTGTTGGCGCTGGATGCCACCGAAGAGGGCAAGAAAAAGCTCGCACCGACCAAGTGGCAAGGCTTTGCTGCCGGCGACCAGGCCGCGCTGTTGGCTTTTGGTGTGTGGCTCGGGCTGGGCGGCGCGGCGCCCTGACCGCGTCTAGCCCAGGCACACGACCGAAGCGGTCGCGACCAACTCGTTGAACAGCGCCGCCGACACCTTGCCCGACACGGCGTAAGGGTCGAGCACGGCCGACTCGGAATACTTCAGCAGCAGCGCCGGGTTCAGCCGGTTCATGTTGACCTGCCCCATCGCCCAGCCGGCGAAGCTGCGCTCGTCGATCTCTTCGTAGCTGAGCAGCATCACATCGCGGTGGCGCGGGTCTTGCGCGATGCGGTTGTAGAGCGTGCTCACCTGCGAGCGCCCGCCTTCGAGCACCTGCAGGAAGATCTCGCCCGAGAAGCACAACACACCGGTGACGCCCACGCCGGGGTTGTTGCTCGTGGACTTCTTCAGGATCGCCTGCAGGGAGTCTTGCCGCACCGGTTCGGTGGCGCGGCTCGCGTACATCAGTCGTACCAGCATGGTCGTGTCCTTCAAACTTTCTTGCTGAGCAGCGACAAAAATTCGCGCCGCAGGTTCGCGTCTTTGAGGAACGCACCGCGCATCACGCTGTTGGTCATCATCGACTCGTCGTCCTTCACGCCGCGCCAGTGCATGCAGAAGTGGTCGGCTTCCATCACGATGGCCAGGCCGTCGGGTTTGACGCGGTCGAGCAGCTCGTTGGCGAGCATCGTCACCGCTTCTTCCTGGATCTGCGGGCGGCTCATGATCCAGTCGCAGATGCGCGCGTATTTCGACAGGCCGATCAGGTTCGAATGTTCGTTCGGAAGAATGCCGATCCACACCTTGCCCATGATCGGGCACAGGTGGTGCGAACAGGCGCTGCGCACCTTGATCGGGCCGACGATCATCAGCTCGTTCAGGCGCTCGGCGTTCGGGAACTCGGTGACCGCCGGCATCGGCACGTAGCGGCCGCGAAACACCTCGGTCAGGAACATCTTGGCCACGCGCTTCGCCGTCTCCTGCGTGTTGTGGTCGCTGTCGGTGTCGATCACCAGCGCACGCAGCACCTCGTGCATCTTCGCTTCCACTTCGGCGCGCAATTCATCGATCTCGCCTTCTTCGATGAAGGCCGAGATGTTGTCGTTCGCATGGAAGCGGCATTCCGCGCCGACCAGGCGGTAGCGGATGCGCTCCGACGCGGCCAGGCGCGACAAGTCCTCTTCGGTTCTGAATATCGGGGTCGGGTTCTCGCCTCGCATCGGCCACTTTCGCAGGTGATCAGCCAGAGAGCGTACCCCAGCCAAGGGATTCGAAGGGTGGGTCGCACCCCAGACCGTAGACTGCGCGCGGTGAATGCCACCGCTCCCCCCGACTCGAATTCGCCACCGGCCTCGCTGCCGCTGGCCCGGTTGCTCAACCATGCGGCCGATGCGGTCCAGGCGGTGCGCGCCGGCCGCTCGCTCACCGCGGCGCTGGCGGCCTGCCCGGCCGCGGCCCGGCCCGGCGCGCAGGCGCTGAGCTTTCACGCGCTGCGCTGGCTCGGCGCGGCCCAGGCGCTGCGCGCGCAACTGGCCCCGAAAGCGCCGGCCCCGGCGGTCGACGCCTTGCTGCTGACCGCGTTGGCGCTGCTCTGGCCGGCGGCCGAGTCGCATTACACCGAGCACACGCTGGTCGACCAGGCGGTCGACGCGGCGCGCCAGCGCGCCCGGCAAAGCGCCGCCTTCGTCAACGCCGTGCTGCGGCGTTTTCTGCGCGAGCGCGACGCGCTGGTCGAAGCCGCGCTGCGCGACCCGGTGGCGCGCTACAACCACCCGCGCTGGTGGATCGACCGGCTGAAAGCCGACTGGCCTGATTGCTGGCAGGCGGTCCTGGAGGCCAACAACGCGCACCCGCCGATGACGCTGCGCGTCAACGCACGCCGAAGCACGGCCCAGGCCTATGTGGCCCGGCTCGCCGAGGCCGGCATCGTGGCGCGGCTCAGCGGCCCGCAGGCCGTGACGCTGGCCGCGCCCTGCCCGGTGACACAACTGCCCGGCTTCGCGGCCGGCGACGTTTCGGTGCAAGACGCCGCCGCGCAACGCGCCGCGCCCTTGTTGATCGGCCTCGGCCTGCCGCCCGGCGCGCGCGTGCTCGACGCCTGCGCCGCCCCCGGGGGCAAGACCGCGCACCTGCTGGAGCTGGCCGATCTCGACGTGCTGGCGCTCGACAGTGACGCCCAGCGCCTGCAGCGCGTGCACGAGACGCTGGCCCGGCTCGGCCTGGCGGCAAAAAGCGTGGCCGCCGACGCCGGCGACCCGCCGAGCTGGTGGAGCGGCGAGCCCTTCGACGCGATCCTGCTCGACGCCCCGTGCAGCGCCGCCGGCATCGTGCGCCGCCACCCCGACGTGCGCTGGCTGCGCCGCGCGACCGACATCGACACCCTGGCGCAGACCCAGAGCCGGCTGCTGGCCGCGCTCTGGCCGCTGCTCAAACCCGGCGGCCGGCTGCTGTATTGCACCTGTTCGGTCTTCAAGGCCGAGGGCCAGGAGCGCATCGACGCTTTTTTGCAACGCCAGCCCGGCGCGAAACAGGCTGCCAGCCCGCCATCGCCCGGCCACCTGCTGCCACTGCCCGACAATGGAAGCGAGCACTCAGCGCTGGTTCATCCGGCGCCGGGTGACGGGTTCTATTACGCCCTGTTAGAGAAGACCTGAGGTTCACGGCCCCCCATGCACAGCGCGGTATCGGTACACCCTGTTTCCCGGCCCCGCGCATCGCAGCGCAGCCGGCGGGGCGTTGCCGTGCTGCTTCAGGCGCTGCTGTTGATGGCCTTGTGGCTCGTGCCCGCGGCCCGCGCCGCCGACCCGCAACTCGCCAGCTTCGAGGTCGTGAGCAACGAAGAAGGCGTGCTGGTGACCTACGCGGTCAACGGCGAGTTGTCGCGCAGCGTCGACGACGCGCTGAGCAAGGCCGTGCCGCTGTATTTCGTGGCCGAGGCCGATTTGTTCCGCGACCGCTGGTACTGGCGCGACCTGCGCGTGGCCAACGCGGTGCGCATCTGGCGCATCGTCTACCAGCCGCTCACCTCCACCTACCGTGTCACCTTCGGCGGCCTGAGCCAGAACTACAACAGCCGCGAAGAAGCTTTCGCCGCGATCAGCCGCACCTCACGCTGGAAGATCGCCGAGCCCGGCCAGGTGGCCGACGGCAGCCGCCACTACCTCGAGTTCAGCTACCGGCTCGACACCTCGCTGCTGCCACGGCCGATGCAGATCGGCATCGGCGGGCAGGCCGACTGGAACTATTCGGTGCAGCGCGTCCAGCGCATCAACTGACAGCCCCCACCCCGCTGGCAGAAGCATGAAAAAAGCGACACGCTGGGCGTGGATCATCTCCACCGTGGCGGCCACCGGCACCGGCCTCGTGCTGGCCTTCCTGCTGTCGATCGCCACCAACAACCCGGCGCTCTACGAGCGCCACTACGTCTGGCTGTTCTGGGTCAACCTCGTGGTCGCCAGCCTGCTGGTGCTGGTGATCGCGATCGCCGCGGTGCGCCTGCTGCTGCGGGTGCGGCGGCGCAAGTTCGGCAGCCGGCTGCTGCTCAAGCTCGCGGCGATCTTCGCGCTCGTCGGCGTGGTGCCTGGCGTGTTGATCTACACCGTGAGTTACCAGTTCGTCTCGCGCAGCATCGAGAGCTGGTTCGACGTGAAGGTCGAGACCGCGCTCGACGCCGGCCTGAAGCTCGGCAAGGGCACGCTCGATTCGATCGTCGCCGACGTGGCCGCCAAGACCCGGCTGGCCGCCGAGCGCCTGGGCGACACCCCGGGTGCGGCCCAGCCGCTGGCGCTGGAGCGGCTGCGCGAGCAGCTTTCGGCGCAAGACATCTCGATCGTCGGCGCCACGGGCCAGACGCTGCTGACCACCGGCGCCACCCCCGAGCGCTGGATGCCCGAGCGCCCGGCCGTCGCGCTGCTGCGCCAGGCGCGCGGCGCGCGGGTGGTGAGCGAGCTGGTCGGGCTCGATGAAGACGCCAGTGCCAACCCCGGGGCCGGCGCGGCGCGGGTGCGCGCGCTGGCCTACATCCCGAGCACCAGCTTCGCGCTCGGCGAAGAAGACCACTACCTGCTCGTCACACAGCTGCTGCCGCCTGCGCTTGCCGCCAACGCGCTGGCGGTGCAGTCGGCCTACCGCGAGTACCAGTTGCGCGCGCTGGCCCGCACGGGGCTGCGCCAGATGTACATCGGCACGCTCACGCTGGCCCTCGTGCTGGCGGTGTTCGGCGCGCTGCTGATGGCGGTCGCCTTCGGCAACCAGCTGGCGCGGCCGCTGCTGCTGTTGGCCGAAGGCATGCGTCAGGTCGCGCAGGGTGACCTGAGCACCAAGGCCGTGTTTGCCTCGGGCGACGAGCTCGGTGGCCTGACACGTTCCTTCGCCGACATGACCGAGCAGCTCTCCGACGCCCGCTCGCTGGTGCAGCGCAGCGTGGTGCAGGTGGAAGGCGCGCGCGCCAACCTGCAGACCATCCTCGACAACCTGACCGCCGGCGTGATCGTGTTCGACCGCAACGGCCACATCGACACCGTGAACCCCGGCGCCACGCGCATCGTGCGGTTGCCGCTCTCGGCCTACCGCGGCCGGCCGCTGACCGATGTGCCCGGCATCGGCGCCTTCGCACAGGCCGTGTGGCAGCGCTTCGAGCTGCACGCCGCCAGCCCCGAGGCCGGCGAGCGTGACCACTGGCAAGACTCGTTCGAGCTGCAGACGCAAACCATGGACGGCCGCGACCGCAACTCGACCACGCTGCTGGTGCGCGGCGCCGCCATGCCGCACGGCGCGCGCCTGATGGTGTTCGACGACATCACCGAGCTGGTCTCGGCGCAGCGCAGCGAAGCCTGGAGCGAAGTGGCGCGGCGCCTGGCGCACGAGATCAAGAACCCGCTCACGCCGATCCAGCTCTCGGCCGAACGCCTGCAGCACAAGCTCGGCAACAAGCTCGAAGGAGCCGACCAAGCGATGCTCGCAAGATCGGTCGACACCATCGTCAACCAGGTGCAGGCGATGAAAACCCTGGTCAACGAGTTTCGCGACTACGCGCGCCTGCCGGCCGCGCACCTGGCGCCGCTCGACCTGAACGCGCTCGTCAGTGAAGTGCTCGGCCTGTACGGCAACGCGCAAGAGGCCGGCCGCCTGGCCACGAAGCTCGACGCCGCCTTGCCCGCGATCGTGGGCGACGGCACGCAACTGCGCCAGGTGATCCACAACCTGGTGCAGAACGCGCTCGACGCCGTGGCCGAGCAGGCCGACGGCCGCGTGCGCATCGAAACCGAGGTGGCGCGCAACGAACAGGGCCAGCCGCGCGTGGTGCGCCTGCACGTGATCGACAACGGCCCGGGCTTTTCAGACAAGGTGCTCAAGCGCGCCTTCGAGCCCTACGTCACCACCAAGAGCAAGGGCACCGGCCTGGGCCTGGCGGTCGTGAAAAAGATCGCCGACGAGCACGGCGCGCGCGTGCGCATCACCAACCTGGGCGGCAGCGCCGAGGGCGAGGGCGAACCCGCTGTGGCGCGCGGGGCGCAAGTCTCGCTATCATTCGCGAAATTCGCATCGGCCGACTCGAACCGCGCACCCGCGGCAAACGACCGGGCCGAAGCGCACTGAGCATCCATGGCGACCATTCTTGTAGTTGACGACGAACTCGGCATCCGCGCGCTGCTGTCGGAAATATTGGCCGACGAAGGCCACACGATCGAGCTGGCCGAAAACGCCGCGCAGGCCCGCGCCTGCCGCGAACGCCTGCGGCCCGACCTCGTGCTGCTCGACATCTGGATGCCCGACGTCGACGGCATCACGCTGCTCAAGGAATGGGGCGCCACCTCGCTGCTGAACATGCCCGTGATCATGATGAGCGGCCACGGCACCATCGACACCGCGGTCGAAGCCACCAAGTTCGGCGCGATGGCCTTCCTGGAGAAGCCGATCACCTTGCAGAAGCTGCTGCGCGCGGTGGAGCAAGGCCTGGCCAAGCCCGCCTCGCGCACCGGCGCGCTGTCGCACGCCACCAGCAACAGCCATGACGACACCGGCCTCACGGTCGAATCGGCCATGACCGGCGGCGTGATGCTGCCCACCGCGCCGCTGATGCTCGGGCCGCAGTCGGAACAGAGCTTCGACCTCGACCGCCCGCTGCGAGAAGCGCGCGACGCGTTCGAGAAGAGCTACTTCGAGTTCCACCTCGCGCAGGAAAACGGCAGCATGACCCGCGTGGCGGAGAAGACCGGCCTGGAGCGCACCCACCTGTACCGCAAGCTCAAACAACTCGGCGTGGACCTGTCGCGCAACAAGCGCAGCGGGATGCTGTAAAGGGCGGCTTCGCCGAGCCGGCTATAATCGTCGGCTCACGGCCTGGTAGCTCAGTTGGTAGAGCAGCGGATTGAAAATCCGCGTGTCGGTGGTTCGATTCCGCCCCAGGCCACCAGTAGGTCGAATCCCCGGGTTTACCCAGGGATCCCAAGAAGTCCCAGAAAGTCCGGAAAGCCCTTGAGAATCAACGCTCTAGGGCTTTTTTGTTGTCCGGAGATATCCCGATCGGTACCTTGAAATCCGACGGACTTCGGAGTACTTTGAGGAATAACCCGGAAAATCGGCCCGGCGACCCAAGAAGTTACTCCATGGCCAGAGAGCTCATCCCCTCGGATGCCACCATCAAGGCGATACGTCTGGGTGACATGCGAAAACGGCTGTCCGATGGGGACGGTCTGTTCCTGTTGCTGTTCGCGAACGGTGGCGCTCACGGCTGGCGCTTCGACTACACGTACCAGACCCGGCGTAAGCTGATCTCGCTGGGCACCTATCCCGACACGTCGCTGGCGCTTGCCCGGCGAAAGGCGGAGGCGGCTCGCGCGCTAGTCGCCGAGGGCCTGGATCCCAGTGCCGAGCGCAAGGCCGAAAGGAAAAGGCATCTTGAGGCGCGCACCGAGGGGGCTCGCCGCGAGGCTGGCCTGCCGCCCAGCGATTCGTTCGAGGCAGTAGCGCGCGAGTGGTTCAAGGTGCGGTGTTCCGGCTGGTCGAAGAGCTATGCCGACAAGATGATGGCGCGGTTCGAGGCGGACGTTTTTCCGTGGCTCGGCAAGGTGCCGATCGGGAAAGTCACCGGCCCCATGTTGCTGGAGGTCTGCCGCCGAATCGAAGACCGCGGCGTGATCGAGACGGCACATCGCGCCTTGCAGGACTCCAGCCAGGTGTTCGCCTATGCCATGGCCACGGACAAGATCGACAGGAACCCAGCCGCGAAGCTGAAGACGGTGCTGCGGCAGCCCGAGCCGAAGAACTTCGCGGCGATCACTGATCCGGCGCGGTTGGGACAACTCCTGCGGGCTTGCGACAAGTACGCGGCGACGCCGGTCGTGCGCGCGGCCCTGAAGCTGGCGCCGATGCTGCTGCTGCGGCCCGGCGAACTGCGGTGCGCAGAGTGGCCGGAGATCGACCTCGACGCAGCGCTCTGGACGGTGCCCGCTGCTCGCATGAAGCGCGAATTGCGGGAGAAGCTGTTGGGCGCGCCGCATCTGGTGCCGCTCCCGCATCAGGCCGTGACGTTACTTCGAGATCTTCATGGTTTGACCGGGCACGCGAAGATGGTGTTTCGGGGCGAACGCCATCACGACCGGCCGATGAGCGACAACACGATCAACGCGGCGCTGCGGGCGATGGGGTTTTCGCAGGATGAGGTCACGGTCCACGGTTTCCGTGCGACAGCGCGAACCATGCTGCATGAGCGGCTCGGTTTCAGCCCAGACATCATCGAGGCCCAACTGGCGCACTCGGTCCGAGACAGTCTCGGTCGCGCGTACAACCGCACGGAGTTCACGGAGCAGCGCAGGGCGATGTTGCAATCCTGGGCGGACTACCTGGATCAGTTGCGACTCGGAGATCTCGTCGGGAAGGTTGCCAGTCGGGCCCCGGCGGCAATTGCTGCGACTGCTTCGGCAGTGCCAGGTCGCGCGACAGGCCTCTCACCGTCGTCCATGTCCACATTCCCACAGACTTCGAGCGTGAAGGAGGGGGGCGGCGCCCCGCCGTCGCTGTTGGACCTGCCACATGACTTGTCGACTTTGGAGGCCTCCAGGTTCCTGAACACGTCGCACCTCTTTGTCGTGCAGGAGATTGACGCCGGCCGGCTGAGATCGCGCGAGGTCGGATCCGACTTGCGCATTGCGATGTCGGATCTCGTGGCTTATGCGGTGAAGGTCCGGCTCGGGGTCGGCGTGATTTCATCGAGCTGAGGGTGCCTATGGTCTGCCTGATTTTCATTTCAAATGCCGATTTCACCATTCGCTGAAGTCCATCGTCCAAGTGAATTGCCGCACTTGTCCGCACGAACACGTGCAGCGTTTGAAGGTGGCTGCTGGCGGCCCATCACATCAGGCAGCTGAGCGGTCAGATGGGAAAGCGGAAGAGCTGCATTCGAGCAATCAAATCAACGGCTCACCGTTACACCGTTGCAATCGCTGCGGGGTGCTCTGGGTCGGCTTGCTGGTCTAGGGCGTGTTAACACTAATTGAGTTGACCATGCGAGTCGCGAGATACTTCGTGCATGGAGATCACGCAAGCCCAATTCGCCCAGATCGAGCATTGCC
>Ga0209883_1000022_pt1 | contig 48902 bp, 49 predicted proteins | sample GWRWT4_21May14_FD_187196 | JGI IMG/M metagenome (GOLD analysis project Ga0209883, IMG submission 187196) | Sand microcosm microbial communities from a hyporheic zone in Columbia River, Washington, USA - GW-RW T4_21-May-14 (SPAdes) (version 2) | ecosystem: Engineered > Artificial ecosystem > Sand...
TGAACCATGCGGCGGCCTGCATCACCGGAGAAACGCAGCTCAGGTGACAGCCGGCGCAGTCAGGGTCGTCGTCCGCGGTGAAGTTCTTGCTGTCCGACGCGGATTCGCCTGCGACCTTCAACACCTTGCCCTGGTGCTTGTGCGCGTGATGTCCGAAATGTCTGACACCCGCCCCCTGCTCATGCTGGCAATAGCTGGCCGCCGCGCCCCAGACGAACTGGAACGGCAACAGCGAGAGCATGAGGATGACGAGAACGCGGCGCACAGGGCGATGGTATCAGGGGTGTGTGTCAGTGGACCATCTGGCCCGCGCCGGGCAACCCATCGCGCGGCGCTGGCCTGGCGGGGGGGTCGGCACGGCCGGGCCGCGGTGGATCAGCCGCCGCGCTCGGAATCGTTGCGGCTGACATAGACGGTGGATGCGACAGCGCCGAAGTCTGCCGGCGCGATCTTCGCCAGCGGCACCGCGCCGTGACTCGCCGTGTCGAACTTCCAGGAGAACTTCTTGGCACCGTTGACGAAGGTCACCGTGTCGCCGCAACGCACATTCAGCGCTTTGGCGTTCGTGGCATCGACCACGCGTGCACCCTGCATCTCTGCGGCGGGCTGGCCGAAGCGGGACTTGCCGTTCGGCAAGGTGTCACCGGCAGCGAAGGCAGAGCCGGCCGTCAGCGCGAGGGTTGCAACGAAACCGGCAGTGAGGAGTTTTTGCGAGAACATGAGGTCTTCCTATCAGTTGGGTTGACGGACCACCCGGCGTTTTCACCTGGTGCGTGAAGCATTGACTGCACCACGAACGTGACTCTAGGGAGGGCACTACGCCAGTAGCCGCCCATTCAGATTACAAAATGGTCATGTACCGACCCAGCCTGCTGCGGACAATCCCCCGATGCGACTGCTCGTGATCGAAGATGAACCCAAGCTGGCCGAATACCTGCGCCGCGGCCTCACGCAAAGCGGATATGTCGTCGACGTGGCCAGCGACGGCATCGACGGCCGCCACCTCGCCCTGGAAGGCGAATACGACCTGATCCTGCTCGACGTGATGTTGCCGGGCATCGACGGCTTCGGTGTGCTCAGCGCGCTGCGGCTGAGCAAGCGCACACCGGTCTTGATGCTCACGGCGCGGGACAAGGTCGAGGACCGTGTCAAAGGGCTGCGGGACGGTGCCGACGACTACCTGGTCAAACCCTTTGCCTTCTCCGAACTGCTGGCCCGGATCGAGGCCTTGCTCCGGCGCGGAAGCCAGGCCAGCGACGCGCAGGAACTGGTCGTCCTCAAGATGGAAGACCTTGAACTGGATCTGGTGCGTCGCAAAGCGCTTCGGGGCGGGCAACGGCTCGACCTGACCGCGAAGGAGTTCCTGCTGCTGACCTTGCTGCTGCGCCGGCAAGGTCAAGTGTTGTCCCGCACCTTGCTGGCCGAACAGGTCTGGGACATGAACTTCGATGGCGGCACGAACATCGTGGAGGTTGCCGTCCGACGCCTGCGCGGCAAGCTCGACGACCCGTTTGAGAGGAAGCTGCTCCACACGGTGAGAGGGATGGGCTACGTGCTCGAGAGCCGCGATTCGTGAGGCCTGCGTCGCCCCACTCACTGGGGCGCTGGCTGTCCTGGTGGCTGGCGGGACAGACCTTCCTGGGTCTGGGGATCGTGTGCATGGTTGTCTATGTCGTGACAAGTTTCAGCCTTACCGTGCGCCAGCGTGACGAACTCGCCCAGCAGGAAGAGGTGGTTCGACATCTGATTGGCGAGGCGACGCGGGGCGGAGACTTGGCCAGCCTGAAACACAAACTCGACGACTTCTTCGTTGGCCACAGCGACCTCAGGCTGACTTTGCAGAACGCCGCAGGTGCGCCGGTGTATTCAAACGGTCCTGCTGCGAACGCCATCGCTGCCGATGCACGCTGGTCGCGCTTCGAGATGCCGTCGCCTCTGGTGGAGGGGGGCCTTCTGCGGACCGAACTGAAGATGGACACCGCCGCCGATGCACAGATCCTGCGGGGGCTGGCATGGACGCTGTTTGCCTGCGCGGTGGCAGGAGCGCTCATGGTCTCGGCCGGCGCGTTCTGGCTGGTGCGGCGTGCGATGGTCCCGGTGCGGGAACTGGCGCTGCAAACACAGCGGCTCGGCGCGACACGGCTCAGCCATCGGCTGGATGGTTCGGCACAGGCCGAGGAGTTGCAGCCCCTGGTACAGCAGTTCAACGCACTGCTGGGCCGTCTGGAACAGGCCTACGACCAGATGGAAGGGTTCAATGCCGACGTGGCGCACGAACTCAGGACGCCACTGGCCACCTTGATCGGCGAGTGCGAGCTTGCATTGAACGAAGGCGTCGACGCAGCACGATCACGCGAGGTGCTCGGCTCCAATCTGGAGGAGTTGCACCGGCTGTCTGCAGTGGTCAACTCCATGCTGTTCCTGTCGCAGGCCGCACGGGGCGCCGTCGCGCGCAGAGTGCCCGTTCCCAGCCTGGCGGCGCTGGCCGCCGAGGTGGTGGAGTTCCACGACGCTCCGCTGCAGGAAGCGGGGCTGAACGTCCTGATCACAGGGGAAGCTGACGGTGAATTCGACGCGGCTTTGTTGCGGCAGGCCCTGTCGAATCTGCTCGCCAACGCGACCCGGTTCGCGGACCGCGGTTCGACCATCAGCATCCGGATCGAGCGTTCTGCCGGCGGTGACCGCAGTGAGATCACCGGCGTGTCGGTCAGCAACATCGGGCCGGAGATCGATGCAGCCCACCTGCCTCGGTTGTTTGACCGCTTCTACCGTGCAGACCCGGCACGCGAACACGGTGAGGCGAATCACGGGCTCGGCCTGTCGATCGTTGCAGCCATCGCCCGCATGCATGGCGGGCAAACGCATGCGCTCTCCGAGGCGGGAAAAACCTCGATTGGCTTCGACATGGCGGCGAAGTGAGGCCCTGCGCCTCAGTTGTTGTCGATCACCCAGGCGAGGCACGCGCCGAGCACCGCGAGCGCTGGCCAGCCGCTGCACGGCGGCGACAGGAACACGACGATCCTGGACCGGCGGCCGTCGCGGAAGAGAGATGTGATCAGGCGCCCTTTGGCGCCGGGGTGGTCGATCGTGTGTTGACTGCAAACGCTGTTGCGGCCACGAGCAGGACGGTGAGCTGCGCCAGCAGCGTCTGCCAAGTGGGGCGGATGCCCAGGACATCGATCCGCGGGAAGGCGACCGGGCTCGTGTGGATCCAGCCAGCCTCCTGCAGGCCGGCGATGCCCTTGCCAGCGAGCACGACAGCCAGGACCGCCACGAGCAATGAACTTGCGGCGAAGAACTTGCCAATCGGCAGCCGCGCGCTGGTGCGAAGCAGAATCGCTGCCACCACGCCCAGCACTGCGATGCCGGTCGCGAGGCCTCCCAGCAACGGCCAGCCATTGCCCTCCGTCCAGAGGGCAGCATAGAACAGCACCGTCTCGAACACCTCGCGGTAGACCGCAATGAAGGCCAGCGAGAACAGGAACCACGCGGCTCGCGTGGTCAGTGCCGCGGACATCTTCTCTTTGAGGTAGACCTGCCAGCGGCCGGCCACGCTCTTCTGGTGCATCCACATGCCCACGCCGAGCAGCACGACCGCCGCGAACAGTGACGAGAAGCCTTCGGTCAGTTCGCGGCTCGCGCCGCTGACGCCGACGAGGTAGGTCGCCACGGCCCAGGTCGCGCCACCTGCCGCCAGCGCGGCGACCCACCCGGCGTGCACGTACACCAGCACGTCCTGGCGCTCAGCCTTCTTCAAGAAGGCCACCATCGCCACGACCACGAGCAGCGCTTCCAGCCCCTCGCGCAGCAGGATGGTCAGGGCACCAACGAACGTGGCGGCGGCGTCGTCCTCGGTCGGCACCAAGGCTCTGTCGGCGTCGTCCAGCAGTTGCTGCAACGACTGCGCCGAGGCTTGCACGTCCTCGAAGCTGCCAGCGACGACCTTGGCGCGGTAGGCCACCATGCCGGACTCGATCTTCTCGAAGAGGGGTCGGTCGCGTGTCGCCAGTGCCGGTTCGATCGGTTCGAAGCCATCGAGGTAGGCCGACAAGGCCAGCTTGCTCGCGATGGTCCGATCGCCGGCGCGCACGGCCGCCACACTCTCCGCGAGTTTGGCCTTGGCGATGGAAATGCCACCGGGCTTGTTCGCGGAAACCGCTTGCGGATCGGCACGCAGGTAGGCCGTCACGGACTTCGCCGTCTCGGCATCCAGCCGCTCGGCCAGCGCATGCTCGGAAGTCTGCGTCAACGCATCAAGGCTGGCCATCGTCTCGCGTGCCTTGGCGCTGGTTTGCCAGACCTTCGCGCCTGCGGACTTGTCGGATTCGGCGTACGGCAAGGTGCCGACGAAGAACGCCAGCGCCCAGCGGTCCGCGTCGGGCAACGCACCGAAGCTGGCCATCGCCGTTCCGTTGACGCCGCTGCTGATGATCTGCTGCAGCGCGAACAGCGATCGCTCCTTCGCGCGCAGTGGCTCCGCCAGCGCCGTCGGCTTAGGGTCGAGGCGGGCCGCCGCAGGCCCGTCGCCGTGGCCCTGTGCTCCGTGACACGCGGCACATTGCGCCTGGAACAACTGCGCGCCGCGGCGCAGGTCAGGCACCTGCGCTGGCGCGATCGGGAAGGGATACGCCTTCAACACGGCGCCGGCCAGGGCGTGCGCCAGTTGCGCCACGGCCGCAGGGTCCGCCTTGTCTGCGACCGCTTGGCGCAGTCGGGCCGCCTGGGCTTGCAGGGCCGCGCCGACCTCACCGCCTGGCAGCTCGGCCAGCTGCCTTTCGGCCGTCGCAGCGAACTCCTGCATCTCGGCATATTCCGAGGCCTTCAGCACGGCTCCGTTCGCTATGGCACCGCCGTAGTCGACGGCAACGTAGTCAAGCAGTCGCCAGACCTGTCTGGCCTTGTCTTCGACCGTCGGCTCGGCCGCGAGAACCGCTGAAGCAGCGCCAGCCGCCATCAGGACCGACATCACCAGAACCCTACAGCGGCGCAGACTGTCCATGGCGAATGCTCAAAGTCAAATGAGAATGATTATAGTTTGCATCTCGATGGCGCTGCACTTCCTTCCCCAGTGCGATTGCGCGACGCACTTCGAGTTCACGTGCCATCGGTCAACCTGGCCGGCTCATGCGCACGCAGCAGCCGCAGTCCGTTGAAGACGACAATCAGGCTCGCGCCCATGTCGGCCAGGATCGCGAGCCACAGTCCGGCGTGCCCGGTAAATGCAAGCACCATGAAGACCGCCTTGGTTCCGATCGCGAAGGCGATGTTGGCCTTCAACACGCCACCCACGCGCCGCGACAGGCGGATGAACTCGGGCAACTTGCGCAGGTCGTCCTGCATCAGCGCCACGTCGGCAGTCTCGATCGCCGTGTCCGTACCGGCTGCGCCCATTGCGAAGCCGATGGTCGACTTGGCCAGCGCGGGCGCATCGTTGACGCCGTCGCCGACCATGCCGACCGGGCCCTGCGCCGACAGCTGTTCGATCGCGGCCAGCTTGTCCTCAGGCAGCAGTTCGGCGCGAACATCGGTGATGCCGACCTGGGCTGCCACGGCCTCGGCGGTGCGGCGGTTGTCGCCCGTCAGCATGACGGTTTCGACATCCAGCTGTTTGAGCTCGGCCACGGCGAGTCTGCTGCTTTCGCGCACGGTGTCAGCGACAGCCAGCACCGCCAGAACCTCGCCCGCCGTGGCCAGCACGATGGCGGTCTTGGCCTGGCTTTCCAGCTGCTGCAATCTCTGCTGGATCGTTGCTTCAGCCAGGCCGAGTTCAGTGGCCAGCCGGTGATTGCCGACGTAGAAGGTGACACCGTCGATGTCGCCTTTCACGCCGCGGCCATCGAGGGCCTCGAAATTCGCCACGGAGGCCAGCGGCTTGGCGCCATGGGCGTTCACGATCGCTGTGGCCACCGGGTGCTCGGACAAGGCGTCCAGGCTGGCGGCGAGCCGGATGGCCTCTTCCCGCGACAGCGTCCCCAGGGGCAGCACATCGGTCAGCGTCGGACGCCCATGGGTCAGCGTGCCGGTCTTGTCGAGCGCCACGGCGCGCAGGGTACGCCCCTGCTCGAGGTACAGGCCGCCCTTGACGAGGATGCCACGGCGAGCTGCCGCGGCCAACCCGCTGACGACGGTGACCGGGGTGGAGATGACCAGGGCGCAGGGGCAGGCGATGACCAACATCACCAGAGCCTTGTAGGTCCAGTCGAACCAGGCGCCGCCGAACAGCAGCGGCGGGATGATCGCCACCGCGATCGCGATGGCGAAGACGGCCGGCGTGTAGACACTCGCGAAACGGTCGACGAAGCGCTGCGTCGGCGCGCGCTGGCCCTGCGCCTCCTGCACCGAACGGGCGATGCGATCCAGCGTGGTCTCGCCTTTGCGAGCACGCACCTCGAACTCCAGCGTGCCGCGCTCGTTGATCGTGCCGGCGAACACGGTGTCGCCCGCCGCCTTGGCCACCGGCATGCTCTCACCGGTGATCGGGGCCTGGTTCACCGCCGAGGAGCCGCTCACCACCATGCCGTCGAGCGCGATGCGCTCACCCGGTCGCACGCGGATCGTCGCGCTCATCGGCACGGCCTCGGCCCGCATCTCCTCCCAGCGCCCGTCGGACTGGCGCACCAGGGCGGTCTCCGGGGCCAGGTCCATCAGCTTGCGGATCGCGTTGCGCGCACGGTCGAGGCTCAGCGCCTCGATCATCTCGGCGATGCCGAACAGCCAGATCACCACCGCGGCCTCCGGCCACTGGCCGATCAGCGCCGCGCCGATGACGGCGATCGTCATCAGCAGGTTCATGTTCAGCGACAGGTTCTTCAGCGCGATCCAGCCCTTCTTCAGCGTCTGAGTTCCACCCAAGGCGATCGCCGCCAGCGCGGCCCCGATCACCGGCCAGCCCGATTCGCCCAGTCCGGCGAAGGCCATGACCTCCGCGCCGATGGCCAGCACACCGGCGGCGCCCATGCGCAACCACTGCGACCCGGACACCAGGGGTCCGCGAACCTGCGGCGCTGTCGATGGCGGCGCACCCGCGGCACGCAGCACCGGTGCCATGCCCAGTCGCTCGATTGCCGCTGTGATGGGGGCCACATCCTGCAGCCGGTGATCGACGGTCAACGTGCGCGCCATGAGGTCGAAGCGGAGACCGTCGACGCCCGGCAGGCCGTCCAGGGCCTTGCGCAGCAGCGCCTCCTCGGTCGGACAGTCCATGTTCTCGATCATGTAGAGCGCCTGGGCGCCGGAGCCAGGGGCGGCCTCGTCCGCTGCCGGTTCGAGCGATGCCTTCATCCCGATCTCGTGCAACGCGACCACGACCGGTTCGATCGACGCAAGGTGGTGGTGCACGGCCAGGCGCCGATTCATCAGGTCGAAGTCGAGTCGGTCGATGCCTTCGACCTTGCCGAGTCGCTTGCGGATCAGTGCCTCCTCGGTGGGGCAATCCATGTTCGCGATCGACATCGTCGTCGTGCAGCCCGCCTGCGGCGGCAGGAAGACGAGCGGCTCCTGGACGCAGGGCGCGCACTCGGCCGCCACGGCGGGCGCTGCCGACGGCACGCTGGTGTCCCTGCCGAGGTCCAACGAAGCCCGCATGCCGATCGCATGGAGTTCGTCCAGGATCGGCGCTGTCGTCGCCAGCGTGTGGACGACGGTCAGCCGGCGCGCCGGCAGGTCGAATTCGAGGGCACGCACGCCTGCCAGCGGTATCAGCCGCTCGCGGATCGCAGCCTCTTCCGAGCGGCAGTCCATGTTCAGGATCGAAAACACGCTGGTGGCCCCATCCGGTCGATGAGCGCCAAAGGCAGGCTCGCCGACACACGCGCCCGTGCAGGTACCACCGCATGGTGCCTCCCGCGTCCGGGTCGCGCGGTCGCGAGCCGTTGCCTGCATGCCGATCTCGCGCAGTGCGGTGGTCAGCGGCGAGGCTGACTCGAACCTGTGCATCACGGTCAGTTGGCGTCCCGGCAGATCGAAGCGCAGCGATTCGACGGGCGGCATCGTCGCCAGCCGTGCGCGGATCGCGGCCTCCTCCGAGCGGCAGTCCATGTTCGGGATGTCGAAGATGTCTTCGGCGGCCGACGGCACGTTGCCGGGACGGACCGGTTCGTTGGCGAGTGAGGCATCCTGGTCGGCGTTGTCGTTCATGGGGGCACTCCTGCTGGCTGCACCCGCGATTACACAACCTGTACCAGCTCCAGAGTCAAGCACCATCTGCCACTGGTCGATGGCCCTGGTGCCCTTTGACGTCCGCAGTGGCGCAAACCCAGCCGATGCGGCACAGTTGCCACTCTTGAGTCGATACAGGTTTGAGTCCAATCCGACGAAGGGAGAGCGCCATGAAGATCGGCGAACTGGCCAAGGCCACCGACACCGCGATCGAAACCATCCGTTTCTACGAGCGTGAAGGTCTGCTGCCAGGCACATCGCGCACGCTGGGCAACTTCCGCATCTACGGCCCGGCGCACGCCGAGCGGCTTGCCTTCATCCACCATTGCCGGTCCCTGGACATGGCGCTGGACGACATCCGGCTGCTGCTGCGCTTCCGGGACGGTGGCGAACAGGAGTGCGGCGACGTCAATCGCCTGCTCGACGTGCACATTGCGCAGGTCGCGCAGCGCGTGCGTGACCTGCGGGCGCTGGAGCAGCAGTTGAAGAACCTGCGCTCGCTGTGTCTGCAAGCCACAGCCGCCGATCACTGCGGAATCCTGAACGAACTCGCCCAAGCGGCGACGAGTGGTCAACGGACCTTGGCCGCTCGTCGACCGGCGCGCAGCTAGTGGCACGAAGATCGCCGAAGAACGTCTGCCCCGACTGATCGATCGCTTCTGCCGCGCAGACACTTCGCGAAGTGACGCCGCCCGCAATCACGGGCTGTGACTGGCCATCGTCTGCGCCATTGCACGCATGCATGGAGGAAGTCCGTTGGCCACATCGGTGGGCGGCGTGACCTCCGTGGGCTTGCGCATCCCGGGCTCGCACCCTGAGGGCAGAAGGACAAGCCACGGAGGCAGCACTGAAAGCGAGTGCGGCTGATCGGGCTTTTCAGCGCGTCAGCTCAGGTTCCGTTCGCGCCCTTGAGTTTCTGCTCGACGAGCGCCCTCAGCTGCGCCTCGCCGAAGTCACGCAAGGGTGTGCCATTGACGAAGAATCCCGGTGTCCTGTCGACCTTCAGTGCCTGCATGTCGGCCACGTCCTGACGCAGCAACTGATCGACACCCGGTCCGCTGGCGTCTGCCTTGGCCTGGGCCATGTCCAGGCCGATGTCGGCGATCAGTTCCCAGATCAACTCCGGCTGAGGGCGGTCATGGGCGGCCCACTGCGGCTGGGTGGCCATCGCGCGTTCGAGCGCCTCCCAGTACTTGCCCTGTTGCCGCGCCGCCTCGAGGATCCTGATCGCCGTGTCGGAGCCCTGGTGCAGTGGCGCATAACGCACCACGAGTCTGACCTGGCCGAAGCTCGCGTTGACCATGCGCTTAACGATCGGATAGAAGGCGCGGCAGGTCTCGCACGACGGATCGAGGAACTCGACAATGGTGACCTTCGCCGTCGGGTTGCCGAAGATCGGCGAATGCGGCCTGACGAGCGCGTCGCTGTTCGTCTGGACCGCCTGCTTCACCTCCTGATTGGAACGGCTCGTGAAGACCACGACGCCAGCCAAGAAAGCCACGACGACCGCAACGACAGTGCCCAGAACGATCGACTTCCTGTTCATGCTCTTGCCCCCCGTCTTGCCACCCACAACGCAACCACAATTCCAGTGAACGCCACCAGCGACAGCAACGGGATCGGCACCACACCTGCCACCTGCACGTCGGCATCGGCGCAGGACGATCCCTTGCCGCACGGCACGAGCCCTTCGGCCACCACGCCCCAGAAGATCAAGCAGTGATACAGCGCAATGGCCCACCCCGCCCACGCCAGAGGAGCCGCATAGCGCGCGCTGTGATTGTCGGATGTGAGCAGACCCACGCCCAGGATCGCGACCAGCGGAAACATGGCGATGCGCTGGTACCAGCACAGCACGCAAGGCGACTTGCCCATCACTTCACCGAGAAACAGCGCGCCGGCGGTGGCCAGCAGGGCGACAAGCCAGGCCAGGAACAGGGCGGTCCAGGCCGCCTCGCGCATGCGCCTGTTCGCCGGCAAAGACGAGGGTTCAGCGCTCATGGACCGGGTGGGGTCAGGCGTGCGGTGGCCTTGACATCGACGGTCGAGACGCGCCCGTCCGCCGACTTGAATTCGAGCGTCAGCGCGACCGCATCCCCTGACTTGAGCTGCCGCTTCAGGTCCATCATCATCAAGTGATAGCCGCCGGACTTCAGCTCGATGGTCTGTCCGGCCTTGATCGGCACTGCGCCGACCGGGCGCATCCGCATGATGCCGTCGTCGATCTTCATCTCGTGCACTTCGACGACCGAGGCGTCCGGTGATCGCGCACCGATCAGCGTGACATCCTGCTTGGCCGTCAGGCGCATGAAGGCGCCGCTGGCCGTCTGATTCGGCACCGTGGCGCGGGCCCAGGCCTGCTCGGCCACGACCGGCTGTGCCCTGACGCTGAACGCCAGGCACAGGCCGAGCACCAGCGCCAGCCAAGCCCGCGGATCGTGCTTGCCTTGCTTGATGGCCATGGGGTGGTCCTCCTTCGATCGCAGGGCGTGGCGCGTCAAGCGGCACCGCCTTCGCGATTGCGGTGCGCGGGCGGCTTGCCTGTCCCGAACGACGCCAGCATCAGCAGCCCGGCGCTGCCGACCACGAGAATGTCGGCAAAGTTGAACGCCGGCCAGTGCATGCCGCGCCAGTGCAGGTCGAGGAAATCGACGACGGAACCGATGCGCAGCCGATCGACCACGTTGCCCAGTGCGCCCCCGATCAGACCGACGAACGCCGCTGCTTCCAGGCGGCTGCGCACGCCGCGCTTCAGCACCAGTGCGAGCACGAGGCTGACGGCGGTTCCCAGCACGATGAAGAACCAACGCTGCCAGCCACCCGCGTCGGCCAGAAAGGAGAAGGCCGCCCCGGGGTTGAGCACGTGCACGAGGTTGAACCAGCCCGTGACGACGACCTGCTCACCGAGGCGCAGCTCGGAAGCGACAACGCCTTTGAGCGTCTGATCCAGGACCGTCAGGGCGGTTGCGGCCAGCAGGCAGATCCCCCACCGGGGGCGCATGTGGAATACCGCATCGGTCATCGCCGGCCCCGAGCAAGCGCCGTAGCGCGGACGGGACGGCCATCCGCTCGAAGGCATCGACTTTCGACCCGCCGGCGTTGCCGCGCCGATGCCGATGAACGAGGGCGCTGACGCATCAGGCCACCAGTTCCAGCAGGTACAAGGCGACGAACCCGGCAAAGAACGCGACCGTGATCAGCGGCGTCTCCTGGACCTCATGCGCCTCGGTCAGCAACTCCTCGACGACCAGGTACATCAGCGCTGCGGCTCCGAACGACAGCACGATTTCCAAGGCGAGACCGGCGAGCCCGCCGAGCAGCAAGACGCCAACCAGCGAGCCGACGACGACCAGGGCAGCCAGGCCCGCAACACTGAAGAGGATGCGACCCCGGCTCCACCCGGATCGCGCCAGACTCGACGCCGCCGACAAGCCGAGGAACAGCAGTTCGAGCGTGAGTGCAATCAAGAGCAAGGTTCCTACCCGCTCCCCCGCGGCAAACCCCACGCCGATCAACAGCCCGTCGACGAAGACGTCAATGGCGACGGTGACCAGCAGGCCCGTCTTGGCACCCGAGGCCGCGCCGTCCCGTGCCGCTATGCGCTCGGTGATCAGCTTGACGCCCAGCATCAGCCCGACACCCAGGACAAACCCGATGACGACGCCGAGCGGGCGGTGTTCCTTGGTCATCTGGGGCAGCAACTCGCCAGCCACCGCCGCCAGCACGACACCGGCGGCGAAGTGCTGGATGACGCTGCGGGCCCTGTCACCGGGCGCCCGCCAGGCGGCGATCGCGCCACCGAAGAGCGTGGCAGCAACGGGGATCAGGGTGAGCGCGAGGACTTGCTGGAGCGGAGCAGCCATGTGTTGCAGTCGCAGGCGATTTGCTCAGCCCACCGTCTTGCCGCATTGGGCGCAGAACTTCGCCCCCGCCTGCAAGGTCGTGCCGCACTGAGCACAAGCAGCCGGTGCCATCGAGGTACCGCACTGCTGGCAAAACCGTGCCCCGGGCGAATTGATGCTGCGGCAACTCGGACACGACACGCCGTTGACGACCGGGGGCGGCGCAGGCGGCGGATTGCCGTAGCCTCCCGCGGGGGGAGCGCCATAACCACCGCCATGATGACCACCGCCATGATGACCGCCACCGTGATGACCGCCCAACAGCCGATCCAGGATACCCATGGTGTTTTCTCCTTCGAGGTGAATGTGTCGGGACCGCGCCCGCGGACCCCTACAAGTACTTGGTGACTTCCTTGAACTCGCGGATCAGACCGTTCGCCGTCCGCGAGGGCTCGTGTGCTGCCTGCTCGAGACAGCGGTCGATGTGATCATGCACCAACGTCTTCTTGGCGTTGGCGATGGCCCTCTCCACGGCCTGCATCTGCTGGGCGATGTCCAGGCACTCGCGGCCGTCTTCGAGCATCGTGACGATGCTGCGCAGATGCCCCTCGGCCCGCTTCAGTCGCTTGACGATGTCGGTGCGAAGGACCGGGGTCGGCATTGTGCTTATCCTATGGTGGAGGATAGGATAACATCCCCGAGCCCGCCGGGGTTCGCATCGAAGCATCGGGCTCGGCCCATCGGAGGATCCATGTCCCACATGCGTCGGCCGTCGCGGACGGCTCGCCTTCTGGTCGGCGCGCTGCGGCTTCTGCGCAGCGTGCTGGCGGTTGCCGGCCTGGGCTGGGCGCTTGCCGCATCGCCGGCCGAGCGCACGCTGTACAAGTCGGTGCTGCCGGACGGTCGCGTCGTCTATGGCGACGCACCGGACCCCCAGGCGCGTCGGCACGAGAAGATCAGTGTCGAGGTCCATCCGCCCGATCCAGCCCAGACCGAAGCCGGGCTGCGTGCGCTGGCGATGACGCGCCAGCAACTGCTGCGCGACGCCGAGGCGCGAGCCGCGCGGCTGCGCGAGGTCGAAAGGCAGATCGTTACCAGCTACGCCGAACTGCAAGCCGCCGAAGCCGAGCGCGAACGCGGCAGCGCGGTGCAGGAAGGCGACCGGCAGGGGCGGCGCTTCTCGGCCGCCTACCTGCAGCGACAGCGCACGCTCGAAGCATCGGCCCTTCAGCTGCGGCGCAGCCTGGACGCGCTGCTGCGCGAACGCAGCGCGCTGCTGTGACGGCTGGCTGCCGCGCCGGCGTATTCCGGGTGGCGTCACAGCCGCCCCCGGGCCCGGTACAGTGTCGGCATCACCCACCACAACAGCACGATCAAAACCGCGATGCCCCCGGCAGCGACGATGGCCAGCAGGTGGCCAAACACGGCCGACAGCACCAATTGCGTCACCAGCACCAGCGCCAACGCCAGCGCGACCGATCCGAAGACGATCTGGCGCGTGGCCAGCCGCTTGAAGTGCGCGCGGTCGGTCAGCGGTCGTATGACACGGTGCTGCACGGCGGGTGCGCTCAGCATCACCAGGCTGGCTACCGCCAGAATGAAGGTCGCGATGAAGACGCCCTTCTCGGCCGCCAAGGAGGTCGCAAAGCGGCTGCTGAACGGCAGCGCGATCAGAAACGCCGACAGCAGCTGGGCGCTGGGCAGCAGCACGCGCAGCTCACTCAGCATGTCGGTCAGGTCGCCGTCGTCGTCGCCAGCCTGGTCGATGTCGTTCGGCGCGCTTTCAAGCGCCGGTGTGCGCTCGCTGGTTGTGGTCATCTCGTCTCCTGCCCATCGGGGTTCCGCTGGCGGGATGTCTTGTACATCGATTCAGCGCCCGGGTCGCACACGGCGGCATGCCCTTCCGGGCCGATGGTGCAGATGGGCACGCGGGCCGGGATCGGGGCCGCCGTCGTGGCAGCACGATAGGCGCGGCGTGGTAGCGTGCGCATCGCTTCCACAGGTTCAGACAGCGTCGTCAGATTTCGCGCTTGGCGCAGAAGGAAGAACATGATCGACGCGCCCGAAGCAAGGACTCCGGCAACTCGGCTGCCTGACGGCAAACCCGCCGGTACGGCGGCGGGGCGCCACCGGCGCAACCTCACCTGGGCGCTGACACTGACCTCGGCCTTCATGGCCGTCGAGGTCGTCGGCGGCCTGTGGACCGGCAGCCTGGCGCTGCTGGCCGACGCCGCACACATGCTGACCGATGCTGGCGGGCTGGCGCTGGCGCTGCTGGCGATCCGCTTCTCGGAGCGCCCGCGCACGCCACAGAAGACCTACGGCTATGTGCGGATGGAGGTGCTGTCCGCGCTCGCCAATGCGGTCGTACTGCTGCTGCTGACGGTCTACATCTTCTACGAGGCCTACCAGCGTTACCTCAACCCGCCCGAGGTTCTGGGTGTGCCAATGCTGGCGGTGGCCGCGACCGGGCTGGTCGTCAACCTCATCAGCATGAAGCTGCTGGCGGCCGGCTCGAAGGAAAGCCTCAACGTGAAGGGCGCCTACTTCGAGGTGCTGGGCGACATGCTGGGTTCGCTGGGCGTGCTGGTTGCCGCCGGCATCATCATCTTCACCGGCTGGAAGCTTGCCGACCCGCTGATCGGTGCCGGCATCGGGCTGCTCATCCTGCCGCGCACCTGGACCTTGCTCAAGCAGGCGATCCACATCCTGATGGAGGGCACACCGCCGGAAGTCGACGTCGCGCTGCTCGAGCGCACGCTGCTCGCGATCCCGGGCGTGACGGGGGTCCGCGACCTGCACGTGTGGACCATCACCTCCGGCCTGGACTCGATGAGCGGCCACCTCGTCGTCGATGGCGGCGCGGACGCCAAGACCATGCTCGCTGCGGCGCGCGAGGCCATGACCACCCGGTTCGCCCTGTCACACACGACGATCGAGATCGAGGATGCCGAAAGCGCCGCGGCCGAGGGCGCTCACGCGGTGTAGCCTCGTCTCCCACGCGGGCCCGAAGACGCTCGGTACGACGGGACTCTGCGGCTGACCGCCGTGGCCGCTCGGCCCGCCTTCCGGACCGTAATTCCTCGCTGCGGGGCGCTGGCGAGGCAGTGAATGAGTGTCGTCAGCGGCGCGGGTCGGATGACGCCATCTTGAACTCCTTCCATTCGTCGTCAAAGGAATTGATCGAAAACTGGTACATGATGGCGTTTTGCGCGATCGCGCCGCGTTCGCGGTCCATGTCGACGGTGTTGCCGTCGAGGCTGGACTGTGTGGGGACGATGAAACGGGCGAACGACAGCGTGCTCTGTGCAGGCAGGAAGGATTCCGCGCCGTTGCGGGACCCGGCCGTGGTCGTCGGCGTCGAGGTGCCGATCACCGAAGCCGCCAACTCTCTGCGCAGGCTGTCCTGGAAGCTAACGTCCCTGGCCTTGTAGTTGGGCGTGTCGGCGTTGGCGATGTTGGACGCCAACAGTGCCTGGCGCACGCCTCGGAAGATGAGCGCCTTGGCCTTCCAGTCATCGTCGCCTCCAGGCGACGCCGCAACCCCAGACAGGCTTGACGATCGCATGTAGTCGTTCATCGTTGGTGGTTGCTGGGCATCAGTACAGTTGAGCCGGTCAGCGGCGTGACGTTCGGCGGCGGTCAGTGGAACTGTGACCGAGCGCGGCCCGGACCGATCCGCGAAACTGCCAGTGAAACACCCCCCAATCGAGCGGTCGGTCGGCGACGGGCCTCCGCGGACGGTCTGACACGGCAACGACGCATCGAGGCAGGACGGGATGCACGTCCTGCCGCGGCTTGTCGAACGGATCCTGGCAACTGCCGAAGATGGGTGCGCAGATGACGCTCCGAAGCGCGAGCCCGCAAGCGCAACGAATGCCCCTCGCCGCGACACATGAAAACCCGGTGGGAGCCGCCCGGCGCAGAATCGGGTCGTTGTCGCTGCGGGAGATCCATCATGAGACTGCTTGCCTTGATCGCGGCGCTGGTGATCGCTGTCGCATCGACTGCGTGCGCCACGGCGCAGCCCACGCCGGTGCTGGTCGAGCCGCTGCGCGTGGATCAACTGCAGGACCTGTCCGCCCAGGGTCTGAACGACGATGCTCTGATTGCCGTGATCGAACAGCGAGGAGTCGCGTTCGTGCTGTCGCAGAGCGACCTGGCTGCGCAGCGCAACGCCGGCGTCAGCGAAGGTGTGTTGCGTTACCTGCAAGGAAAAGCCGCGGGCGAGCAGGCTCTCAGGGCGCGCATCGTGGCCGGACGGTATCCCGTGGCCACCTATTTCGGCTTGACCTACCTCGGCTATCCGTACCTCGGTTACTACGACGGCCTGCACTATTACGGCGGCCGTGCTTACTACGGTGGCTCGGGTGGTCACGGCCGGGTGCACCACGGGGGGCACTCCAGCGGACACAGGAGCGGCGGTCATCATTGAACACGCGCTGTTGCGTGTCGTGGTTCGTGTTGCAGTCGCCGTGCGGAACTTGGCCGGGGCTGAAGTGCCGGCATAGAACAGCCAGCGCCGGCCCTGCGGCATGTAGTACTGCGTCCGCAGGCCGAGTTGCTGGTGTCATACCGTCGTCGAGTTGCGCCTGGAGCCTGGCCGAGGCGATGAGCATGTGCTCGGAGGTCGGCTCGAAACCCCGGCTCACCATGGCGAGCGACGCGTTCGGGCGCCTGCACAAAGTTCATGCACGCCCGCTCATGGCCGCCTCCACCATCGACTGCGCCTCCTCCAGCAATTGCCGCAGATGTGCCTCGTCCGTGAAGCTCTCGGCGTAGATCTTGTAGACGTCTTCGGTTCCCGAGGGCCGAGCGGCGAACCAGCCGTTGGCCGTACAGACTTTGATGCCTCCGATAGCCTCACCGTTGCCCGGGGCGTTGGCCAGTACGGCCTCGATGCGCTCGCCCGCCAGTGTGTCGGCGTGCACGTTGTCGGCCGTCATCGCGCCCAGTAGCCGCTTTTGCTCGCGCGTGGCGCGGGCGTCGATGCGATCAGCCCGTGGGGCACCGAGCGATTCGGTGAGGGACCGGTAGTACGCGCCCGGATCAGCACCTGAGCGTGCAGTGATTTCGGCCGACAGCAGCGCGGCGACGATCCCGTCCTTGTCGGTCGTCCACACACGGCCGTTGCGCCGCAAGAAAGAGGCACCGGCGCTCTCTTCGCAGCCCAGCCCCAGGCTCCCGTCAAGAAGGCCCTGCGCAAACCACTTGAAGCCGACCGGCACCTCAAACACCGGGCGTCCGACGCTCAGCGCGACACGGTTGATCAGCGTCGTCGTCACCACGTTCTTGCCGATGGCTGCATCCGATGCCCACCCCGGACGGTTGCGGCAGAGGTAGTCCACAGCGACGCTGAGATAGTGGTTTGGTGGCATGAGACCGCTGCTGGGTGTGACGACACCGTGGCGGTCATGATCCGGGTCACACGCAAATGCCACGTCAAACCGGTTGCGCAATTGCGTGAGCCGCTGCATCGCATAAGGTGAGGACGGGTCCATGCGAATCTTGCCGTCCCAGTCCAGCGTCATAAAGCCGAAAGTCGGATCCACTACGCCATTCACCACGGTGAGCGGCAAGTTGTAGTGCTCGGCGATCGCCGGCCAATAGTCGACCCCCGCACCGCCGAGCGGATCCACGCCGATCCGCACCCCCGACGCCCGGATCACGTCGAAGTCGATGACTTCTTCGAGTGCGACGACGTAGGGGGTCATGAAGTCGTGATCGTGACAAGTCGCCTGCGCGCGCTTGCGCTCGGTGTCGACGCGCCGCACGCCCTTGAGTTGCTTCCCCAGATACACGTTCGCGGCATCCTGGATGGCGGCCGTGATGCCGCTGTCCGCCGGGCCGCCGTGCGGCGGGTCGTACTTCAAGCCGCCATCGCGCGGTGGGTTGTGCGATGGCGTCATGACAATGCCATCGGCCAGCGCGCGCCCCAGGTTTCCGCGGTTGTATTCAAGGATGGCGAAGGACACTGCGGGTGTGGGCGTGTACCGTCCGCGCGGTGCGAGCATCACGTCCACGCCGTTGGCGGCAAGCACCTCCAGTGCGCTGGTCGTCGCAGGTGCGGACAGTGCATGCGTATCAGCACCCAGGAACAACGGCCCTGCGATGCCCCGACTCTTTCGGTGATCGCAGATGGCCTGCGTGATGGCGAGGACATGCCATTCGTTGAAGGAGCCATCCAGCGCCGAGCCGCGGTGGCCCGACGTGCCGAAGACGACCCGCTGCTCCTCACTGGCAAGGTCCGGCCGGCGCGACCCATAGGCCGCCTGCAGCGCCGCCAGGTCGATGAGGGCATCAGTCGGCGCCGGCTGGCCGGCCAGAGGATGGACTTGATTACGCATGGACTGCCCGCTCCTGGTTTGGAATGTCACTCGGGTACGGCGCCCCTGCGATGGCCGCCCTCACGCTGACAACTGCAGGCCTTTTCCGCCATGCGGTCAGCCTGCAGTCCTACACCAGACCCGGTGGCGGAATCGTAGCCTGGGCTTCCCCTTCAGGAGACGACCATGAGTACCAAACAACCGACCCCTCAGCCCGGACCGCACCACGATCACAAGGGCCACACGCCTGGCGATCTGGACGAACACGGTCACAGGGACACAGCAGTGCCGGCCAAGAAGCAAGGCGCCGACGAGCACCATGACCACAAGGGCCACGTGCCTGGCGACAAGGATCAGCACGGTCACCAGGACACGAGCGGCAAGAAGAAGTAGAGCGTTTCCGGTGTGAGCCCACGGCCGGTCGAACGGCCGGCTCTGCGGATGTGCCGGGGTATTTTGTCGCGCGTCAGCATCTGGCCAGGCGCGTTCAAGACCGATGGAAGCCGCGCTTTGAATGTGTTGCGCCGACCCGCCCCGACACCGCGCTGTGCAGCATTCAGAAACGCTGGCTGAGACCCGCCGCCAGAAACGGCCGTGGCGGTGTCTCGCCTTCCACCCTTGACTCTGCGCTGAAGTCGAACTGCAGGTCGCGGCCGATGAGCCAGGCCATGCCGACATCAACGAGGACAGCGGCGCGGCCGTGCCGTGTTTCAGGTGCGTGCACGCCAGTGGTCACGAAGAAATTCAGGCTCTTGCTGCCGCGGGAAGACGCGAACAAGCTTTGACCGAGGGTCGTTGCGATCCGTCGGCGTCGATGAAGTGGACCTTCAGGCCCACTGCGACGGGCGCCACGCCCTCGAATTTGGCCCTCCCCTGGCGTCGGATCGGTCTGCGTCACGCGGGTGTAGGTGTTGCTCTCGACTCGGAATTCGACCTTGTCGGTCAGCCCCGCGCGCAGCAGCGTTCGAAACCGCGTGCCTTTGTCGCTGCGGTCGTTCTGCCGCAGCCCCGTCTCCACCTGCACGCGGCCCGCCCCGACCACGTTGCTGCCGTCGGCAAGGCCCGGGCGGTCGAGGTTGATGGTGTCGTCCACCGGCTGTGCCGCAGCGGCGGCTGCGAGCTGCAGCGCCAAGGTCAAGCCCAGTTCCCGTCATCGTCGACGAGGCGGCATCCCGGCGGCTACGACCTGAGCCATTCGACGAGCTCGGGGCCCAGCAGCGTGGCGTTGAGCTCCTCGTCCGACTGCGCCACGAAGGCTTCCAGATCGCGGATCACGACCACGCCGGTGTTCTTGAACCGGCGCGCAATTTTCTGCACGAACTCGAAGGTGACGCCCTTGTCTTCGCAGGCGCCGATGAACAGGAAGTAGACCTGGTCGCCGCGCTGTTGCGATTCCTCGAGAACACGCATGGTGCGCGTCTCGTCACTGCCGTCGTTTTCGCCGTCGGTGATGAAGAGCACCAGCGAGCGCCGCTTGTCGTGGGTGTGCGGGGTGCCGTGCTGGTGCACCTGCCCGCTCGGCGACCAGCCGAACAGACGACTTAGAAAGCCGGCGCCCTGCGATGTGCGGCGGGCCTCCTCGCACGTTTTCCAGCCGAAGTGCTCGAGCGCGCGCTCAAGCACGAAGCTGTAGGTCGTGCCGCCGTTCCAGCCCGGAACCCGCTCCACGATGTTGCGCGTGACGTAGTCGCGCGCATCGTCGGGCGTCACCACGCCCACGTAGTGCGCGCTGTCCTCGCCTGCGCTGAACGTGAAGACGTCCATCTTGCGGTCCGGGTCGAGCACCATGCAATAGGGCACCAGCCGCTCGATCAGTATGCTGGTGGTGCCCTCCTCGTGTTCGTGCTCGAACGAGCCCGAGACGTCGATGACGGCGGCGGTTTCCGCCTTCACGTTCGCCACCACGCCGGCCTTGTCAAGCGCCAGCCGAAGCGCGCTCGCGGACTTGTCCAGATTCAGTGTGAGTTTGCCGTTCATGGGAGCTCCTGGTTCAGGGTTTCAACTGGCTGATGATGTGCCGCAGCCGATAGGCCAGCTCACCGGCTTCGGTCTGCGAAACCGGCGTCTTGCTGGCGCCGAGGGTGGTGATGGACGCGAGGCTGCCGATGAACGCCGGCATCACGACCAAGGCGACGTTCTGGATGGCGCCGATCAGGCGGATCGGCTGCTCGATCTGCATGTCGCGCGTCGAGCCGGCCTGCCGCATCTGGGCCAGGGTCTGCGTCAGGCTCATGCTGCGCTCGGCAAAACATTGCGCCAGCGCGGCGTCGTCCTGGTGCAGGCGTTCCGACAGGAACAGGGCGCCGATGGCAGCGGCTTCGACCTGGTCCGCGGTCGCCTCCATCGACCCGGACAGGCGCAGCAGCCGGTCCTTCAGGTCCAGCAAGGGGTCGAGCGCCCCGCCCATGAGCGCCAGCAACTGTTCCAGCTCGGCCTGGGCCTCGGCCAGTTTGCCGGGCTTGTCGATGCCGCGGTTGACGCCTTGGAACAGTCGGCCCAGGACGCCGTTGCCGCCATGCCCGCAGGCGGCATGAGGTCGATCGGCCCCAGGATGTCCATCATCTGCCCGAGGTAGCCTTCCACCTGGCGCAGCACGGGGGGTGGGCGTAGCTTACCCGGCTGACGTGAATGGCAATTCCGTCCCGCGCCGACCGCAATCCGCCCTGTCACGCCGCGCGTATACGATGCCGTGCCCATGACCACGCGCAACCACCCTTTTGCCAACTGGCTCCTCGTCGCGTGCGTGGTGATCCAGGGCTTGGGCATGGCGGTGTTGCGGGCAGCCGGGTCGGGCCACTACCACGCTGGGGCCTCGCCTGCGCCAGTCGCCAGCGACGTGGCCGATGCAGAAGATGGTGCCGTGGACCGCCATGCCCATGCGACGGTCGAACACCACCACCATGACGCCGACGACAGCAGCGTGGTGGCGGTTCAGTCCGACAGCACCGGCGACGGATGTGGCGGGGTGTCCAAGCGTCAGATAGCCGATCTCGGCATGCTGGCCCGGGCGACGGCGGGGCCTGCAGCCACGGCGCGTGACGGGACTTGGAGCGCGGCGCAGCCCTGCGCCTTCGCGTCGCACGTGACGCCCCCGCTTGAGCGGCCGCCGCGGCCGCGCGGCTGACAGCACCCTTGCCCCACCCTGCTGCATGCGCCGGGTCTCAGACGGCCCGGTGCACGTGCGCGTGCAACCGCTTCCCCTTGCGGTCGGCAAGTCATGCCGGCCGAGGAGTTCCCATGTCAAAACTGATGTTCACCCCGCCGCTGCGCCTGGCCGTTGCGGCGACGCTGGCGATCCTTGCGCCCGGCACTGCCAGCGCCCACGACTACTGGCTCGAGCGCAGCGGCGACGGCTATGCGCTGCTCCAGGGCCACGCCTACTCATCGCATCAAGGCGAATCGCGTGTGCCCTACGACCCGGCCATCGTCAAGCGCGTGACCTGCGCGCCGGGCCAGGGCGACGCCCGCGCGGTGGAGCCGCAGCGGGCCTACCCGGTGCGCGCCGCAGGCCCCTGCGCAGCGGTGCTGTTCGAGGTGTCTTCGGGCTACTGGTCGCAGACGCTCAGCGAAACGGTACAGAAGCCGAAGACCGAGGTCCGCGGCGCGCTGCGCGGATGGCGTTCGGAAGAAGCCGTCAAGCGCATCGACGCCTGGACGCCGGGCACGGCAAAACCCCTTTCCGAAGGCTGGAGCTGACGCCGCTGGAAGACCCGTTCCAGCTCAAGCCCGGCGACAAGCTGCGCGTGCTGGCCACCTGGCGCGGCCAGCCCCGGCGCGGCGTGGCGGTGGCCTACGACGGCGACACCCGCGGCGTGACCGGCGCCGACGGACAGGCCAACCTGCGCGTGCGCCACGGCGGCCTGCAGACGCTGGCGGCCAGCTTCGACGAAACCGTGACCTCCGATCCGCAGGCCGACAAGGTCGTTCGCGGAACCATTCTGCAGTTGGAGTTGCCGAAATGAAGAAACTCATGCTCATCGGGCTCGCATTTGCGGCGCCCGCGGTGCTGGCCCACCACGGCGTCGCGGGTGTCGGCGCGGCTTCGCTGGAGGGCCCCGGCGCCCCGGTCGAATCCGCCACGTCGGCCACCCTGCCGCAAGGTGGCGTGTTCGGCTACCTCAAGCTCGACAACGCCCGGTTCAAGACCTTCGATGCCAACCCGGCCAACCCGGAAAGCAAGTACGCCAACTACTGGATCGCCGGCCTCGGTTACGGCTTCAAGCCGTGGCTGTCGGCCTATGTCTTCCTGCCCTACCACGACAAGACTGACGAGGCGGGCGGGTTCACCACGCGCGGCTTCGCCGACGTGTCGGTGATCGGACAGATCGGCTTCAAGTACGACCAGGGTCTGCGATTGATGCCCGAGAACGAGACCGCCGACGACCTGGAAGACTGGCGCTTCACGCTGTTCGGAGGGTCGTCGATTCCGACCGGGAACCCCAACCTGCGCGACGCTCAAGGCAACATCGACCCGGGCAAGTCCACCGGCTTCGGCAAGCCGTCGTTCTCCATCGGCGCGACGGCCACCAAGGTCTTTGCGCCACGCTGGACACTCAACACCGAGCTGTCGCACCTGCGCTTTCAGAACTACCGCTACGCCGACGGCAACACCACACGCTTCGGCGCCGAGTACCGCGCCAACGCAGCGCTCAACTACCGCGCCTTCTCGGACCTGGACCGCAGGTTGCGGATCGACCTGGTGGCCGAAGCCCAGTACCTGCGGCTTGAACGTGACCAGACCAACGGCGTGGGCCAGCGCGCCACCGGCGGCTCGATCGGATACGTGGTGCCCGGGGTCCGCGTCTACTGGAACAAGGTCACGGCCGGCTTCGGCATCAAGAAGGCCGTCTGGACCGCGAGGCTCAACGAAGGCGGCGAGCAGCAGGGCGCCGAAGGAAAAGAGCGCTACCGGCTCGTCTTCAGCATGTCGAGGCTGTTCTGAGATGGGCGCCCCTCGCAACTGGACACGCGGCACCGCGATGGCGGCCTTGCTGGCCCTCGCTGCGGCCTGGGCTGGCCCAACCGCCGCGCATGTCGGCCACGGCACGCTGGGCAGCGGCAACTTCATCGACGGCTTCCTGCACCCGGTGACGGGTCTGGACCACCTGGTCGCGATGGTGGCCGTGGGGCTGTGGGGGGCGCAGTTGCGCGCGCCCGCCATCTGGCTGCTACCGATCACCTTCCCGATGGTGATGGCCGTGGGCGGCTTCCTCGGGCTCATCGGCGTGCCGATTCCCGGCGTCGATGCCGGGGTCGCGCTGTCGGGCCTGGTGCTCGGCATGTGCGTGGCCTTCGTGGTGCGGCCGGCGGCGCTGTGGATCCCCGCCGTCATCGTCGGCGTCTTCGGGTTGCTGCACGGCCATGCGCACGGCACCGCCATGCCGATGAGCGGCTCGCCGGTCGCCTTCGGCACCGGCTTCGTGGTCGCCACCGGCCTGCTGCACCTGGCCGGCATCCTGATCGGGCTACTGGTACGCTGGCCGTGGGGCGCCTGGGTCGTGCGCGCCAGCGGCGCGGTGATCGCCTTGACGGCGTGCGTGTCGCTGTTCGCGATGATCGGCAGGGCGACATGAGCCAGAAGATCGGGTGGCTGGCACTGCTGGCATTGCTGGCCCTGCCCGCACCGGCGTGGTCGCACGAGCTCATCAGCCGCCACGGCGCATTCCTGGGCCCGGCGTTGCACATCTTCAGCGAGGTCGACCACCTGGCCGCGTTCGCGGTGGTCGGCCTGCTGGCCGGGCAGAACACGGCGCGGGTGCGAACGGCCGGGCTGGCGGCGTTCGCCGCGGCGCTGGTGCTGGCCCTGCTGGCGGCACAAGGCCTGGCCGACGCGCAGGCCTTCGACGCCGTCGAGCCTTTGCTCAGCGCCGGCAGCATGCTCGTCATCGGGGTCCTGGTCGCTATCGACTGGCGGCTGCAGGTCTGGCAGATCGTGCTGACGGCCGCCGCGGTGGGTTTGGTGCACGGCATGGCCAACGGCTTGGCCATAGCGGCCACTCCGCAGCTCGGTCTGTCGATCCTGGGCGCCGTTATCGCGGCCTGCCTGATCGCAGCGATCGGTACGCTGCTTTCGACCGGGCTGCAGGGCCCGCGGGTGCGCATTGCGGTTCGCGTGCTCGGCAGCTGGGTCGCTGCGCTCGGTTTGATGCTGATCGGACTGGCCTTGCGGGGTTAGCGGCGGCCTGAACAGCCCGTCACGGCATCTTCGGCTTGCCGGGTTCCTGAGCCACCAGCGCCTTCAACTGCGCCTCGCCGAAGTCACGCAGCGGCGTGCCGTTGACGAAGAAGCCCGGCGTCCTGTCGACCCTCAGAGCCTTCATGTCAGCCACGTCCTGCGTGAGCAACCGGTCGATGGCCGGGCTGCCGGCATCCGCCTTGGCCTGCGCCACATCGAGCCTGGTGCCCTTGATCAAATCCCAGATCAGCTCCGGCTGCGGGTTGTCGTGCGCGGCCCATTGCGGCTGCAGGGCCAGGGTCTTTTCGAGCGCTTCCCAGTACTTGCCCTGGAGCCGTGCTGCTTCGAGGATCTTGACTGCCGTGTCGGAGCCCCTGCGCAGCGGCGCGTAGCGGACCACCAGCCTGACCTCGCCGAAGCTGGCATTGACGATGGCTTGACAACCGGATAAACACCGCCACCACGATCGCAACCGTCGCCCCAACGAAGCCCATCACTTCACCGAGCCAGGAACAGCGGCGTCCAGCGTCGTGGGGCTCGACGCCCGTCGGCGGTGTGCGGGGGCGTTCCATCGGGGCGGGGAAAGTGGCTGACATGTGGCCATCGGCCCACGGCCGGCTGGTGGTACGCGCATGTGCGCCCCATCATTGTCGCTGTGCAAACCGCGCCTGCATCACGACAACGCGCATGCCCGGGGCTGCGTTCCGCGCCCGTCGGAGCCACCGGCAACGCAAGCCGCCGGTCGGCGCAGAATCAGAGTGGAGGCGAGCGACCGGCCGCTGATGAAGCGTGCGCGGGTCGGTGGCAATGCGCAAACAAGGATCAGGGCGAGCCCCGCACAACGACATGACATCCGACATCTCAACCAGCACACACCGCGTCGCCCCGCGACTCGATTGCAGCGTCCTGCAACCCGGCAAGACCTGCTGGCAGACGAGCCGTGCTGACCGCATGGCCGTCATCATCGACGCGGCCGACTATTTCATTCATCTGAAGGCGGCCGTCCTGCAAGCGCAGCACTCCATCTTGCTGGTGGGCTGGGACTTCGACACACGCGTCGAACTCGACCGTGGCAGCCATCCGGTCAAGAGTTCGATTCCGAATCGCATCGGCCGACTTCTGGACCATGCGATCCGTTGCAATCCATCGTTGAGCGTTTATGTGTTGCGCTGGGATCTGGCGTTTCTGAAGGTGCCTTTCCGGGGCACGACACCGTTTTTCCTGCTCGACTGGTTGGGCGGAAACCGCCTGCACTTTCATCTCGACCAGCGGCATCCACCGGGGGGCTGTCACCATCAGAAGATCGTTGTCATCGACGACTCGATTGCGTTTTGTGGTGGCATCGACGTCACCGAAGGCCGCTGGGACACCCCGGCGCATCGCGATGAAGAGCCCCGGCGCTGCGGGCCGGGCGGAAAACCGCACGAGCCCTGGCACGACGTGACCACAGCGGTCGAGGGGCCGGCTGCCCGGGCGCTGGGCGATCTCGCCAGGGCTCGGTGGCAGGCGGCCACGGGCTGGCAGCCGGAGCCCCCGCCGCAACGCCCGAGTTACTGGCCGCCATCGCTGACACCCACTTTCGAGAACGTGCAAGTGGCCATCTCCCGCACCAACCCGGAGTACGAGGATCAGCCGGCGGTGCAGGAGATCGAGGCCCTGTATCTGGCTGCGATTGCCTCGGCACAGCACAGCATCTACCTCGAAAGCCAGTATTTCAGCGCGCACCGCATCGGCGAAGCGCTGGCAACCCGGCTGGCTGAAGTCGGAGGGCCCGAGGTCGTGATCGTCAATCCCAAGCGCGCGCAGGGTTGGCTGGAAGAGAAGGTCATGGGGGCTGCGCGTTCGCTGCTGCTCGAACAACTGAAGAAGGCCGATCGGCACGGAAGGCTGCGCTTCTGCACACCGGTCACCGAGGGCGGCACGGACATCTACGTGCATGCCAAAGTGCTGGTGATCGACGACACCCTGCTGCGCGTCGGCTCTTCCAACATCAACAACCGCTCGATGGGCATGGACACCGAATGCGACCTCGCGGTGGAGGCGTCGCCAGACGATACCCCGGGCGCGGCTTTGCGGGCCGGCATCCGGCGCGTGCGGGACACCCTGATCGCCGAGCACCTGGGCCTGCGGCGCGAAGAATTCGAGTCGACGCTCCAGACCATGAACGGGTCACTGGTTCGAACCCTGGACGCACTGATGCGCGCTCAGGGCCGTACCTTGAAGCCCTTCGATCCGCCGGCGCTGTCGCAGGCCGAGCGAACGCTGGCCGAAACGCATGCACTCGACCCGCACGAGCCGGAGGCCATGAGCGAGAGTTTCGTCCGCGCGCTGCGGCAGGTTGCGCCGTTGCGGATGGCCGGTATCGCGGCGCTGGTTCTTGCCGGTGCGGCGGTCTTCGCATGGCGCTGGTCGCGCGCGGGCAGACGAGACCGGTTGCTGCGCTGAAGAAGCGCTGATTTATCCGGGCAGTCCACGACGGCGGCAAGCGCCGCTGCCGGCGAAGATGCTGGCATGAAGCAGACGTCCTTTGCCAGTGCCGAGTACGCAGGCAAGAAGCGCCAGACGCGGCGCGAGCGGTTTCTTGCCGAGATGAACCTGGTGGTGCCGTGGCCTCGGCCGGAGGCGCTGATCGAGCCGCACTACCCCAAGAACGGCAAGGTAGGCCGCCAGCCCATCAGCGTGCCACGCATGCTGCGCATGTACTTCCTGCAGCAGTGGTAAACGCTCGCCGACGAGGCGTTGAGGATGCGCTGTATGACAACCAGGTGAACCGCTGCAACTCCAACTCCACTCCTGCCCAGCCTTGACCAGCCGAACGGCCTCCAGCTTGAACTCCAGCGTGTACCGCGCACGGTGCTGGTCTTGACTTTTCTCGCTCATCTTTCGTACTCCTTGAATGCATTTTCAGCTCAGCTATGGAGTACGTTTTCGGGGCAAGGTCACTGGCGCTGTGTAGCCTTCAGGCACACCGTCAGAAGCTGGCCTTGGTCTTGACCAGAAGCTGCAACCTCTTCATGCCGGGCGCGGTGTTGAGCGGGGCCGCGACGTCGACGTGCAGCACACTGGCGAAGGCCGTGCGTGCGTTGACGATGCGCAACCCGACCCCGGCGTCCGCCAGCCAGCCCGGGTTCGTCGTGTTGGTGTAGCCACCGCCGCTGCCGCCCCAGGCGCGCCCCACATCCAGGAACGCCGCGCCACCGACACGGAACAGGCGCCACAGGTACAGATCGGTGTGGAAGCGCTCTTCGACGGTGACCAAAGCTCGCCGCGTCCCGCTCTGGTAGCGCAGCGGGTAGCCGCGCAGGCCGTTGTCGCCGCCGAGCGGCAGCGTCTGGGTCGGGTCGGGCCGGGTCAGCAGGTCGGCCGAAGCGCCGGCATAGAACAGCCAGCGCCGGCCCTGCGGCAGGTAGTACTGCGCCTGCCAGCCGAGTTGCTGGCGCCGCACCGTGCCCGCGTCGAGCTGCCCCGAAAGTCTGGCCGACGCGATGAGCATGTGCTCGGGGGCTGGCTCGAAACCCCGGCTCACCGTGCCGGTGTAGAGCCAGGCATTGCGGCTCGATCCGAGGCCGGTCGAGGCGTATCCGAGTTGCAGCGTCGTGTTCAGGCCGAGGGCGAAGAACTCGGGCCGGCCGATCAGGTTGCGGTTCAGCTCCCTCTCGTAGCGGTCCTCTACGAGTTCGTAGCGCACGAAGGGGGCCGCGAGCCGCCGGTCGGCGGGGAGTTGCGGTGGCGGCGTCAGGCCGGGCTCCGCCGCGAAGCCGTCGTCCTGCAGGCTCATGCCCAGCGACCAGCGCCGCACCCACCCGTCGACCAACCCGTCCGACCAGCCTGCGAAGGCTTCGGCCCGGTTCTCGAGCCGCCGGTACTGGCTGACCACGTTGCCGGCGTTGTAGACCGGATCGATGCGGCTGTCCCTCGACGCGCTCACGCCGGCGGCCCAGCGCGCATCGAGCGCGTAGAAGGGCCGCACGACGGCGAGGGCGTCGCGCCGGCCGTCGCTGTTGTTGGCCAGGCTGTAGCTCACCGAGGTCCAGCTGCCGAAAGCGCGGTCGCTGACGATCTGGAAGTCGCTGCCGCTGCGGTCGACGTTCTTCGATCGCCCGAAGCCCACCGAGATGCCGGTGCCGAGCAGGTTGTCGTCGCGAAACCCGATCGAACTGGAGTTGCTGCCGCCGGCGCGTCCGGCGCTGACGGAGGGTTCGATGGTCCAGGTGTCGCGCGTGAGCACCTCGATGTCGACCACGCCGTCGCGGTAGGCAACGGGACGGAACTGCACGTCGTACAGGAAGCGGTAGCCGCGCAGCACGCGCTCGGTCTCCTCGAGCGCGCGCAACGACAGCTTCTGGCCGCTCTCGAACAGCAGCGCGCCGCGGATCACGCCGGGCCGCGTGCGCACATGCAGCGCGTTGGCCCCGCGGAACAGCCAGCGGTCCTCCCTCGGGTCGGTGGTGTCGAAGATGTCCTGCGTGACGACACGGATCTCCCCGATCGTCGCTCCGGCGGCCTCGAGTTCGGCGAAGGAAGGCAGCAGCGTCGGCTCCTGCGCTGACGCCGCCAGCGTCATCTGGAGCGCTCCCGCAACAAGCGCCGCAACGAGCCCTCGGACACGGCGATAGCGACGCGCCTTCATGGAATCGACGCCCATCGCCGCTCAGGCCCGCGCCTTGCCGCAGCCCGGGCAGAACCGCGCCTCGGCAGCCATCTCGGCACCGCACGTCACGCACCGGCCCGCCGCCAACCCCGTGCCGCATTGCGCACAGAAGCGGGTGCCGGCCGCGTTGGCGGCGCGGCACTTCGGGCACACCGGCCCCGCCGGACCGGCACCGACCGGCGGAACGCCTCCGTCAGGCCCGTAGCCACCGTGGCCACCGTGGTGTCCGCTGCCTTGGCGGCGGCCGCGGTGGCTGCCCATCATGCCGAACAGTCTTTCGAGCAAGCCCATGTCATGTCCTTTCGTCAGCGGGAGGTTGACGGTCTGCACTGGCCCGTCAGCGCGCGATGGCCGCCGCCCCCCGCAGCCGGTCGGTGGCGATCTGGTAGTGGGCGATGGCCTGCTCGATCAGGGCCGCGGCGCTGGTTTCACCATCGGGCAAGAGCCTGCCGGAGGCCGCGTCGATCACGCGCACACCGCGCCGGGGCGTCAGTTCCACGACCAGGCCGTCCTCCATGTAGCCCACGGTCAGGTAATTGGCCATGAAGGCGCGTGGATGCTCGCGCCCGTGGCCGAGGATGTCAGCGCCGAAGAACTGCGGTTCGGCCGGCGCGCCCAGCCATGCCAGCACCGTGGGCCCGACATCGATCTGCGAGGCCATCGTCGCCACTTGCCCGGGCGCGACGTGACGCGGCGCGTAAAGGAAGAAGGGAACGCGGTAGTTGGCCGGCGGCAGGTCGGTGCGGCCGCGCCCGTTGGACGTGTGGTCGGCCACGAAGACGAACAGCGTATCGGCGAACCACAGCCGCTTGGCCGCCTCGGCCATGAAGCGGCCGACGGCCCAGTCGGTGTACTTCACCGCGCCGTCGCGCCCGCTGCCCGAGGGGATGTCGATCCGGCCCTCCGGGTAGGTGAACGGGCGGTGGTTCGAGGTCGTGAGGATGTGTGCGTAGACGCGGCTGCCGCGCGCCGCCCGTGCGTCGATCTCGCGCAGCGCCTGCGCGAACAGGTCCTCGTCGGCGACGCCCCAGACCGTCTCGTGGCTGATGTTCTGCGGCGCGATGTCGGTGCGGTCGATCACCGTGTAGCCGTTGCCGCCGAAGAAGTCGCGCATGTTGTCGAAGTAGGCGTAGCCGCCGTAGATGAAAAGCGGCTCGTAGCCCATCCGGGCAAAGCTGCCGCCCACGGTGGGCAGGCCCTTGTTGCGCTTGCGCATCGGCACCGCATGGCCGGGCGTCGGCGGCATCGACAGGGCCAGCGCCTCCAGTCCGCGCACGGTGCGCAGGCCGGTGGCGTACAGGTCGGTAAACATCAGGCCCTGGTGGGCCAGTTCGTCGAGCCGGGGCGTCAGCCCGGGCCGGCCGCCGAACGATTCGACATAGTCGGCGCCCAGGCTCTCCATCGACACCATGACGACGTTGAGCGGCAGCCGCGGCAGCATCGTGGATGCTGCCGTTCGTTGCGGATCGGCCGCGGCCGGCGTCGGCCGGTCCTGCTGCAGCAGCGCCTCGGCACGCTCGGCGGGCATGACGCGGTAGAAGGCGCGGAAGTCGAGGTCGTTGTTGCGGAAGGCGCGGAAAAACTCGTACCAGCCATTGCTCGCGAGTTGCCCGGCCGATGCGGGCCCCGCGGCGTCGCGCGGCCCGTCCCCGACGGCCCTCTCCGACAGCACGGCCAAAGCGAGCAGGCCCACGAACCAGACCAGCCGGCTGCCGATGCGGCCGGCCGGTGCCCGCGCGGCGCGCCAGAACGGCGCGGCGACGATCGCCAGCAACAACAGCGCCGCCGCCGCAACAGCGCCGAGCAGGACGCCCATGGAGTACGACTCGCGGATGTTGCCCACCACCTCGCGCGTGTAGACCAGGTAGTCCACCGCGATGAAGTTGAAGCGCGAGCCGAATTCGTTCCAGAACACCCACTCCGAAGCTGCGACGAAGCACAGCGCAGCGACCAGCAGCACCAGGGCCATGCTGGCCAGCACGGCATGCACCCGGCGCCCCCAGCGGCCTGGGCCGCAGGCCAGCGCCAGCAGCGCGAACGGTGGCAGCACCCAGGCCAATGCCGCCAGGTCATACACCACGCCGATGCCGAGCACGGCCGGCAGCCGCCACGGCAGCAGCATCGCCCAATCCCCGTCGAAGACGACGAGACCGATGCGCGCCAGCGAGTGGACAGCCATGAAGAGCCCGGCGATCCAGGCCAGCGTCGCCGCGCGGCTTCGCGGCGACGCGCGATGGGGATGCCCCCGGGGCGATTCGAGGCTGCCGCTCATGGTTTCTCGGCGCCCTGCGGGCCGGCGCGCCGGGCCAGCGCCATCAGGTCGAGCTCGGCCCGCACGGCACTGGTGCGAACGCCGAACAGCCCGAGCAGCGTGGGCCCCAGGTTGTCGTGGGTCAGCGGCCGCGCGGCGACGCGCGCCAGCGCCGCCTCGTCCACGCCCAGGCGCTGCCGGGCACCGGGCGACAGCCACGCCAGCATCGGCACCTGCGTCTGCTCGCGCGGCGCCAGCATCTTGGGCAGGCCGTGCAGATAGATGTTGCGCTCGCCGAGCGACTCGCCGTGGTCAGAGAGGTAGAGGAGCACGCTGTCAACGCGATGCGCCTGTGCCGCGAGCAGGTCGATCTGGCCCGCCAGCACCTCGCTCGTGTAGGCGATGCCGTTGTCGTAGGTGTTGCGCAGCGCCTCGACGTCGCAGCGCTGGATCTGGTTGGTGTCGCAGGTCGGCTCGAAGCGCCGACCCGCCGCCGGGTAGCGCTTGTAGTAGGCCGGCCCATGGCTGCCTTTCATGTGCAGCACCAGGAGGTTGTCCGACACGCTGGCTGTCAAGACTTCACGCAGGCGCTGCAGCAGCACACCGTCGAGGCATTCGCCGCCGGTGCACAGTGCGGGATCGTCGCCGCCGGACAGGTCCTGCCAGGGGACGCGGTCGCACACGCCCTTGCAGCCCGAGTTGTTGTCCAGCCAGCGCACTGCGACGCCGGTGCGGGCGAGGATGTCGAGCACGTTCTCGCGTGCCGCCGCCTCGGCGGCCGAGAACCGCGCCGCGCCGAGGTCCGAGAACATGCACGGCAGCGAGGTTGCGGTGTCGGTGCCGCACGAGCTCACGTCGCCGAAGTAGACGACGCCCTTGCCGGCCAGCGCCTGGTTGGTCGGGCGCGCGTAACCGCCGAGCGAAAAATTCGCCGCGCGCGCGGTCTCGCCGACCACCAGCACCACCAGCAGCGGCTTCGCCCGGGGGTCGGCCGGATCGCGGCGGGCATCCTCGCCGACGCGCACGAACCGGCGGTTGGCACGCGAGTGATCCTTCCAAAGGCCCGCCAGGCCATTGAACACGTTGGTCGGCGTCAGCAGGTGGCGGAGTTCGCGGTGGTTGCGGGCCGCCGAGGCATAGTCGGCGTAGAAGACGGCCGCACATGCCGCGGCCAGTGCCGCGAACAGCAGCGCGCTGCGGGCGATGCCGGCCAGGGCCTGGCGCCAGCCCGGATGCGCCACGCGCACGCTGAGCACCAGCGCCGCTGGCAGCAGCCCGCGCCAGGCGAAGTCCAGCAGCAGCGGCAGTGACACCAGGTCGGCCGATTCCCGCCAGTCGGTCTGCAGCACGTTGCGCATCATCCCCTTGTCGATGAGGATGCCGTAGCTGCCGATGAAGTAGGCCACCAGCGCGGCGACCACCAGCAGCATGGCGATCGCGATCTTCCCGACGCGCGGCCAGCAAAGCAGCCGCGCGAGCAGCGCGAACAGCGACCACAGCACCAGGGTCAGGCCCGCAACGGCCAGCGCGCCGCGCAGCGACGAAGGGTCGCGAGCGGCCCACAGGGCACGCCAGAAGCCGAGGTTGTCGAAGGCGACCAGCCACAAGCCCGTGGCGCACGCCAGCGCGGCCGGCGAAATGGCTGTCGCTCGCGACATCGCAGGCAGATGCTGCGCGCTTTTCATGGGCGTTGGCGTGACGGCGGCAGGACGGCTGCGTGGCCTTCACCCGCAAGGTCGGGCCTGCGGCCTCGGCGGGCACTTCCCTGCCCGACCGTGGGCAGGCGGACCAAGGCAGTGCCAATGGACGGCAACTTCGTTCGCATCGAATTCCCCAGGTTGTGACAAACAACGGCACGGAAGAATTCGGCGAGGCGTCAGTCGCTGGTGGGCAACCTCATAAGAAGACTGTCCCCCGCCGAATCAGGCGACGCAAGACCATTTGGGGCGCTCGATCCGGCCAGGACGGCCGGGAGTGGCAGGCAGGATCGTCGGCAGCACCAAGGCGGCAGGCAAGATCACGACGATGGACGTGTCTTGGCTGGAGGGGGGCTGTACGCAGGACAGGTGACAAACGCCGCAGTCTGGGTCTTCCGCGGGAACCGAGGCCTTCTTGACCGACGACCCGGAGTCGGATTCCGCCATGGCCTTCGCCGGGTGCTGATGGCTGTGGTGCCCGAAATGCCCTGCGCCCGCTGCAGTCTCATGCCCGCAGAAAGCGGCCGCTGCGCCCCAGGCAAACTGGAACGGCAACACGACCAGCAGAAAGACAAGGACAACGCCACGCACGGGCTGCAGTGTAGCGAACGTCGCGCAAGCCCCGCGCGCAGCCGTCATGTGCGACGCGGCACCAGCCGGCAGCGGGGCTCGTGACGGCCGCGCCGATCAGAACCGCATGCTGAGGCCGGCCGCCAGAAACGGCCGCGGCGGCGTTTCGCCGGCGACCCGTGTCCCGGCACCGATGTCGATCTGGATGTCCCGACCGATGAGATAGGCCATGCCGACATCGACCATGACGGCGCTTCGCCCGCGTCTCGTTTCAGGAGACTGAAGTCCTGTGTCGATGAAGAAGCTCAAGCTCTTGCTGGGGCTGTAGTTGAGGGTCGCAGCGAACAACCCGGCCGCGTACAGGCGACGGTCGCTGTCTTCGTACAGGGCAACACCGACGTTCGGGTTCAGGGACCACTCCGGCAAGAAGTCCCAGTCCGCAACGAGCCTGAAGTCGCCGGTGACGCGTGTCGACTGGAACTCGCGCGTGCCGGATCGGGGGAAGACGCGCGCGATGACGCCTACCGACGGTTGTTGCCGACCGTCAGAGTCGACGAAGTGGACCTTGAGGCCCACCGACACGGGCGCGATGCCCTCGGCTCGTGCAGTCCCCTGCGTCGAGCCGGTTTCCGTCATCCGGGTGTAGGTGTTGCTCTCGATGCGGAACTCGACGTTCTCGTTCACCCCCACTCTCAGCAGCGTGGGCAGGAACAGCGTCCGGGACTGCGCGCCATCGCTGCTGCGGTATTCCCGCTGCAGCCCGGTCTCCACCTGAATGCGGCCGGCCCCGACGACGTTGCTGCCATCGGCGATGCCGGGACGGTCAGGGTTGATGGTGTCGTCCAGCGGCTGCGCTGCAGCCGCCGCTGTGGCGAGGTGCAGCGTGATGCCCCAGGCCAGCGCCCGCAGGCATCGACGGGCTACGACTTGAGCCATTCGACGAGTTCCGGGCCCAGCAGCGTGGCATTGAGTTCCTCGTCCGACTGCGCCACGAAGGCTTCGAGATCGCGGATCACGACCACGCCGGTGTTCTTGAACCGGGTTGCGATCTTCTGCACGAATTCGAAGGTCACGCCCTTGTCCTCGCAGGCGCCGATGAACAGGAAGTACACCTGGTCGCCGCGCCGCTGCGAGTCGTCGAGGACCCGCATGGTGCGCTCCTCGTCCATGAGGTCGTTCTCGCCGTCGGTGATGAACAGCACCAGCGAGCGCCGCTTCTCGTGCGTGTGCGGAGCACCGTGGCCGTGGGCCTGCCCGCCTGGCGACCAGCCGAACAGGCGGCTCAGAAAGCCAGCGCCCTGCGATGAGCGGTGGGCCTCCTCGCACTCCTTCCAGCCGAAGTGCTCAAGTGCGCGCTCGAGCACGTAGCTGTAGGTCGTGCCACCGTTCCAGCCCGGCACCCGTTCGACGATGTTGCGCGTGACGTAGTCGCGCGCATCGTCGGGCGTCACCACGCCCACGTAGTGCGCGCTGTCCTCGCCGGCGCTGAAGGTGAAGACGTCCATCTTGCGGTCGGGGTCGAGCACCATGCAGTAGGGCACCAGCCGCTCGATCAGGGTGCTGGTGGTGCCCTCTTCGTGCTCGTGTTCGAACGAGCCCGAGACGTCAATGATGGCGGCGGTTTCCGCCTTTACGTTCGCCACCACGCCGGCCTTGTCGAGCGCCAGCCGCAGCGCGTTGGCCGACTTGTCCAGATTGAGTGTGAGTTTGCTGTTCATGCGTGCTCCTGATTCAGGGTTTCAACTGGCTGATGATGTCGCGCAGCCGATAGGCCAGCTCACCGGCTTCGGTTTGCGAAACCGTGGTCTTGCTGGCGCCGAGGGTGGTGATGGACGCGATGCTGCCGATGAAAGCCGGCATCACGACCAGCGCCACGTTCTGGATGGCGCCGATCAGGCGGATCGGCTGCTCGATCTGCAAATCGCGCGTCGAGCCGGCCTGCCGCATCTGCGCCAGGGTCTGCGTCAGACTCATGCTGCGCTCGGCAAAACATTGCGCCAGTGCGGCGTCGTCCTGGCGCAGGCGCTCTGACAGGAACAGCGCGCCGATGGCTGAGGCTTCGACCTGAGTCGCGGTGTCCTGCATCGACGCGGACAGGCGCAGCAGCCGGTCCTTCAGATCCAGCAGAGGTTCCAGCGTCCCACCCATGAGTGCCAGCAACTGCTCGAGCTCGGCTTGGGCCCTCGCCAGCTCGCCCGGCGTGTCGATGCGGCGGTTGACGCCCTGGAACAGCCGGCCCACGACGCCGTCGCTGCTGTGTCCGCAGGCGGCCATGAGGTCGATCGACCCCAGGATGTCCATCATCCGCGTGAGGTAGCCCTGCACCTGGCGCAGCACCGGGCTGCGCGCCAGGGCCAGCATCTCGGTGACGAGTTCTCCGTGCGACTTCTGCAGCTCGTGGCCCCACAGGATCGCCTTGCGCTGCGCTGCCTTGGCGACGACGAAGGTGCCGACCAGCGCCCGCGCCTGCTGGTACACCCTGGCATCAGCCCCCGGCGACAACGCCTGCAGATCGCGCGCGGTCACTTCGATCCGCGTGCGTGCGGCGCCCGGAATGGCTGTCGGCTGCCGCACCACCGGCGGCTGCACTACCGGCGCGACAGCAGATGCATGACGCGCCGGCGACGGCATGTCGTGCGCCGGCGGCACGCTCAGCGCAGGGTTGCGCGGCGAAGCGCCTGAAGCGCCAATGACCGTCGGACGCAACTTGTCCTTCGCGGGCGGCACGGCCAAGCTTTCAGGAGAAGTGGCCCAGCACGTCGTTGAACGTGCCCGTGAAGCCGCGGCCGACAGGCGCGTACTCCCAGCCCTTGTCGCCGTGCATGATGCTGCCCAGCTGCACCACGTTGAACTCGCCGAACTCCTTGGACAGCTGGTAGGCGCCCAGCTCGCGCCCGCCCTCGTCGGCGATGGTGACGGTGCAGACCTCGATGTCGGCGAAGGCTGCTTCTTCTTCTGCCTCGGCGCCCTCGTCGTGCCCGGCGCCGTGTTCGGCCTTGTGGACGGTGGCGAAGAGCGGGATCTCGTTCACGCCCGGCGGAAGTTTCGCGCCATCGATGACGATGGTTTCGGTGTTGCCCTGCACCCGCACGTCGCCGGAGTGCCGCAGGCCGCCCGAAGCCGTGGCGAAGGAGCCGTCGGCCGCGGTGGGCAGCACGCCGGTTTTCGGGCTCATCTTCGTCGTGTTGTACGTCGACAGGATCTCTTCGAGCGCCGTGACCTTGGCGCCACTGCCGCCGTTGCGGGCCTCGAGCGCGTGGATGTCGATGTCGTCCTGGTGGCTGGCGGCACACTGCCAGGCGACGGTCACCTTGAACGCGGCGCCCTTGTTCAGCGAGAGCTGCAGCTTGCGGGCCGGCGCGACGCCGGGCTTGTCAAGTGTCAGTGTGAGCATGGTTTCTCCGGTGTCGTTGTCATGCCTTGCGCAGCGCCACGAGGTCGGCCCGCGACTGCTCGAACATCTGCCGCGCCGTCTCGAACTTGGCTTCGGTCTCCTGCTTGGCGGTTTCCACCAGATCGTGGATCTCGCGCGTCTGCGTGATGATGGTGGCGATCTGCTGCGCCTGTGCGACACGGTTGTCACCGGGCGCCTTGGCCGCGGCGACGGCCACGTCCTTGGTGGCCTGGCCACGCAGCTGCGTCAGTTGCTGGTCCAGGCGCGCCTGGCGCTGGGCGATCTGCTGCACCGACTTGACGGCGAATGCGCCGTGCAGCGCCAGCAAGGTCATCTTGATCGACGCAAAACGCGACGACACCGTGGTGGCGGTCTCCTGCAGCGTCGCGATGCCGGCAGCCTCGATCTGCTGGATCACCATCTGGTCGGCCGGCAGGCGCGTGTAAGTGCCTTCGAGCGCGAGAGCCCGGCTTTCCAGCAGCCTGAGCTTGTCGGTCAACTCGCGCAGCCGTGCCTGGGCGGACACGTCGGCGGGGTTGGCGGCCGTGGTCTGCTGCGACACGTACTGTCGGGCCTTCTCGAGAAACGCCCGCGCCACGGCGGCATCGACGGTGAAGCTGGCGAAGTGCATGCCGTACGACTGCTTGAGGCTCTCCAGCGCCTGCAACTCACCGAACAGCGTCTTCATCTCCTTGGACAGTTCGCCCTCCAGGCGCCCCATCTCGTCGGCCAGCGTGCGGGTCCGGCTCGAGATCAGTTCGCCCACCTCCTGCATGAATTCACTGAACGCCTCCTCGGGCTTTCGTCCGGTGACCTTGGCAAACAGCCCGCTGAAGAATCCCGGATCCTCGCCCTTCTGGATCTTCTCCAGGATTTCCGGCAGCTTGGCGTCGTCAACACCCTTTTCCAGGCGCCCGAAGAGAGCGAACACCTTGGACGCCGTTTTCTTGTCGAGCCGCGCGAGAAAGCCGTCGAGCGTCTTTTGCAGCGACTGTTCCGCACCGAGGCCGATCTTGATGATGTCGCCGGACGGAATGGCCGCGAAGTCCAGCGCGGCGAGTGCCTGCTCGGCTTGCGGCACCTGCTCGGGCCGCAAAGCGATGGCCCCAGTGTCCAAGGGTGCTTGCACCAGCAACTCCTGCGCGGGGGTGGGTACTGCAGTGGGTACCGCAGTCGGGAAAGTGGTGGGTTTCATGAATTCTCCTCTGATGACCGGTCGGAACTCCCCAGTCAGGCCGCACTGTCAATACAGCTTAACCGGCCTGCGCCCCAACGGCGGCCGCAGTTCTCGCATCGCACGCGTTTGGGGCCATCCAGACGACGGGCAAACCCGTTGGCACAGCAAGATGGCACGTCCGGCAACACCGCGCTGTCACGGTACGTTGGCCCTCTGGATCTCTTGATCGACCAGTGCCATCAGTTATGCTTCGCCGAAGCCGCGCAGCGTGGTGCCGTGGACGAAGAAGCACGGAGTCCTGTTCACCTTCAGCGCCCTCATGTCAGCGACATCCTGCCTCAGCAGCGGCTCGATGGCCGGGCTGTTGGCCTCGGACTTGGCCTCCGCAATATCGAGCCCAATATCCTTGATCAAATCCCAGGTCAGTTCGGGCTGAGGGTTGTCGTGCGCGTCCCATTGAGGCTGGAAGACCATGGTCGGCTTCGCTGGTGGCCAGAGCCGCGCTGGAACGCCAGAGGCGCGAACTCGATCTGGCCGTGTCCGGGCAGGTTCAAGAAGCCATCGCTGGCGCCGAGCGTTGGCGCCTGGCGAAGCAGTCGGCGGCCGCCCAGCGCGAGACCTCGCGACTGGCCCAAAAGGCCTACGCCGCCGGCGAAGCCGATGTGCAGACCCTGCTGCTCGTCCGTCGTCAGGCCCTGGAAGCGACATCGGCGGCCCAGGCGCAGGTGCAGATGCACTGCGGGCCCAGTCCCGGCTGCAAATCGACGCCGGGCATCTATGGCGCACGGAGATGCCTTGACCGCCTTGTTTGGACCGACTCAACCTGACCACTTAGCCTCAAGATCCACCATGCCTAGCCAGCGCCTCTTCCTGATCTTCCTCATCGCTTCGGGCGCCCTGCTGGCCGGCTGTGCCACGCCGCCCCCGCCCGACCCGGCGGCAGAACTGCCTCACTGCTACAAGACCAACAAGGGGCGCGTGATCGCGTGCACCCAGGCGCCGGCACCAAGCCTGAACGCCGATGCCGACGCGAAGCGGTTCACACCCGATCCGACCGCGCTGACCGTGTATGTCGTGCGCCGCAACTGGGGCGACGGTCGTCACTTCATCAAGGTGCAGGCGGACGGCGGCCCCACCGTGGAGACACTGCCCAACACGATGGTGCGAATGAAGCTCAAGCCCGGCATCCACACTGTGGCCTTCGAGTTCGAGGGCAAACGTCAGAGCACCTCGGTGGAGGGCAAGGCCGGCGACCTGCGATTCGTCAGGATCGACGGCATGGTCTGGTCCTGGAAGTCATCGTTCGAATGGGCCGCTGAACCCGAAGCGTCGATCCGCGAGCGTGCCCTGAAAGCCCGACTCGTCGCCGACGTGGTCGTACGCTGAACTCTGGCGACAGTGCACGCATGAGGGAATCGGATTCAGCTCAAGACGCTGCGGCCAGGAGGCTGCCAGCCGGCGTCGGCGCGGCACTGCTGGCAGCCGCCCTGTTCGGCGCCGGCACGCCGCTGGCCAAGGCGCTCATGGGCGGTGTCGGACCCTGGATGCTCGCCGGCCTGTTGTACCTCGGCTCCGGACTGGGGCTCGCGGCGCTGCGGCGGGTGCGCCGGGCGCCCGCTGCCAGGCTCGAGCCCGGCGAATGGCCCTGGCTGGCCGGCGCGGTCGCTGCCGGCGGCGTGGCCGGGCCGGTCCTGCTGATGTTCGGCCTCTCGGGCATGCCCGCCTCGGGCGCGTCACTGCTGCTGAACGCCGAAGGCGTCTTCACCGCCTTGCTGGCCTGGTTTGCCTTCAAGGAGAACTTTGATCGTCGCATTGCCCTGGGCATGCTCGCGATCGTGGCCGGCGCCATCGTCCTCAGCTGGCCCGGAGAGACGCGTTTCGGCAATGTCTGGCCGGCCCTGGCGGTTCTGGGCGCCTGCCTGGCCTGGGGCGTGGACAACAACCTGACGCGCAAGGTCTCGCTGGCCGATGCCACCTGGGTGGCCATGGTCAAGGGGCTGGCCGCAGGCAGCGTCAACCTGGCCATTGCGGTCGCCATCGAGCCTCGCATGCCGGCGTGGAGCACGCTGGCCGGGTCGGCGGTGCTGGGCTTTTTCTCCTACGGCATCAGCCTCACTCTGTTTGTCGTCGCCTTGCGGCATCTGGGGACGGCGCGCACGGGCGCCTATTTCTCCGTAGCGCCATTCTTCGGTGCGACGCTTGCGGTGCTGGTCCTGGGCGAGTCGGTCACGCCTGCGTTGCTGGTGGCTGGCGCCTTGATGGCATTCGGCGTGTGGCTGCACCTGAGCGAACGGCACGGTCACACGCACGCACACGAGGTCACGGTGCACGACCATGAGCACGAGCACGACGTGCACCATGATCACCACCCGGCTGGACAGGCCAGTGCCGTTCGCCACACGCACCGGCATCGGCACACGCCGATGCTGCATTCACACGAGCACTTCCCGGACGAACACCACCGGCACTCGCACTGAGACTCCGGCCGACCCGTGGCTTGCACAGAATACAGGCATGGATCCGCTCAAGACACTCTTGCTGTTTATTGCGACGGCACTGGCCGAAATTGTTGGCTGCTACCTGCCCTACCTGTGGCTGAAGCAGGGCAGGTCCGCATGGTTGCTCGTTCCGGCGGCAGCGAGCCTGGCCCTCTTCGCCTGGCTGCTCACGCTGCACGAGACCGCGGCGGGCCGGGTGTATGCGGCGTACGGTGGGGTCTACATCGGCGTCGCGCTGCTGTGGCTGTGGATCGTCGACGGCATCAGGCCGACGGCGTGGGACGTGGCGGGCGTGGCCGTCGCGCTGACCGGCATGGGCCTCATCATGTTTCAGCCGCGCTGATCGTCGGTTCCACTGAAGCAGACTGCCGGGCGCCTGTCCGGGCCAGCCTGCCGCCCTCGAGGAGGAAGAAGCGGCGAAGGCGAAGAGATGGACTGGCGGTGGCTGCCCTGGCAGCCCGCCGCAGGTCTCGCTCACGCAACGGACGAGGCCGGGCCCGGCGCCGAAGCGTCCCCGCGATCGGCAGGCGCTTCCTCAGCAGCACCGCGTCCGTGCCTGCGCATCAGCCGGTAGATCGCCGGCACGACGAACATCGACAGCAGCGGCGCAGTGACTCGGCTCCCAGTTCAGTCAAGGCACAAGATCAGCTCGTTGCCTCATGTGCTCGCGATTTTCTGTCTCCAAATGACGTCCTGATAAGAACACTTCTCAGGGCGTCAGAAGCATGCACAGGCAGCGTGCGTCAGGAAGCGTCGCGAAAGATTCAGGGGTCGGACCTCCTCATCGATGGGCAGGCAGCGCTGGCATGCTCTTGGCGGTCATCCATACCCACGCAGCAGGCAGACCGGCCAGCACCTTCTCCTTCGCCGACCGCTCTTTCGCCTCCATGAGGGGACTCATCACATGCAGCGGCATCGGCACAGTTCCACTGTCCAGCAGCAAGACGTTGGGAAAACCCGCCGCCGATCTGGCGTCGTACCTCATCGGCTTCATGAACGCGCGCTGCTCGCGCTGGAGCACTTCGATCAGCGGCAGCTCATGCAACCCGTCCAGGGGAATCCACTGATCCGTGGTCAGCATCATGCTCACCGTGTCCACCTGGTAGAGGTACTCGCGCTTGGCGTAGACCAGGGCGGCCATCATCACGCGCGGCTTCTTCGGCACATCCGCGTCGCGGGCCTGCAGGATGGGTGCATAGCTGCGCTCGACGCGCTCCCATGTCTTGGTATCGATGTACAGAGGCACATCCGGCATGTGCTTGACGACGATCCTGCGGCCGAACGCCGTCGGCTCCGAGCCGTTGTACTCGCCGACGATGATGGCCATCTTGTACTGGACTGCATCCTCAGGCGACAGCAGCAGCGCGAGCTTCTTGCGCCTGCGCTCGCCGATCTCGTCCTTGAGTTCGACCCTGAACGGCTCCGGGACAAACAGCCGCTCGTCCAGTGATGCCCCCTTGACCGTCACGCCCGTGGCAGCCTCGGACAGGTACTTGTGAAGAACGCCCTGGTTGCGCCGGCCTTCCATCGCCGGATACCAGCGGTTGAATCCTGCCCGCTCGAAGAGGAAGTGCAGCAATGCGCGGAGGCTCATGCGCTTGCGCGGTGCGTGCACCTCGGCAGGGTCGATCACCGCGTCACCACGCGGCACGGCCTTGCCCGGCAACCTCGACATCGCGAAGTCCGTCCGCACCTCGACCTGATCGGGAGAGTGCTCGATGATCGCTTCGCCGACCAGTTCGCCCAGCCCCGACATGCCCGGTTCCGGTTCGAACGACGGGCAGGTCGGATGGTGCAGGTTCCCGGTGTCGGGCATGCGCTTGACGATGTACTCAGCGTGCTTGGCGATGTACATCTCGATGCCGCCGGGCACGCACAGGCAACGCGGTCGCTCCGGCGATCCATAGACGTGAGCAAGGGCGTCCGGCAGCCCCGGATCGGCCGCTGGATAGGTCCGCCCCTTGATGATGTATCGGGTCAGCTCCAACGTGTCCTCGCCCTGCACTCTCGTCCGTCCGGCGCGTTCGCGTTCCGCTTACACCAGTTCGCGGGCCAGGTTCTCAAGCGGCCTGCGGTTGCTGCCCAGCAGGCGGCGCACCGCCCGCGAACTCGAGAGACCCAGGATCTCCCCGACCTGCGCTCCATCGGCGCCCTTGTCCGCGAGCCTCCGAGCCACCACGCGTCGGGCGGACTGTGCAGTCACACCAGTCCACCCTGCGCGCTTGAATATGGAGCGCAGGGTCGCGATCATGAGTCGGCAGGTCTCACGCTGATCGTTCGGACCCCGTCCACCGATCTCGAAGGGCCAGCCACCTTCGGTCAGGAACAACGCACTTGAAGGATCGAGTCCCCTGTAGGCGTCGAAACCGGACGCAGGCACCGCGACGCCGAGTTTGCGGCGGCGGCGCTCGACGAGGTAGGCATCGACCGCTGCGCAGGCTCGCGACGAAGTGAAGAACAGCGGTCGACTCCGCCCGTTGACGGCTGTCTCGGGTCGCATCTCAGAGCGCTCACGGATCGACCCGTCGCTGTTCAGGTAGTCGCGCACCTCGAGCCGCGCGATCTCGATCGGCTTGGCGCCGGTGCAGAAGAGCACGTAGATCAGCGCGACGTCCCGGTTGGCGTTCTCGCTGCGCAGGCGCACGCGGTTGGCACCCGCAGCGATTTCGTCGGGCTCCAGCAAGGTGAGGCGTTTGCGCCGGGGATAGGCCGGTGTGTACGCGGCCACGGCCCTCAGCACAGGCTCGCGAAACTGCCGCAGGCGCGGCAGGCAGGATAGTCCGTCCTCGTCCAGTTCGGGTATGCCGCGCTCGCGGGCGACTTCCAGCACCAGGCTCTTGATTGAGCGCTCGACCGTCGATCGCCCCACGCCGAAGGGGGCGCCGGCCTCGCGATAGCTCAGGCCGTCGAGCAGGACGCTGGAAAGCATCGTCCTGGCCTTGGCGATCGTCTCCGGCTTCATCGCGTGCTTTCTCGGCTGGTGGGCTCCAAGCCGGTCGCGCATGCCGGCTGTGGTTCGCGCCGAGTGTTCCCCTCCTGTCCACCGTGCGCCAGCGGAAATCCCGTCGCAAATGCCCAGGGTTCCGGTGTCATGAGCGGCGTCAGGATGAGCATCGAGACCCTCGATCCCGGGCGCCCGACGATGCATGCAGCCGTATGCACGCACGCCCTTCGGCTCGCCCACGGCCATCAGACCTCGCGCATCCGTACGAGATGCGACCGGATGAGCATGCGACGGTCGCACTCGCACCCTTTCGCCGCCGCCGGCCTTTCGACATACTGGCGTCGCACCTCAGGCATCAGCCCGTGCCGCCCTCCCGGGCGCACCGACGCGAGTCGGCGTTAGCGGTCGTGACCCGCCCATGACATTCCGTCGAACGCGTGCGCCGTGACCCGCGGCCCGCACGACCCGCCAGAGCGCTCCCCAGAGACGCGCCCTGAACGCCGGGCACATCCCCTCCCGAGTCCAGCCTCCGAACGCCAGCCGAGCCGATCACCGGCGCGGCCAGCGGCATGGCCGGGCTCGAACAAGTCCTTCGGCGTCGATCAGCCACGCGGCGACGTCGACCGAATCCTCCCAACCGGGGAGCACATGCTCCCCTTGGGGGACGTGCGCTCTCCATTCCATTGGAGAACCCCATGGCAAGCAAAGCCACGCACGCATCCCTCTGGCTGCCGGGCTTCGAGATCGATGCCCCAGCCTATCCCGACCTCTTCAGTTCAAACGACGAAGTCGCCGCCCCGGCGGCCGACACACCGGCAGAGACAAGCGAGCCCGCGACTGCGGACTCGGCCTTCAATCTGCCAAGGCCCTGGCGGCCCGCCACGGTGCGGTCCACCCAGCAGGTCGCCGACATTCCGGCGATCACATGGCCAAAGTGGCCAGACTCGGCGCTTGAAGGCCTCGAAGGCCAGGCGACGAAGTTCCACGCCAACCTCGAGGCCATCGCCGTGCTGCGGGCCATCGAGCGGGAAGGACATTCCCCCACTGCCGATGAACGCAGCACCCTGCTGCGCTTCACCGGTTGGGGCGGCATCCCGGCGAGCTTCAACCTCGATGGCACCGACGCCGCGTGGAAGCAGCGCGCCCTGCAGTTGTCGGAACTGCTCCAACCCGGTGAGTACGAGTCGGCCAGGGCTTCGGTCAACAACAGCCACTACACCGAGCCCTTCATCGTCCGCTGGATCTGGGCGGCACTGCGCCGCCTGGGTTTCGAGGGCGGGCGCATCCTGGACCCCAGCAGTGGCATCGGCCACTTCCTGGGCTGCATGCCGGCCGACATCGCCTTGCGAAGCCGCATCACCGCGGTCGAACTGGACGACATGGCCGGGCGCATGCTGAGGGCGCTCTACGGTCCCGTGGGCGTGGATGTCCGCATCCAGGGCCTGGAAGCCGCGACGCTGGCAGACAGTTCCTTCGATCTGGTGGTCTCGAACGTCCCGTTCGGCAACTACCAGGTCAGCGACGGCCGCAACCGGCCGTACAGCAGGTTCAGCATCCACAACTGGTTCGTCGGCAAGGCGCTCGACCTCGTGCGGCCAGGCGGGCTGGTGTGTCTCATCACGTCGGCCTGGTTTCTCGACCAACGCGACGAATCGGCCCGGGCCCACGCGGCGTCACAGGCCGACCTGGTCAGCGCGATCCGCCTCCCCCAGGGCGCCTTCATGCGGCTGGCGAGCACCGACGTGCAGTCCGACATCGTGATGCTGCGCAGGAGCCAGCCTGGCGAAGCCGGCGGCGTGGAGTGGGTCGACCTCGACTTCGTCCCCGACGAGCTGCGCGATCCGCGCTGCCAGGACAAGTACATGCAGTTCAACGCCTGGTACGCGGCCAACCCGCGCAACGTGCTCGGCCTCATCGACAAGGTGACCCGTGGCTACACGCCGGTGCCAACCGCCGTCCTCGACGGCGACGTCGGCGCAGCACTGCAGCAGGCAGCCGGCCTGATCCCGAGCGGTGTCTATGTACCGCTGCCGGTGGCCTCAGCAGCACCGAGCGCTCCGGCGACCACGGTCGCCGCACCCGAAGGCGCACTCCCGGGCAGCCACGTGCTGCACGGCGGGCGCATCCACATCGCACAGCAGGGTGAACTCGTCGACGTCCACGACAGGACGAACGCCACCATGCGCCAGCGCATCGCCGGCATGTGCGACATCCGCGACCGCGCGCGCAAGCTCCTGGCCGCCCAACTGGACGACGTGAGCGACAACACGCTGGCGGACCTGCGACGCGGCCTCAACGGCAGCTACGACAGGTTCGTCGCCAGGCACGGCTGTCTCACGAGCCGCGCCAACGCCCTTGCATTCCGGCGGGATCCTGACTATCCGCTCCTGCTGTCGCTGGAGCACTACGACGAAGAGGAGGAAGCGGCGACCAAGGCGGACATCTTTCACCGGCGCACGGTCAGCCGTGTCGTCGAACCGGTCCGGGCCGCTGAGCCCGACGAAGCGCTGGCGCACTCCACGCAATGGCGGGGGCGCGTCGACCTGGCCTACATGGCTGAACTGCTGCAGGCGGATGTGAACGCAGTGGCCCGCGACCTGGAGGAACGCGGCCTGATCTACCGGAATCCCGAAACCGGCGACCACGAAACCGCCGACGCCTATCTGTCGGGCAACGTGAAGCGCAAGCTGCACGCGGCGCTGGCGGCCGGCACGGCGTACGAGTCGAACGTCCGGGCCCTGGAACGAGTCATCCCGGAAGACCTGCCCCCCGCGTCCCTCGAGCCCAGGCTCGGTGCGGTGTGGATCCCGGCGGAATCGGTCGAGGCCTTCATTCGCGAGGTCCTCAAACTGCGCGGCGCCGCCGTGCAGTACCTGGCCAAGGCCGGCACCTGGTCGGTCCAGGTCAACAAGTACGAAGCCCAGGACAACGTGACCTGCTCGCAGGAGTTCGGTACGGCCCGCATGAACGCGATCGAACTGGTGCTGTGCGCACTCAACGTGCAGACGCCGACGGTCCGCGACCCGCATCCCGACCGCGACACCTACGTCGTCAACAAGCCGGAGACGGTGGCGGCGCGCGAGAAACTGGGCATGCTGAAGGAGCGCTTCGCGACCTGGGCCTACGAGGACCCGGAGCGCCGCGAGAGGCTGTGCAGGATCTACAACGACCTGTTCGTGCGACGTGAAGTCGCGTAGTTGATTGTTCTACGGGAGAAATCTCGACAGAGAACCCGCCATTCCCCTGGCGGTAGCCTAGAGATGCAGGCATGGCTGGCAACGGCTGTGTTTGAAGCCATCTCGACAATGTAGCCCACCCCGAAAGGGTGAAGCCGACCTCGCGAGGGGAAAGCGGAACTGCCAGCATCAGGCGGTAGGGAGCTAGGCTTGGAAGTATGGTGAACTCATGTGAATCGGCGATAAATCTCGTTACGTTGAACAAGCCAAAGATTGCTGAAAGGCTTGAGCCAAACAGGCGACGTGAGCGGTCCTGACGTTGAACTGTGTGTTGAGTTCCATGCAATCTTGACCCACCATTTCCATCCAATATTGACCCACCCGTATTCGAGCCCCGCGGGCTCACGTTGTGGATAACTTCTTGGTCTTGGACTCCTTCTTGGGCTGGGTTGGTTGAGCTGAACTGTTCTTGAAGCGGTAGCTGTCGTTGCCGGTCTCAAGGATGTGGCAATGGTGCGTGAGCCGGTCGAGCATGGCGGTCGTCATCTTCGCATCGCCGAAGACCGTGGCCCACTCGCTGAAGCTCAGGTTCGTCGTGATGACGACGCTGGTTCGCTCGTAGAGCTTGGACAGAAGGTGGAACAGCAGGGCGCCACCCGAGGCGCTGAACGGCAGGTAGCCCAGCTCGTCGAGGATCACCAGGTCGGCGTACATCAACCGATGCGCGATCTGCCCGGCCTTGCCATTGGCCTTCTCGGCTTCGAGCGCGTTCACGAGCTCGACGGTGGAGAAGAACCGAACTCGCCGATGGTGATGCTCAATCGCCTGCACGCCGAAGGCCGTCGCCAGATGGGTCTTGCCCGTCCCCGGTCCGCCGACCAGCACGACGTTCTGCGCGTCCTCGAGGAACTCGCAACGATGCAACTGCCGCACCAACGCCTCGTTCACCTCGCTCTGCCCGAAGTCGAAGCCAGCGAGGTCGCGGTACACGGGGAAGCGAGCGAGCTTCAGTTGGTACGACACTGATCGAACTTCCCGCTCGGCCGTCTCCGCCTTGAGCAGCTGCGACAGGATCGGCTGCGCTGCATCGAAGGCGGGTGAAGCCTGTTGCGCGAGTTCGGAGACGGCATTGGCCATGCCGTGCATCTTGAGTTCCCTGAGCATGATGACGATGGCTCCGCTTGCTGGGTCATGACGCATGGCAGTTCTCCTTCGCCGCATAAGCGTGGCTCGCCTGCGCCTTCGGCCCGCGCAGCGCGTCGTAGCGCAGCACGTTGGCCTGGGGCTCGTTGACCAGGCGAAGCGCCTGAGGCGCGGTCACCATCGGCGCAGGTGGCTTGCCATCGAGCAGCCGGTGCAGCACGTTGAGCACATGCGTCTTGGTCGGCACGCCGGCCTCGAGCGCCAGCTCCACCGCGGTGAGCACGGCCTGTTCGTCGTGATGCAGCACGAGCGCGAGGATCTCGACCATCTCGCGGTCCCCGCCGGGTTGCTTCAGCAACGAACCTTGCAGGCGTCGGAAGCCCTCGGGCAACTCGGCGAACGGGGCGCCGTTGCGCAGCGCTCCGGGCTTCCGCTGCAGGACGGCCAAGTAGTGGCGCCAGTCGTAGACGGTCTGACCGGCGGTGTCATGGCGTCGGTCGATGACGCGCAGGTGCTCGCAGACGATCTGGCCTTCGGCCGCGACGACGAGCCGGTGGGCATAGACACGCAGGCTCACCGGCCGGTTCGCGTACGGCGCCGGCACGCTGTAGCGGTTGCGCTCGAAGTGCACGAGGCAGGTCGGCGAGACGCGCTTGGTGTGCTCGACGAAGCCGTCGAAGGATCGGGGGCGTGGCATCAGGAAGGACCGCTCCTGCGCCCACACGTCGGCGACCGTTCCGGGCAGCTTGCCGTGGGTGATCTCGGACCACAGCGACTTGCAGCGTTCTTCGAGCCAATCGTTCAACGCCTCGAGCGATGGGAACACCGGCGTCGGTTGCCACATCCGGTGCCGCGCATCGCGCACGTTCTTCTCGACTTGTCCCTTCTCCCAGCCCGACGC